>Ga0164243_10000037_pt1 | contig 357047 bp, 295 predicted proteins | sample OricompcompostOP_FD_108781 | JGI IMG/M metagenome (GOLD analysis project Ga0164243, IMG submission 108781) | Organic Plus compost microbial communities from Emeryville, California, USA - Original compost - Organic plus compost (OP) | ecosystem: Engineered > Solid waste > Mixed feedstock >... | reverse complement strand
CGCCTTAAATCGCGGCTTGAAACCCGCTGGCTTGCTGGAAGGAACTTCCGGCTCTACTGCCTTGGCTTCCCCATCCTGCGCCTTTTCCGGTTCCACAGCCTTGGTAGCACCCGCCTTAAATCGTGGTTTGAAACCCGCCGGCTTGCTGGAAGGAACTTCCGGTTCTACAGGCTTGGACTCCGCATCCGGCGACTTCTCCGGTTCCACGGCCTTGGTAGCACCCGCCTTAAATCGTGGCTTGAAACCCGCTGGCTTGCTGGAAGGAACTTCCGGTTCTACAGGCTTGGACTCCGCATCCGGTGACTTCTCCGGTTCCACGGCCTTGGTAGCACCCGCCTTAAATCGTGGCTTGAAACCCGCTGGCTTGCTGGAAGCAGCTACTATTCCAGCAGAATCCGGAGACATGGTCTCCAATATCTCGGCAGAAACAGCTTGATCTTTGGCGGTCGTTTCTTCTTCTTCAAGCAACGCGTATTGCTTTCGCAATTTGTTAAACCAAAACTTCTTCGTATGATCAAAACTTTTCTGCCCCATTTGAACATAATGTTGCCTAAACTCATCATATAGCAGACGATTTCCCCTCTGCAATTGAGATAAATCAATTTTCTTCTTGGCAAAAAATTCTTCAAATGTCATATTAGCGTACCTCTACTCCATATTGTGATAAACCGCCTGTACATCATCATCTTCCTCGATTTTGTCAATTAATTTGAGCACATCAGCAGCCTGGCCTTCATCTAAAGAACTATGAGACAAAGCAATACGCTCCAGCTTAGCAGATTTCACTTCAAGTCCCTTCTCCTCTAGAAGGCTTTGCATATTTCCAAAATCCTCAAAAGAAGTCTGAACGACGACAATATCGTTTCCTTCTTCATCAGCTTCTACATACAACTCTTCCAGTCCCCCATCAATAAGTTCCAATTCCAATTCGTCCACATCAAGATCTTCCGACGCTTCAAAACGGAATATTGATTTCCGTAGAAAGATAAAGTCAAGCGATCCAGTCTTTCCCAGTGAGCCGCCTGATTTCGTGAAATAACTTCTAATATTGGCCACGGTACGGTTTGTATTATCTGTTGCCGTTTCTATCAATACCGGTACACCATGCGGACCGTACCCTTCGTAAACGTATTCTTCATATCCTTTCGCGTCCTTTTCAGAAGCTCTTTTAATCGCTGCTTCCACACGATCTTTCGGCATGTTAACTGCTTTCGCATTTTGAATAGCCGTCCGCAAACGGGAGTTGTTTTCTGGATGTGGACCGCCCTCTTTTACCGCAATAGCTATTTCTTTTCCTAAGCGTGTAAACTGTACGGCCATTTTAGCCCACCGTTTAAATTTTCTCTCTTTTCTAAATTCAAAGGCTCTGCCCATTTTCTATATGTTTGTTTTGAGGTTCGCAATCATATCTTCTGTTATCGACTCCAAATCGAACTTTGGTTTCCAGCCCCAATCAGTACGTGCGTAACTATCATTGATGCTTGCAGGCCAAGTGTCAGCGATTGCTTGACGTGGGTCGTAATCAACATAAGACATCTCAAAATTAGGAAGAATTTTTTTAATTTCTTTGGCAATCTCCGCAGGCGTGAAAGATAATCCCTCGAGATTATAGCTGGAACGAATGGAGATCTGTTCGATGGGGGCATCCATCAACTCGATCGTTCCAGCTACCGCATCCTCCATATAAAGCATAGGCAAAGCAGTATCAGCAGAAAGAAAGCATGTATATTTACCATGCTTTAACGCTTCAATATAAATATCTATAGCATAATCCGTTGTTCCTCCTCCGGGAGCAGTCTTCCAAGAGATAATTCCTGGATAGCGAACACTGCGAATATCCAGATCATATTTATGATGGTAATATTCACAAAGTCTTTCGCCCGCCAGTTTACTGACGCCGTAGATAGTAACAGGATCCATCACACAATATTGATCGGTGTCTTGTTTTGGAGAGTGGGGTCCAAAAACAGCGATGGAGCTCGGCCAAAAAATCTTCTTAATACCAAGTTCCAATGCCAGATCCAATACATTCAATAGACCATTTATATTAAGATCCCAAGCTTTTTGTGGATATTTCTCTCCTGTCGCAGAAAGCATTGCCGCAAGCAGATAAATCTGCGTAGGCTGATGCTTCTCAAGCAAACTCTTCAATGCAGGCTTGTCCAATACATTGACAATTTCAAAAATTTCATCGTCTTTTAAAACTGATGGCTCCCGAATATCCGAAGTGATCACATTTTCTGCACCGAATTTATAGCGAAGCGCCGATGCCAACTCCGATCCGATTTGGCCATTCGCTCCGATCATTACTATACGTTCTTTCATTGGGACAAAGTTAGCGCATTTTTTAAGCAAAATAGGTCAGCAATCGATTGCTTCATATGCGCTTTTCCCAAAGAAATATCTAAAATTACAATTCTTTAAATATTCACGGAAAAACATTGTATCGTGTGCAATAAATTAGAAAATTTATTTTTATTTTCATACTTTTGCGTGTTAGATTCTTTGTAATTTATTTTCAACATCATACACAAATAAAACAAATTCAATTATGAAAGTTGCAGTAGTAGGCGCAACGGGCCTTGTAGGGTCAGAGATTTTGACCGTTTTAGCGGAACGTAATTTCCCGGTAACAGAGTTGATTCCTGTAGCATCGGAGCGGAGCAAGGGTAAGGAAATCGAGTTTAAGGGGAAGAAGTACAAAATCGTTACTCCAGCCGAAGCTATTGCACTCCGACCTGACGTAGCGCTATTTTCCGCAGGGGGCGGCACTTCAACAGAATATGCTCCACAATATGCCGAAGCTGGTATAACCGTAGTAGACAACTCATCGGCATGGCGTATGGACCCCACGAAGAAACTGGTTGTTCCAGAAGTGAACGGCGAGATATTATCAGCTGCGGATAAGATCATCGCAAACCCCAACTGCTCTACCACGCAAATGGTGGTTGTACTTCAACCGTTACACGCGAAGTATAAAATAAAACGGGTTGTCGTATCTACTTACCAGTCCGTTACTGGAACAGGTGTAAAGGCGGTTAATCAACTGATGGACGAGCGAGCCGGCAAAGATGGTGAAAAAGCTTACCCATATCAAATTGATTTAAATGTTATCCCACATATTGACGTCTTTCAAGACAATGGCTACACAAAGGAAGAGATGAAAATGATTCAGGAAACGAACAAAATCATGGGCGACGACTCCATCCGTGTAACAGCAACCACCGTGCGTATTCCGGTTATGGGAGGGCATTCAGAATCGGTGAATATAGAATTTGAAAATAATTTTGATCTGGCTGAAGTACGTCGGCTGTTAACGGAACAAGAGGGTGTTATCGTCGTCGATGATCCCGCCAACCTCCAATACCCGATGCCGAAAGATGCACATGGAAAAGATGAGGTTTTGGTAGGGCGTATCCGTCGTGATGAATCACAAGATAAAACTTTAAATCTTTGGGTTGTCGCAGATAATCTTAGAAAAGGAGCAGCAACGAACGCGGTGCAGATCGCTGAATTGCTTCTTAAAAAGAATTTAATTTAGTCGCCACTTTAAAATTTTGAACAAAGGGATAGTGCGTCAATAATATTTTTACATATTTCAAAATTTTATAGGTGGCATTAGAGGTTAAAAAAGGGACTATGCAATTGCATGATCCCTTCCTTAACTTTAATTGTCGCATCCAGATGTTTGAGTTATGTAGAAACTCATCTTTAGTACTATCACTATCTCAGACATCTGAAGCGACGAGCTTTTTGCTTCTTTTTCGCGGGAAAAAGAAGGTAAACTTCATATTATGTTAAAAGAAGAAAGACAAGCTTACATCATTCATCAGATTAACCTACACAACAAGGTATTATCATCCGATTTAAGTGTACAACTAAACGTTTCTGAAGACACTATACGGCGCGATTTAAACGAGCTAGCTGAGAACGGGCAAGTATTAAAAGTATATGGAGGGGCTTTATCCAAATCCTTTCAGTTCCCTTTTCAGGAAGGAAACGTGTATGCTAAAGAATCAAAGAAAGAAATCGCTCACAAAGCGATCAAACTAATTCAAAGCGGCATGACGGTGTTAGTAGGCGGTGGAACGACCATGATCGAACTAGCGCGATCGGTTCCTAATGATCTTCAATGCACGTTCTTTACAATTAGCCCGCTCGTTGCACTGGAATTAGCGGAGAAGGATAATATTGATGTTATTCTTATTGGCGGAAAATTATCCCGAAACACAAACATTGTTTCGGGTGCACAAGTAATCAATGAGCTCTCTGATTTAAGGGTAGATCTCTGCTTACTTGGAACGAATAGCTTATCTCTGGACGAGGGTATCACAGATTCAGATTGGGAAGTTGTCCAAATTAAACGGGCAATGATTAAATGTTCTAAGAACCTTGCTATCCTGAGCATCGCAGAGAAATTGAACTCTAATCAGAAAATGCGTGTTGCCCCGTTACGAGATGTCACTTATCTGATTACAGATCTCGACCCCAAACACCCTAAATTAAGAGAGTTTGCCCATCAAATTGAAGTGAGATAACAAGTTATCATCCATAAGTACTATTTTTGTACTAATCGGAGAAGAAAAACCATTGCGGGAGCATACAGCAATGGAATACAACAGGACGCCTGATATGAGCAATAACCAAATTCCTTTAAAACAGAAAACGATAAAGGGATTTTTATGGGGCGGAATGGCAAACGGTATCCAACAAGTATTCGCCTTACTATTCGGTATTGTCCTTGGACGTATCCTCATGCCCGAAGATATGGGGATCGTTGGTATCCTTACTATCTTCTCTACCGTATCTGCCGCATTCATGGAATCTGGTTTTGTCAGCGCATTGACCATAAAAAAAGACGTCAAACACGCGGATTATAACGCCGTGTATTGGCTCTGCATAACTATTGGAGCAACTCTTTATCTTCTACTTTTTTTTGCTGCCCCATTCATTGCTGATTTTTATGAAATCCCTGTCCTAGCAACCGTGGCACGCGTTTCGTTTCTAAATTTTTTTATCAGTAGCTTCGGTATTGCTCATAGTGCTTATCTGAACCGAAATCTACTCGTGCGCGAACGGGCACTCTCCACAACCGCCGCTGTATTCATAGGTGGGATATGCGGCATCGCTACGGCTTTATACGGGCTAGGATATTGGTCACTGGTTATTCAGAACTTAACATATTGCATTGTGGCAAGTTCGGGATTTTTCTATTTTTCTAGCTTCCGCCCAACCCTTAACTTTAATTTTAAACCTATTCAATCCATGTTAGGGTATAGTAGTAAGCTTTTAATTACTAACGTGGTCATCAACGTAAACAATAATTTCTTGACCAGTATCTTGGGTAAATTTTTCCCGACAGCCACCGTTGGGCAGTTCAATCAGGCTAACAAATGGAACTTGATGGGGCAAACTTTTATTTTAAGCATCAACAACAGCTTGATACAACCGTTGATGACAGAAGTATCACAAAAAGACGAAAGTCGACAAACGCGCGTGTTCCGCAAATTATTATCCTTCATTTCTTTTGTTACTTTTCCGTTGATGTTTGGTTTATCATTCACCTCAAACGAATTCATCATTATTCTTATCGGCGAAAAGTGGCTCGCGGCAGCAGATTATCTTGGAGTCATCGCCTTTGGAGGAGCATTTGCAGTAGCAAGCAATGTATTTGCCAACTACAACCTAAGTCAAGGCCGATCGACAATCTATATGTGGAATATCATTTGTTTCGGCCTCTTGCAAATCGCATTATTTTTCCTACTAAAGAGCCATAGCATAATTTATCTGCTCTATGCATACACCGGTCTCCAAATAATCTGGTTGAATACTTGGTATTTTATCTGTAGGCAAAGATTGCAATATTCATATTATTTTTTGTTCAAAGATGTCTATCTTTTTGCTGCAACAGCGATGTTAAGCCTATATATAACAAGTTTGTGGGTTAGCCACATCGATCATATTTATCTCCGATTTATAGCCAAGATAGCCGGTTTGCTAGGTATTTACCTTTTTTTACTTTTTATATCTAAATCGGATATCCTATCGGAAGTGATCTCTTTTTTTAAAGAAAAGCTTATAGAGAGGAAAAATAAATGATCGGCTATAATCAACATTCGTAACAGCAAAATCGTTGTTCTCTTTTAGTTGTCAAAAGCGATTATTTTTAATAACTTCAAGCCGATTATCGTAACCGAAATAAAATCGGGACTATCGATAAATCAAATTTTATGCAATGAATGATTTAGAAAAGTATTTCTACGACAATAACGACAAGCTTATCCATAAGTGGCTCCACTATTTTGACATCTATGATCGGCACTTTAGCCGTTTCAGAAATAAAGAAATAACGATCGTCGAAATAGGCGTTTATCAGGGTGGCAGTCTGCAGATGTGGAAGAATTATTTCGGAGACAAAGCTAAAATATACGGCATCGATATCAACCCTAATTGTAAGAATCTGGAAGAAGAAAACATAAAGATACTCGTTGGCTCTCAGGCGGACAGAAGTTTTCTAAGAGAAGTAAAACAGACTGTGCCGCCAATCGATATTCTCATCGATGATGGGGGGCACACTATGCTTCAGCAGATTACTACCTTTGAAGAATTGTTCGGACATGTGAAGAAAAATGGGGTTTATCTGTGCGAAGACTTACATACTTCCTACGAGGTGGATTATGGAGGAGGCTACAAACGAAACGGCACATTCATCGAATACAGCAAAAATTTTATAGATTATATCAATGCCTTTCACTCCGAGCAACGAGCCCTGAAGGTAGATGGATTTACCCAGTCTGTTGATTCACTACATTATTACGATAGTGTATTAGTGATCGAAAAAAAGGAAAGGGAAAAACCGACAGATATGAAAACCGGCAAGCAGTCGATCGAAAACTATCTTGCAGGTCAAACGGATTTCGATAAACTAAAGTGGAAAATTAAAAAGCCTGTTTTAACGGTAATCAATAAATTACTTCGCTCACTGAGAATCAAAGGATTCATTTGGAGATGACGATAGCCGGATATGAAAAATGTTTTAAGCATTATCGTTACGTATAATTTCGAACCTTGGCTGGACAAATGTTTATCCAGTCTTTTGCATTCCTCCCACCCTACCGACATTATAGTTATAGATAATGCTTCTCAAGATAATACTGTCGAACTGATACGTCACAACTATCCCCAGATAATTCTCCGAGAAAGTCGGGTAAACCTAGGCTTCGGCAAAGCAAATAATTTAGGATTCGCATATGCACTTGATAAAGGTTATGACTTTGTCTTTTTAGTGAACCAAGATGCTTGGGTACAATCAAACTGCTTAGCCTATTTAACGGAAAAACCTTACCCTAAGGATATCGGTATCATTTCGCCAATGCATTATGATGGAACCGAACAGGTGCTCGACAAAGGTTTCGCTGATTATATGAAACAAGTGGACGCCAATGAAAACATAGTTACAAGCCCTTTCGTAAACGCTGCCTTTTGGCTTATACCCCTATTTATACTGAAGCAAGTAGGCGGCTTTTCTCCTTTGTTCTATCATTATGGCGAAGATAGCGACTATGTACATCGTTTGCATTATCACGGTTATAAAATAGCCGTCAACCGGGAAGCTATCGCTTACCACGATCGGCAAAATAGAACATCAGATGATAGTAGAAAGGCTTTTTTCAAGAGAGAATTTATCTATTTTCTGACCGAATTCGCCAATATCAACTATAGCTTTCCCAAGGCTTTCACATATGCCGTGCTCGCATCGATAAAAAAAGCGTTACAGGCGATATACAAGGATCGACATACCTTTGTAGCGTATCTCGGAATTGCTCTTAAGCTAATGGAGAAAACAAAAGCCGTCGTCACGACTAGACGAGCGAACAAAAGGAGTGAAAATAGGCATTGGTTGAAGAATCTTTAGCTTTCTTACCAAGCGGAATCACCTCATTCTATTGTTAATTCGATGCAAAAGTTTGTTTCTGATAAATCGTACTCCACGTTCGATAAGCCCGCCTTTCCTATGTTTGAAGTATTTTTTTAGAGACCGATATCCTTCTTCTGACTCGACTACTTCGGCAGGGAACCCGTCAATGGGTTCGCTTCGGATTGTAGTAGCAAACATACCGCTTATTTCAGAATGCACACCCGTACCATCATGCCCGATGTTTTCGATAAGGGATTGATTTGGCGACAAAGCTAGCCCGCCGCGCAGAAAGACACTTGCATACCAACGAACCGCCCAAGAATCAACTTTTCCCACTTTTTGTTGTTGTATCTGCCTCCAAAAATTCATGGTATGATCAAAAGTGAAATCATTTATTTTTTTCTTGTCAAATTGTCTGATGATTTCATCTATATCTACTTCAAAATAGTCCCAAGCACGCTTCCAAGTCGCCCAAGCTTGGCTGGCTGCATACCGGGTAAAAAAAGTTTCAGCCAAATTAGTCCTATCCAATTCATATATATAACCGCCGATGTGCATGACCGTTTCTTCATTTTCATAATAGGTCAAAGCTCGATTAAAAAACGATAGGGCATGCTCCGAAAGCACAACATCATCTTCCAATACAATAGCCTTTCCGTGTTCATGGATAACTTGGGTGACACCATCAATTACATTCTTTGCCAACCCCCAATTTATTTCACGCTCAATAATGTGTATCCTTTTGAAGAGCCGGAAAGACTTAATTACCGTACGGACTTCGTTTACCACTGCTTTAGCAGCACTATTCTTCGCACCATCGGAAAAAATATAAAGTATACTTTTTTGCGCGAGCAGGCTTTTTTCCAACGCTTGTAATGTTCTTCTGGTATGATCGGGTCTATTGTATACGAACAAAATAATCGGACTTAGTTTATCCATTGCTTACTTTTTGGAAAAATGATATTACAAATATAAATAAATTGTCGTTTTTCAATTATTTTCTACCGGAGTTTCTCGATATACCAAACAACCCCGAATTGCTAAGGCCATTTAATTGGTACTGATTGCCAATAATGCTTTCGAATATTTATAGTTTCAGTAGTTGATTTTCACTTCTTAGTCTCTAACGTGAGCGTTGTAGCTAGAAGCACTCCCGCTATCGGTATTATTATAACGACAACTGTCCATTCGTAAAGATTAAACTGCATAGAATGCTTTATAACTTCAATCCATACTTTACACAAATATTAGCACGATTTTTGAATCATTCTTTGTTCCTTTGTAATGCATGCAGACACTGGCTCCGATCATATTATTTGTATACAACCGTCCAAAGTATACCAGAAGGGCGTTAGCGGCTTTGGAAAAAAATCTATTGGCTAAGGATTCCCTATTATACATTATCTCGGACGCCGCGAAAAATGCAGATGCGGTAGAAAATGTCAATCAAGTGCGCGCCATTATTCGCGAACCTTGGGATTTTAAGCATATTACAATTATCGAACGCCAGAAAAATTGGGGAATTGCCGAAAACGTGATTGATGGTGTCACCAAAATTATCCATGAACACGGAAAGGCTATTATATTGGAAGACGACCTAGAGACCTCTCTCTATGCCTTAATGTATTTTAATGACGCTCTTATTCGTTATGAACAAAATGAACGGGTTATGGAAATCAGCGGCTATATGTATCCCGTGGAACACCCCAAACGATTGCCCAAATCATTCTTCTTTCGGGTAGCAGGTAGTTGGGGCTGGGCGACGTGGAAAAGAGCATGGAATCATTTCAACTCCGATATCGAGGCCTTGACTAAGCATTTCAAGCGAAAAGATATAAGACGTTTTAGTATAGAAAGGAGTGAAAACTTCTGGGAGCAGGTCAAGGAATTAAAAGCAGGAAAGATCAATTCCTGGGCTATCCGATGGTACCTTTCTATCTTCAATCAAGAAGGTTTGGTACTATATCCACGACAGTCCATGATACAGCATATCGGAACGGATGGAACGGGTATCCATTCGGATATTGATGATGCCTATCGCGTGGAATTGGCCACGCAAAAGGTAAAATACTTCCCTAATGACATCAGTGAACATAAAAAGGCCTATGAAGCCATCAAACATTTTTATGCACATAGAAAGGGAAATTTTGCCGAACGCTTAGTTCGATTCTTAATTAAAAAGTTTGGGAGGAAATGAAGCAACATATGAATACGCTTTTACCAAAGGTCTCCATTATCACTGTAGTCTACAATGATGTTGGCGGTTTGGAGTACACGATCCGATCGGTTATGAAACAGACATATGCCGAATTAGAATATATTATTGTAGACGGTCTCTCTACCGACGGCACGCTTGATGTGATAAACCAATACCGCGAAGAGGTGTCTATCCTCCTTTCGGAAAAGGACAACGGCATCTACGATGCGATGAACAAAGGGCTTGCTATCGCCACGGGCGACTATGTCTTGTTTCTCAATTCGGGAGACGAGCTGTATGAAGATATGACGTTGGAAAAAGTCTTTTCTTCGGCAGAGAATGCAGATATATATTATGGAGAAACAAAATTAATAGACGAAGAGCGAAACATTCTTGGCGACCGTCGTCATAGAATCCCCAAGCGTTTTGACTGGAAATCTTTTCGCTACGGCATGAATATCTGCCATCAAGCGATTTATGTAAAACGAAGTATTGCCGAACCATATGACTTACAGTATCAGCTCAGTGCTGATATCGATTGGGTAATCCGCGCCGCAAAAAAGGCTAATAAAATAGTTAATGTCAATCAATACGTGGCGAAGTACCTGGTCGGCGGGATGACCCAAAAACGCCACCGACAAAGTTTGAAAGAACGTTATGCGATTTTCAAAAAGTATTATGGTACTTTCGCTAACGTGGTTAATCATGGCGTTATTGCTGCCCGTCTTATCTTATACCGATTGAAACATGGCAAAACAAGAGAATGAAAACCTACTGAAACCAGAGATATTGATCGAGCTGGCAAATACCAAAATGCCCTTCGGCAAATACCAAGGTTGGTTACTATGTAATCTACCGGAACCGTATTTAAACTGGTTTCATCAAAAAGGCTTCCCAAAAGGCAAACTCGGCATGCAACTGGGAACCCTTTACGAAATAAAGCTGAACGGTTTGGAATATCTACTTAAACCGTTGATTAAGAAATAACAATTTTTATGTCGCTCAAGCCGCGACTGGCTTTTCCTTTTTTTCCGCAAAAAAGTAAACAAAAAACTCGCCGCTTAAAAATTTTGATGGGATTGGATAGTACAGAAATGATATTCCTACAGCTATCAAAATTTTGTTAGGCGGCATTAGAAGTTAAATAAGGGATAATGCAATTGCACCGTTCCCTCCTTAACTTTAACTGTCGCATCCGGATTTTTGAGGTCTGTAGAGACTCATTCTCGCACTATCCATTATCTCAAACATCCGACGCGACGAGGTTTTGGTTCTTTTTACGGGAAAAAGAACATAAAAAATCCTTATTTTTGCAACCATAAATAATTTTTAAAACATTAAACGCCGTTTGCAGCGGTATCAATGAATATGGAAAAATACCAAACTTTACTGTACTACTGTTACAGTCCAATTGAAAATGCAGAACAATTTGCTGCACAACATCTCGAATTTTGTAAATCTCTTGGCTTAGTGGGCCGTATCATCGTCGCCGACGAAGGTTTAAATGGTACCGTTTCCGGAAAACGGGAAGCTTGTCAAGCCTATATGGATGCAGTACACGCCGATGAACGTTTTAACAAAACAGATTTTAAGGTAGATAACGTAGAAGAGCCTTCCTTTATTAAAATGCATTGTCGGTATAAGCCTGAAATCGTCCACTCCGGCTTACGCAATCCGTCGGTCATCAATCCTAGCAAGGAGACGGGGAAACATCTGGAACCAAAAGATTTTATGGAAATGAAAGACGGAGAAGATGTCGTGATTTTGGACGTACGTTCTAATTACGAGCATGCTGTGGGTCGTTTCAAAAATGCAGTCACATTAGACATAGAGAACTTTCGCGAATTCCCGGAGAAAATAAAAGAACTGGAGCAATTTAAAGACAAAAAAATACTGACCTATTGTACGGGTGGAATTAAATGTGAAAAGGCTTCTGCTCTTTTGCTAAAAGAAGGGTTTAAAGATGTTTACCAACTTCACGGAGGCATCATTAAATATGGCAAAGAAGTTGACGGTAAAGATTTCGAAGGTCAATGCTACGTATTCGATAACCGCGTTACAATAGATGTTAACCAGGTCAATCCCACCGTTGTTTCCACCTGTAAAAACTGTGGAAAAACAACGTCTAAGATGATAAATTGTGCCAATCCGGTGTGCAACGAGCATTTCACACAATGTGATGCATGTGGTTGGAAAATGAACGGTTGCTGCTCGACACTTTGCATGGAACATCCGCGTAAGCGGCCTTACGACGGCACAGGCTATTATGTAAAGGTACCTCAACCGGTTAATATAGAGAAAATCAGTAAAAGAAAACATAAGAACCGACCGACGATAGCTCGTGGACAACAAAAAGATACCAACTCATCATTTTCCACCAACGGATAAAACAACTCTTTCCGATAAGGTAATCAGTATGCGCATTTTTAAATGTGTCCATGGTAAACAATACAATAAGTAATTAAATACGAATAAATATTTATTGTTTACCATTTTATTTATCTTTGAACCATATTAACTGACTGTTTCCAAGAAATTTAACGGTTAAATTTCAAACTAAATCAAGTGACCGTGCTAAAAAGCAAGAAAACATTTTTACTGCGAAAAGTACTCATCGGTGCAATTATCGCCATTTTTGCGTACATAAGTATTGTCTTTATCTACCAATATATAGCCTATCAGAAAGTAAAAGACCGTATAGATGCAGCATACGCCTTAAGTTTACAACAATCATCTGCATTCTATCACTTATTCTCTATTTATGGGGAAGCAGACAACCTCTTTCGGCAGTATACAATAGACTTCAACCAAGGCATATACGAGAAATATCGGGGTAAGCTTGACACGATTAAATATTATATAGATTCACTCTCCGCACTTCCCAACACCAACAACTTACTACAACAAAGTAATACGGACATTCAAAACCGAAATTTATTGGCCGGGGAATTTGCCTCACTTAAAAAGACGGTGGACGACTTGGTCTTCATGGCACAAGACTCGCTTCCGACACTGGCATCGTCACATTCTCAACGCGTGGCTGCACCCCACTATATATCTGCGGATTCGGCTATCAATAAAATACTAAACGACACTGCACTTACTAAAGTTGACACGTTGATAAGAGAGAAACAAACCCTTCTCAAGCGTATTTTTAACGCTAAAAATGATACGGTTTTTGCGAATAGCCAACAGTTCAATATACAGCAACTCGATGTGTTACAGCGAAACGTCGAAAACGTCATGGTACGCAATGAAACGATATATAATACGAGCCTGGGTAATTTACGACGAAGTTTCACTTCACTGAGAAAAAAAGAAAGAGCACTCATCCAAGCAAATTATCTTCTATTGAACAATTTAAAAATCGGTGTAGATAATATTAGGGAGCTTGAGCGAAAATCTGTCCGGGAAGCGGAGGCAAGAGATTTGAGTATCTACAAGGAAAATACCAAAAGGCTCGGAAACCAACTTATTATCTCTCTATCTGTCATGTTGCTCATGGTTCTATTTATCCTTTACTATCAATCCAAAGCCACCACTTACGAAGAGAAATTAGAGGAAGAAAAAGACTATGCTGCAAAAGTTGCAGAAGAAAAGACCAGCGTACTGGCTAATATAAGCCACGAGGTACGTTCACCTATTAATTCACTCCTGGGCATTATTGATATTTTACGAAAGAACGGCGGCAAGGAGACCATTCAGCCAGAGTACTTGGATTCGGCTGCGCATGAAATATCCGTTATCAATAGTACCGTGAATGACATTTTAAATCTTAGCAAGCTAGAGGTAGGCGCATTGGAGGTGAAAAACGAATACTTCTCCCCTTCGCGGCTATTATTAGATATCATAAACCTCCACACCTACCAAGCACAAAAAAAAGGTTTATACCTCACACAACAAATTGATCTTGATCCCAAGTTGGAAATTTATAGCAGCTCTTTCCGGATCAGACAAATCATCTCCAATTTGATTAGTAACGCTATAAAATATACGCCCGAAGGTAAAGTAAACCTAAGAGCTTACATAAGAAGGATAAGCAACCAAGACACACTTTTTGTAGAAGTAAAGGATACAGGCTTAGGAATTGCACCTGAACACCGGTCTCAAATTTTTCGCCAATATTACATGACCGATAACAAGAGCAAAACCAAAGGCTTTGGTCTTGGACTCTATATTTCCAAATTATTATCAGAACAACTTCAAGGCGATATTACATTAGATAGTACTGTAGGAAAAGGCTCTACCTTTATCCTCAAAGTACCGATTAAACAAAAGCGTCTAGAGAACACCGTCCCGAAGGTCTATACCTTGGACGACCTCCCCAAAGACATACAATTGGTGTTGATTGATGACAACCGCATCAATATCCTATATTTAAAGCATTATTTCAAAGATTTTCCAAATGTATATACGTTTGAGCACGCACAGGATGCGCTCACGTTTATCCAGCAAAATCCAGTCGATGCTGTTATTACTGACATCTCAATGCCAGAGATTGATGGTTGGGATGTGCTTCGGGAAATTCGCAATAATAACGAGAAACAGGATATTAAAGTATTTGCGTTCACGGCAGACAGTATGCACCTCGAAGAAGAGATAAAGAGAAATCAAACATATATGTTCGACTGTATCCTAGACAAACCCTTAAATGAACACGAGTTCGTGGCTTGTATCTCCGAAAAAAACTAATATACGGTTTACCGAAGTTCTAATAATACCGGGCAATGGTCAGAATGCATAGCAGAGGGGATAATCTCCGCCATCACAATCCTATCCTCCAGAGGCTTTGATACCATGTTATAGTCAATTCGCCAGCCGAGATTTCTTGCTCGGGCTCCTGCACGGTAGCTCCACCAAGTATAGTGATGCGGTTCGGGATTTAGGTGACGGAAAGAGTCTACATACCCTGAGGTGATAAAATTCTCCATCCATTCACGTTCCGCAGGCAAGAAGCCAGAGCTATTCGCATTAGATTTAGGATTATGGATGTCGATCGCACGATGACATATATTGTAGTCTCCTGAAATCACGAGGTTTGATCGTTCTTGTAAGATCTTATCACTGTATAGCTGAAAATCATCTAGGAAACGATATTTGAAGTCTTGCCGTATATCACCGGTAGTTCCGGAAGGAAAATATACACTCATAACAGACACATCATCGAAATCTGCCCGAATAATACGTCCTTCGAAATCATAATCTTCGTGTCCACAACCGTATTCCACATGCTTGGGTGTGATTCTGGTAAAAATAGCGGTACCACTATACCCTTTTTTTTGCGCTGGATACCAGTAATGCTCATAACCCATCTGTTCCAATAAAAGTATTTCTGGAATCTGGTCTTGCGTAGCTTTGATTTCCTGTAAACACACGACATCTGCATCCACTACCTTTACCCAACCCAACCAATCTTTTCTCAGAGCAGCCCGCAAGCCATTTACATTATATGTTACGATTTTCATTTTTTTGTTCAATACTTCGGCTTTCTTCCCCTTAATAATACCGAGAATAAAAAATATCTAGAACCTTCGTCAAAAAATCTGTCTTAGGGGCAAGCCCTTCCAGTTCCCGTTCAAGGTTCAAAGCTTCTCGTCTGGTCAACAACTTCATGGACATCCGTATATCTTCCAAAGGACGGTCCCGCTCGTCCGTCTCGACAACAGCAATCTTATCAATTGCCTCTATACCATCTAGCAATTCTCCAAATACCGTATAATTTCCATCCAAATGCGGCGCCCCCCCGATCGTCGTATACACTTTTCTTTGATAGGCCGTCAACTTTTTCCCATTCAACCGAAACTCTTCCAAAGAATCTAATGCTACGGACGTAAATACACGGCCTTGCACCAGATAAAACTGCGAAGCCGAAGACTGTTTTGCCGGATTATTATCTCGTGCGGCACCGATGGCTCCTTTTTTATGAATAAGGCCTTCTTGAATCTCCGCAGGAATCTTATACGCTGGTCCACCTTCGCCCAGCGCTTGTTTCTGTGCAGCATACCGCGAATTGGGATCGCCGCCCTGTACCATAAAGTTCTGGATAACGCGATGAAACATCAACTCGTCATAATAACCCTCCTGAACTAACTTGATGAAGTTGTCCCGGTGTTTAGGCGTCTCGTTATAAAGCCTTAATAGGCAATCTCCCCTATCCGTTTTTATCGATACATAATGGTATTTTGGTGTCTTCGCCCAAACCACCGTAAACAAAAGGGTACTGCATACAAGCAGCCCAATTTTCTTCCAGTTTGTAATCATAAATACAGGGCTACGATAAAGTATAGGTATCTTCAAAATAATCAATAATCAATGATTTGAAAATCATCTCCTGCTCTAACAACGTGTAGTTGGGAATAGGTTTTATTAAATCCCAATGCGGCCATCCCTCTTCGTCTAGGCCTTTGAGCTCATAAAAACCCATAGCACTAAACAACCGACAAGTAGCTATATGCATCAGTTCTTCTTTCTGTCGTTTAGAAAACTGCTGCGGACCTTTTCCAAGCTCTTGAACGCCAATGAGAAAAAGCAAAACCTTAATATCAGGAAGTTCCATATCGAAGTCGTCTGCGATAGTGCGTTGCAACTCCGCCCATTTTTTATTAATCTCGGATGCTTTCATATCGTGGTAAAAATAGGGAATTATTTACGTAGTTCGCGAATAAGATCACGACAGCGTTTTTCAATCATATGATACACTGGCTCAAACTGACTTTCATCATAATAAGGATCGGGCACAATATCTTCCTGCAAGAACATACGTACTTTCGCTCTGTCTTCATCCCTCTTTGCTAAGGCTGTGACATCTTTAAAGTTATTATTGTCCATCACGTAAATATGATCGTAACGCTCAAAAAAATCCGACTGAAACCACTGGGCTCGCTGATAGGTTATATCGACCCCGTATTTCTTTGCCACTGCTATAGAACGCTTATCCGGTTGCTGCCCTACGTGCCAATCGCCCGTACCTGCAGAGTCTATTTCCCAATCCAAGCCTTCCTCTTCTATCAAATGCTGCATGACGCCGTGTGCCAGTGGCGACCGACAAATATTACCTAAACAAACCATTAAAATTTTCATGCTTCTAAAATAACGCTATTCTTTTGAATACGAAAAGTTAATCCACAAAGTTGATACATTTATGATGAAAAAACGCGCCATCTGCATAACAGCAAATGACGCGTCTATATTCCATCCTACAATTTACTTAAAATTCGATCGGGAAGTTGAATTCCGTAGTTCCACTTTCAGAAACGCCGGTAATACGCACAATATTCCGCTTAGTACTACCCAATGCCGATTCTACATCATCCACATTGTTCACTGGTTTTCCGTTTACATGTGTTACTATCAATCCTGTTTCCACACCGAAGTACTCAAACATACCACCACGGTGCACTTGCTTAATTACAACACCCGAGTTTACACCAAATTTTTTCTTTTGTGCATCGGTTGCAGGGGTAAAACTTGCCCCCAGTTTATTGAATATCTCTGTGGCACTAGCACTAACTTCTTCATCGGCACTCGATTTCTTAGCTTCTTGTGCTTTCAAGGTAACCGTTATATCCCGTTCTTTTCCATCACGTTTATAGGTAAGTTTGAGTTTATCACCTGGATTCAACCGCGCAACCCGTTCCTGTAAATCCGAAGATGAGTAAATCGTACGTCCTTCTACTTTCGTAATTACATCACCTTTCTGGAGACCTGCCGCCGCAGCAGCACCCTCTTTGACTACATCAAACACGTATAAACCGTGAATGTCATCAATTTTAAACTCTTCTCTAATTGCATCGTCGACTTCACGGAAGTTTATGCCCACATATCCACGTTGTACAGTACCAAATTCTTTAAAGTCATTTACAATTTTCTTCACCAAATTAACAGGAATAGCGAATCCGTAACCTGCATAGACACCGGTTGGCGAAGCAATAGCGGCATTAATACCGATCAGCTCACCGCGTGTATTTACCAACGCCCCACCACTATTACCTTTGTTAATCACCGCATCTGTCTGGATAAACGATTCGACCGCTGTACGTACGATAGGTTCTTGCGGCTGGCCATACGGTGAACCCTGACCCTGCTCCCCTAGAATACCAATTTGGCGGCCTTTAGCACTCACAATACCCGCCGTTACAGTAGACTGCAAACTCAACGGATACCCCACTGCTAATACCCATTCACCAATGCGTACATTATCGGAATCACCAAATTTAACAAAAGGTAGATTCGATGCAGTTACCTTGAGCAATGCCAAATCAAAGTCGGCATCCCGCCCGATAACTTTCGCTTCGAACGTCCGTTGATCCGTTAATTTTACTTCAATTTTATCAGCGTCTTCCACGACGTGGTTATTTGTTACGATATAGCCATCAGGAGAAATCAATACCCCCGATCCGGAAGCGGTTGCTTGGCGAGGCTGCGCCTGTCGCCGTTGAGGCATACCGAAAAACTCTTCAAACATATCGAATGGAGAACCTCCACCACGTCCCTGCGACGCCCGTCTTGTCATCGTCACCTTGATATGTACCACGCCGGGCGACACAGCGGCTGCAGCTTCTGTAAAATCAGGGTTCCCTGTGGATGACATGATTTCGCTCCCTGGGTTATTTGCAAAATAAACCTTTTGCTTTTCTTCAAAGGTCATCTGCTCACTTTGCTTATTTTCAAAGAGTTTGTACCCTCCGATAGCCACCGCACCTCCAACCGCAGCTATTAATAAACTTATTCCTATTTTCTTCATTTTTATCTATTTATTTTTTTAATGCCCGATAATAACTCGATGCAAACAACCATTGTCTTGTTATTTCCATCTCGGTTTCTTAAATTACTGTAATGATCTATATATTAAAAATATTTTCTTTTACTTTTGTTTTAAGGCTTGTTCAAATGTAGTACCATTCGAAATGGCTTGGGAAGTTTTGACAGTTAAAAAATGTTAATGAAACAGCACAAAATCAGTTTTTAACATGATTTAACAATCGAACATCGCTTTGTAACAAGAATATTAATTTTTAGCGAAAAAATAAAACAAATGGATAGTAAAATAAAATTTTCGAAATACCAGGGCGCCGGCAACGATTTTGTGTTAATCGACAATAGAACCGGGTTTTTTGACCGTAAAAACGATAATTTAGTACAGATCTTGTGCGACAGAAAGTTTGGAGTTGGTGCGGACGGATTAATGCTCCTTCAAAATAATGAAAATTTTGATTTCGAAATGATTTACTACAACGCCAATGGTGGAGAAGCCAGTATGTGCGGAAATGGAGGTCGATGTATCGTCGCCTTCGCCCGCGATTTAGGGATAATCCAAGATCATACTGTCTTTTTGGCAGTCGATGGCGAACATCAAGCTACCATTCACGACCATCAGGTTGATCTGGGAATGATCGACGTATCGGTTATACAACGGGATGGGGAAGCCTATGTATTGAATACCGGCTCCCCTCATTACGTCGCTTGGGTCAATGACCTCCAAAACAAAAATGTCTTCGAAATGGGATCTCTAATTCGTAACAACGAGACGTATAGAGAGGACGGGATCAACGTAAATTTTATCGAAAAAGAAGAACGAGGGTATTTTGTACGGACATTCGAACGTGGTGTTGAAGATGAAACGCTTGCTTGTGGTACGGGTGCAACGGCGGCAGCCATGGTCGTAGCTGTACATCATAAGTTAGAGGGAGCACACAAAATTCCGATTCGTGTGCTTGGCGGACAATTATATATTAGCTTTAACAAAACAGGACAAAAGTTTACCGATGTACGTCTGATAGGTCCAGCCCAATTTGTTTTCGAAGGGAATTTCTCTCCCCCTTTTCTTGATAAAAAAGGGAACAAAAACCGAACGAAGTGAGCTCATGGATGCTAAAATAAACACGAATCCATAAATCAAGGCTGAGTACGTTTCAGTCCGCATCACCAGGAAGCCATATTGATCGCTTTTATCTACGCCATGCACCATGCCCGTCCTTAACATTCAATGTGGCATCCGGATATTTGAGGCATGTAGAAATTCATATTTAGTACTATCCTTTATCTCAAATATTCGAAGCCACGAGGTTTTTGCTTCTTTTTTACGGAAAAAAAGAAGAATAAAGGTATATTAGGAGCTTTTTTGGAAGACTTTAGGAATATTCATGCGACAGGTTAATAGTAAATTACCGTTCAAGTTAATCTACTCATTGGGACGACACCCTTACTTAGGCTATTTAATCGAACCCCATATTGTTCGATTGAACGCTAATGGTTCCTACTCATTGAGCTATAAACGGATTTTTACAAATACCATTGGTGATTTTGCGCCGGCTTTAGACGAAACCGATCATGATCTTATCAAGCTACTAGACGAGATCGAACAAACACATATTATCAAGACATTCAACAAAAAAGCCATTCGTCCTGTTGATTTTTTCGGAAAAGTATTCGATGATAAAGTTTACGATAGGATACGTCCAAAAATCGAACAGAAAATACTAAAAGCGTTAAAGAAATTGCGGGGTAAACCACTATTCTTAATGAGTAAAGATGGCTATCCAGCCGACCAAGAAATACATATTGCCGATGAACCCACATCTATCTTATTCCATTTTCGACGCAACGAAGCCGAAACCCGCTATTTTCCTACCCTAAAATATAAGGGGAATCGGTTAGACTTCATGTATAAAGATGCCCAAGTCATTGTAAATAAAGAGGCTTGGCTACTGGTCGAAAATACGTTATACTATTTTGATCAAGACGTAGACGGAAAGAAGCTCAGTCCATTTCTAAATAAACGCTACATCAGCGTTGCCCGCAATACAGAAAAACGTTACTTTGAAACTTTTGTAAGTGGCCTGATTGAAAAACATCATGTTTATGCAGAGGGCTTCGACATTAAAACCCACAAGGAGAATGCGACACCTGTATTAAAGCTATTCTACGTTCCCTCCGGTCAATCTTTTTTACAACTGTCTTTTATGTATGGCCCTTACGAATTTTCTGCCGGCACCGAGCATCCGGTCACCGTGCGACTGGCATACAACGAAGAAACAGACACTTACGTTTTTCATCGGATAAGGCGTTCACTAACCTGGGAAAAAAAACAGGGTGTTTTTCTGGAGGAATCGGGTCTTCGCAAAAAAGACTTACTGTTTGCAAATTATATCACAGACGGCGAACATCGATCCATCGTTGATTGGTTAAATAGCAACCAAGCTTTACTGTTAGACAAGGGATTCACCATTACGCAAGCAAAGAGTGACCGAAATATTCTTATCGGGAAGACGTCGCTGGAAATGGCCATCGAAGAAGGTAATGATTGGTTCGATATACAAGCAGTCGCACATTTTGGCCCCTATGAAATTCCATTTATTGCCTTGCGGGAGCATATCTTAAATAAAAACAAAGAATTTACATTACCCAATGGGGAAATCGCTATTATTCCCGAAGAATGGTTCTCTCAATATGAACATTTATTTCTTTTTACAACGAGCCAGCACGGCTTAAAGCTAAACAAAACGCATATCGGGTTATTATACGAAATATCGGAGCATACTGCGCTCTCCTTTCATCGTAAACTGGAACAACTGCTCAATTTTAACAGTATTACGGAAACACTAATGCCAACAGGATTTAGAGGTGAACTTAGGCCTTATCAATACGCAGGCTACAATTGGTTTCACTTCCTTCAGGAGTATAAGTTCGGTGGTTGTCTTGCGGACGATATGGGCTTGGGGAAAACCGTACAGACACTAGCCTTGTTGCAGCAGCAAAAAGAGTATTTAAAAGAAAGTGATTATGTCAAAACTTCCCTTTTGATCCTGCCTACATCACTTCTCTACAACTGGCAGAAAGAAGCAGAGAAATTTGCTCCCCGACTTCGGATACATCTACACACGGGTTCGAGTCGTCTAAAAGATACGTTCGGCTTTTCGCACTTTGATTTGGTAATTAGCACCTATGGTGTTGTCCGTAGCGATGTGGAAATGTTAAATAAGTTTTTCTTTAACTACATTATTCTCGACGAAAGCCAACACATCAAAAATCCAACATCCAAATCCTTTAAGGCAATTAAAGTCCTTAAAAGCAAGTATAAATTGGCATTAAGTGGTACTCCAATAGAAAACTCCGTTGGAGATATATGGTCGCAAATGCATTTTGCAAACCCTGGTCTACTGGGCTCTTACACTTATTTTCAGAAAGAATTTGTGATACCTATCGAACGAAAGAAAGACGAAGAAAAAGCGGCTCGTCTACAGGCCATCATTAAACCATTCATACTCCGTCGGACCAAAGACCAAGTTGCAAAGGAACTCCCCCCGAAAACCGAGCAAACCGTTTACTGCGAAATGACAGAGGAACAAACTAAGCTCTATGAGCGTATAAAATCTGAGTATCGAAATGCTTTGTTGGATAATCAATTCCAGCAAAACAAAAAGGGCAACCAGATTATGTTATTACAGGGGCTTACCAAACTTAGGCAGGTTGCCAATCATCCCGCCATGGTAAGCGAAGACGAAGGCTTTTCATCCGGTAAATTTGATACCGCTGTGGAGATGTTACAATCTATTATTGCTGAGCATCACAAAGTACTTATTTTCTCCCAGTTTGTAAAACACTTGCAGGTGTTTCGAGATTATTTCGATCGTGAAAAAATAACATATGCTTATCTGGATGGGAGTACCAAGAACCGAGCGGATGCGGTAAATACCTTTAAAGAAAAAGAAAATATACAAATCTTTTTAATCTCCATTAAAGCAGGAGGCGTCGGGCTAAACCTTACCGAAGCCGATTACGTGTTTATTTTAGATCCTTGGTGGAATCCAGCAGTCGAACAGCAAGCAATTGACCGCTCACATCGTATCGGCCAGACGAAAAATGTATTTATTTACAAGTTCATTAGTAAAGACACTGTAGAGGAAAAAATACTTGCTCTCCAAGGCCATAAAAGAGCGCTCTCTTCAACACTCATAACGACGGAAGAGAGTTTCATTAAATCGCTATCACCAGAGGACATACAGGAGTTGTTACGGTAGACTTTTCTTATGTATAGTTTTTTGATTACCCACCATATTTTTTCTCCCAATGTTGCATATTTCCAGTATCCATTGCCGTATTGGCCATATGTACAGCGATAGCGCCATATTTACCAGTTTGAACGTCAGCGAAAGGCTTTTTATTTTCTCTGATACAGGTAGCAAAATCTAGCAGAGCATAGGATGAAGGATCTCTTTTTTCTTCGTCCTGATGAGTAAATTCCAGTTTCATGGCTTCACCTTGTGTGGCATTTAACAAAGTAGCACCGGTAACACCATCGACTACACCGGTTTGTTTTTTACGGGCTTCTGCATAAATAAATGCTTCGTCTCTTTCTATCTGCAACGTTGCTTTAGATCCTAAAATTCTGATCTCATAGCCATGATAAGCATTAGACAAAATCGAGGACACATTAGCTTTCACACCACCCGGGTACTCAAAAATTGCCCTGACGTGGTCATATGTTTCTCTTCCATCTTTCCAGTAATTAATTCCGCCCATACCCGTCACTCTTTCGGGGTGTGCATTTGTCATCCAATTAACAATATCCAACTGGTGTCCGCATAATTCTGCCATTAAACCTCCCGAATATTCTTTATACATTCTCCAGTTCACAATACGCTCCGTTCCTTTCTCCACTACCGGAAATCTCCAGTCAGAATTGCGATGATACTGGCACTCGAAATGGGTCACCTCCCCTAACCACCCTTCATCTATGGTTTGCTTCACACGACGGTATAAACCAAAATACCGGTATTGATGCCCCACCTGAAAAACAAGTTTAGCATTATTTACTCTTCTCTCCAGATCTAACGCTTGTGGGATATCATAAGTCATCGACTTTTCTACATATACATGCTTTCCTGCAGCCACGGCGTCCTTAGCCATTATATAATGCAAATACAAGGGCGTGGCTATAATGACAGCGTCCACCTCTTTATCTTCTAGTAGTTTCCTGTAGTCGTTATATTTTTTTGCTTTCGCTGATACATGTTCCGCGATCTTAGCCGCTTGAACAGCTAAAATATCGCAATAAGCTGTAACGGTTAAACCTGGTAAATTTTTAACTAAACGGGCCAAACCTGTACCACGTGTACCGGTGCCAATAATTCCAAGCCGGATTACCTCATTTTTCTTGGGAATAAAAGAAGTAAGGCCTGCATAAGATAAAGCTGTTCCGGAAAGTGCTAAAGTCCCAGCGGAAAGAAATTTCCTTCTTGTAAATAACATATTCGACATAGTCATCTCATTTAATTGGGGAAAAATTCCCCATCATTTTATCAAATATTCAACTAAAGGGCTCTTGATATCCCTTAGGCCCTTTACCACCAATTCAGCCACTTTTATGGCCCCCGCCTCACAAAGGTGGGTATCATCTTTCTTGCCGTTAGGTAATTTAGCCGTTACCCCAGGGGCTACGTAGATGTATAGTTTTTTAGCTTCTTCAGGCCCTAAATTTTCAACCACCTCAGCCGTCATCTTGTTCAGGTCAATCAGTGGGACGTTCATTTCAGCGGCCAGCTTCCTTACTACAGTAACATACTCGCCATGGGTATCCACAAGTTTCTCATTTTTATCAAATTTCCTCCTGACGATAGAGGTGAACAATATAGGGTTCGCATTTTTCGCTCGCACCTCGTTTACATAATTCAGCATATTTTCCTTAAATGTCGTTTGTGGGTCCGTATGACGAAGAGAATCCTCCTTGGCATCATTGTGTCCAAATTGTATGAAAACATAATCCCCCGCTTTAACCCGAGTAATCACTTTATTCCAATGACCTTCGTCGCGATAGGATTTAGAACTGCGGCCACTTGCGCCCTGGTTCATCACCTTAACGAACTCATCAAAAAAAGGATCTATCATTTGCATCCATCCCCTACCGGGATAATTATCGGCAGTGTTGGCTTTACTCATGGTGGAATCTCCTATAGAATACACCGTGATATTTTCCTTTGGCCATTTAAAAGCACAGCAGACGAGCAGAAAAACAACAAGAAACAAATTTTTATTAGCTTTCATCATTACTTAACGTATATATTTGGTTATTTTATCAATTAATCGTCTTAAAGATCGGAAACTACCACCAAAAATAGACGTAAAACCTACGCTACATTTCCAAAAAACTGCGATAACGTTACCGAAACTATTAACGAGAACGCTGCCGCTAATTTTCCAACCCGTTTAGATTATTTCCTCATCATAAAGTTGTAATCTTGTTATGCGTGGAAGGTAAATTACTTCTACCGCTTGCCTTGTGAGATAGCAAACAAGAAACTACAGTCTACTTTATAAGGTAAATAAAGGACGACGATCATTATAAACACTAAATATTGCATTATGATAAAACTGCTTAAACTAACAGTTATGGCCTTCGTAAGCAGCATCAGCATTCTCCACGCCCAAACCGTCATCCGGGGAAAAGTCCTCGACGAGGAAACGAAAGAACCGCTTATTGGCGCCAGCGTAGGTATTAAAGGCAGCACTGAAGGAACGTTGACCGATAAGAATGGAAACTATACCTTAAATGTGACGACATCCCAAAAAACAAATGTCGTACTCACCGCTAAATACATTGGATTTTTGCTGCGGGAAGTAACGCTAAACAATCAAACGGAAATCAACTTTCTTCTGGCGAAAGATTCGTATCAACTAGAAGAAGTGGTCGCCATTGGTTACGCTACCGTAGAACGTAAAGACCTCACCGGTTCCGTATCCTCCGTCAACGAAAAACAGTTGAAAGACATCCCCGTAAACTCGGCCGCCGAAGCGCTTACAGGTCGCCTTGCGGGCGTACAGGTCACGACCTCAGAAGGAGCACCTGGAGCGGAAGTACAGATAAAAGTACGAGGTGGCGGGTCCATCACGCAGAACAACGACCCGCTCTATATTATAGATGGTGTTCAAGTAGAGGACGGATTGTCTAGCTTATCTCCACAGGATATTGCCTCTGTAGATGTGCTGAAGGATGCCTCGGCAACATCTATTTATGGAGCCAGAGGTGCTAACGGTGTGGTCATCATTACGACCAAGGGTGGTAAAGAGATGAAAACGCAAGTGAATTATAACAATATATTGGGCATGAAAAGCCTCGCGAATAAGTTGGATGTGATGAACCCCTATGATTTTGTGCTCTATCAGTACGAACGGTCCCGAGGACTAACGACCACAGAGACCGCCTTCGAGACTAGATACGGCACATGGGATGATATAACGCAATACCAACAAACACCATTTATCGATTGGCAGGAAAGAACCTTTGGCAATGACGCCTTCATGCAGACGCATAATGCGAGTATAGTGGGCGGTACCAAGGCGACACAATACAACCTCAGCGTCACCAGTAATAACGAAAACGGGATTATGCTCAACTCTGGTTTCGATAGAAAGTTGGTCAACTTTAGATTCGACAACAGGGTAAATGATAAATTAAGGGTTGGCTTCAACGTAAGGTACACCAACCAAAGTATTTTAGGTGCAGGTACTTCAGATGCGGGCTCCACCACTTACAATATGCTCCGGCACACGATTAAGTATATGCCTTTGGACATCGGCGGCCTAGCAGAAGACGAGATAGATGAAGCCTACTACGAAGACACCAATACCGGCAATGCCATCGGCATCATCAATCCGGTAGCACTAAGCAACGCGCAGTATAGGGACAGGAAGATGCAGATCGTTAATCTCAATGGCTATTTTAATTACAGCTTTAATAGGATGATTTCGTTTAGGAGCACATTGGGTGTCAACTATAACAGACAATCTACCAAAAGTTTCGAAGACGGTATCACCTCCCGGTCGAGGGTATTGGGAGCCCGATTGCCAATGGCAGGCGTACTGGATGCTGATCGAAATAACTTCAATTTCTCCAATGTGCTGACCATCAACCCGAAAACGACCAACGGCCACAAATTGAATGTATTATTGGGCAACGAATTTTACAACATCGCGTACAATACTTCCGAGATACAATTAAAAAACTTCCCCGAAGGAATTACGGCGGAAAAAGCATTAGGACAGCTCCATCTCGGGACGATGCTCACAACACCTGAATTATACCCCCTAACCTACCAATCCGAAACAAGAACCCTTTCTTTCTTCAATCGTACGAACTACAGCTATAAAGACAAGTATCTGGCGACCTTCAGCTTCCGAACCGATGGTTCATCCAGATTTTCCGAGGGAAATCGATGGGGGTACTTCCCTTCCGGATCCGTAGCATGGCGAATCTCGCAGGAGGATTTTCTGAAAGACGTTACGATGATTTCTGATTTGAAAGTACGGGCGAGTTATGGTTCCTCCGGTAATGACCGTATTCCCGATTACCTATTTATGAACATCTACACCGCCAGTGCACAATACGCCTTGAACGAAGAACTCATTCCAGGATATGCCACGGAGGAACTTGCCAACAAAAATCTCATTTGGGAGACGACAGTTTCCAAAAATATCGGGTTAGATCTTTCCTTGCTCGACAACCGCGTTCAATTCACCGTAGATGCTTATCAAAATAAGGTACATGATCTCCTCATACGCGTTCCTATTCCTTCTACATCCGGTTACACCACACAGCTACAGAATATCGGCAGAACGGCCAACAAAGGCTTGGAATTCCAACTTACCGCTACCCCGATCACCAACAAGAACTTTAGCTGGAATACTAATTTCAACATCGCTTTCAACAGAAACACCATAGAAAAAATATCCAACAGACAAGATCATTACTTTGCAAACTCCGGCTTTGGAATCTCTGGACAGCCCGCAGATTACATCGTACAGGAAGGACAACCGGTTGGCGCTATGTACGGATTTGTTTCGGATGGATTTTATACCACGGACGATTTTAACTACGACGCCGCTACATCAAGATACACCCTCAAGGAAGGTGTGACCGATGTTTCAGACGTAATAGGTATAGCCCAACCGGGATGGATGCGGTTAAAAGATCTTGATGGGAACCATGTAATCGATGAAAATGATAAAACCGTTATCGGAAATGCGAACCCCAAATTTACGGGTGGGCTAAACCAACAGTTTACCTACAAGAATTTCGACATGAGTGTTTTTGTCAATTTTGTGGTCGGCAACGACGTTTACAACGCCAACAAGATAGAATTTACCAACGCCTATAGCGCTTATGCCAATTCGTTGGATATGGTCGCCGGTCGCTGGAAAACCATCGACCAGCATGGCAATAAGATACAGCAGGTAGAGACCGTCGGCGGACAACAGTACGTAACCGGTGTAGCTCCCGAAATACTATCTGAGGTCAATAAAGATGCCACCATGTGGATGCCCATTAGCGGTACAGGCGCATGGTATCCCACCTCATGGGCTATGGAAGACGGTTCCTTTTTACGGATAAATAATATCACGTTAGGTTATACACTCCCATCCGCTATCACCAATCGCATTAAAGCAAATAGGCTGAGAATCTACGCAACGGTAAACAACCTTGCCGTATTTACCAACTATTCTGGATACGATCCCGAAGCCAATACCAGAAGATCGGTCCCGGTTACACCAGGTGTCGACTATGCAGCCTATCCGAGGAGCAAGACATTCATTTTCGGACTCAATCTATCATTATAAAGCCTCTACATGATGAAAAGAAACACCTTAACCCATTTAACAGCAATAAATTTATTGCTACTGAGTACCCTATCCTGCAACAACTATCTAAACCTCGATCCCCCTTCGGCCTTCGATGAAAATTATGTATTCAGTACCATACCCACTGCCACCAGTGCGGTGTTAGGCGCATACGACAGGCTGGCCGGATTGCAGGCTTATGGCAGCCGTCTCAGCATGATGTATCCTTATGACAACGATGAGATGGTAGGGGTTTTGAATACCACCGCGCCCGACAACAGTTCGAGGGACCTATCCAGATATAATCTGAATCCTACCAACGCCCAGCTGAGTTTGCCATTTGAACAATTATATGCAGGTGTAGAAAGGGCCAATATCTGTATAAAAAACATCCCGGCAATGGATCTTTACCAAAACGGTTCTGCGGAAGAAAAAACACAGCTCCAAAGACTTCATGGGGAAGCCCTTACCTTAAGGGCACAGTTTTACCTCGAGCTGGTCAGAAACTGGGGTGACATCCCCGCCCCTTTCGAACCATCGATCGATCAAACCGAGCTGTTTATGGATAAAACAGACCGCGATACGATATATGACAGACTGATCAGCGATCTGGCACTCGCGTCTGATCTCGTTCCTTGGAGAACGGAAGTCGCATCTGACGAAAGGATTACCAAAGGCGCCGTGAAAGCGTTAAGGGCGAGACTAGCGCTTTATCGTGGTGGGTATTCATTGCGAAGGGTTTCCGGGATCATGGAACGTCGACCAGATTATTTGAAGTACTACCAGATCGCAAGGGATGAGTGTTTTGATATCATGCAACACCGCGACCAGCACACACTCAACCCAAGTTTTCAGGCGGTGTTTAAAGACGGTATAGATTCTTATACAATAGACCCTTTTGGTGAAGTTTTATTTGAAGTGGCTATGGGCCGCGAAACCGATAGTAATATCGGCTATTACGATGGACCAAGATTTTATGTTCCGGGAAATACTTCTATGTTGGGCAACGGACAGATAAGGGTCATACCCACTTATTTCTACAGTTTTGACTCGCTGGATATACGAAGAGACGTCACCACGGCCCCTTATTATAATAGCCCCGACTATTTTAAGACTGTCCAGCCATTGCTTAATATGACCAGTGGTAAGTTTCGTTCGGACTGGATTAGTCCGAGATTAAGCTCGGCAATACAGGCCACAGGGTTAAACTGGCCTTTGATCCGATTTTCTGATGTTCTATTGATGTTTGCCGAAGCAGAAAACGAACTCCAGGAAGGCCCGACGGCCGAAGCCATAACTGCCTTTGAAGAGGTAAGGACAAGAGGATTTGGCGGTGACATAGACTTAATCGGGTCAACCCCCACGACGAAAGACGATTTTTTTGAGGCTATTGTGAAGGAGCGGTCTTTCGAATTTGGTGGAGAAGGTATCCGAAAATACGACCTCATCCGATGGAACCTGTTGGGGACAAAAATCACCGAGGTAAGGGAAGAACTCACCAAGATGAGAAACAAACAAGCTCCTTATGAAAACCTACCCCAGCATATGTACTATAAACCATCGTCGACAGAAGTTATCTGGAGCCATTCGCTATATCAGCCAACTCCAACCCAGGCCCCTTCTGGATTTACCAGAGTAAACTGGATAGTCGCATTAACAGATGTTTGGATAAACAACGTGGCACAACTGTTTCAGCCGAACCGTAATGAATTAATGCCTTTACCGCAATCTGCCACAGATGCTAACCCTAATTTGAAACAGGATTATGGATATTGAAACATTCTTGATCGCGTTCATCTATGCCTTCCCCTCCGAGCGTGTCCAACTACCGGCGGGGTGGGTAAATTTACACTACCCCATCCTTAACCTTAAAGGTCGCACCGCTGTATAAATCAAGTTTGTGACCAAGTATTTATTCAACTGTACAGAATTGCACTGTCCCCTCCTTTACCTTTTATGCCACATCCAGATATTTGAGATATGTACAAATCATCCCTAGCACTATCTTCTCCATTCAAATATCTGAAGTGGCGAGGTTTATGGACAAGTGTTTATTTTAGTGTCCATGAGCTCACTTTGTTCGGTTTTGGTTCTTTTTACGGAAAAAAGAACACACTATCTCTTATCAATAAACGTAATCGGTTTACGGCTCAGCGGATTAAAGATAATCCGCTGTAGCTCTTCTGACGATCGCTTTTCTACACGGGGTGCTACACGCAATTTCGCGCGAAAGTGGTCTTTTATCTGCACCATGAATTCTTCGGCTGTCCCCTTTGTACTGATATAAATGACAATTTCATCCGTCCCTATAGCATTGTGCGATATTTCGATGACATGATGTTCAATTTCGGGGAAGCCAGCCAGTAGATCATGCATTGCGGGTGGATACAGGGTTGTCCCTTTATATTTCACCATCTGCTGTTTTCTACCCTCTACTGGACCAATCCGGTAAGTATTACGCCCACAACTACACGGAGCCATATGTCTGCGGACAATATCGCCGGTTTTAAATCGTAACAACGGTACGCCCTGTACACCCAAGGTCGTGATGACAAGCTCGCCACTTTCGCCATCGGGCACGGGTTGTCCTTCCTCGTCCAACACCTCCGTAATAATCAGATCTTCATGAACATGTCCGCCTTGAAAAGCATCACATTCTGTAAAAGCGGCTCCCATTTCTGTAGATGCGTAGGTAGAATACAATTTTAACGGCCACTTTTCGCATATACGCTGGGTCAGTAACGAATCGTTGATCGAAGCATCCCGCAGAGACTCTCCGATACACAAAACAGCCTCTATACTGGTGTTCCGGTAATCAATATTCTGCTGTTCGGCGTATTCAATCATCTTTAATAAAAACGAAGGTACGGCGATCAAAAATCGGGGCTTATGCTGTAAAATAACATCCCACTGCAACTGCGGAATCCCAGAGCCAACGCGCAAAATACCAGCACCGAGCTTCCGCAGACCAAGAAAATAGGCTAACCCCGCCATAAATCGCCTGTCCATCGTGGTCATCAATTGTACCACGTCACCTGGCTCCACACCAATCGTTTGAAACGAACGCATTTCGTTATAGGCTAAACGCTCCAGATCTTCTTCTGTAAGCCCGAATGTTACCGGCTTACCTAGGGTTCCCGAGGTAGAACAATAATCGACAATCTTTTCCCGTCCAACACAAAAGAAATCTTCATTATACGCTTGAATATCGTCTTTACTCGTCGTCGGAATACGTTCCAAATCCGTTAAGGTACGAATCGTATCGATGTCAATATGATAGCTCTCAAACAATCGTTTATAATAGGGTGAGTACTCCTGCAGATAAATCAATTGCCTTCGTAAGAGTTCCTCCTGATAAGCCTTAATTTCCTGTGGCGATTGTCTCTCCATGACTATCTGTTGTTTCATTATTAATCTTCCTCAATAAATACGATTTCCCCAATATTTCGGAACAAGTCGCTATTGCCCCAACGGTAACCCCTAAAATACCATGCATATATATGCCATGTCCGGTCAGATATAGATTTTCTATCTTCGTTTTCGGTGCGATAAACGTCTTCAAGGGATCACTCGCATCCTTCGTATGCCCGTACAAATTACCCCGATACATTCCAATATAATCTCGATACGATAAAGGGGTCGATACATATGTGCGATGAACAGCCTCCACCAATTCGGGAAAATGACGCTTCACTTTGCTCAATAACTGTTCCGTTTTATCTTCTTTAAAAGCTTCATACGCAGGTCCTCTCTCATCGGGATGAACGACCGTATTCATCGTATCCGCCCACGCCTCCACCTCCTCAAAATGCATATAGGTTAGCATGGTAAAGGTATCTGCATAACCAGGCTGCTGTGGATCTTCCGTCATAGACAACATAAACATATTTGCCCAATCGTCCTTTTTATAAGTCGCTGCGTGCCAAACAGAATCTGTATTGCGGTGATAATAAACGTTATGCGCCCGATATCGAACCTTTCCAGGTTGTAATACGCCATGCAAGCTAAAAGAAGAAGTCGTGACAGGCAAGGCTTGAATGCGATCATAAAAAGCTTTTCGGAAATATTTTTTTCCGACCAATTGCAATGCTCTTTTAGGATCAACATTCAGAATAAACAGCTCCCCGTGAACCTGGTTTCCACTGTGTGTTATTGCACGGCAGATCCGTCCATTCTCGATTTCCAGTTTCACAACTTCTTCGCGTTTATACGCCTCTCCATTTAATTTCCGCAGTTCACGAATCAGTAATTTACTGATTTGACTACCGCCAAGAATACATTTGTATGTGCTTTGGATATAGGAATTTACGGCAAGTGCGTGAACGTAGAAAGGGGTTTTATCGTCTTCGCCCGCATATAGAAAATTATTCCCTACCAATACGGCACGTAACCTTTCATTCGTCGTCAGTCTCGTAAAATACGCCTTAACACTTAGATTTATAACCTCCGATGCGTAACCCTCTCCCTCTTCCGCATCATATAAAGGGAACGCGCTACACGTATATTGCAAATCAGCAACATATTGTATCAATGTCGAGCGCTCTGCCGGAAAGGACGCAGATAAGCAATCCACAAAAGCATCGTAGCGCTGCGCGATAGGATAACAGACGTCTTCATCACCAAAACAAATCTGGTCGAAAACCGTAGGCATAGGTTCTAGCCGAAGATGAGGCATAATTCCCAGATAGGAAAAATAACGGTGTAAATTCTGCCCTTCCGCTAAGCCTCCGACATAGTGCACGCCTGTATCGAACACTTTCTTATCGCGGGAAAACGTCTGCAAATTTCCACCAAACTGATTGTTTTTTTCCAATACACAGACCCGTAACCCTTCCTTGGCCAGTATAACCGCTGACACCAAGCCTCCGAGGCCACTGCCTACGATAACGACGTCGTATTGTTTATGTGATCCTTCGGTCATTTGGTATAGCAAATTAGGGGAGCAGACAACTCCTCTTCCTTCCATCCTAAAGTCAGTAATGGCTGCGCTCTCTCAAAGATATAGATTTCTTGAAAGCCCTCCAAAAATGAACTCGGTACGCAACTGAATTCAACGGAAGGATGGATAACCAGTATCGGACAAGAAACATCCAACTCTGAAACAAAGCGTACTTGGCGCTGTTTTCTCCAGTAGATACTTTCTGCTACCGCACGCTTCCCGGCATTGTTGATGATGCCTACCACCTTCCGATTCCCACTTTGTAAGGACAAAAGATAGTCAAATTCGCCGTAGGTGTCCGAAAGGTGTGCCACGTGAACCTTCTCGTCGAGGTATAGATTCAGCTCGTGGTAATAGCGGAGACCTTGCGTTAGGTTTTTCTCGACATCCGCCAGGATATCTTCATCTTTATAATAATAGGCAAGCTGTATTTTCGCTCGAAAATATAGCATGTCTTCCTCTTCTCGCCGGCACCTGCTATACGTTTTTCGAAAGGACCACATCACCCGCTTGGTACGCTCCAGATACCCCTCACCAAAAGCGGGGTCCTCCAAACGAATGCGCTCTCCGATAACCTGTGTCATGGCACCCCCAAAAATAAGCACATCGCCTTTGGGTAACACATCACCATTCCCCAGAAGATAGATAGGCAAGATGTCCAGCTGCAATTGCTCCGCAAGATAAAAAGCGCCTTTATGAAAACGCTTCACGACATTATCGTAGGAACGGGTACCTTCGGGAAACACGATCAACGAATAACCTTGCGCCACTTTCTCTCGAAGCACAGCTACCCCGTTTTCCAATCCCTGACTCACAGGATAAAATCCCAGTGCTTTTACCGCCCTGCCAAAAACAGGAGAATTCCACACCCAATCGTTGACCAGAAAAATGCCCTTCGGGACCAGCATGCCGAGGGATAGGGTATCGAGAAATGAGCTATGGTTCGCAATGATGACAGCGGGTTTATCGAATGTTTCTCCATGCACGTTTATCGTCTCATGCTTGGTCTGCGGGTGAAGATACAACACGGATTTCATAAACACCGACATTGTTTTCCTAAAAAAGGCATCTTTCTTTTCCTTTGAGAGTGGTAGAACCGCTAGAACCACCCGTCCAAAAAACGAAATGACCAAACATCCGATTCCGTAATAGGTGAAAAACACGATCGACAACAAAAGAATCGTTATCGTAAAGGGTGATTTCCCTTGCTTCGCCCGATCGGAAATAAAGAAATGAAATAAGATAGGGTAAAACACAAAGGTAATAATGACGGCGGCAAACACCCCTATCAAGGAAACGGATGCAATAGACAACAGGGCGGGGTGTTTAGCGAATACCAGGGCGCCGATCGCGAGTACCGTCGTTAATACGGCCAGTAAGATCGAGGTGCGATAGGTTTGCAACGTATCCTTTCCTGTACTGTATTGTTTCTGCAAAGCAGCCGTCATAAATATGCTGAAATCTACGCCATGTCCAAAAACCAACGTACACACGATCGCACTAAATATATTAAATTCCAACCCGAACAAACCCATAAGCCCTGCGGTAACCAATCCGGTAAGACCGATTGGAATCGCGCTTAGCAAAACCAGTTCCAGCCGACGAAAAAACACCCAAAGTATAAGCAGTACCGCGAACAAAGAATAGCTTACCAAACGGTTAAAATCGTCGCGCAGTTGCCCTAAAAACGTTTCGTTCAGGTGCTGGCGGTCAATAGCCAACACATCTGCATTTTCCTCCATGGTCTGGATGAACGGTTCGCGTTTAGCATCATCTAACTTTACCAAGGTGGATATGGTAAAGAAACCATCCTGCTCAGCGACAAAATCCGATAGCCCCAACGCGCGTTGCAATTGAAAATCATGCCATCCTAACGCTTTCGGCTGTTCCTTCAATAACGCATAAAAATCGGCATGTGTTTCCGCTTCAAAATCGTATTTCTCCCCTTCTTTTTGCAAACGGGAGATGAGATTATCCGTATGCTGACTTTCCCAAAACTGATGCCATTTGTTAATCTTCTCCTGCTGTAAAGTAGCGGATAGCGGTATAATCAACCCATTATAATCCAGAATTTCTTTTTTGGTTTTTGCCGCGTTCAGATTTGACATCAAATGATCGGTCTTTTGCGCTGCTTCTTCAAAGGTCTCTCCTGTAGAAACTAAGTATACAGATTTAGATGACGTATTGGTAAGCTTATCCAATTTATGCTCCATCTGCTGCAACGCTTTTGGCACAAAATTTAAATCAGCCAGATTATTATTATAACCTACCCGTCCACTGGTGAAGCAACTCAATACGATCAACACCAAACAAACAGCAATCAGCACCTTACTTCGCTCAAAAGGGAATGCCGCCAATTTGTCCAATACCGAATTATGCCGAAGTTCTTGTTTTGGACGATAAAGGTGCGGGACGATGAGCAACGAAAAAACAGCCGACGAAAAAATACATATCGACGCAAAGATGCCCAAATCCACCAATGCTTCCGAATGTACAAATAACAGGCATAGAAATACGACGGCATTCGTAGCTCCGCTCATCAATAGCGGACGCGTCAGTTCACGGTAAAGCGCACGGATATCCCCTGACTTTTTATAGTGGGTTAGGATATGTAAAGCGTAGTCAATGGTAATTCCAATCAGCACGGCAGCTACACTGAGTGATATGGCTGAAATAAGAGGTTTATAAAGGTAAAGACAGGCCATCCCAAACAAGGCGGCGAAAACAGTTGGTATAAAAATGAGTAACGGAATATATATTTTTCGATAGAATAGAATAAGCAGAAGCATTAATACCGACATCGAAATCAGCACTGTCGTTGAAATATCCGTCTTGATCTGTTTGGCATTCGCTACTGCAATAAAAGCCGTTCCATAATAGGAAATCGTGGCTTTTTGCTCCGCTTGCTGCTGCAATACCTCCCGTAAACGATGAAGATGTTCTACGAGAGCCGTATTATGCTCCGTATCTGCACCTGGAAAGGTCGGATCCAGAAAAAGCAACAATTGGCTCGTATCTTTAGTGGCCACAAAACCATCATACAGCATAAAATTTTCGCCCACCGTATGCTGTTGCAATTTCTGCAACCCCAACAAAGCCAATCCCAACGGGTCTTTCTGAATAAAGTTCCGCATAACAAGACCCGCGGGCGAAATCAACGTACGGTAATTTTCCGACACACGTTCTGCGATAGAATCGAGTTGTAATCTTTCTGCTATCGTGCGGTAATCCCTTTCATCTAAAAACAGTGATAGATTTCGATACACAAAATCATACGTCTCCTCTATCTCTTCTTGTTCAACCTTACCTGTAACCTCACGAATATGTAAGCTGTCTGTTTCGATGGAATCGATAAATGCACCAGCGATAGCCGTCAACACACTGGGCTTGGTGGCTTCGTCCCTTTCAATTAAAACCGTTATTTTATCGGCAAACTGAATCTGTTTTAGTGCTCTAGAGAATTCATCTGTTCGTTCATTTTTCGGGATAATCTGTGTAATATCTTCTTCAAAACGAAGCTTGGAGGCCAGCAGGCCACAAGTTGCTAAAAACATGAGCGCAACGATAGCAGCGGCAATTTTGTTTCGTTGAACCCAAACATAAATATGATAAAACATCTTCTCCATTACGGTGATGAAATAGGCTTTTGGCGATAGAATTTAATAAAAAAATAACTGACAGAACCTATCAAAATGGCCATTACCGTAGCGAGCAAAAAGCTACCAATAATGTACTGCCAAAGATGTGATTTAATGGTTTCCAAGGTGACCCCGTCAAGCTGAAATGACGAAGACGAAGGGTATACCATACCTCCTACCAACAAGGAGGCATATATCACTAACGGAATAAACGGCGCAAAGCTAATATTGGAAAAAACAAAAGCAAGTACTTTGTTCAAGCGCAGAAAAACCGCTAACGTAATCGTGATGGCTGTCTGAAATCCCCAAAACGGTGCAATGCCCATAAACACACCTAAACCAATCGAAAATGCCTTTTTTTGAGGAGAATCGGCACTGCCAAATACATTTTCCAGCACAAAGTCAGACCATCTTTTTTTTTTAAAGCTTCGAAAAAAATTACGAGGGAGAATATAAAAAAATGTTAAAAAAACCAGAACGGTATTTAATATACTTATCCGTGTAAAATCTTTGAAAGGGCGAAAATGAGAGACGCGCTCATCGGGATCATATAATACCCCTACAGGCACGTTTTTAACATCAACACCACGCCAAGCTGCCCGAACAATAATCTCAATTTCAAACTCAAACTTATCAGTATAAAATTTTTGTGATATAGCATGTAGAGGATAGGCTCTAAACCCCGACTGGGTATCGGTCAGCTTAATGCCCGTCTCGAACCAAAACCAAAAATTCGAGAATTTGTTTCCAAAATTGCTCTTTCGCGGCACGGAATCGTGGTCCATATTTCGGCTTCCAATAAACAACGTGGATCGGCGTACCTTAGCAATCGCATGGACAAAAACCGGAATATCAGATGGGTAATGCTGTCCGTCGGAATCAATGGTTATCACGTACTGAAAATGTCGGTCTCTGGCCCGCTTTATTCCCTTTCGCAGGGCCATACCTTTCCCTTGATTATGCGCCGATGTGATAACATCAATTTGCGAATATTGATTCAGGATCGTTGGTGTCGTATCCGTAGAACCGTCGTTGACCACAATAACGTCAGCTGTGTATAAAAGCACACCCTCCAATACACGTTTTAAGGTCTTCTCATTATTATACGTCGGTATAACAACGACTATTCTCAGACGTTCTATTTCTCTCGTTATCGTTTCGTGCTCAACCATTTCTACATTTTCCTATACGACCCTATACGTATGCGTCAATTTGAGTGCCATGGTTTCTCCAAAGGTCGTGGTATTCTTGACTTTTACCTGCCCTTCCTTATCGTAGGAGATTTCAAATTCAAATTGCAAAAGAGCGTTTTTTTCGGGGTTGATTAACGCGGTAAATTTCACATTGGAAGCACGCACTAAGAAAAGTATTTTTTGCTCGACCGTTTCTGTTAGTTCCTTCACGATCTGCATCATACACACCCCGGGAGCAACTGGATTATCTGGAAAATGACCGTCAAATATCGGATGGGTCGGGTTCAGACGCACCTCCGCTACATATACATTGTTCGATAAAGATCGTATATGCTCTACATGATAAAAATCCGGCAGTAAGGTCATATTACGCGTTCTATAAGGTAGATTGACCTGGATCCAATGTCAGGTTTATTGTTATGGGAAACTTTTTATGCTCTATCGCAATACTTGTGGGAATATCCTCTGGATTCCATTCTCGATAAATAATCGCTAAATGCTCTTTCGTACCCTTCGTCTGCTGGATCCGTTCTACCCTACGTTCTTTCAACACATAGTAGCTGTTATCCACGACATACACCGGATAATAATGCTGTTGATTGGCAAACATCACGGCCGATGTAGCATGGCGCTGTGTGGTCATTGTCCGAAAAATATCGACAATTTCCCTTACTACACGGCGTTTATTCAAGTCGTGCATGGCGTAATGTAGTTCATATCCATCCGGCGATAGACTTACATCAAACAAGGTTTGACCAAAGTCACTCACCAATGCCACGCGATGTTCGTTCCGTGTCAAGGTTTTGACGATCAAGTTCCCATTCATATCTTTTTTAAAGACATGCAGTTTCGCCCGATACACAAATGTCTGCGCGGTATCGATATAATAATTATTCAATTCCTGCGTTGCGGACTCGCGGATTCCTGAGGCATTTGGATAACGGTATGCGCCACAAGAAGCAAAAAATAACAGCAGGAAAAAACTATAGGTTAAAAATCGATTCATCAATCGTTGTATTTACTTTTCTATTCTTTATCACAAAACGCGTATAATCATTGGAGGGCTCGACAAGCTTCACCTCCTCAATGTGCTTATCCATCGGCGAAAATAACAGTACAATCTCTTTAATATATTTTTTTGCTCCCGCTAATTTGGGTGTCAAACGCACCATGTTAGCGTTACCTTGCTTCAGATAAGAAACCGCAAATTCCTTCTCGTCGTATTTACCGCCGCGCAGACTGGAAGAAACCAACGTGCTTATTTTTTCAAATTGCTTGTTGTTTCCGATATTAATCGTTTGCTTCTTCCCTTGGTCATCGATATAGATTTTATTGTCTTTGAACACCATCTTATACTGAAAAGGTGTCGTATATGCCCAGCTCAATTTATCGGGGTGTTTTACATACAGCTTTCCAGACGACTCCACCGGCTTTTTCATAAAACTAAGGTGTTTGTATTGTACAAAATCTGCCGATACGGTCTTGATTTCTACAAGCTGTTGTAAGGACGCCTGAAAGCGGGCTTGTTCATTTGCCGTCATTTCCCTCGTCTGTGCCCATCCGCAATAAGGCATCAAAAAAAACAATAAATACAGTAATTTATCATTCATATTCCTGCAAATTTAACAAATCATCTACAGAAACCGATATATATCCTTGTTTCTGTAAATAAGGCAGCAACTGTTTTAGGGCATCGACCGTACGTTGTGAGGTATCATGAAAAAGGATAATATCCCCAGATTTCAACTTTTGGCGCACCCGGCGATAGATGTTATCATCATCTCCTATTACGGTATCTAACGAGCGATTACTCCACCCGATGACGTGCTGTTTCGTGTATTGGACAGCCTTGGCTACCGATGGATTAGTCACCCCAAACGGCGGGCGGAAGAATTGTGGATTTTTGCCTACGATTTGTTGAATAATTAAATTACATTGCTCCAGCTCTGTAACAACTTCCCTTTCTTTTAAAAAACCAAAACGTTTAGGATGGCTGTAGGTATGATTACCGATGGTATGCCCTTCGTCGATAATCATCCTTGCGATATGCGGATACGCCGAAACCTGTTTTCCGATACAGAAAAAGGTCGCTTTAAATTGATAAACTTTCAATAATTGGAGTATTTCGACCGTATAGGGAGAAGGGCCATCATCGAAAGTCAACGCCATCCGACCTTCTGCGGTGTATTTCTTGCGGGAAAAAGTAGGTGTAAAATATCCTAAACGGATATCAAAGGCTCCCCAGGCGGTCAAACCAATCGATAAAAGTAAAACGATCAAAAACCAGGCAAAAGAATGGCCAAAGATTCCGAGCAGCATGGAGATAAATCCTGCCACTAGAAACAAGGGATATAGTACCTTGTGCTTTAACATGCCCGAACAAAAACAAGAGAATGATCTTTACCTTTATACTGATTATAGATCAGGATATTTTTCCACGTTGTTTTAGCTGGATTTTTTTCGTTCCAATACATAATGGGTGGAACGGTTTGGTATTTTAATATGAAAGCAGCGGCAGCCAATCCAAAAGCCGAACAGCTATCGAACTGACCACTCAGATGTTTATAATATAACGGTGTCCCAGACGGAAGCGTTTGCTGTATAGCCGAATAAAAAAGATCGTCCTGTTCGTCGCCGTTGTAGCCGAGTATGACCGCATCCAAATCGTCTGGACGTAAATCGTTTGTCGACAGGAAATCTTTCAAAAAGGATGTAGTTTCTGACACTTCCAGCTCGTTTTGCAACGTAGTATCTATAATTTCAGCATAAGAAGACGCCGTTTTGCTCGCGCCCATCGAAAAAAAATGAGCACCTTCTGCGTAATTGATTCCAGGAGATACACTGTTTTTGACTGTTTCCTGTATACCGTCCTCTTTGATATAGCCCGCGGCTTGCAGAAACGCATAGGTCTGTTCCGCAACCTCATCAACTCCTCCCAGTAACACATTTTTACACTCTCCAGATGCTAACAACAGTAGTGTATCCAACAAGGCCGATTCAAAAGAACTTGCTCCATTTACGTGTGTTACGTTGTATCCTTTGCAGCACAGTTGGAGCGCGATCTGGGCAGCGACGGTATTGTGCGTAGATTGGATAAAAGAGGTTGGCGTGAGAAATTGTTCATCGTTTTCCCACAGACTATGGAGGAATTTATCCGAATCTTCGGAGCACCCGAGTCCGGTTCCGGTAATAATGGCATCCGGTGTCGTCACAGCAGCCTCCGCTAACGCTTGTTGTGCGGCATATATCCCCATCTTCATACCTCTCGACATGCGACGGATCGCTCCCGGAGAAATAAGGCCTTTATAGGAGGGTTGTTCGGCAGAAGTGATCGCATGATCTAATACCCGTGCTTCGGAAAAAAATTCTGTCCGCCATACACCTTGTGTCGTCACCGCACCTATACCGTTTATGAACACACTTTTCTTCACGCTTTTGAAAAAATAAGAGATGAACAATTGCCGCCGAACCCAAAAGAGTTAGAAAGCACATGAGACGCCGATCGGTGTTGTACCGTTGTCTGTGGTATCATATCGAGTTCTTCCATGGGTGTATCGAAATGAAGATTAGGGAATACCAGACCCTGTTGCAATGCCAAAATGCTATATACGGCTTCGATGGCACCCGCCGCAGCCAATGCATGTCCTGTAAAGGACTTCGTTGAGCTAAAAGAAGGGATCTTGTTTTTAAAAATACGTTGCATGGCTCGCCCTTCCGACAAATCGTTATTCGGTGTAGCTGTTCCATGCACATTGACATAATCGATTTCTTGCGGTCCCAACTGCGCAACGGTTAAGGCCTTTTGCATCGCCAAAAAAGCGCCTTCACCGTCGTCGGAGGATGCTGTTTGGTGAAACGCATCATTGGCATTGCCATACCCTGTTAAGTATGCTAATACATGTTTACCTTGCTGTTTTACCGTTTTTTGAGATTCTAATACAAGGTACGCTGCGCCCTCTCCGAGGTTCAGCCCCTTACGCTGATTGTCAAAAGGTTGGCAAGGTTCATCCGATAAAATCAACAGGCTGTGAAACCCATTAATCGTAAACTTGCTCAAGGCATCCGTTCCGCCTACGATGACGCGGTCCAAACGCCCGGCGTGGATCAGACGTGCGCCCATCATGACGGCATTTGCGGCTGAAGAACAGGCCGTGCTTACGGTGGTCACAAGGCCTTTAACTCCCAGATATTTCGCTATTTTATGCGAAGAATCGCCCGCTGGATGCGAAGGGATATAACGATGCCATTCGGACGATATAAGATACGTCGAGCCATATCGCTCCGTATAATCCATCCCCCCCACACTGGTCGATGATATGAACCCTGTGCGCAGCTGGTTGACATCGTTGATATTTGCTGATTTCAAAGCCTGACGGGCAGCAAAAGCGCCTAAAAGGCTCGTTCTCGTAAAGGCATGGGGCGATGATAGCTCCAGCTTATCCGCCAGCTCCTCGTTGCTACGTTTTATCTCACCTACCCAAATACGTTCTTGTAATCGTGTGGGAAAGTTTGCGATCCGCGAAAGACCATGTTTACCTGCCTGTAAAGCGTACAGGTTTTCTTCCACCGTATTGCCAATGGAAGAAATGATACCTATACCGGTTACCGCAATACCCTCGCTTATCATTACTTCGTTCTATTTTCCGAAATATAGGTTGCCATTGTTTCAATAGACTGAAAAATAGATTTACCGAGTCTCGGATCCGTCAATTTGATGCCGTAGTCTTTATCCATCAATACGATCAGTTCCAGTGCATCGATAGAGTCTAATCCTAACCCTTCGTCAAACAAAGCCTCATCATCCTTTATATCCGTCGGCGTAATATCTTCTAGATTGAGTACGTCAATAATTTTTCGTTTTAGCTCTTCGTTTAATACTGTCATTGCGCTACAAAATAAATTCAAACTTAACAAAATGCTTTGTTTTAGGCCTAAAAAATGTACAATAATGCGCGATACTCCTCTTGGAAGTACTCCACCCAACCACATAAGACCCGTTTAGCCTTACCAGACTTTAAGAGATAATCGACATAGCTATAAACGGTTTCCGTTGGAAACTCCTCTGCCACAAAAAAAACATTTTCTGTCTGCAACCCGTGCCGGATCCCTATTTCGCCTGCACAGATATTAGCGAGCGTATAAACAAAGGTGGCTGGGCGAGGATAAAAATGATCTGCATCTTGTATGCTTTCCTGGTGCTTTACATCAGTATCTAAACTCGCGGATTTGTTTGCTAAGACGAGTGCAAGCTCATCGGTATCTTCTCCCTGTAAAATATATTCTGCAGCCAAAAAAGCCAACTTGCTCAACGCATCCATCTTATAGAACTTCGGATAATCGATTTTTAACTGAAGAAAAGCTTCTTTCGCAAAATCGGAGAACGGCAGCGCTCCTGCGCCTGACCAAACCAGCTTATCATCGACCACGATCTGATGTCCTTCGATGATACAGGTTTTCTGTACATTAATTTTTTCTAGCATGCCGCGGTGATTCTTCCTTCAAACATAGAAAAATTTGCTTAGCGATGCAACAGACAAGCTTTCATTTGAAGGTATCGCGTTTATAAATTGTTTTTTTAAATTTGTTATAATAATCAATGTACGAATGCAAGGAACGCTCGGAGTTATCGCAAAAATTAGTATCGCTATCGTAGCAATTGAACATCTATACATTTTATGGATTGAAATGTTTGCTTGGGAGACTAAGGGACAAAAAACATTCAAGTCTTTGCCTCCTCATTTATTTCAAGAGACAAAGGGATTAGCAGCTAATCAGGGACTCTATAACGGTTTTCTCGCCGCAGGTCTTATTTGGTCGTTGTTCATATCAGAGCATATATGGCAACATCATATCGCGTTATTTTTTCTCGGCTGTATCATTGTCGCCGCAGCTTTTGGGGCGATCACAGCTGATAAATATATATTTTTCAAACAAGGGATCCCTGCATTGATTGGATTTATACTTGTCTTATTAAGTTAAAATATAAATACCAACATTGTCCTAGAACAGAGCCCACTATTCAACAGTCCAATAATCTGTTCGCCCATTACTCTGATTATAGATATACGGCACAGGCCTTGAAGCTACCGCAGGATTAACGTATTCAACTAAACTGCCTATACTTCCCTTTTCACACCAAGACACATACATGGACCATAGTGGAAAATTTGACAAAATTATTTATGTAACGGCTCCCCCCTGAGCGCAGCCGTTGTTTTTTCGATAATCATCGCTGCGTTAGCCCCCCCAAAACCGGAAGCAGTTTTCAACAATCGGTTCCTTGCCCCATCGGGAATACCGGACATCCGCTGGATAATATTTAGCGGCTGAGATACACCCAGCGTCTCAAACCCAAAGGTGGGAATCAATGTCCCGAATTGCAGGGACATCAGCCCAATGATCGTTTCGAGCAATCCAGCCGTCCCTAATGTATGCCCGAAATATCCTTTCAGACTATGGAGCGGAACCTCCTGAAGCTCCAACCGGCTAAAGGCAATCGCCTCCATCTCATCGTTATACTGTGTTGCAGTTCCATGTGCCGATATCAAATCGATATCTTTTATATCGATGTTCGCTTCTTTTCCGGCGCGCAAAACACTTTGCACAAGCCCCTCACCGGTTCGAGATGGCCCAGAAATATGATTCGCATCACTTATCGCTGCCTCGCCTAATATCTTAAACTCGCCCGGAACTTTAGAAACATAGATACAGGCTGCCGCTTCGCCGAGAGAAAGGCCCGCTCGGTCTTTATCATATGGCCTACAAGGATCTAAGCTCATCGCTTGGAATGCTTGAAAACCAGAGACAACAAATTCACTAACGACATCTCCTGCCAAAACTACCGCGTCGTCATACTGTCCGGTCTGGATCAGCCGCTTAGCAACGGATAAAGCGAGCAAACCGGATACGCAGGCCTGTGATACAATAACAGGTTCGGTCTGGAAATCAAGCGCTTTTGCCATTTTCCTCGCCAATACCGGAAGCCGCGCTTCTGCGGTCCTCCTTTCCTTCAAAAACGATACGTTTCCTTTTGTCGTCCCCAACACCAGCGCCGTCCGTGCGGTAGGTAGGTGTTTCTCAACGATTGGCTTCGCTGCGGTAAATAACATCCGTTCCAATAATGTACTATCCTCCGCAGGTGTTAGCAACCGCCTAGCTTGCTCGAGGGTAAATTTTGACACAGGGATAAATTTGCCCCGACCAAGATCATTCCTGACAATGCTACTCATCCCCCTTAATAACCCGTTCCAGTTCGATAAGTAATCAAAACCCAACGGGGTAACGCAGTTCTTGTCGTGTATATATACAGGTTCAAATACCACTACAGCAAACCTACCTTTCTTTTCCAATCCAACACAAAAACAGGAATGCTCAATACGAGGTTTTCCCCATCATCCAAAAACACCTGAACCGTTTCGCCCTGGCAGACCAACTGGTCTTTACTATTATAAATCTTAAATCGGAAAATCATTTTTGCAGCTGGCGTATCGACATATGAAGTAACAATACGCGCCGTATCTCCGTACCGCAACGGTAACTTATGCTCGCAGGTAGATTTTACAATAGGTGTCGTATATCCCGCTTTCTGTACGGTCATATAATCGATGCCGTAGGTTTTACCAAAAGCTTCCCTCCCTTGTTCGAAATATAGAATATAATGCCCGTGCCATACGATACCTAGTGAGTCCACCTCGCTAAAGCGCACAGGAATGGTCACCGATTCTGTCAGCCCCGATTCCTCGTAAAATTGTTCTCTTCTTTTTATCATATCAATGTTAGGCCTTCAAATAAGTATCGGTTCAAAATAGTTCATTTCTGTCAGGCAAAGGTATAATTTTCTTATCTTTACAGAAAAAAAACAACATGCCATTAGTAAATATCCCCCGATTGGATTTGCTTCAATACACGCGGGGTAGCGCAGATGAACGAAAACAATTTGTACAAAATATCGGAAAAGCATTTAACGAAACGGGGTTTGTGACCATCGCTAACCACGGGTTGAGCCAGGAACTGATAGACGAGCTCTATACTGTCGTCAAAGCTTTCTTTGATCTCCCCGACGCCGTCAAACGGAAATACGAGTTTCCAGAATTAGCCGGACAACGCGGATATACCTCCAAAGGGAAAGAGAAAGCAAAAGATGCCAGTACACCGGATTTAAAGGAGTTCTGGCAGCGCGGACAAACTATCGTGGGCGAAGATTACTCGAAAATAGATTTTCCAGATAACGTGTCGGTGGACGAACTGGTTCGATTTAACAAAGTGACGGGGGACGTATATAAGAAATTAGAGGATGCCGGACGCGAATTATTGAAAGCAATCGCTTCCTACCTGGATCTGCAAGAAGACTATTTCGAGAAATTTGTGATCAACGGCAACTCTATCCTAAGGGCTATCCATTATTTTCCTCTTGAAAACCCAGACACTATTCCGGAAGATGCAGTTCGTGCCGGCGCACATGAAGACATCAATTTGATTACCTTATTGATAGGCGCTAGCGCAGATGGATTGGAAGTATGGACCAAAGACGGGACTTGGTACCCTATCAAAGCCCGAGGGGAAGATATTGTCGTGAATGTAGGCGATATGCTGCAACGATTGACAAATAATAAGCTTAAATCCACTACCCATCGTGTGACCAATCCACCTAGAGAACTGATGAAAACTTCTCGCTACTCAGTACCGTTTTTCCTACACCCAAAGGCGACGATGAGCTTAGCTAGCCTAGATTCCTGTATTTCGGAAGATTATCCAAAGGTTTACGAAGATTACACTGCTGGACAATATTTGGATGAGCGTTTAGGGGAGATTGGACTCAAAATGTAATACAAACCGAAATATAAATAATCATTCAAAGGGTAGTGATTATCTGCGATGAGCTCGCCAGATCAGCTATTTATAGGAGCTCTCATCGACCATAAGAAAAAATAAATAGATGAAAAACAATGATATTATCCGATAAAAGAATTTTAGAAGAAATAGATAACGGTACCATCGTTATCGAACCTTTTGATAGAAAATGCTTAGGGACAAACTCCTACGATGTGCATCTGGGCAAGTACCTCGCCACGTACAAAGACGGCGTGCTCGATGCAAAGAAACATAACGAAATAGAACATTTCGAAATACCCCAAGAAGGCTTTGTTCTTGAGCCGGGCACACTCTATCTTGGGGTTACACTAGAATACACAGAAACACACGGACACGTACCTTTTTTGGAAGGAAAATCCAGCACAGGTCGCTTGGGAATTGATATCCACGCAACGGCTGGCAAAGGAGATGTCGGCTTCTGCAATACATGGACCTTGGAGATATCCGTTGCACAACCCGTCCGCGTCTATGCCGGCATGCCTGTGGGGCAGTTAATTTATTTTGTAGTTGATGGCGATATAGAAACCTTCTATAACACCAAGGGGAATGCCAAGTACAACAACAAGACTATCCGCCCTGTAGAGAGCATGATGTGGAAAAACGCATTTTAAAAGGGAAGTTGCGCGCAACTTCCCTTTTAAAACTCCATTAAATAAGCTTTCAAAAAGGCATCGAGATCGCCGTCCAGCACCGCTTGCGTGTTGGAGGTTTCCAAATTCGTACGGAGATCCTTGATCAATTTATAAGGATGCAATACATAGTTACGAATCTGGGACCCCCATTCTATTTTTTTCTTGGAACCTTCAATGACCGCCGTCGCTTCCTGCCGCTTACGCATCTCGATCTCATAAAGTTGAGACTTCAACAAACGCATAGCGTTGTCCTTATTTTGAAGCTGCGAACGCGATTCCTGATTCTTAATAATGATACCTGTCGGCTTGTGGTGTAGACGGACAGCGGTCTCAACTTTGTTCACGTTCTGCCCTCCAGCACCACCTGATCGAAAAGTATCCCATTCGATATCAGCGTCCTTCACCTCTATCTCAATATCGTCATCCACCAAAGGATACACATATACTGAAGCGAAAGACGTATGTCTTTTCGCATTCGAATCAAATGGAGAGATCCGTACCAAACGGTGTACACCATTTTCCCCCTTTAAATAACCGTAGGCAAAATTTCCGGAAAATTGTAATGTCACTGTTTTTATACCAGCCACCTCACCTTCTTGATAATCCTGTTCAACGACTTTACAGCCATGCTTTTCGCCCCACATGATATACATGCGCATCAACATTGAAGCCCAATCGCACGACTCTGTACCCCCAGCTCCAGCTGTTATTTGTAAAATAGCATCGAGCTGATCTTCTTCTGAACTGAGCATATTCTTAAATTCCAGCTCTTCCATTTGCTCAAGCGCGAGCTCGTATTGCTCGTTTACTTCCTGTTCGTTCGCTTCGCCGGATTGAAAAAATTCATACATCACACCAACATCATCGACTACCGCCGATACTTCGTCGAAATGCTCGGTCCATACCTTGATATTCTTGATCTCGAGCATGATTTTCTCAGCAGCCTTGGGATCATCCCAAAAATCAGGCTGTAGGGTAATTTCTGTCTTGTCCGCTATTTCGGATTTTTTGGCATCAATGTCAAAGATGCCTCCTCAGGGTCCCTACTCTGTCCCTCAAGTCTTGTATTTGTTCTTTGGTCATGCTCAAAAGTAAAATAAAACCTTCATGAATCCTAATTCAGAAAAGAAGACAAAAAAAACTATCTTTGGTTTATTAACAACAAATCAATACTTATATGTTTCCAAACATCGATTTTACAACAACTCAAGCGTATAAATACTTGGCAGATCACTATATTTCTATTAATGAGAAATCCCTAAAACAGTTATTCGCCGAAGACCAGGAACGCTTCGAGAAATTCTCCTTACAATTAGAGGATATCCTGGTAGACTTCTCAAAGAACCGAATCAACGATGAGACTTTGGCCCTGCTGATACAGCTTGCAAAAGAATGTCAATTGGGAGAAGCCATTAAGGCCATGTTCTCTGGTGAAAAAATTAATCAAACCGAGGGTCGAGAGGTTTTGCACACCGCATTACGTAATCAATCCGGCTCCCCTGTTATCGTCGATGGGGAGGATGTAATGCCCAAAGTAAGGGCCGTACAGACGCAAATGAAAGATTTCACCAACAGGATTCTTTCGGGTGAATGGAAAGGCTTCACGGGCAACGAAATAACCGATGTTGTCAATATCGGCATTGGTGGATCGGATTTGGGTCCTGTAATGGCAACAGAAGCATTGAAACCTTACAAAACGCGGTTGAACATGCATTTTGTATCAAATGTCGATGGAACGCATATCGCGGAGACATTAAAAGGCTTGAATCCAGAAACAACATTATTCCTGATCGCCTCCAAAACGTTTACAACGCAAGAGACGATGGCAAACGCTGCGTCTGCGAAAGATTGGTTCTTGAGAGCGGGCGCCGATGAAAGCGATGTCGCTAAGCATTTCGCAGCACTAAGCACCAATGAAAAAGGTGTGGCTGCTTTCGGGATTGACACCAAGAACATGTTTGAATTTTGGGATTGGGTAGGTGGCCGATACTCTTTATGGTCGGCAATCGGCTTATCCATCGCCTTAAGCATTGGTTATGATAATTTTGAACAACTTCTTGCAGGGGCACACACCGCTGATCTTCATTTTAAGGAAACAGAATTCGAACAGAATATTCCGGTTATCCTCGCTTTATTAGGAGTGTGGTACAACAATTTTTTTGATGCAGAAAGTCATGCTATTTTACCTTATGACCAGTATATGCATCGCTTTGCCGCCTATTTCCAACAAGGAGATATGGAAAGTAATGGAAAGTATATCGATAGAACTGGAAACCGGGTAGACTATCAAACAGGGCCGATTATATGGGGAGAACCAGGTACAAATGGACAACATGCATTTTATCAACTTATCCACCAGGGCACGAAATTAATTCCCTGTGATTTTATTGCACCGGCTGTTTCACATAATCCTATTGGGAATCACCATCAGCTTTTGCTTTCCAATTTTTTCGCACAGACGGAAGCGCTGATGAATGGAAAAACTGAAGAAGAGGTGGTAAGCGAACTACAGAAAGCGGGTAAAACCGACGCAGAAATTGCAACGTTGAAAAATTTCAAGGTATTTGAAGGTAACCGCCCGACCAACTCCTTCCTCGTAAAGAAAATCACACCCTATACGTTAGGTTGTCTGATCGCCATATATGAGCATAAGATCTTTGTTCAGGGCGTAATCTGGAATATATTCAGTTACGACCAATGGGGCGTGGAACTGGGCAAGCAACTAGCGAATAAGATTCTTCCGGAACTGGAAGACGATGCACCCGTAAACGCGCACGACGTCTCCACCAACGGCTTGATCAACCAGTATAAAACTTGGCGATAATTATCATGAAAACCAGCAGGGGCGAAATTACTTTGCCCCTGCTGGTTTAATTTAGTATTTCGCTCAGTTTCTCTTCTAAAGCAGATCCTCGTAAATTCGAGGCAACAATTTTGCCGTCGGGATCAAGCAAATAGTTCTGCGGAATACCTTGAATGGAATACAATTTCACGACAGGTGAATTCCAAAATTGCAAATCCGATACGTGTGGCCATTGCTCCAACGCATCGTCCTGAATTGCTTTCATCCAATCGGCCTTTTTTCCTGGACGATCCAGCGATACCCCTAGAACCGTGAAATTTTTATTTTTAAATCGTTCAAAAGCGGCAACTACGGTCGGATTTTCTTGACGACAAGGTGCGCACCAACTCGCCCAGAAGTCTACCAGCACATACTGACCTCGCAAAGAGGAAAGAGCAAGTTTATTACCTGCGGTATCTGGCAGCATAAAATCGGGCGCCACCGCACCTACAGCCAATCTCCCCATGGTTACTATTTTTTCCTTCAATCGTTTTCCTAATTCCGTTTCTTTTAAATTACTTGACATGCGTTCATATTCCGGCTTTACCAAATCGATTAAGTTCTCGGCAGAGACTATTTCATCCAAAATTGCCAACGATATATAATTGTTGGGATTTGATTTCACAAACTCTTCGTCAAGGTGTTGGTGCTTTTTATAGAGCGATTCCGCTTTGGTTTCCAATTCCCGGAGAAAGGTCTCGCTTTGTTTTTGTTCGTCAGACGCAGCCTCGTATTCCGCATCCAAATCTGCAAAACAACTATACATCTCCTCCGACTGCGTTTTATACTTGCTATAAACATTATTAATGGCGTTTCCTTTTCCTTTGGCAGTAACAAAATCTGTCCCTTCAAATTTAATAACACCTCTGGCTAGATAGATGGAGTTCGTCGCTGGTTCCTCGTTTTCTTTTTGTAGCACCTCCATAGTTTCGCCATTGCTTGCTAAAATTAGCCGTGCGGGAGCCGGTTCTGACACCGATCCATGGTAGGTGAATTTATTCTTCTTAACCACCGCGGAGTCTAAAATTGTTTGTCCCTGATCTCGGTATTGAATAAACACCTTGGCTCCCTCCGGGAGCCGCTTTATTTTTCCCTTTAATGTAAAATCTTCTTGGGAAAATACCATTAAGGGAACTACGCCCAAAAGCGCTAATAATCCTTTTCTCATGCAATAATAACGTGAATGCACAACAATTTGTTACAACATATAAGAATTGTTACCAACGTCCGCTTGCACCGCCGCCGCCAAAGCCGCCACCGCCAAAGCCGCCGAAACCTCCTCCTCCTCCAAAGCCCCCACTTCCTCCGAAACCGCCGCCACCGCCGCCTCTTCCCATACCACTCAGTAGGGTCCACCAAAAAATATCAGAGGCTCCTTTACCTGTCATGACGCGCCCGCCACGTCCACCGTCGCCACCACCACCTTTGGAAAATAAGGTGATGATCACGATGGCTATGATGACAATCAAGATAACTGGCACCCCTCCTCCCTTTTCTTCTCTATCTCGGGGGTCTGCTTTATATTCGCCTTTGGTATAGGCAATAATGGCATTTGTCGCCGCATCAAGTCCCTGGTAATAGTTCTGGCGGCTAAAGTTAGGTCGTATTTCGTTCTGGATAATCCGATGCGCTATAATATCCGGCAACACACCCTCCAAACCGTAACCTGTTTGGATAGTAACCGTTCGGTCCTCCAAAGCCGCTAACAACAGAACGCCGTTGTTATATTTTTTCCCGCCAACGCCCCATTTCTGCCCTAATCGAACCGCATAATCTGCAATATCATAGCCTTCTGTAGATCGTACCATGACAACGGCTATTTGTGTCGAAGTAGAGTCTTCGAACGCAAGTAATTTCCGCTCTAAGGCCTGCGCTTCCGCCCCGGTTAACGTTCCTGTATAGTCGGTAACCAAATGGTCAGGAGCTTCTGGTAAATTTTGTGCATAAAGTGAAAAAACCGACCCCAACAACACTAAAAACATTACGCCAATCCGTTTTATGGTTGGTTTAAACAACATATTTGCTTGCATTGGATTTTTAATTTGTTCCGAAATAAATATCATCTGGAAGTTCATTCACATCATCAGCACGACGAGGAAAATAGTTTTGCAACTGTTTTCCCACATCTTGAATTCCTTCAATCAGCCCCTGCACCATATTGCCTTGGCGGAAGAAAGAAACCATCAATTCTTTGGTCTCATCCCAAAAATTGTCTTCCACTTTGACATTGATACCGCGATCGCCTATAATGGCCAGTTCATGATCGTCGATCGCGATATAAATAAGAACTCCATTGGCTAGACCCGTTTTGTGCATCTCCAGATCCTGAAAATAAGCAACTGCCGCCTCTATCGCGGAAGCGGCTTTCAGTTTTTTATCAACTACTAACCGAATCTCTCCAGATGTTTTGGCCTCCGCTATGCTAATTGCTTGAACAAGACGGTCTTGCTCTTCCGCTGAAAATATATCCATATTGATTCTTAAAACTCAACTGTAGGAGCCTTATCAGATCCCTCAGCCGCTTGAAACGTTCCTTTCGGCTTAAAACCGAATATGCCCGCCATCATATTATTGGGGAAGCTTCTTACTGTTGTGTTGTAGTCCTGCACCGCTTCATTATAGGAACGACGCTCGACGGAAATACGGTTTTCCGTACCTTCTAATTGTACTTGTAATTCTTGAAAATTCGAATTTGCTTTCAAATCCGGATAGGCTTCCACACTAACTAGTAACCTTCCGATCGACTGGGACAACGCATCTTGCGTTTGTTGATAGTTGGCGATGGCCTCTTCTGACAGGTTAGAAGGGTCAACTGTTACAGAGGTAGCTTTTGCCCTTGCCTCGACAACTGCGGTCAATGTACCTTCTTCATGTTCGGCGGCACCTTTTACCGTCGCTACCAAATTAGGAATCAAGTCTGCACGGCGTTGATAGGCATTTTCTACCTGTGCCCATTTTCCTTTTACATTCTCATCTTTGGAGACCATGGTGTTATACCCACAAGAGCTGAACGACAGCGCTGTAAACAAACCTACGATTGCAATAACTAATCTTTTCATCTGTGAAGTTTTATTCAAATTTTTATAAAAATAACAATTATTCTTCTTTTTCACGGGGAAAAAGAAGCAAAAACCTCGTCACTTCAAATGTTTTACATGTGGGATAGTGCAGGAATAAGTTTGTACAGTTGTAAAACATTTGGATGTGACCTTGTATGTTCATTGGGGCTGGTGCAAAATCTGTAAATAAGCGATCAGGATAACGCCGCGGTAATGCGGTTAACAGCATAGCATTGTTCCGCAGCCAGCTTTACGCAGACTATTCCGTTAAAAACAGAAAGTTGTGCGAGCGTCAGCGAGTTCGTTTCTCTTTACGAATAGACAAGTAAAGCTAGTGGGATCTTGCAAGCCTTGATTTATGGGTTTGTGTTTATTTTGGTATCCATGAACTCACTTCGCTCGGTTTTTGTTTCTTTTTTCGTCAAGGAAAAAAGGGGAAAAGAAATTACCTTTGTAGTGTTTTGGGATAAAAACCCAGCCGATATTTTATGCAGAAAGAAATTGAAATTACCGTATCGCCGAATCAAATCCACGACATCGACACCCTTATCGCTCTCGGAGCGGAACAACTAAAGATAGAACACTCGCGTATACAGGGGCATCACGTCCGCAAACGCTCTATTGACGCCCGAGGACGCAAAGTAGTGTATCGGCTTCGGGTTATTTTCTATATTGATGAGCCTCGTTCTCCTGAAATCTTTTCAGCTTCTATTAAACAAGTGCATGATGCTCCGCCGGTTATTATTATAGGCGCCGGCCCGGCGGGGTTATTTGCCGCATACCGCTGTCTGGAGCGTGGGTTGAAGCCAATCGTTATTGAGCGCGGAAAGCCGGTAAAGGAACGACGGCGAGATTTGGCCAAAATAAACCGAGAAGGGCTCGTAAACCCCGAATCTAACTATTGTTTTGGCGAAGGTGGGGCAGGCACCTATTCGGACGGCAAACTATATACCCGTTCCAACAAGCGCGGCGATGTGGAAAAAGTATTGCAAATTTTTGTCCAACATGGTGCTCCGTCCGATATTCTTGTCGATGCACGTCCGCATATTGGCACCAATATCTTACCGCATATCATTGAAGATATGCGTAATACCATCTCGGAATTTGGCGGTGAAATTCTATTTGATTGCCGCGTCGATGATATTCTCGCCGACTTTGGACAGGTTAAAGGCGTGCGCACCTCTAACGGCGAAATTATAAAATCCAACCATGTCATTGTTGCCACGGGCCATTCAGCGCGTGACATTTTCCGTCTTTTTCAGCAAAAAGGATGGCTGATAGAAGCGAAGCCCTTTGCGTTAGGCGTTCGAATAGAACACCCGCAAGAAATTATCGATCGAGCACAATACCATTGTACGATACGGCCGGAAAATCTTCCACCCGCCTACTATAGTCTGGTAGAACAGGTCAATCGACGGGGTGTGTTTTCATTTTGTATGTGCCCGGGCGGGATTATCGCACCCTGCTCTACGGAAGACCAAGAAATTGTTGTTAACGGATGGTCGCCTTCCAAGCGGAATAATCCGCACGCCAATTCGGGAACAGTGATTCAAATTAATCTGGAAGATGTTCCAAATTCGCTATCAGATCCATTCGCGCTATTACACTTTCAACAGGCAGTAGAACAACAGGCATTTCAAATGGGTGGGGGGAATTTAGTTGCTCCCGCACAACGCATGGTGGACTTTGTACAGCAGAAGGTATCGTCAACGCTTCCTACAAATTCCTATAAACCTGGAACAAAAAGCGTCGATTTGGATGAGGTGTTGCCATCATTTGTACATCAAGCATTGCGAGGCGCACTGCCGCTATTTGGAAAAAAAATGAAGGGGTATTATACCAACGAAGCTATCTTGGTCGGTGTAGAATCTCGTACGTCCTCTCCCATCCGGATTCCACGTAATAAAGAAACATTACAACATCCAGAAATTTCGGGTCTTTATCCTTGTGGGGAAGGTGCTGGTTACGCAGGAGGAATTGTGTCGGCAGCCATCGACGGGATTAACTGTGTAGATGCTATCCCTTAGTCGATAGCAAAAATTCGATAAGAGCTATTGACAGATATAATCCGAATCACTATCTTTGTACCACGATAAGCGAAAGTAGCTCAGTTGGTAGAGCACAACCTTGCCAAGGTTGGGGTCGCGAGTTCGAATCTCGTCTTTCGCTCAAGATAAAAGCCTCTGGAAAAATGCAGAGGCTTTTCTTTTTGTATAGCAACAAGACAACACCAAGGAAAACTTAAATTTTCATTTTTTTGAGCAGAGGGGGTAACAAAAGCTTTTTACCGTGGATATTAAGGTAATCCATCGACAATGCGATGGCTTGTTATATATTATTCATTTAAAAATAAAAGTTATGAAAAAGTTAAACTACCTTGTATTGTGCCTAGTGACAGCAACTATAATGTTGTCTTTTGTCAGCAGCTGTTCAAAAGTGGACAATCACAAAGAAGAACCAATCCCTGTAATCAAGCTGGCTCCGTTCATATTTCCTAAAAACACAAACGTTGAAACCTCCGGCAACCAAATCAGCTATGCTTTACCGGATGGATACACGGGCTACGGTGTGGACGAGAAGGGAAATTTCATCAGTTTCCAGAACGGAAGCATCACCTGCACCTGCAAAAGCGGAGACGGTGGCTGTAGCCCTACTACTGCGGGCGAGTCTTCTGGTTGTTTAATGACGACTTGTGAAAGCTGCGATCTAAAACGTTCTGCACGAACTTCCGGATTAGATGTGATGCTCGAAGAGGTTGTTATCCTCGACATGCGAACGCCCATAAAAAAAGTGATAAGTGTTGAGGATCTAAAGGGTAAAATCATGCTTCCTCCGCAATTCGCCAAACTTGATATCATCCAAAATGAAATTGAAAAAATTGAAAAAGAAGCAACACGTTATAACAGTGAAAGCACCAAAATTGCCCCCGTCATTCTCTATGGTTATGTTGTAATGCTCGAAGTACCGGAAACCTATGGATTATCCACCGTCTCCTCCGCTTACTATGTCTGCGATTGCACGGAGGGTAACACTGGTTGGTGTAGAAAACGCAATTATGGCTCCTACATTATCTGTGAATCGACCTGTAAGGCTTGTACCATGAGAGCCACACTTAAGGGTGAAGATAGCGATAAGGAGTACGCTATGGAAGTTATTAACCACCGTATTTCTTTTCTATAGAAAACCATCATGGTTTCTTCGAACCATACAAGGAGATGAAGAACAATTTATCCGGATGAAAAATAAATAAAGGCGTCAGAATCGAATTCTGACGCCTTCGTTATATTATATAAAAACTATTTACTTGTTTCTAAGCCCTTTTCTACCAAGTGCTCTATATATTGACGAACCTTCTCGTTAGAGAAACGGGAGGTCACGTCAAAGGCAAACGCATGCACCAATAATACTCGGGCAGCTTCTTCACCTATACCACGAGCACGTAAATAGAACAAAGCATCGTCGTCAAACTGCCCCATGGTACAACCATGCGAACATTTCACGTCATCCGCAAAAATTTCTAATTGTGGTTTTGTATATACAGCGGACTTATCGCCTATAAGCATATTGTTGTTTTGCTGAAAGGCATTTGTTTTTTGGGCGTCTTCACGAACGAAGATCTTGCCGTTGAACACCGCAATGGATTCATCCTGCGGAATATTCTTATACCATTCATAAGATTCACAATGTGGCTTCATATGATCCACAATGGTATGGTTATCGACCAGTTGTTTGTCAGCCGTTAAGTTAACACCATATAAATGTGATTCCACCTGCTCACCATCCAATCGCACATTAATATTATGCCGTACAAAAGACGCTCCTGGTAAGTTGCAGTTATAGTTATTATACAAACTATGTTGCTCCTGATAGACTTCCGTATGCATGATATAATGGCTTGTTGCATCCGCCACTTGTAGATAGTAATGCTGCATTTTTGCATCCTCCTCAACGACAATTTCAGTCACTTTGTTGTGGACATTGCTTGCCGTACCATCCGTCGTCACAAAAGACTCTATCACCTCTACCTCTGCTTGAGGCTCAACTACAATGAGGTTGCGTGTCTGTGCAAAAAACGCTTCGCCTCCTGTCGCTACATGTACGATATGGATAGGCTTGGAAATCACTTTGCCTTTCGCAACCGACAAGTATATGCCTGTCGTGCTGAGTGCCGTGTTTAACTGCACCATGACATTATCCGATTTATCGGCATGCTGCGCGTAATGTTTTTCGAAATTAGCTTCTGTATACGCTTCGTTAATAGGCTTGACTACCAAACCTATTTCATCTTCAAGAGAAGAAAAAGCCAAAACATACTCGCCATTAACCAACACAATCCGGTGGGCATCCAAACCAGGAATATCCGCTTTTTGCGTATCCACAGTGTCCACATCTATCGGTGTATTCAACGCGTAAGTTGAATTGATTAAAGGATGTATATTGGTATATTTCCACTCTTCGTTCTTGACGGTTGGAAAACCCTCTTGTTGAAACCGTTCAAAAGCTTCCTGACGCAAGTTCGCCAAATGTGACGGCCCCTGCAAGTCGAGCTCTTGAAAAGTTGAAACCAACTGTTGATATAATGAATCTGCAACTATTGTACTCATGTTCTTTTTTATCAATCCGCTATCTACATTATCCATGGATAAATTTTGTTATGCGGTTTGCGTGTCGTAATCTTTTAGCCAATCGTAACCTTTTTCCTCCAATTCCAGCGCTAACTCTTTTGGACCAGTTTTCACTATACGTCCATCATATAATACGTGAACAAAATCTGGAATGATATAATCTAACAAACGCTGATAGTGTGTAATAACCACAAACGCGTTGTTTTCTGAACGCAATTGATTTACACCATCCGCAACCACCCGTAGGGCGTCTATATCAAGTCCCGAATCGGTCTCATCGAGGATGGCTAATTTCGGATTTAGCATCGCCAGTTGAAATATCTCGTTACGTTTCTTTTCACCTCCCGAAAACCCTTCATTTAAAGAACGATTGGCCAGGTTTGTGGAAAAATCCACTAGTTTCTGCTTATCTTTCACCAACTGCAAAAAGTCTTTTGCTTCCATTGGAGGCAAGCCTTTATATTCCCGAATGTCATTTACAGCTGTCTTCAGGAAATTGATGTTAGATACACCAGGAATCTCTACCGGATATTGAAAGGCAAGAAAAAGACCTTCCCTGGCACGATCTTCGGGGGCCAAATCCAATAAATCAACTCCATCTAAAAATGCAGATCCTTCGGTGACCTCATAAACATCACGACCCGCCAAGACATTACCTAATGTACTTTTACCCGCGCCGTTGGGGCCCATAATGGCATGAATTTCGCCTGCCTTGACTTCTAACTCTAATCCTTTTAGTATTTGCTTACCGTCTATAGACGCATGTAAATTCTTAACTGATAACATTTTTTTTAATTTGGAAATTTAAAACTACTACCCTACTGATCCCTCCAAAGAAATGGCCAATAGTTTTTGTGCTTCTACAGCGAACTCCATTGGCAATTGATTTAATACCTCTTTGGCGTATCCATTAACAATCAAACCAACCGCTTTTTCAGGATCAATCCCTCTTTGGTTTAGATAGAAAACCTGATCTTCACCAATCTTCGACGTGGTGGCTTCGTGCTCCAACATCGCCGTACGGTTTCTGCTTTCTATATAGGGGAAGGTGTGCGCTCCACAACGGTCTCCGATCAACAACGAGTCACATTGGGTAAAGTTTCTTGCTTTGTCGGCATTCGGACCTATTCTCACCAGGCCCCTGTAACTGTTATGGCTCAGACCGGCAGAGATACCCTTCGATACAATCTTAGAACGTGTATTCTTTCCTAGATGCACCATTTTCGTTCCCGTATCGGCAATCTGCCTGTTGCGTGTCATCGCTACGGAATAAAACTCACCTACCGAATTATCACCCTTCAAAATAACACTTGGATATTTCCACGTAATAGCCGAACCAGTTTCTACTTGTGTCCACGAAATCTTAGCATTGTCTCCTTTACAAATACCGCGCTTCGTCACAAAGTTATAGATACCTCCCTTGCCATCCTTATCACCGGGATACCAGTTTTGCACGGTCGAATATTTAATTTCTGCATCTCGCTCAGCAATCAGCTCCACCACAGCCGCGTGCATTTGATTTTCATCACGCATCGGTGCCGTACAGCCCTCCAAATAGGACACATATGAACCCTCTTCAGCAACAATCAATGTGCGTTCAAACTGACCAGTGTTCTCCGCATTTATCCGGAAATAAGTAGAAAGCTCCATCGGACACCTTACACCTTTCGGGACATAGACAAAAGAACCGTCGGAAAATACCGCAGAATTTAACGCCGCATAGATATTATCCGTTTGAGGTACGACCGTACCGAGGTATTTTTTCACTAAATCTGGATAATCTTGAACGGCTTCACCAAAGGAGCAGAAAATCACCCCCTGTTCTTTCAGCTTTTCCCGAAATGTCGTCTTGACAGAAACGGAATCAAACACCGCATCCACAGCGACGACACCCGCCAGCACTTTCTGCTCATCCAAAGGAATACCAAGCTTTTCGAATGTCAAAAGCAACTCTGGATCTACCTCATCAAGGCTTTCTAGTTGTTTTTTTGGTTTTGGTGCGGCGTAATAAGAAATATCTTGAAAATCCACGTCTGGGTTTTCAAAGTTTTGCCAAGTAGGCATCTTCATCGTCAAAAAATGACGAAATGCCTTCAGGCGCCATTCTAACAACCACTCGGGTTCATTTTTCTTCGTGGAAATGAAACGCACTGTATCTTCACTTAGCCCTTTAGCGGCTATTTCCATCTCAATATCCGTGGTGAACCCGTATTTATATTCTTCGAGCTCAAGCTCTTTTAGTAATTCATCGTCTTTGGTACTCATTTCTCTACCCCCTTTTTTTATTCGGCGATTTCTACCTTATTTTGGACTACAAAGATAGGATTAAAAGACGACATACCCTAGCCTAACACCCTTTCTAACGTACTTTTTCGCAAAAAAAACAACAAAGGTCGCTCCACTGCCCTTAAACGCCTATCGCCTTGGTATTTTTGACATTACAATGATTCGAAATAAACATTAACAATTTATAATTAGAAAGAAAATAAATTTTATCTATAACAAATATGCAACTACGATGTTTTTTGTACACCAAACAATATTCCGTATATTTACCTTTTATAAAATATAATATTCACATTAGCTGATTGTAGAAATGCCATATCAACCGGATAAGACAGATTTAAAAATCCTGAAACTTTTACAGGAAAATGGAAGGATAACCAACTTGCAATTAGCCTCCAATATCGGGCTTTCTCCTGCCCCGACACTGGAGCGTGTACGCAAATTAGAAAACTCGGGCTTCATCAAAAGTTACCATGCTTTTGTCGACGAAGAGAAATTAGGACTGGGGATAAAGTCATTCATACAAATATCATTAGATTTTCATACACATAACGCTATTCCCGAATTTGTGGAAGCCGTCAAAACCATCCCTGAAGTAACCGAATGTCATCACGTTACAGGCAATTGCGACTTTATGCTAAAAGTATACGTAAAGGACATCAAAGCATATGAAGCTGTCATTATGGAAAAAATCGCAAAAATCCCTTTTGTTAAAACTTTCCAGACGATGATGATCATGTCGACTAGTAAAAAAGAGCCTATCATCCCTTTAGAATATTAAATTAAAAAGGAATTTCATGCAATCAAGTATAACGTATAATGATATAGCCCTTATTTTAACATGGCCTGATGCCACCATCCGCGGAGACGAAAAGTGGATGATGTTTTTTAAGAAAATCGGTATCGTAAAAAACTTGAATTTCAAAGTGGGTCACACGGGCATTGTGCTAATTAAGCGCGAAACAGGCGAAATGCTCTTTTACGATTTTGGGCGATATATTGCGCCACGAGGATATGGTCGTGCACGCTCCAAATTTTCAGATCCACGTTTAGAGATAAAACTCAACGCCAAATTTGAAAACAACAAAATTGCCAACTTAGAAGAAATTGTACAACAGTTCGAAACGCTGAAACCCGCCATGTATGGAGAGGGCATCCTTTATTTCTCGTTGGCACATGATATCAATTTTGAATTGGCCAAGGCTTACGGCGATGATTGTGTCCATCAAGGTACCTACCCCTACGGTGCCGTTGCCCGCAATAACAACAATTGTTCTCGGTTTATCACCCGCATGCTCATACGTGCTTCCAAGCGCTATAGCTGGCGGCATAGCATCAATTTTCCAGAAACGATTAAAGCCAGCCCCATCAGTAATGTCGTGAACGTCGCTCCAGATCGCATGGTGTACTCGTTCACACCCCTACAGGGCTTAAAACATTTTAAAATGAATCGATGGCAATCTTTTGGTTTTTTGTTGAAGAAACTGGGCGACAATGTAACACAAAAGAAAGCAGATCTTTTGCCAGACGATATTATCATCGGCTGTATGAGCTTCTCTTCCAAACCGATTTCCATACCAAAAGATGCTCAATATCTCGGAGGGGTCGGGGATGGAGCATGGTTCTGTATCCAACCAGCGTCAGAAAACAGGGTTATCGTTAGGCGGTTTACCTCAAAAGGGGAGTTAGAATATGTGATTTTAGGCGAAACCATGGAACCTATCAACCTCTTGCAATCCTTTGAAGTTACCTATGACAGCCATCTACTTTTCACCCATATTAAACAGCATGGTAGAAAGATCCGTATCAATCATATACAGCGGCTTCCAAATGAAGACTACCAATTTAAGCACCTGAAAGAATTATTTGCTTAAAGCGTTTCATCCAGCAGCATATTTCGTGGCTTTGTCAGATCTGCCAATCGATAGGTTTTCTCCCCTTGGACTGTAAATAAGCGTTGGCTTGAGAAAAATGCTTACACCCAAAGAATCCGCGGTGTGCAGATAACGGTGACGGATGCACGGACCTTAGTATCAAATGCTTCTGCGCATCAATCAGCATCGTCTTTTTTTGCGCATAGCTTCCCCACAGTATAAAAACTACATTTTCCAATTTTTGTGATATCAAATGGATAATCTGATCGGTAAATTCTTCCCAGCCCCTTCGCTGATGGGAAGCTGCTTGATGCGCTCGTACGGTCAGTGTAGCATTCAACAATAACACCCCTTCCTTCGCCCATTTCGTCAAATCTCCAGAAGCCGGGTACTGGAAGCCCGGTATATCAGACTGCAGTTCAGTATAAATATTTTTTAGTGATGGCGGTAGTGCTATCCCTCTTGGCACGGAAAAAGACAGTCCATGAGCTTGTCCATCATTATGATACGGATCCTGTCCCAATATCACAACTTTCACTTCATCAAATGGGGTCAGTCTGAAAGCGTTTAACACGAAGCTTTCGGGAGGGAAAATCAATGTTTGTTGCCGCTCTTGCTGTACAAAGTTCGAAAGATTACGCATGTAGTCTTGCTTGAATAGGGGCTTTAAAATAGGTTCCCAACTGGGATCGTAACGTCCTGCCATAATACAAACCTAAATAAATTTTACAATTTTATCACGTAAACAAGTTGGATAAACTCCAAAATAACCGGATATTTGCGGGAAGTTTAATTTATGCAATAAATATATGTCAAATATAGTTCGTATTGTCCTTAGTAGTTTTCTTTTAATCGGAACAGTAGCTCTGTTTTGGTTCGGTCATTGGGGATGGGGAATTTTGGGGATCTTCATGACTATTCTGGCTTGGGTTACGGTGTTCTTCAATGAGAATATGCTTATCGCACAATGGTATCTCAGAAAAGAGAACATGGTTAAAGCCGAACAGTGGTTACAAAACATCAAAAGTTATGAAAAACAACTGATCAGTGCACAGCACGGATATTATCATATGCTATTAGGTATCCTAGAATCGCAACGCGCACCCCTCCAATCGGAAAAGTTCTTTAAGAAAGCTTTGTCGCTGGGATTACACATGAGCCATAATATCGCTTTGGCAAAATTAAGTTTGGCAGGTGTAGCCATGGCAAAACGCAATAAACGAGAAGCAGAAAAATATTTAGCGGAAGCTAAAAAGGCCGATAAAAACAAACTACTGGCCGATCAGATTAAAATGATGAAAGGTCAAATGGGCCTGATGGACAAACAACAATTCAGATACTCCAGATAAAAAAGAGGTTGGCTATAGGTCAACCTCTTGTGTTATATATCTTCCCTCCTCCATACTGTCTTCGAAAACCAATAACACTTTGGAAGCTTTCGTTCCTTTCCAGTCTCCCACTTTTATAGTTAAAGGTACAGGCACATCTTCTTTCAACAAATAGTGTAAATAATTTTGTCTATCTGTTAATTGCACCAAAACGCGCCCCATCTTCATCGTTGCAAACAGGTGCTTATGGTCTTCACCATCTACAATTTGTGTAGCAAACGTATTCAGTTTAAATTCCCGTGGATCCATTTGGTAAGAAATGAGAAACAGCTCAATGGAAAGTGTATCACCATTAGCTATAGTCCTCACTGATTTCACATCTACTTGGATGTCATCTTTTATATTTTCTGCGCTGTCTTCGTCCTGTTCCTGCGCCAGAAGATCGCCCGAAAGGAAAATACCTAACGTTAAAAACAAGAAATATACCCAGTTTCTCATCGCAAACGGTCTGCTGATTTTATCAATTTTTCGTCTCTACGGATACCACCGATAGCCATTCCTAAGAAAATGATGGCTACGGGCAAAAGAAAAAAACCTACGCCAATATTACCGGCCTGCAACTTTTGGCTAATAACATCTAAGGTCGTGTGTGCGGCACTCCACATCCATATACCCAACAGTACAATGAGTACAATTTCCACTATAATAAAAAGAACCTGTCGCTTTCTGTTTTTATATTGAAAAACAATTAATAAGGGTACGATCGTTACGATTCCGGCATAAATTGCTAAGGCAATAGAGGCAGACTCCCGTACAGATTCGTTATTATTCGAAGAATATATCCCGGTAACATAAATCTGCTTGCCAAGCCCTACCAAGTCAATAAAGCTCACATAAGGAAAAACAAAAAGCCCTAATAAAATAACAGCGGCTGCCAACAGCCATAGTGTTTGAATACGTTGGATCATAACTATACTTTATTCTTGTTTAACAAAGATAGTTTTTCTTCTTCATTTTTTGTCTTGACACAAAAAACGAAGCAAAAAAAGTCAAGACTTACATCGTTCCGCTACCTTTACTTGTTTATTCCTAAACAGAATAAAACTCACTTCGTTCAAACATTATTATGTTTTTAACGGAATATCCTACATAAAGCTGGCCACGGAGCAATGCAATGTCGATTTACTCCGCATGGGCGCCAGAGATTATTAATCGCTTTTATCTACGCCATTGTACTATCCCCTTATTAACATAAAAGGTCGCATCCGGAAGTTTGACAACTGCACAAACCCATCCTTAGTACGATCCCTCCCTGTCAAATTTCCGAAGCGACGAGTTTTTTTGTTACTTTTTTTGAGGGAAAAAAAGTAAAAAGAAAAGAAGTAACTTTGTAAAGTGGAAGATACATTACAACGTTTTTTTCTGGAAATTGCGTATGACGGTACAGGCTACCATGGCTGGCAGGTACAGGATAATGCTGTTTCGGTCCAACAAAAACTGAATGAAGCACTTCATCAGATTTTGCGTTATCCGATCGAGACCATAGGCGCAGGAAGGACAGACACCGGTGTACACGCTAAACAACTGTTTATTCATTTGGATATCCCGAAAGATAGAATACAAGATGAAAGTCGCTTCTTGCACTCCCTAAATTCGCTACTTCCACCCGACATTGCCGCAAATCGTATTTTTTCTGTTGACAATAAAGCGCACGCTCGGTTTGATGCAACGGAGAGGGCTTACGAATATCATATCCACTTTCGGAAAAACCCATTCCTAATACACAAATCTTGGCAACTAAGAGAACTCCCCGATGTAGCGATTATGAATAATGCCGCAACATTTTTGATAGGCACGCAAGATTTTGCGTGTTTTTCGAAAAGCCATACACAGGTATATACGAATATCTGTACGGTAACACAAGCATACTGGCAAAAAACCGATGACGGGCTTGTATTTCATATTACGGCCAACCGGTTTCTTCGCAACATGGTTCGGGCAATTGTGGGAACGTTATTGGATATCGGTCTGCAGAAGAAAACGCCAGAATCTATAATGGACATCATTAGCAGTATGGACCGATCAAAAGCCGGTTTCTCCGTACCAGCGCACGGCCTGTACTTAACAAAAATTGTTTACCCTTACATCGACACTGCATTTTGAGCGAACAAAAAATAACGGGCAAGACCTACGACACGAGACTTCTCCAGCGAATGGCTCGCTACATGAACCCCTACAAGGGTATATTTTGGGCTTCTGTCATACTAACAATTTTATTAGCCGCGGTCGCTCCTGCTCTTCCGATGTTGGTGGAGTATACCCTCGACAAATATATTCTAAAACCTCATGCGACGGGGCTTACTTGGATGCTTATCGCCATGATAGCATTACTGATCATACAAACGGTAATCCGCTATTATCATACGTTAGCGACGAACGTATTAGGTCAAAATGTTATTCGTGATATCCGGATACAAGTTTTTAACCACATCATCAATTTACGATTAAAATATTTTGATAATACACCTATCGGGAAATTAATTACACGCACCATCTCCGATCTGGAGACCATATCCAATATTTTCTCCCAAGGACTCATCCAAATTATTGGCGATTTGTTACAGCTTGTCGTCATTTTCGGGGTTATGTTTTATACCGACTGGCAACTGACGCTTATCGTCCTCATTCCTATGCCCATCTTGATATGGGCGACCTACATATTTAAGGAATCAATGAAATCGGCTTTCGTGGATGTACGCACGTGGGTATCTAACCTCAACACGTTTTTGCAAGAACATATTAGCGGCATGGCCATTATCCAGTATTTCGCTCGCGAGAAACAGGAAATGGCGAAGTTTAAGAACGCGAATAGCAAACACCGCGACGCACACATTCGTGCGAATTGGTATTTTTCGATCTTCTTCCCCGTTCTGGAAATTATCCTCGCCATTGCGATTGGTCTTCTCGTATGGTACGGCTCAAAACAGATTCTGGCGAATGCAATCTCTCCAGGAGTCGTGGTTGCGTTTCTGATGTACATCAATATGATTTTTCGCCCTATCCGGGAACTAATCGATAAATTTAACACCTTACAAATGGGAATGGTTTCCGCAGAGCGTGTATTTGATGTATTAGATACAAAAGAATTTACGCCGGACAACGGAACATTCTCTCCAGATAGCATAGTAGGGGAAATCGAATTTGATCAAGTGTGGTTTGCTTATAACGAAGATACCATTCGTCGAGAGACAGATAACGCCACGGCAAATGAAAAGGCAGTCCTTTCCAATGTAAAATGGGTATTGAAAAACGTTAGCTTCCACCTCGAACCCGGGAAAACACTAGCTTTAGTAGGTGCTACTGGAGCTGGGAAATCATCTACCATCAATATACTTAGTCGTTTTTACGAGATACAGCAAGGACGGATTTTGTTAGATGGGAGAGATATACGGCAATATAAACTCGATTCCCTCCGTCAGCATATTGCCACTGTTCTACAAGATGTTTTTTTATTTTCCGACACCGTTTTCAATAACATTACCCTTTATAACCCGGCCATTACCGAGAAAGAAGTTATAGAAGCGGCAAAAAAAGTAGGGGCATACGATTTTATCATGCGGTTACCGGGAGGATTTGACTATCAGGTACAGGAACGCGGAGCTACACTGTCTTCTGGCCAAGCACAATTAATTTCCTTTATCCGGGCATTGGTACATGACCCCGCTATATTGATACTGGACGAAGCGACATCTTCTATCGATACCGAGACGGAATTGCTTATTCAAACCGCCATCAATAATATGATGGTAGGAAGAACGGCCATCGTCATCGCACACCGCCTTTCAACGATTCAAAAAGCCGATAAAATAATCGTATTTGATAAAGGAGAAATTAAGGAAATCGGTACCCACAGGGAGTTACTTACGATTGAGGATGGTTATTACAAAAAACTTTACGATTTACAATTTAACTCTTTGGGGATATAATCACAAAATATTCCATCTTACACCGACTTGATATTGCTGAATTGCAGTAGTCCAGCTACGGTGCACTTGGGTTGATCGTTCAAATCCGCGATAGCGGAAATAGAATTTACCCAGTTCTAGCCCAACTGTGTATCCCAGTCGGATTCCTGTATTAAAAGCTTGTTCATTATTGTTTAGAAGGTACTTATCCTCATTTAAGAGCGAGTTGAATTCACCCCCTCCCAATAATGCAAACCCAGGCACAACATCCAATCTGAATAATATAGGTAAATCAAAAAAATGAAGCGCTTTGTTTCCTTTCGCAATACCCTTGATCTCATCGACGGTTTCTGAATTTGCCCGTACACGAGTCAGATTGAACGTTGGTTCTGCTTGGATGGCCATATTCGAATGAAAATGATAACTTACAACCGCTCCAACCTGAAAACCCAAACGTTTCGACGAACGAAAAGAAACTGCCTCAGCACCCGATAAATTTCCGCCTAGTTTAACGCCTACCCCAACTTGCGAAAAAGCACTATTTCCAATAAGCAAACACAGAAGCGCACATAAAGCAGACAAAACGGTCGAACGATGTAACATTATGCAAATATATTAAAGAACCACAGATTTGTTTATTGACTATTGTAAATAAATAGTCAATAAATTAAGTAAAAAGACAAAAACAAAAAAGCAACCGCACAAAAACATACGGTTGCTTTTCTCAAAATATAAGGCCTACTCTAAGCTAGGCACACAGATTTCATGATTTAATTCAATCCACGTTTTTTCATTAGATACACCGGATCTGGATCTTTTCCCCTAAATTGTCTGTACATTTCCGCCGGATTACCCGTTCCACCTTTTTCTAAGATATGTTCTCGGAAAGAAGTAGCTGTAGTTTGATCAAAAAGACCTTTCTCTTTAAATGCAGCGAATGCGTCTGAATCCAATACTTCTGCCCAAATATAGGCATAGTAACCTGCAGAATATCCACCAGAGAAAATATGCTGGAAGTATGTACTTCTGTAGCGCGGAATAATCGCGTCAATTAATCCAATTTTTTGCATACCGGCTGCTTCAAATGCATTCACATCGCTCTCGATAGGCTTTGTAGCCGCGTGATAATCTAGATCCAACAAAGAAGCTGCTACATATTCCACTGTGGCAAATCCTTGGTCAAACGTTCCCGCCTGTTCCATTTTTTCAATTAATGCGTCTGGAATAGCTTCGCCGGTTTGGTAATGTTTTGCATAAGTTTTCAACACTTCTGGGTCAGCAGCCCAATTTTCCATCACCTGCGACGGTAACTCGACAAAATCGCGCGATACAGACGTACCCGCTAAACTACGGTATTTGACGTCTGACAACAGACCATGCAACGCGTGGCCAAATTCGTGGAACAAGGTATTTGCCTCATCAAATGTCAGTAACGCAGGTTCGTCTCCCACAGGTTTCGTAAAGTTGCACACAATAGAAATCACCGGAGCTATACGTCCCGCTTCTCCTGTGCTCTGTGTACGATACGATGTCATCCAAGCACCACCTCTTTTTGATTCTCTTGGGAAGAAATCAGCATAAAGTAAGCCTAGATGTTCCCCATCTTTGTCTTTTACTTCATACACCTCCACTTCTTCATGGTAAGTAGGCACATTGCTTAAGGCTACAAAACTTAATCCGTACAGTTTGTTCGCCGTATTAAAAGCACCTTGTCGCACTGCCGCCAAGCTGAAATAAGGCTTAATTTCCTCTTCGTTCAACGCATATTTTGCTTTGCGGATTTTTTCCTGATAATATCTCCAGTCGTACGGTGCTACTTCAAAATCTCCGCCGGCGGCATCGATTTCCTTTTGAATGTCAGCCGCTTCCGCTTTTGCTTTCTCTAATGCAGGTGCCCATATTTTATTGAGCAAGGCATATACATTTGTCGGATTTTCTGCCATCGCTTCTTCCAATACGTAGGCAGCATGCGAATTATAACCCAATAATTTTGCTTTCTCTAAACGAAGATTCGCTGTTTTAAGCAGATTTTCTTTATTATCGTTGTCGTTGCCATTATTTCCGCGCATTTGATAGGCGTTCCAAATGTCCTGACGTAATTCTCTGTTATCCGCATACTGTAGAAAAGGCATCACCGATGGGTTCTGAAGCGTAAACACCCATTTCCCTTCTTTGCCTTTGGCTTTAGCGGCATCAGCAGCTGCCTGCTTTAAAGCGGTCGGAAGTCCAGCTAGATCCTCTTCCTTATCCACAACCAATTCATAAGCATTTGTTTCTGCCAACAGATTTTGCCCAAAATCATTCGTCAGCACGGATAATTCAGAATTGATCTTCTTCAGCTTCTCTTTATCACTTTCAGAAAGGTTTGCACCCGCGCGGACAAATCCTTTATAGGTTTCTTCTAGTAATTTTGCGTCCTCTGCACTCAACTGTAAAGAATTACGGTTATCATACACCTTTTTCACACGCTCAAAAAGCTTCTCATTCAAGGAAATTTCATCGCCGTGTGCCGAAAGTACAGGCGCCATATCTTTAGCTATCGCTTGAATGGAATCATTTGTATTCGCTGAATTAAGGTTAAAGAATACACGTGAAATATTTCCTAACGTGCTCCCCGCATTCTCCAACGCAACGATTGTGTTTTCAAAAGTAGCTTCTTCTGGATCGTTTACAATAATGTCGATTTCTTGATTATGCTGTTCCAAAGCAGCTTTGAATGCAGGACGAAAATGCTCATCTTTAATTTTGTCGAATGGCGGTACTTGAAACGGGGTGTCATAGGTCGTCAATAACGGATTGTTTTCGTCCTGGGTATTGGCCACTCCCTCACAACCCACGATTACCGTAGCAACAACGACACAAAATGGTAAGAATTTTAATTTATTCATTCCTTGTTATTTAGTTTTTGGCAAAGATAAGGATTATGAACTAGGTACCTATTTTAATTTCCCATTTTCCCTCTGGAATGATCCATTGCCCGTCTGAATTTCGTACAGCTATTTTTCCTTTTTTTATGAGGTTGTCCACAGGAATCCCGTTAATAAAAATAGATTTATACTTCTCGAAAGGAAGTTCGAAAAGAGCTGTTGTACCCTTAGGAACATTGAACTTTACCGCCATTTGATCAGCAGAGCGGGTAATAGAACTCTCTATCTCGCCCATGATCGATGGAATCTTGGTTTTGGCATACGACAGATCACCTAATTGGGGCGTTACGGCGAATGTTTTATACCCCGGTTCTAATGGCTTTATGCCACAAGCCTCACTCGACATGATGGTAAGCCCTCCACCACTCCAAGCATGGTTTATGGTACCTCCACCATACCCATCCTTACCGATACCCCAACCTTCGAACAGGGTAGTAAAGTTAGGGTTGTCAATCATTTCGGCAAAACGTTTTTTATGACGGGCATTAGCTAAAACAGGTTGCCTCATCTTATACATCGCCTCGAACACATATTTCTCCATATAAGGACTCGCATGCTCCTGCTTCGAAAAGACATCAAGAATGACATCATATTTATCTTTATCAGCAATATCAGCGAGAACGGCCAAAGCATGCACCCTATCATCTGTCTTTCCGCTATAGGATGGATCGCGGTATGCTGCCCCATTCCAGAATCGCTGGTTGAAGGTCTGTTTAAATTGTTTCATTTCTTCCCCGGTCCGGAGCATGTCTTCCTTATAGCCCATTTCATCAGCCATCAAATAACTTCCTTTCAAAGCTAAATAATACCAGAGGTTATAGAGCAGCAACATATCTTTATGCTCCCCCCAGTCACCCCATTGCCACCCCCCTTCTCGCAACAGAACCAAACCATCTTTCTCCTTCTCCCAGAGCGAAATGTACTTTTGTATAGCTGGATAGAGATCCACAAGGACCTGCTTATCGCCTGTATGCATATAATACATCCAAATCCCATAATAACCAATACTCGCAAGCGCTTGATCAGGGAGTTCTTTATCCCAGTTGCCAGCAGGAACAGGAGAAAACAGTACGCCGTCTGCTTTTTGCCAACCAATCAGCTCATACAGCCATTTTTTTGCCAACGCGTGAGAAGAAGGACTTAACGCATAAAAAGCTTCCTGCGCTTCAAGTACCACATCCCCTGTCCATTGCGCTCGTTCTCGGTCGGGACAATCCATATAGGTGTCACGCATGGTTATGTAGAGTGTACGGGCAGCCTTTTGCCAAAGCTTGTTGAAAAAAGGATCGGAGCATTCGAAAAATCCGGTGAATTCCGTGTCGTAGCCCGTTTCGCGATACATGAGCTGATTGATCTTGACATGTTCGGGAACGATTAAGTACAGCATATGCCCATTGATCCACCCCAGACTTTCGTACTGCTGGCGGCCATTTTTGGCGATATACGCTGCGCGTAAATTTTCGGCTGAACCGTTATAATATAGATAGTTGTCGGTAACGATGTGGATCGAGTCTCCTGCATTGGCCTCGATATCAAAATAGGGGGTAAACTGCATATTGTATGGCAGTTTGCAGATGATCGTATCTCCCTTTCGGCGGATGTCCTGAGAACGAAATGCTTTAAGACCAAAATCCTTCCATAGTGGAATCGATCGTTTAACGAGTTTATTCCAAGGTGGAGATCCGAAAGCACCGTGCTCTATTGCCGGTTCAAAAGAAGTCAACTTTCCTTCGCCGCTATACCAACCCTGATCCCCCAAGCGGGCATCGTAAAGAATATTGGACTCAGGCAGCCTGAAATTAGGTTCCTTTCCTGGAGCCGACTGGTATTCCACCAACCGTTTGACAAGCCAGCTGTTGTCACTGTAAAGTTCAAACTTTTCGCTTTGCAGATCAAACAAAAGTCCCAGCATACCACTACTATTGTGTGAAAAACCATGTTTTCCAAAGTACCAGACCTTAATTGCTATGGTATTGCTGCCTTTTTTTAGATGTTTGCTAATATCCACTTCGTCGTAGTAGGTATCGCTCGGATTAGGCCCTCTTTTTAGTCCACCCTCGAACACGACCAGCTCATCATTGACATAAAGCCAGTATTTACTATCTACCGCAATCTTTGCTATAGCTTGTTTGGGCAATCTGTCTATGTTAAAATCTTTCCGAAAACCGGCCCAGATGTTGGTCAAATTGGTATCTTGAGACGCTAATCCAATCCACTTACCTTTCCATTGTTGGGCCGCAATCTGGTTAGAAAATAAGACAATAGAAAATAATGTTAGTAACCACATTCGGCTCGTCTTCATACTACGTTTTCTTTATCAGGTTTATTTCGGACTATTTTAATTGCTTTTGGTTCCTCACTTTGATCCTTCGCAAATTAATCAATCGTTGGAACTTCTTGAAGGAATTTCTTAATTTGCTTAGCTATATATGGATTATTATGATCCAGCAACGCGGTTACACGCCGCAGAATTTCCGGCTCTTTCGGGAGATAATTTCGTAGACACTGCAGTGCAGCAGTCAATACGGGACCATACATTGTTGGCAAGCGGTCGGTAATGTCCAATATAATTGATCTGTCTAGTTTTTCGTATGTACCAAGTTTCTCCATCAACTTGGGTTTCAGCGCCGGCGGAACGCAGTCAAATGCCAACCATAATTTCTGCTGGAAAGAGGAATCTTCACCCCAATCCTTTGGTAAAACAGTTAGGGCATGTAATACAAGGTTGTATGAACTATCGCATAAAAAGCCAACGACCTTATCTTTCACTTGAAGTGGGTGGTCTGACAACATATGCATTCGATCCAGTGCCCAATACCTATCCCAGATATCATCGCTATTCAGTATATCCACTAGAAACCCAGGATTCAGCGCAGCTTCAGTTGCGTGTTCAATATCCCGCTGCACCTGCCCATAAACGAGGTTCCACATCTTGTGGGTAGTAAAGACCGCTCCTTTTACGACATATGGCAGTACATCTTTGGATGTCGGACGGGTTACAGCATCCACGTCTTCAGCCGCGCTGCTCTGCGGAATTAAATTTTGGTAATTGAAATTGCCTATAGGCGAAAGACTATCGGCCAATATAGCGTGCAGTTGCTGGTACTCCTGTTCATTGAAAGGTTCATGCTCCGCTTTGCTTAAAAATCCCTTTGGAGGCAATTCAAATCCAAGGTATCGACCCGTCACGTTCCAATAGAGGTCTACCCTAAGCAACCGACAAGACCCGTCAAAGCAGACTTCTGTGCTTATCTTCCGATAATACGATATCGGATCGCCCCGTGCGGTCAATAATTGAAAAAGGGTGTCTTTTGGGACTGAAACCCCTCCCGTATCGATGAGCATACTATTGACATCAGCAACATTTTGCGGCAACGTGGGTGTGGTGAAATAACGAATGGTGTCTTCCTGACGCTGCTGGCTAAAAGTCGAAGTAACCCCATAGAAAACAAGGAGCATAATAAAAATGGGTTTTAAAAATCTCATGTCCAAATCTTATCTTTCTACCTATCCTTCCGGTACGATAGCGCCGTGTTCCGTCAATAATTTCTTCAGATCCGATATCGCAACCTCCGCAGGTGTTTTACCTTGTGTGTGCGCCAATACGGCGGCTGCAGCTGCAGCTTGCCCCATGCCCATACAGGAAGCCTGGACACGTAAAGCTGAATTTGCCAAACGGTCACTCCCGAGACAACGACCCGCAACGATCAAGTTCCGGCTACCTTTTGGTATAAGGGCCCTTAACGGCACGGATGCAACCCGCCCCTCTTCTAGGTGCTTGGGAATAACCCCCTGTTCGTCGTGAAGGTCTATTGGATAGTAAGAATAGCAAACTGCATCTTCAAAAATTCTCCCCATAACGTAATCTTCATGTGTAACCTGGTAAATACTATCAATGCGATAGGTCTCCCGGACGGCCGTTTCGTTCTGCATATCCAACACCTTTAAGCCCGTTAAACCTGGTAGTGTTCGAAGAAACTTCAGTGTTCTAAACAGCGATGCCCGCCCGTTGATGTTTGCAATAGTGTGCGATACAGACGTGGTGGCATCAGCGCCCGCGATGTGTTGCACATTATCACCGGCGTTACGAAGCAAAGATTCAACATGTAGAAACTCTCCTTTAATCAGGTCACCACGATTTACCGCGGCGTTAAATTCATCCTTAATCCGGTTCATATCGAGTTGATCCATGGAATATCCACCAATACGGAACATCAACGTTCCCGGCTGTGTCTCTTTCTCCCGCAGCAAGTTAAATCCTGCCAGCGAAACCGCAAACGCGTTTCCAGTGCAATCAATTAATTGATTGCAGACAATCTCCGTTTTTGTTCCTTTTCCGATCGTCGTTACTTTCCAACCTTCCTTATGTTGCACGACCTCTACCGGTGTTTCGTAAAACCTTAGGTTTACGCCTGCCTCCACGCATTTATCTTCGATCATCATCGCATAAAGTGGACCATTTAGACGCACTTGATGATGCCAATGTTGGCGACCGTGAGGAACGGAAAAGTCAGGTAATTTGTCATCATTGAATCCGACGGCTTCCTGCACCATTTCCCAACCGATGCCGCCAATAACCTGCTTGCCCCATGCGAAAAAAATACCGGGAAACGCGACTCCACCGGTCGTGGTAGTACCGCCTAACATACTTCCGTTTTCAACCAAAATAGTTTTCTTTCCCGCCCTTCCTGCTTGTACCGCAGCTACGACGCCTGCTGTTCCGCCACCGATCACCAGGATATCGGTAGTGAGCTTTTCCTTTTTTATTATACGTGGCCCTTGTAGCACCTCTCCTTTGAGTAACCGAGGTGTAGTCAATCCTAAGGAGATTGCGCCCAATGTGGCTATAGCTGACCTTCTTTTCATTTTATCCATTCCTTTAAAGGGTTCTAGATTGTTATCAATATCCGGGGTTTTGATCAGTCACCGGGTCAATTGCATTGTTATAATTTGTCTCGGAAAGGGGAATCGGCCAAAGTAAATGCTTTTGAACGACCAATTTTCCTTTGCCTTGTTGAATGCGCTCGTCCAATTTTCCGGTTCGCTTCAATTCGAACCAACGCTTCCCTTCATATATGAATTCATACCCTCGTTCTTGTACAACGAGATCCACAAAGGTGTCAGTGTCATAGTCGGCAGGGGCGTAATCGACCGGAGCTGGTTCATTCGGTGCATATCCGTAAGCCCTCCGGTGCACCTTGTTCACTGCTTCCATTGCCATTATGCTGACCGTATTTTCAGCTTTTGCAGATGCCTCCGCGAAGATCAACAAAGCATCTGATAACCGATATATGGGGAGGTCATTTCCTGCCGTATTCGCATCAAGCGCATCTGGATCCACATACTTTGAACTAACCAGCGTATTTGGCCCCAAACCAAAGTTAATCTGGTCCCAGAGCTGCTTGCGGATATCATCGCTATTCCACGCGATATAATTCGCGTTGGTCGCATCGCCATGAACGGCATAAGCGCCTGTACCTCCTGCTGTAAGCAGTTTGGTACTTGGATGGTTGGATATCCACAAAATGTAATTGCCCTGAGCAGGAAGACGTGCGTACTTCAGTGCAAAAATCTCCTCGGTGCTTGTGGTGATATCCGGTCCGAAAATTTTATATTGATAGTCTTCGGGGCCACTCACGCTTACTAAACTAAAACCTGCTTGGGCAACTTCGTTGGCTAGTTCAGCTGCTTCGTTATAGCGTTCCAATTGCAAGTACACATCAGCCAGTAGGGTTTTAGCGGCCCATTTAGTAGGACGGCCACTAACCGCGGCAGTTTCTGACAGCGATATCGTCGCTGTTGCCAAATCATCCAGAATTAACTGGTAGACTTCTTCTTCTGTACTGCGGGGAAGATCCTTTACGTCCATTGTTTCTTCGGTACGCAACGGCACACCACCCCAATTCCTGACCAACTGAAAATAGCAAAAAGCACGCAGAAACCTTGCTTCGGCAACGTATTCCGCAAACGCTTCGCCCTCTACCACATTCAAGACAACCAGATTTGCGTTCCTGATGGCCAGATAGAAACCATTCCAAAAACCTTGGACGCGCGTTATGTTTGCGTCGTCCAGCCCCTGGTAGTTGCTCAGGGGGGTCCAACTGCCACGACCATACATCCAGTCTGATTGACACTCCAGCGCAGCAATATAATTCGGCATAAGGTCTTTACGCAATGGGCTATAGATCGCATTCACCGCGGCTTCCACTTCTTCTGCCGTATTATAGAAATTCTCCTCCGAGATCTGCTTAGGTGCTTCTTCTAGGGTCTTTTCGCACGCTACAAAAAGTGCAACTATACCCCACATGCAAATTAATCTCTTCATCGTATTTAATTTCAATTTCTTCATCCTATGAACTGTAAAAGTTAGAAACCGGCACGGATACCGAAGGTGACCGATTTCGCAGACGGGTAGCTATTATGGTCGAGTCGAAAATTCACTTCCGGATCCCACCAGGAGTAATTGGTGAGCGTAAGTAGATTTTGTCCGCTCACATAGACCTGCAGCCGCTGTAATTTGTTCGTATTCCACGCTTGCAGCGGCAGGTTGTAAGCCAAGGATATGTTTTTGAGTCGTAAAAATGAACCGTCCTCTATAAATCGATCCGACACCTTTACGGGCGTCGATCTACTGATCCGCGGGTAGTCAGCATCGGCATTATTGATCGTCCAATGATTCTCATACACTGTTTTGGGCATATTCAGACCAAAGCCATAGTCCATGGTATTCGTAATAGAGCTCGCATTGAATATATCATTTCCATACGTTCCCTGGAGAAAAAACGAAAATTCGAAATTCTTATAATTCATCACGGAATTAAAGCCATATGTAAAATCAGGGTTGGCATCTCCAATATATGTTTTATCAGCAGATGTGATGCTACCGTCTTGATTGATATCACGATAAATAATGTCTCCCTTCTCGTCGTAACCATCCTCTATGTAACCCCAAAACTGTCCGACAGGTCGCCCCTCCCTCAATATGCTGGTAGCATCGCTCACGATGACCATACCGATATTATCCCGTAGAACATCTTCACCGTTGTATAGACTGATTACTTTATTTTTGTTAAAGGCTATATTGGCATTTATATTCCACGTAAAACTGCCTTCAAAAGGCCTTGCTTCGACACCTAACTCAACGCCCCTGTTTTGTACCTTGCCGACATTTCGGATCGTTGTCGTATAGCCCATGGAAGCTGGCAACCGTACATCACTCAGCAAATCACGCGTATTCTTTACATAATAGTCGGCAGTTAATAAGACCCTATTATTCAGGACGCCAACATCTGCTCCAATATCGAACTGCTCGGTAGTTTCCCAGGTTAAGTCGTTCGGCAACCTTGTTAAGGGACTGACCGTATTGAAATATTCATTACCAAATATCGTCTTACCTGCGGACAGTAAATTAAGGGTAGTATACGGATCAATGGCCTGGCTACCGGTAAGCCCCCAACTGGCCCGCAACTTGAGATCCGAAAAGGCAGAAACATTATTCATAAAATTTTCGTTTGAAATACGCCACGCGAGCGCTGCTGAGGGAAAATTACCCCATTTACTTCCCGGCGAGTAGCGCGACGATCCGTCACGGCGAAAACTTATCGTCGCGAGATAACGGTCGTCGTAACTATAATTGACGCGCCCCAAGAGCGAAATTAACACCGACTTTGTATACGCTGACCCGGGTACACCTGGCGTACCAGCTGCGCCCAAGTTGTAGGTCTCATAGATATCCGAAAGAAAATCCGTCCCTCCGGCATTTACAGCCGTGGTCATAAAATTCTGGTAGGTCAGTCCCGCTACCGCAGCGAAACTATGTTTGTCACTAAACGTTTTATTATAGTTCAATGTATTTTCATTCAACAGGCTGGTCTGCTGCGTGGAAGATACATTAGCGATTCCCGGGCTATCAAAAAATTTGGTCGTCGTATAATTATCCGAACGGTCATCGCGGTTCTCCAACCCTCCAGCCACTTTAAAGATAAGTTCGGGGGTAATCCGATAGGATACCGCCGTATTGATCAATGCTACGTTTGCTTTGGTTTGTGCTGTACTTTCATTAATCCAGTTAATAGGATTGCGCAGATCTGTTGCCAAAAATGGATAAGCTGTATGCAGTATCCGATAAGAACCATCTTCGTTATAGGGTGTCAAAATCGGTGGAGCAGAAATGGCAGCAGCAATCATGGAGTTGCCTCGATTGCCTCCTCCGCTGTCTCGTCTTTCGGTCGTCAGACGCGAGAGGATCGTATTCAATTCGACGGAAATCTTATCGTTGATTTTATGATCAATACTGCTTTGCAATGAATAACGATTGTAATTGCTTCCCTGAATGATACCATCTTGCCCGAAAAAGCTACCGTTGATGGAAAACCGCGTTTTCTCATTTCCGCCAACTATGCCAAGCGCAGCCGTCGTCATCGGGGCCTTCCTAAAGACAAAATCCTGCCAGTCAAAACCTTCCCCAAATCCGCTTATTTCTTCTTCGTTAAAATAAGGTGTCACATTATCGTTCGTCGCCTGTTCGTTGTAGAATCTGGCATACTCCTGCGCATTCATGAGATCGAGCTTACGGATGAGTTGCTGCGAACTGTAACTGGTTTCAAACGACACATCTGTACGTCCTTCTTTTCCCTTTTTTGTTGTGATGATCACGACACCATTGGCACCACGTGAACCATATATCGCCGTAGCCGATGCATCCTTGAGAATCTCGATACTTTCTATATCAGCGGTATTAACGATGGAGGGATTAGAACCGGCTATGGGAAATCCGTCAATAACATACAGCGGTTCATTACTTCCCTGAATGGAATTTCCTCCGCGAACACGAACAGATATACCGGGACCAGGGGCGCCCGAACTCTGGCGTATATGTACCCCGGGAGCTCGGCCCGAGAGGGCCTGCAATGCGCTGGCATTCGGAAAGGCATTTACCTCTCGAGCCTTTACCTGCGCTACGGCTCCGGTCAAATCCGCCTTCCGTACTGTCCCATACCCTACCACAACAACTTCATCAAGTTCATCCGTTCGATCTATTAATACCACATCGACCACCGTTCTGTTTCCAAGATTTATTTCCTGATCTTCATACCCGACAAACGAAAACTGCAGCATCGCGGCGTCGCCTTCTATACGGAGGATATAATTGCCTCTTTCATCCGTCATCGTACTGTTGGTTTTCCCTCTTTCCAAAACTGTAACTCCCGCAAGCGGTTCACCTCCGCGGTTCGTCACGTTACCCTTCACTATTTTTTCTTGGGTTGGCCTCCGATTGTCCGTAGCTACTATCGAAGAATTTTCCTTTCGCATCAATATGATGTTCTTGTCCACCAGTTTATATCCTATATGAAACTGCTCCAGCAGTCCGGTGAGAACTTTCTCGACATGGGTGTCGTTCACCTGTAAGTCCACCAACGCATTTGCCGGAACGATAGATTTATCGTAAAAAATATTATATCCGCTTTGTTTCTGGATATCCTTCAAAACAGCAGTTAGTTTCACATTTTTCCGGCTAAGCGTCACTTTTTGACCAAACGTAAATGCGCTAACCTGCAGCGTGCTTACAAGCATTAAGATCAAGGATAATTTCATGACTAACAATCTAGGTTTCAAACGCCTACAAAACAGCGTAAGTATATCATATTTTTTATACATTTGTATTTAAGATTGGTTGTTTACTGTTATATGCTAAGACATCAATCGACAAGCCCGTAGGGCTTGGTTAATCAGGGGCGGTCGCAACGCTCCTGATTGTTATGTTCTTCCAATTTTCTGATTTTTATTTCATAACCAAAATCCTCCTTCCATTGACTTCGAATCTTACCGCTCCTGTTAACTCGACCGTTTTCAACAATTTATCAATATCCTCAAACCTGGAGATCATACCCGAAAACTGCTTATCTTTTAAATCATCTTTCAACACGACATCCACATCATACCATCTGGCAACACTTTCCATAACCTCATTGATCGAGGCGTCTTCGAATGCAAACGATCCATTTTTCCAGGCGGTGACATAAAATGGGTCCACGGTAGTAATAGCCGTGCTTTTTGATTCTCGTCTATAAACTGCTTGTTGATTAGGCACTAGAACATGACTTTGTCCGTTGTCAAAAGAGATCTTTACAGACCCTTCTACCAACGTTGTTTCAATCGTCTTACCATAGCTGTTCACGTTAAAAGAAGTGCCTAATACTTCTAGCGTTTGCTGATCCGTTTCCACTATGAAGGGGATCCGTTTATCATCCCTATATTGTTTACTCACATCGAAATATGCCTCTCCTTTCAATTCAACACGACGGATATCTTCTCGAAAATTGATCGGATAACGAAGTGTGGAAGAAGCGTTCATCGCTACTTTTGTCCCATCCGATAGCGTTAAATTATACTCTCCACCCCTTGGGGTAATAATGGTGTTATATAGGCTGCCTTTCACCCTTTGTTCACCAGTTACTAAGTAAGTAATAGATCCATCTGCTGTCTTATGTACCGAATAGCCCTCCAACTGGATTATCGTATCATTTTTCAACGCTTCCAAGTCTAATTGAGTTCCATCGGCCAAAACAATCCGGGCTTTATTTCCTCCCGGCTTAATAGTCGAAATTGTATCTGCAGCGCTGAGCTTTGCCTCCGTTGGGTCTGGCCTATTTATAAAATCTATTGTAAATTTTAGAAACACAAGTATACATGCCGCAGCAACCAGCGTGACTAAACGTCTAATTATTTTAATCTTTTTGGTGCCTTTCGAAAAATTCGACTGAAGCCGCTCATCCAAAATAATCCGTTGGAATAAATGTTCAGCATCCGGAACATATCCTTTTGTGTCCGGCGACGATTCCATGAGGATATCCCAGATCCATAGGAGATCTTCATCTGTTTTCTGCTCTAAGATGTTTTTGAGCAAAATAAGATTATCCTCAGATATGGAATTGTCCATATACTGCTGTAGGAGATGAATGAGTTGTCCTTTTTCCAACGTTTATAATGACTGGTTACCTATATAAACGAGTTAGCAAGAAAAAAGGACTACATCAAAATAAAATTTTTAATAAAAAAAGTAGGAGATAAATATTTCTCACGATTAACTTTACTGTCTTGGACGCCGTAATCAATTGGTTTTTAACGGTATACTTAGACACACCAATCTTTTCCGCAATCTCCTCGTAAGATAACCCATTGATTTTATTTAGCTCATAGACTTCCCGCTGCCTTTCAGGGAGACGCTCAATGGCACTCGTCCATACGTTGTTTAACTCAATCGTATCTAGCGTGTGTTCTGTGCTTTTACAGTCTTCTTTCCAGCTACACTTCAAATGATGGTCAAATTTGGATTTCACCACCTTTTTTCTGAAAATGGAAATCGTTATCCGTTTCGTGATGACAAATAAATAAGGATAAAGTCTCTCGGAATTTTCTATTTTGTCACGGTTTAGAAACAGGGAAACAAACACCTCCTGGACGAGTTCTTCCGCTTCCTCATGATTTTTACTAAACTTATAGGCGTAGTTATAAATTGATTTGTGATAAGCATCAAAAACTTTGCGGAAGGCCTTATGGTCTCCGATCTTGAAATCCGCAAATTCAACGTCCGATATCGTATTTACAATTTGGGCCATTACCAAAAGATTGCATCGTATTCCTGCAGGTTTATATCATAAAATGTACCGTGACAATGAATCTATATTGCCTGATACAACTAGCCATTCAAAAATATCAAAATGTAAACCAGCAACTGTCCTGTACTATCCTGCTTTTATAAATTAATATATGACTATGATTTCCTTATTTCCAGTACCTAGGCCAGGCAATTCAGACAAAATCCTTACCTTTGTGGGTTATGTCAAAAAAATCGGAACAAAACGCGAAGTCGTTTATCCAAATTGCTGGTGCGCGGGTCAACAATCTGAAAAACATCGATGTCGATATCCCTAAAAATAAACTCGTTGTGATTACGGGAATGTCGGGCTCAGGAAAATCTTCCCTTGCTTTTGATACCCTCTACGCTGAAGGACAACGACGTTATGTAGAAAGCCTATCTTCCTATGCCCGACAGTTTATGGGGCGGATGCATAAACCGGAAGTGGACTATATAAGAGGAATCGCCCCGGCGATTGCGATCGAACAAAGAGTGATCACGTCCAATCCACGCTCTACCGTGGGTACGTCTACCGAAATATATGATTATCTTAAACTTCTTTATGCACGGATTGGCAAGACCTTTTCCCCCATATCGGGAAAACAGGTCACCAGAGACACGATATCGTCTATTATCGATGAATTGATGACCTATCCGGAAGACACAACCATTACTATCTTTGCTGAACTCATACCGATCAATCAACGAAAGTTAAAAGAAGAGTTATCGTTACTCCTTCAAAAAGGATTCGTTCGGGTGCTTTTTCAGGACAAGATACAGAAGATAGAAGCTGTTATCGGAGACACGAGTATACCAAATGAAGATTTCAAAACGGGAGAAATCCAGATTGTAGTAGACCGTATTCGGCTAGATAAACAAGATGAAACAAATAGTCGCCTTGCAGATTCGCTTCAGACCGCTTTTTTTGAAGGGAAAGGCGAATGTTATGTCGACATCGATGGTGTTAGAAAACATTATTCCGATAAATTCGAACTGGACGGCATCCTATTCGAAGAACCTACACCGAACTTCTTTAGTTTCAACAATCCTTATGGTGCATGCAAACGTTGTGAGGGGTATGGTAAAGTCATCGGCATAGACGCCGATTTAGTTATTCCCGATAAAAGCCGCTCTGTCTATGATGGCGCGATTGCACCGTGGCGTGGAGAAAAAATGGGCGAATGGCTAAATCGTCTGGTGCGTAATGCCCTCAAATTTGACTTCCCTATACATCGTTCCTATAGTGACCTTACGTCAGCTCAACAAGAGCTGTTGTGGACGGGAAATAAATATTTCGGTGGATTAAACCAGTTTTTTGAAGAGTTAGAACAGCAGACTTATAAAATACAATATCGGGTTATGTTATCACGTTATCGTGGAAAAACGGATTGTCCCGACTGTAAGGGATCTCGTTTGCGCAAGGACGCCACATATGTTAAGATTGCCGAACGATCGATTACGGATATTGTTTTGCTGCCTTTAGAGGAAGCACTACTTTTCTTTAAAGAACTTAAATTAACGGAACACGAACAGCTCATTGCGAAAAGATTGCTCGCCGAGATCACCAATCGACTTCAGTTCCTGTGTGACGTGGGATTAAGCTATCTGACCCTAAACCGATTAAGCAATACGCTTTCTGGTGGCGAATCGCAACGCATCAATTTAGCAACATCATTGGGCAGCTCGCTAGTGGGCTCTATTTATGTCTTAGACGAGCCCAGTATCGGTCTGCACCCACGCGACACACAACGGTTGATCGACGTCCTGAAATCGCTGCGCGATGTAGGCAATACCGTGATTGTCGTGGAACACGAGCAAGAAATGATGGAAGCCGCGGATTACCTTGTCGACATTGGCCCCGAAGCAGGAATAAATGGTGGTCAACTGGTTTTCGCTGGAACTTATTCGGAAATCCTTCAAGATAAAGACAGCCTAACAGGAAAATACCTAAATGGCCAATTGACCATCCCCACGCCTAAAACACGACGCAAGTGGCGTGATTCCATTGTCGTTAAGGGGGCTCGTGAAAATAACCTGAAAGGAATCAACGTAACCTTTCCCTTAAATGTATTTACCGTTGTAACGGGCGTATCCGGATCGGGGAAGACCTCCCTTATCAAACGAATTCTATATCCAGCTTTACAAAAAGCGATCGGTAATTATAACGGGGAACAAACCGGTATATTCGATGCACTAGAAGGTGATGTAACGAGCCTGGAACAAATCGAAATGATCGACCAAAATCCAATTGGTAGATCCTCCCGCTCTAACCCTGTTACCTATGTAAAAGCTTGGGATGAGGTAAGATCGGTTTATGCCAACCTACCCGCTGCGAAGGCATCCGGACTAAAACCCGCCGCCTTCTCCTTCAACGTGGAAGGCGGCCGTTGTGATGTATGTCAAGGCGATGGTCAAGTCAAAATTGAGATGCAATTCATGGCAGACATCGTACTCCCTTGCGAAGCATGCAGTGGTAAGCGATTCAAACAACATGTGCTGGACGTGGAATACAAAGGAAAATCGGTAGCTGATGTTTTAGACCTTAGTGTGGACGAGGCTATGGAATTCTTTAGCGATATACCTAAAGTCCTTGCGAAGATCAAACCGCTACAGGATGTCGGATTGGGATACGTGAAACTAGGTCAGCCGTCAAGCACGTTATCCGGCGGGGAAGCACAACGTATCAAACTTGCTTCTTTTTTAATCAAAGGGAACAATAGCAAAAAGACACTTTTCATTTTCGATGAACCGACAACAGGGCTTCATTTTCACGATATTCACAAACTGCTTAAAGCTTTCGATACGTTGATTGCGCTGGGGAACAGCATTCTAGTTATTGAACACAATATGGAGATGATAAAGACGGCCGATTGGGTTATCGATATCGGACCAGAAGGCGGAAATAAAGGAGGGGAAATCGTTTTTGAAGGCACACCGGAAGATCTTATTGAATGTAACGAATCTTATACTGGGAAGTATCTAAAAAATCATCTACCTTTATCGACTCTTTCTCAGTAAACTAAGTTATTATGTGGAAATTTTTCTTTACAAGTCTTCTGACTGTAACTATAGCTCTTCAAGGGTATGCACAACCGGCACGCCCAAAGTTGGTTGTCGGATTAATGGTAGACCAGATGCGATGGGACTATCTCTACAGATTTGCAGACAGGTATGGCGATGATGGATTCAAGCGTATGCTAAAGGAAGGTTTTTCTTGTGAGAACACCCTCCTTAACTATATTCCGACTTATACAGCAATAGGACACAGCTCGGTTTATACTGGCTCTGTTCCTTCCATTCACGGCATCGCGGGGAATGATTGGATTATACAGGCAACCGGGCAATCGATGTATTGCACACAAGATGATAACGTCCAAGGAGTAGGCACGCAAGAAAGAGAAGGACAACAATCGCCTCGCAATCTACTGGCATCCACCGTTACCGATCAATTGAAACTGGCCACCAACTTTCGGTCTAAAGTTATCGGTATCTCCATGAAAGACCGCGGTGGTATCCTCCCCGCCGGTCACTTTGCAGACGCGGCTTATTGGTTGGAAGGAAAATCTGGAAATTGGATTTCCAGTACATTTTATATGGAAAATTTGCCCCATTGGGTAGAGAACTTTAACAAACGGAAACTGGCGGATAAATATTTAAAGCAAGACTGGAATACATTATACCCCATCGAAACGTATACCAATAGCACGGCTGATGACACCCCTTATGAAGGTAAGTGGCCTGGTGAAGAGGCTCCTACATTTCCCAGAAAAACTTCTGAATTGATGAAAGATATAGGTTACGAGCTCATCAAAACAACACCCCAGGGAAATACATTGACACTCGACTTTGCCAAAGCAGCTATCGAACAAGAGCAATTGGGTAACAACCCAACAGAGAATACAGACTTTTTGTGCGTGAGTCTATCTGCAACGGATTATGTTGGACACCGCTACTCTTTATCGGCTGTAGAGATTGAGGATACCTATCTACGTCTTGACCGGGATATTGCAGATTTTTTGGCGTATCTAGACAAACATATAGGCGAAGGTAATTATACCTTTTTTCTTACCGCAGATCATGCAGCGTCTTATAACCCCATGTATTACACAGACCAACAAGGGAATGGAGGCTATTTGTTTACACGACAAATCCAACGTAACCTGAATAGCGAACTTCAAGAAAAATTTGGCAGTGACAAAATCGTAAGGAGTTTGATGAATTACCAAGTTCATCTCAATTACACGCTCATAGATTCACTTCAACTCAACCTTAAAGATGTCAAGGAAACGATCATCAATTCGCTTAACAAGGAAGAGGGTATTACGTATGTCATTGATATGGAAGGGAACCAGAATATGTTCATCCCCGCTCCACTCCGGGAGAAAATTATCAATGGCTATAACCGTAGGCATAGTGGCGCCATCCAAATTATTGCAGACCCCCAATGGTATGCCGGCACACCGCGTAGCCCGGGAACAACTCATGGAGTGTGGTCACCATATGATTCACACATACCTCTCGTATTCATGGGCTGGGGCATATCTCAAGGTGTAAGTAATAAAGAAGTACATGTTGTCGATATCGCTCCGACACTTGCTTCATTACTGCATATCATGGAACCGAACGGCAACATTGGAAAACCTATTATTGAGGTGTTGGGGCAATAAAGTGAGTGCATATTATATTTTACGTATCTTTGCGGTTATTATTGATCCATAAAAAGGGAACGTATGCTTTCTAAGAAAACGAAATACGCCATCAAGGCGCTTATGGTGTTGGGACGTAACTACGGAAAAGAACCCATGCAAATTGTAAGGATTGCTGAAGAGGAACGTATTCCGAAAAAATTCTTGGAGCAAATCCTTCTCGAAATGCGTAACGCAGGCATATTGTACTCTAAAAAGGGGGCTGGCGGAGGTTACAGCTTAAACAAAGCTCCAGAAGACATCTATCTTTCCCAAGTTATGCGGTTAATCGATGGACCGATTGCTCTATTACCCTGTGTAAGCCTTAATTTTTACCGTTCGTGCGAAGAATGTGTGGAAGAGCATGCCTGTGGCATTCGGGACACTTTTATCGAAGTACGAAACGCGATGCTACAAATTTTGAACGATACAAGTATCGCCCAACTTATCAATAAAGAAAAGCATTTGTCCCTAGATACCTAGGGACTCTGAAAGAAAATTAAAAGATCTTTGATAAGATCTTTTTATAAGCTTCGGCTATTTTTAACATCCCCCAATCATTCGGATGAACATAGTCTACCGTCGCATTGATATCTAAACCAATCTCCTCGTTTGTCAACATATATATATTCGCAACACCTTCTTTTCTCATCTTATGCATTGTTTGCCGTAGTACCTGAGTCGACTCTTGAAACTGCTGGTTATAATTACTATTCATAATATGGGGATCAAAACCGGAAGAGTGTTCCGTCAAGATGATAGGTGTTTGGGGTTGCTTTTCTCGAACCGTCAGCACGGCACTATAGATCAAGGAATCCAATTGTTGAACACTCCTTTCTGGTGTTACACTAAGATTGGGCAAGCAATCTAGCACGATAGCTTTCGCTGGCGTCGCAGCGATAAGTTCTATAAGCGGCCCTTCCAACCGCCCATTGCCAGAAAAGCCTAAATTCACAACAGGTGCTTCTATTGCTCTGTGCAAGATATTAGTCCAAGCTAATCCGGGTCTGGATGCGCAAGCTCCCTGTGCGATGGAGGTCCCGTAGACAATAACAGGCGCCTCTGTTTCCGAGAGAAACTCAAGAGACTGCGAATCGGACACACCAATCTCCATCCAAGAGACTGTGTTATATAAAGGGAGGTATAGCTCGTAGATTTTGTCTGCTCCATCTTCTAGTGCGTCGAAAAAATACGTCACGGTATCTTTGAATGTATAGTGCCCCGATGCCCAATACCATTCATCCTTTCCAGCATCGTGCGCATACAGATCAACTCCACTCACGCCAGTTGCTGGCATATGTGGCATCTCCAAAGCGTGTTTGACGCCATAGCGAACCTGAATCCGGTCAGCTTTGGTTTTGAACTTGATATGTAGACCGGCGCTGTGGGTACCCAAGTACCAAAGCGGATCTCGCACATCTTCTTCCATGGCTTCCGGCAACCGCTGGTATGCCGTTATGTCGTCTTGTTTTACACGCCCGTTGATATGGCCTTCGGTGATAACGTCTATCCATTTCCAAGACGATTGAGCAGAACTAGGCGATAGATTTATCGCGAACGTTAGGAGCAGAGTCCAAAAAAGAGTAATTCTATAATACATCGAGAATACGGGCAAAATGATTGTTCAGGTGCTGTCGGATTGCTACACGATAGGCATCAGCATCTCTTTTTTTGAGCACTTGCACCAATTCTTTGTGTGACACAAAATCACCGGCCACGATGGGTCTCTCCAGCAGACCACTATGGTGTACATATTGAAAAATAGGAAACAATAGCTCCTGCAACTCCATCAGGATTTTATTATCAGATATTTTATATAGTCGTCCGTGAAACTCAATCTCATCGTCCACCTGCCACGGGTGAGCCGTGTCGCCAGAAACAACAACCTCGGCAATTTCTTCCAATTCGCGGATGTCCTCGTCCGTAACCTTGCTCACAATAAAATCGGCCATCCCCACCTCTAAGGCCAAGCGCATCTCAAATATATCTTTTAATGTCTCAGTATCCAAAATCGAAGGATGGAAGACTTTACGTAGCGATCCTAATACATCCGGGTTCTTTAATACAGCTCCTTTATGTTTTTTTGATTCGATAAGACCAATGGTCTTCAAACGTAATAGCGCTTCGCGTATTACGGTGCGACTCACGCCGAAACTTTCAGCCAAATCAAGCTCTTTGGGCAATACATCGCCCACTTTCAGCTTCCTCTTTTGGATAAAGTGGATAATTCGTTCTTCAACCTTATCAACCAAGCTGGAGGTGTCTATTTCTCCTAGTTTTTCCAAGGCATCATCTATATTGGCCATACGACTTACTCTTCTATATAAATATTTTTTCTACGACAATAATATCAAAAAAATTTTGATTTATAAAACATTATGTCATACATTTGTTTGTGATTATGTATAACATAAGTCAATATTAAAAACAAAATTATGATAAGAACAGATTTTACAATTGCAAAAAGCCTCGTCTTATTCATTTTCCTTTTCTTAATTCAAGGAGACCTTTTTGCCCAGTCTATGCTAAACGGACAGGTGAAAGGAGAAGACGAAGCCCCACTAACCGGTGTAAGTGTCCATAACTCGACACAAAATGTCGCGACAGTAAGCGACGAAAACGGTAATTTTTCCATACGGGCCGACATTGGGAATATCCTGATTTTTACGTCGGTAGGTTATCAAGCTAAAAACGTTACGGTAAACAACCTGAGTAAACTTCAAATTTCCTTACAGGTCGACGATACTTCCCTTGAGGAAGTCGTTGTGATGGGATACGGTACAGTAAAACGTACGAAAGTAACGGCTTCGGTTTCCACTTTAGACAAAAAGGTACTAGAAACCGGGATGCGTGCCAATCCGGCACAAGCCTTGGCGGGAACAATCCCCGGTGTCCGTGTAGCGACAGGTTCTGGTCGACCGGGTGCGATGCCTAGTATTGTACTACGTGGAGGAACGCATTTCGATGGTTCAGGTAGTCCATTAATTTTAGTCGACGGCCAGGTTCGTGGCAGTCTTTCCGATATCAACCCCGAAGAAATTGAACGGATCGACGTGCAGAAAGACGCCGCCGCCACCGCGATATATGGGGCACGGGCCAGTAACGGTGTAATTATCATTACCACCAAAAATGGAAAAAGCGGAAGTTCATCTCTCGATTTTAAAGTAAATCGAGGTATTAATTACCTAAACATCCCCTACGAATATCTCAGTTCCGAAGAATATATCAAATGGAGTCGTTTAGGTGCCGTGGAAGCTATCAAAATAGGAACTCTGGCGAACAATACCTTGGGATCTCCTGGTCCCCGTGGAACTGGTAATGCTTACTTTGCTACTGATGGTACAACGCCATTGGATGGTAATTTCGTTAACGAAGGACGTTGGAGCTTAATGCGTCTAACCGATCAGAATCGTTTCTTATTGGATCAGGGCTGGAAGACTATGCGGGATGCCGTTCCTACCAATGTAGCTGGTCAGTATGACCCTAGTGGCGAATACTACGATTTAATATATGAAGACTTCAACTATGGTAATCTAGCATTCCGAACACCAGCTCCGTCACAAGATTATAATCTCTCCTTTTCAGGAGGAAATGACAAGGCTTCCTATTATAGCACTGTCGGCGTCTACGATGAGCAAGGCTTATCTTTAAATACTTTCTATAAACGTTATAATTTTGCGGTAAATGCCGATTACAAGATAAAAGATTGGATTACCTCGGAGTCACGCGTGAATTGGACCCGCGCGAACTGGCGAGATCAATCGTTGACAAATGGTGAAGCAAATTATTGGGGTCGGATGCTGTCTGCACCGCCTACCTTACGCAGTAGAAGCCCAATCACCGGCGATTGGATCTTAGGTAGAGACGCGAGTGACGGAAATCCGTTGGTCAATATCGACAAGTATATACGTCGTTCACAAAACGATAAATTTACGTTAAACCAGGGGTTGGTTATTAATTTCTTACCCGAATTGACACTACGTCTAAAAGGTATTTTATATTATGAAGAGGAATACCACGAATCTTTCAACAAGGATTTCAGAACGGGATTCTTGAGTACAACCAATCCAGATGCCGGATGGAACAGGCAACGTAGCAGTTCTGCCAGTTTCTGGCGTCGTATAAACCAAACCTATAACGCGGTTTTAAACTATGATAAGTCATTTGGTCAACACAATATAAATGCCTTGACAGGGGTCGAGTTCTACGATGCATATTATCGTTCTTTAGGAGCTTCGGGAGCCTTAGCTCCAACGGACGATTTTATGGCATTGGGCCTTACCACCAATACATCAAAAGACCCTACGCGAGGAGCTTCCTCTTCACACAGTAATGATCGCATTATTTCACAGTTCGCACGTGCAAACTATGATTTCGACGACAAGTATCTTGCTTCGTTTACCTTCCGTCAAGATGGTATATCCCGATTGCATAGGGATAACAGATGGGGCTTTTTCCCTGCAGCTTCTATCGGATGGGTAGCAACACAAGAGAATTTCTTGAGGGACAGTGCTCCTTGGCTAAACTTCTTGAAACTTCGCGCCAGCTGGGGTAAAAATGGTAATATCGGTATCGGAACAAATGACCCAATAGGTATTTATCAAGTACAGGGTGGTTACGGCGTTACCGAGCCATATGACCAAACTAGAGGCTTCCTTTTTTCAGATCCTACGTTACCTGAGTTGACTTGGGAAAAAACCAATACGACGGAAGTAGGTGCCGATATCGGTTTATTAAACAACAGATTCAATCTTTCTGTAGCCTATTACAACAGAATTACCTCTGATAAACTCGCCTATATTGCACTTCCAACTTCGGCAGGCATTGCCTCCATCCGTACAAACAATGGTACCATGCGTAACCGTGGCGTCGAATTCGAAGCAGGCTATCGTATCTTACAAAACGACGATTTCACTTGGTCCGTAAATGTGAATGCTGCTTACGTGCGTAACAAGATATTAAAGTTGCCTTTTAATGGCAACGAGCGGAACAGACAGGGAGGAACACAAGTATATGACCCTGCTAGCGGATCCTTGGTATGGGTAGAAGGGCTGCAGGAAGGTATGGAATGGGGTGAAATCTACGGTTTCCGGATGACGGGAATCATTAGAAACGAAGAAGACTTAGCAAATTACAACGTTCGGGATGATGCCGCCGGAGAGACTTATAGTATTGGAGGTTCGGCTGGCCGACGTGTCGCTAGCCAGCGCGTCATCGATGAGCAGGGGTTGTCTGGTTACTTACCCACTCAACTAGGCGATGCAATGTGGGACGATATCAACGGAGACGGCGTCATCAATCAAGATGACCGTGTCAAACTAGGAAATACCTTACCTAGATGGACCGGCGGTTTTAACACCACATTCGGTTACAAAGGTTTCTCTTTATTTACCAGACTTGATTTCGCCCTTGGTCATATCCAAATGGATCGTCAGAACGCTTGGTCTCTGGGTTATATGCAAGGAGAATTCAATGCCGGAAATATTGTCAAAGATACCTGGACAGCAGATAACCCAAATGCAAAATATCCAAGATACGTATGGGCAGATCAATTAAATATGAAAAATTTTGATCGTCCAAGCAATCTGTTCTACGTAAACTCGAATTATTTGGCCTTCAGGGAAGTATCGTTGAGTTATTCGGTACCGAAAGAATGGATTAGTCGGGCGAAAATTGCCGGACTGACACTGACCGCCACAGGGCAAAATTTAGGATATATTTCGAATAAGTTGAATTCGCTCCCTGAACGTACGGGCTTCCAAAACAGTGCTTATACTATTCCAACGATGCTGATTTTCGGCGGAAAGATTACATTCTAAATTTAATTGATATAAAGCAATGAAAAAACATATAAAAATAATGGCCGTCATCTTTTCGTTATTGGGGATGACCGCTTGTAATACCCATCTAGATCTAGCACCCGAGGATTACTTCGCAGATGGAAACTACTGGCAAAATGAAGCACAAGTAGATAACTTCATGACAGGTCTCCATAGCCAATTACGTGGACAGCAGTTTCAGTTGTTCCGTTTGGGAGAAATGCGTGGAGGTGGCTTAATAAATGTCGCAAAGTTCCCGGTTTCATTGAATGAATTGTCCTTGATTGAGCATAATATGACCGAGGTATCACCGGGCTTGACTGCTTGGGCTGGTTTTATGAATCCAATTCTCCAGATCAATCTCTTCATCGAGCGAATAAGTAATCTTTCTTTTCTATCGGAAACTAAAAAAAATACCCTTTTAGGTCAGGCACATGGTTTACGAGCATTCTATTACTTTCATTTGTTGCGCACCTATGGCGGTGTACCGATACGCCTATCAGCGGATGTGTTGAATAGTCGGCCTGATCAGGTTTCATTACGCTTAGCGCGTTCATCCGAAGCGGAGGTATTAACAGCCGTGAAGAAGGACATCATGAAATCGCTAGAACATTTCGGGTCTGAACAAGGAGCTAATAAAGCTTATTGGAGTTTGAATGCCACACGCATGCTAAAAGGCGAAGTTTATTTATGGTCAGCAAAGGTATATGGCACTACGGCTGATCTCACGGAAGCGAAGGCTGCGCTGAATGCTGTCAAGGGCTTTAGTCTCGTATCAAATTTTTCAAACGTCATTAAAACGAAGCGTAATGAAGAGATTATTTTTACCTTACCCTTCATGTTCAACGAAGCAGAATCGTCATCATCATCATTTTTCCTATATGATATACCTTCTTTCAGTGGTCGCTATTACAAAGACACGGTCGATGTCGACGCTCTTGCGCTCATAGACCCGCTGACTCTAGAACAAACGACTTCTCAAACTATACAACGTTATGGCTATAAATATGATTTGTTCCAATCTTACCAAATTGGGGACCAACGCCGTGATGCTACCTTCTATGACTTCTATGCATTGGATCGAACCTCTGTTCCTCAGCGTGTTACGGTTCGCAATATTGTTTTGACTAAATTTTTGGGCACCATCAACAACAACATTCGTAATTATACCGACGATTGGCCTATATATCGGGAAGCTGATCGCTTGTTGATGCTTGCCGAAATTGCCAATGCAGAAGGTACCAATCCACAGGCGTTCATACAGCCTGTCCGCGACCGAGCGTTTAACGGAAATGATCCGACGCCTTTTGTAAACGGCAGTCGGGACGCAAACGAAATTGCTATTTTCGAAGAGCGTATGAAAGAGTTCGTTTGGGAAGGAAAGCGTTGGTATGATATCCGTCGAATGAAATATGGCGCGACACCACTCGTATTCCATTCTTCCAATCATCCATATGGCGTCCTAAATCAAAATACGGAAGCCTACAAGATTTTATGGCCGATTGGTAGAGACGTCTGGACAAATGATCCATTGGTTGATCAAACCCCGGGGTATGAAACCACGAAACCATAATCAGAATCACAGTGTATGCTGCAATGCGGAGAAAAATCGATCTCACTACAGCCTGCTAAAAATCGACATACTATAAATATTATTATATGAAACACATTGAAGGCTTAATAGCCGCTCCCTTTACACCTTTTCATAGTACCGGCGAGCTAAATCTCGATCTGATCCCATCGTACTACGCGTTACTTAAAGCGAATAACGTATCCGGGGCATTTATCTGTGGATCTACAGGCGAGGGGGTATCCCTTACCTTCGATGAGAAAATAGCTGTCATGGAAAAATGGGCCGCGCTCACGAAAGAGGATGCTGATTTCAGCCTAATCATGTTTTTAGGCGGAACGAATATCAAGGAGTGTAAACAACTTGCTGCAGCAGCGGAATCTGTTAACGTAGACGCCGTTTCGTTCACTTCCCCTTTTTATTTTAAACCCGCCAATGTCCAGCAGCTCGCAAGTTGCTGTGCGGAAGTAGCCTCGGCTGCACCGAACACGGCATTTTATTATTACCATATCCCCGTACTGACGGGTGGAAACTATGCCATGATCGATCTGCTCAGAGCGGTCGATACATTCGTGCCTACATTCGCGGGAATTAAATATACACATGAAGACTTCATGGATTTCTTGTCCTGTATGAATTTTAACAACCGTAAATACGATATGTTATGGGGTAGGGATGAAAATATGCTATCCGCACTGATACTAGGCTCGAAAGGTGCTGTAGGCAGTACATATAACTACGCAGCTCCCCTATATCATGATTTAATTGCAGCGTTTGAACGTGGTGAATTTGAAGAGGCAAACACCCTGCAACAAAAAGCCATCGATATGATTACCTTGTTAGGGAAATACGGCGGCATCGCGACCGGCAAAGCTTACATGAAATTGATAGATTTGGATTGCGGAACCTTCCGCTTGCCGGTCAAAAATATGAACGGAGAGCAATTTGAAGCATTTAAAGCTGATGTTGCTACGGTGGGTTTTGAATCGTTTAAATCAAAACAAGCATGAAACTAAAAACCTCCATTCTCCTCCTGACCGTCGTTTTAAGTTCCTGCTCGTCAGCAGAGAAATCCAAGACGATCGTTTGGAATAATCAAACAAAGCTACCTGCCAACGCCGACAGTTCTTTCCATTTAGGATTAGCGGGTCCTGTAGCTGGAATGATAGGCAATAAGCTGTTAATAGCCGGCGGAGCAAACTTCCCTGGGAAAATGCCTTGGGATGGGGGAGCTAAACATTATGCGACAGAAACCTATATCTATCAGGTGGAGAATGGTGTGTTAACTTTTCTAACGCAGTCAGAACTTAAAGAGTCGGTTGCCTATCCCGGCAATTGCTCGGTAGGACAATTCCTTTATGTCGCAGGAGGTGAGAACGAAAATGGCGAGGTTAAATCGGTAAAAAAGTTTTCCCTGAATGGGAATACGATCCAGGAAGAACCGCTCCCCGACTTACCGGTGGCTTTGACCAACGGTAGCTTGGTGTTTGCTTCAGACAATCTCTATTTTGTAGGTGGCGAGAATCAACAACAGGTGTCGGATAAGATATATCGTCTCGATTTGGCCAATTTAAACGGTGCGTGGGAGGAAGTACTCACCTTAGCATACCCTGTATCAAACGCGGTAGTCGTTTCGGACAAGAAAAACAAACTGTATATCGCGGGTGGCAGAATGCGTAACACCGATAGCCTGAGTACGATTTATAATCAGCTTTTTGAGGTCGACTTACCATCGGGATCAATCAACAAAATAACAGATCTTCCCCGTCCCACGGCAGCGGGAACTGGCGTTTGGGACGATGCAGGCAACATCTTGCTGTTTGGTGGTGATCATGCCGAAACCTTTCACCGAGTAGAAGCGTTAATTGCCGAAATCAGCCAAACCAACGATGAGGTATTAAAAAATAAGTTAAATGAAGAAAAAGCGGCTTTGCAATGCCAACATCCCGGTTTTTCTCCGAACACCTGGTCTTTTAATGTACACGACAAAAAGTGGACAAAACGCGATGATATCGTCGGCGAAAGCCCCGTGACCACCACAGCATTGTGGCATCAGCATAGCATCATCATCCCCAGTGGGGAGATTCGTGCAGGAGTAAGAACCGATCAGATCCTGATAGGCCACCTACAAAACAAGGAGCAAGATGAAAAATAGTAAATTTTACCCCTGGATAGTCGTTGGCCTCTTATGGGTGGTGGCTTTGCTCAATTACCTAGATCGCCAAATGCTTTCGACCATGCGCGACTCGATGCAAATTGACATCATCGAGCTGCAGAAAGCAGAAGCCTTTGGGGTGCTAATGGCCGTCTTTCTGTATATCTACGGTTTTATGAGTCCAGTAGCGGGTGTCATCGCTGACCGGATAAACCGTAAATGGCTAATCGTGATTAGCCTTTTTGTGTGGTCGGCTGTAACCTACGGCATGGGCATGGCCAACACATACAACCAGCTGTTGGTTTTACGAGCAATTATGGGCGTCAGCGAGGCATTGTACATCCCGGCCGGATTAGCTTTAATTGCGGATTATCATACCGGACGTACACGTTCGCTAGCCATAGGTCTCCACATGACTGGACTCTACATGGGGCAGGCACTTGGAGGCTTCGGTGCTATCGTTGCAGCCAGCTACGGCTGGCACAGTGCTTTTCACTGGTTTGGTATTGTCGGTATCGTCTACGCCGTAATCCTGAGCATATTCTTACACGAGAAGAAAGCCGAACCGATCAACAGCACGGCAGCGCCAATCAAGCTATCGTTTCTCAAAAGCCTTTCGACTTTATTTTCCATGACTACATTTTGGGTCATCTTGTTTTATTTCGCCGCACCGAGCTTACCCGGCTGGGCAACAAAAAACTGGTTACCAACGCTTTTTGCGGATAACTTAGATATACCAATGTCGGAAGCTGGACCGCTTTCGACCATCACCATTGCCGCTTCTTCTTTCATCGGCGTCATTGTTGGGGGCTTGTGGAGCGATCGCTGGGTGCAAAAAAATGTACGCGGACGGGTATTCACCAGTGCTATCGGCTTAGGACTTACGATCCCCTCCCTCATTTTGTTGGGCATGGGCGGCACATTCTTCGCCATTGTGGGGGCAGCCGTCCTCTTTGGTCTCGGTTTTGGTATTTTCGATGCGAACAATATGCCGATCTTGTGCCAGTTCGTGCCACCACGACTTCGGGCCACGGCCTACGGCTTTATGAACATGGTAGGGGTATTTGCCGGCGCAGCCGTGACGCAAGTATTGGGTAAATTTAAAGATGAAGGTCATTTTGGTGGAGGGTTTGCCATGCTCGCCCTCATCGTTGCCGTCGCACTCATCCTACAATTGTTAACACTCCGGCCTAAAACGGTCGATTATATAGAGGAAAGATGATCAGACTTTTCTGCCTTTTTGCATTCGTTTTCTGCGCCAGCAGCTTGTGGTCTCAAGCCCCTATCCGGGTGGCTGCAATCGGCGACTCCGTTACGGAAGGTCTCGGTCTACAGGACCCCGATTCCACCTCCTACCCAGCTGTGTTGCAGCATCTGCTTAGTGATGGATACGAGGTAAGAAACTTTGGCCATAGCGGCGCTACCCTCCTGCGGAAAGGACATAACCCCTATGCAGCGACGAAGCAATTGCAGGATGCGCTTGCATTTCAGGCAGATATTGCTGTGATTCATTTGGGGCTGCACGATACCGACCCCAGAAATTTTCCGCATTACCGAGACCAATTTGTAGCAGACTACCTTTGGCTAATCGATACCTTACGGGCAAACAATCCAGATCTACAAGTCTTCGTCTGCAAAATGTCACCGATATTTACCGGTCATCCGCGTTTTACGTCGAGTACTTTTGATTGGTACCATTTGATCCAGGAAAAGATTACACAGGTGGCAGAAACAACACAATCACCACTTATCGATTTTTATAAGGAACTACACGCTCGTCCGGATCTCTTTACAGATAAACCGACTCTTCATCCGAATCGTCAGGGAGCAGCAAAAATTGTGCAACAGCATCTTACTGGTGATTTTGGGAGACTGCAACTTCCGCCTGTTTTTGGAAAGTACATGGTTGTTCAACGTGATAAGCCGTTTCAAATTTGGGGAAGAGCAAATGCCGGAACGACTGTCGAAGTGGAATGGAACCACAAGAGCCAACACGTAGCGGTTGGAACAGATGGCCGTTGGGAGCTGACTTTTCCGGCCCCCACTTTAAATAGAAAACCCCAAACACTCCGCATTAAAAATGGGGAAAACGAATTGGTTTATGATCAAGTTCTAGTAGGAGATGTATGGTTAGCCGCAGGGCAATCCAATATGGAATTTAGACTACGTCAGGCCCTACGGGGAGACAGTCTGGCTACACGTGCTCAACAACATACTGCCATCCGGCTACTACAATTTGACAGCTACGCCCAGACGAACGACGCCAGTTGGGATACGACCACATTACAAAAAGCAAATGAACTCGATTTCTTTCACGGCGAATGGACACTAAATAACAAAGAAAATGCACTGCATTTTTCCGCAGTTGCGTACACATTCGCACAGGAAATAGCCCTATCTCAAGATATTCCCGTCGGTATTATCAACCTATCCGTAGGGGGTTCTCCGCAACTGGCTTGGTTACCGAGATTATCACTGGAGTCCGACACACGTTTTGTCGGTTCGTTACACCCGTGGCGAACAACCGATTATTTAATGAGGTGGTGCCGGGAGCGTGCCAGCAAAAATGTATCGCTATCCCCTTCCACTTTTCAACAGCATCCGTATGCTCCCTCTTATATATTTGAAGCCGGTATCGCACCGTTGGTTCCTTTCGCATTACGTGGCGTGATTTGGTACCAAGGAGAAAGCGATGCCGAAAACGCCGAACTATACAGCAAGCTATTCCCCTATTTTGTGCAGCAATGGCGCCATCAATGGCGAGACGAATTTTCTTTTTACTATGTGCAGTTATCCAGTATGGAGCGTCCCTCATGGCCGTATTTCCGAGACCAGCAACGAAAATTGCTGACCAAGATACCCAAAACAGGGATGGCCGTAACCAGCGATATCGGTGATCCGAAGGACGTCCACCCAACAGAGAAAATTACGGTGGGAAAACGCCTGGCGCAATGGGCCATACACCACGAATATGGCTTGAATAACATTCCATCAGGCCCCTTATTAAAAGATTTTTCAGTGGATAAAGATCATATTATCATCCATTTTGATTATGCTGACGGCATCACGACAGCGGATGGTCAAGCCCCGAAGGGGTTTGCGTTTCAAACACGGGACGGACGCTCCATCCATGCCAATGCTACTATTCGAGACGAAAAAGTATACATCAAACGATCAACTAATGTGTCTGTAACGGCACTCGTCTATGGATGGAAACCTGTCAGCGACGGAAACCTTATTAATCGAGTCGAGTTGCCAGCGAGTACCTTTCGAATCGAACTGAACAATATATAATACGTTGATAACAAGAATACAACAAATGGACAAGAAACATCTTTTATCGTTTCGCGATTTCTATAAAAAACAATTATTGGACGACACGGTTCCATTTTGGTTTCCGCGATCTTTCGATATGGAGCATGGCGGATATCTACTGATGCGAGATGCAGACGGCAGTTTAATGGATACCGACAAAGCAGTGTGGATACAAGGTAGGGCCTGTTGGCTTTTGGCAACCTTATACAACACGATCGAACCTCGAGAAGAATGGTTAGAAGGCGCTAAACTCGGCTATACGTTCTTACGCGAGAAGTGTTTTAATACAGAGGGTAAAATGTATTTCCATGTCGACCGTACCGGCGACCCTATTCGGATGCGCCGCTATTTCTTTTCAGAAACATTTGCCGTCATCGCCGCTGCAGCCTATGCTAAGGCGTCGGGAGATCCAGAAGCGGCGGATTTTGCACGTAAAATGTTCGGCATATGCCTAGAATATGCACAAGGAATACGTCCTATCGAACCGAAGTTTGAATCAACACGCCCGGCAAAGGGTATCGGTATTCCCATGATTATGATCAATACAGCACAACAACTGCGCGATACCATAGGAGATCCGCGTTGTGATCAGGCAATAGCCGAGTGGATAACAGAAATAGAAACATATTTTGTCAAAGACGATATCCGCTGTGTGATGGAACAGGTTGCGCCAGACGGAAGTATCATCGATCATATCGATGGGAGAACACTCAATCCGGGCCACGCTATCGAGGGTGCCTGGTTTATTTTACACGAAGCACGCTACCGCGACAACGATCCTAAACTGGTTGACCTCGGTTGCCGGATGTTAGATTACATGTGGGAACGGGGCTGGGATAAGGAACACGGTGGTATCCTGTATTTCCGCGATGTATATGATAAACCGGTACAAGAATACTGGCAGGATATGAAGTTCTGGTGGCCACAGAATGAAACGATTATCGCAACTTTATTAGCATATCTCGTGACCGGAAACGAAAAATATGCAAAAATGCACGAGCAGATCCATAAGTACGCATACGCCCATTTCCACGACAAGGAACACGGAGAATGGTTTGGCTATCTGCACCGCGACGGAACGATTGCGCAAACCGCAAAAGGGAACCTCTTTAAAGGTCCTTTCCACCTGCCTCGCCAAGAATGGTATTGCTGGTCCATTTTAGAGAATGTTATTAATCAGCTAATATGAGATATATCGTTTTTATCTTCGCGTGCTTCATAACCTTATGCAGGACGACTACATCTGCACAAGAGAAATTAATCCCCCAGCCGATTCATCTCGAACAGGGATCGGGTTTCTTAGATTTAACAACGGGTATCCGGATCGAAGAACCTTCCGCTTTGTTGGCAAAGGAGCATCAACTTGCCCAGACTATTTTTGAAGAATGGCATATCGTGGTTCAGGACAAGGCCTCAGAGAAATTGCCAACCCTACAGTTGGTACTTGCCGGGGGGACTACCGCGAACACAGCAGACGAGTCGTATCATCTCCACGTTCATAAAGAGGGAATAAAAATTACTGCTCCGTCAACGGTTGGAATATTTTATGGTCTGCAGACCCTAAGGCAGTTTACATTACAAAACTATAAACTCGCGGTGTGTGAGATACAGGATGAACCTGCCTTTTCTTGGCGGGGATTCTTAGTAGATGTGGGTCGTAACTACCAACCCCTATCTATGCTCAAAGAGCAGATTGACGTCATGGCACGGTATAAGCTGAATGTGCTGCATTTCCATTTCACCGAAGATATCGCCTGGCGCTTAGCCAGCAAGAAATATCCAAAGCTCACCGATGCGGAATACATGACCCGGTGGGCTGGTGATTTTTACACAGAGGCCGAATTCCGCGAACTGATGGCGTATTGCGCCGAACGTCATATCTTATTGTTGCCCGAGATTGACATGCCTGGCCATAGTGCAGCTTTTACACGCTATTTCGGTGTAGACATGCAATCAGACAGCGGCATCACCTATATTAAGGAGCTTTTGGAAGAGTTTGCAACGACCTTCCCCGGGCTCCCCTATTTCCATATTGGTGGTGATGAGGTGAAAATCACGAATAAAAGCTTTATGCCGGAGATCACAAAATATGTAGAGGAGTTGGGTTATAAGACAGTGGGCTGGGACCCGGGCAGCAACTTGATGTCCCAAACCATCCGCCAACTTTGGATGGGCGGCCCGGAAGCCGTAGCGGCGGAAGGAGAAATGGTCTATATCGACTCGAAGCACCTCTATATTAACCACATGGATCCTCTAGAAACGGTAACCACACTTTTTTTCCGCCGAATCGGTGAACAGGATGCAGAACATCCTAACCTGAAGGGAGCTATATTATGTTCTTGGCCAGATCGTGCGGTCGCCGCTCCCGAAGACATGTTTTATCAAAGTGCCATTTATCCTTCCCTATTAACCTTTGCAGAACGGATTTGGCAAGGTGGAGGTAAATCGGGGTGGGTTGCCAATATTCCGCCAGCTGGTACCGAAGACTATGTTTCTTTTCAAGAATTTGAAGAAAAGTTACTTGTTCATCAACAACGTTTCCTTGCAGACAAACCGTTCCCTTACGTCAAGCAAACAGATCTGCAATGGGAATTGATCGGCCCATTCGATAACAAAGGGAACCTATCAAGTTCGTTCGATATAGAAAATAATCCGCTGGTCAAAGCCGTAGCACCTACAAAAAAGGTCGTGGGGGGTACCGTAATCTTGAGGCATTGGTGGGCGGATATTATACCAGGAATGATCGATAACCCCCAACCCAATACAACCTGGTATGCCCGAACAAAAATCTGGAGTGATGAATCCGGATCAAAACCTTTTTGGATTGGGTTTGATAATCTTTCTCGTTCCTACGCAAGCGACTCGCCAGCAATAGGCATCTGGGACAACCGACAAAGTAAGGTTTGGGTAAACAATGTCCCTATAGAACCACCTGTATGGAAACAGGCGGGGCAAAAAGGTGGGCTAGAAGTTCCGCTTATAGATGAAGGGTATTCTTTTCGTGAACCGACTATGATTGCACTAAAAAAAGGATGGAACGACGTGCTGGTTAAATTGCCTGTCGCTTCGTTTAAAGGTGTGGATTGGCAAAATCCTGTCAAATGGATGTTTACTTTTACACCTTACACAATAGATGAAACCATCGAGAGCTTAAAATAGATAATTGATGCTAATGAAAATTAAAAACGATAAATATAACAACATGAGAAAGCTATTATTAACTTTTTGCGTGGTAACCTGTTCGCTATTCGCACGTGCACAGGAAGTTACCGTTTTCAAATCTGGCGACGATGGCTACGCTAGCTATCGGATTCCGGCCATTATTAAAAACAAAACAGGTGAATTGATTGCGTTTTCCGAAGGGCGTGTAGACCATTCGGGAGATTACGGAAATGTAGACATTGTTTACAAAATCAGCCAAGATGGCGGCAAGACTTGGGGGGCATTGCAAGTGGCTGCGGACTATGACAAACTACAAGCCGGTAATCCGGCACCCGTGGTAGATCTGTTGGATCCCCAGTATCCAAATGGCCGCATCTTTTTATTCTATAATACGGGGAACAATCATGAAGGCGAAGTAAGGAAGGGTAATGGCCTCCGCGAGCTATGGTATATTACCTCTACCGACGGAGCTAACACATGGTCGGAACCTGTAAACATCACCACACAAGCACACCGCCCTAACCAACCGTCTTCTAATCCGGCATATACCTTCAAAGAAGATTGGCGAGCATATGCGAATACACCTGGGCACGCACTGCAATTTGATTCCGGCAAATATAAAGGACGCCTATATATTCCCGCCAACCACTCGGTCGGAGAACCTAAGGAAAAAGGCAAAGACTATTTTGCACACGCTTATTACTCAGACGATCACGGTAAGACGTTTCAACTAGCCGACAAAATTACCTTTGAAGGTGGTAACGAAACCATGGCTGCACAAATCTCGGACACCGAACTGTACATGAACACCCGTAACCAGCAAGGTAATGTACGGAGTCGTATAGTCAGTTATTCAAGCGATGGTGGCGTGACTTGGGATACAACCTACTATGATCGTAATCTCCCTGATCCGGTCAATCAGGGCAGCACACTATCTTGGAAAAAAGGCAATAAATATATATTGGCTGTCTGCAATGCAGCTGATGAAAAAAGCAGAGATAATCTTACCTTACGTCTATCTAAAGACAAAGGAAAAACCTGGTATTTCAACAAAGTCATTGCCAAAGCACCAGCGGGTTATAAGGGTGCTTTTACAGCGTATTCCGATATCGTTATGGTGAAGAAAAACCAAATCGGTGTTCTTTATGAAAAGGATGATTATAAAACTATTGTATTTGTGGTGGAAAAAGTTAAATAACTTATAACACGTCCATCAGTGTTTCAAATGCCATTCCACGGGAAGCTTTCAATAGAACCGTACTGTTAACAACAGGCTGTTCTCTGAGAGCTTCTTTAGCTTTCTCGGTAGATTCATAAAATTCGCCATTGACATGCTGGTGGGCATAGAATGCTTCTCCCACAAAAATAGTCCGTTCCGCCCCCAGAGCCAGCGCACGGTCGATCATGCATCGATGTTCTTTCCACGTGTCCTCCCCCAGTTCAAACATATCACCCAATACGATTACCTTACGATCCGCATCAATCACTTTCATATTCGCCAAAGCAGCTTCCATGCTGTTGACGTTCGCATTATAATAATCAGCGATAACCGTATTGTGTACCGTTTTTGTAATTTGCGAACGGTTATTGGCAGGTGTATAATCCGCAATTCCTTGATTGATTCGCGTATCATCTACCCCGAAAAAATGCCCTACCGCAATCGCCGCTAATATATTTTCGGTGTTATAGGAGCCCGTCAACTGCGTTTGTATAAGATGATCCGTCGTGCTCTCCCGTGTTTTCCAAGAAACGGAAAGTAAGGGGTTAGCATATTTAAGTTGCCCCACGATATCGTTTGTAGACGAGAAGCCATAACGTACAACCTTCGAAATGGCCCGCTGCATTTCCATTTCCCGCAAGTACGCATTATCCCCTTGGAGAAACAATACCCCATCGTGCATTTTGAGAAAATCATATAGCTCACCCTTAGCTTTTTTTACCCCTTCAAATGAGCCGAAACCTTCCAAATGTGCCTTTCCTACATTCGTGATGAGGCCGTGTGTCGGTGCAGTGATACCGCACAGGAAAGCAATCTCTTGCTGATGATTTGCGCCCATTTCAATAACCGCCATTTCGATACTGTGATCTATGGAAAGTAGCGTTAGAGGAACACCTATATGGTTATTAAGATTTCCTTTTGTGGCATACGTTTTAAAGCGTTGTGAAAGTACGGCATACAATAATTCTTTGGTCGTGGTTTTACCATTCGTTCCGGTTATCCCTATAACGGGGATATGCAGTTGGCGACGATGATGTCGAGCCAATTCCTGCAACGTAGTCAACACATCTTCCACGAGCACATAACGTTCATCCGCTACATATTTTACTTCGTCGACAACAGCCCATTTAGCTCCGCTTTCCAATGCTTGCGCGGCAAATTTATTGGCATTGAACCGCTCCCCTTTTAAGGCAAAAAATATACTGTTGGGTATGATATTACGGCTATCCGTCGATACGATCCCGCTTTCTCTATAGCGTTGATATAATTGTTCTGTCGTCATGCTGTTCATCGTCGACAAAGATAGTTATCCTCCAAAAAAGAAGAGGAGTTTCCCCCTCTCTTTTATTTATTTTTCCAACTTAAATGCTTTGACGCTATTGCTGTTGAATGTCGGAATGTATATCGTATTGGTTTCGGGATGTATACCCAAATCTGCCGTATTCATCTCTCCTTGTACATCCATTAATTTTTCAAAACTGCCATCTGCATTCACATAGTATACCAAACCACCCCAACAAGTAACCAGGAAGTCTCCACTATTACCTACGGGTTCCAACCCATCCCCCCCTAACTCGAAACCTTTGGCAATAACGGTATGCTCTTTATTGGTATCTATCTTCCACAACTCGGGCCCAACCAACGCGTAAAGACTACCGTTAACAAATTTTAGTCCGTTGGCATTCGGTGTATTCTCTAAGAATACGGTAGGTTTATTATTTTGCATTTGATATATCGTACCAGTCCGTGTGTCAGACACATAGACTGTGCCATCGCCATCTACCGTCACATCATTCAAAAAGACTGCCTCAGGAAATTCAATTTCGTGGAGTATCTCACCGGTCCCCATATCGATAACCGCCACAGCCGTAATATCTGCCACGTACAATAAATTCTCATGAACTGCCATTCCTTTCGGAGCGTTCATTCCAGTCACCCAATTTTGATTCTTGACGCTTCCGTCGAGATTCAAAATAGCAACACCGCCCTTACCATCTTTCTCGGCTCCGTCGCCGTCAATCAAAGAAACATATAGAACATCGTCTCCGGCATGATACAGTACCGATTCAGGAGTAGGTAGGTTTTTTGTTTCCCACTGTTCTGTCAATTGCAATTGTTGCTCCGTCTGTTCTTGCTCCTGTTGTTGCTGTCTTTGACCGCATGCTGTAGTCAACAATGTAGCTCCGACAGCTGTTACTGCAAAAAGAAATAATTGTTTCATAATAGTCTTGTTTGTTTAAACATCGACAAGATAACAATTTTTTAGGAGTTTGGTTTACAACCTATCTGGCACGACTAGCTTCTTCAGAGTCCGTGTCTCTTTTTCTAATCTGCTGTCTCAAATTACCGAATTTATAAGTGTAAGTCAACCGAATACTTTGATTATCATTATACTGACGGATCATGGAGTTGAATTGTCCGAAATCGGTAGAAACATTATTTTGTTGCGTACGAAAAATATCTGTTCCGGCCAGTTTCAAAGAGCTTCGCTCGTCTTTGAAACTATAGTTGACGCCGATATCTGTTCCCCAGCGGGCGTGAATTTTATAAACATTGTATAAGAACGTACTATTATAATTAACAGACAGTTCTGCCGAAAACGCTTTGTTCAACTTAAAATTATTCGTGCTACGCCCTTGAAAGAAAGTAGACCCTAAATCTGCGTATTCTCCGGCGATAGGACCTTTAAAGTGCATGTAAATAGTTGTCAAGTTATTGTTCATCGTCCAAAACTTACCTATTCTTACGGGCGCATTAATATTCAAATAAGATGTAACCGTTTTAGCTAAGTTTTCGCGCGTAATCCACGCTTGACCAGTTACCGAATCCTGTCCTAGACTCTCCACCATAGCGTCGTTGGTTATATCCGTTCCCAATGTAAAATTAAACATTTTGTATAGCGTATAATTCAACGTAAAACCGTTGGTATACTGCGGGTTGACATATGGATTCCCACGCATGGAGGTGAACTTATCTATGTACTCTTCAAAAGGATTCAAATATCGATAGTTAGGTCGTGCTATCTTTCGTGCATAATTTAATGAAAAGATATTGTTTTCATTAAGCGTATAGGATAAATTTCCTGAAGGGAACCAGTCCAAATAATGGCGTTTCACACGTTTCGCCAACGTGATGGAGTTCCCATCGGAGACCGTATATTCGCTTCTAAGCCCTAACTTCATAGACCAAGATCCAAACCCGCGACTGTAATCAACATATGCCGCCGCGACCTGTTCTGTATATACAAAATGGTTAGGACGACCAGCATAATCTTGCCATCGGTTACCTACAAAATGCTCAAACTGCAGGTCATTATCCGAACGGACATGGCTATACTTCAATCCCGTTTCCAGCTTGCCACCTTGCCTTAGGGTTTTTGCAAAATCTATTTTTCCAACGTAAATATCAATATCTACGGGCATGCGGCTACGTTCGAGTTCTGGATCATATAACAGATTGCCCTCCGGATCCGTCGTCCGGTAATCATAATTGATGGTAGCGTTATCACGAAAAGCGCTCCAATCTAAATCGAACACCAACTTCGTCCCCAATGTATCCAAGTGGAACTCATTGTTAAAATTCACGGTATATCGATTGTAGGGCTTTATGGCTTTGGAAGAAGCATGTAATACAGAATCAATGATACCTATGCGTGGCCCAATATTTGTCAAACTTATATTATCAAAAGTCTCGTCGTCATTAACACCTGAAAACTGTAACACCATGGTATTCCGATCGGACGTTTTTTGTTCTATCCCAACCCGATAGTTATGGGTTTTATTCGTTTCAATAAGTGCTGCCTCCTGATCAAATACCCTATCCGCTTCATCAGAAGGAATCACTCTTTCCATACCTAAATCAAATTGCCGTTTATTATAGGTGTAGCCATAGGATCCAAAAAGAGTCGTGTTATTTTTCTTATAGTTCAGATTCAGCGAAGAGTTTCCCCGAGCATGTTTACCATGTGCGGTACTTGCCAAAAACGAACCGTTGAAGCCTTCCAGTCTATTTTTCTTCAAAACAATATTAATCGTACCAACCGTTCCCTCTGCATCTTCCTTTGCACTTCGGGTCGTACTGACTTCTATGCGTTGAATCTGATCACCATTCATGGTTTTAAGGAATCCCGCAAGCTGCTCCCCGCTCATATACGTCTGTCTACCATCTATCGTTACATTTACGCCCTGTTGCCCCATTAACTGAAGATTTTCATCCTTGTCAACGCTTACGCCCGGGGCACGCTGCACGACCTCAAGTGCATTATTGCCTGCTGCGAGCGTCGAGTTTTCTACGTTCAAAATCAACTTTCCATCCCGTTGCTGAACAAGTGGTACCTGCCCTTCCACCGTCACCGCGTCGATTGTTTGCGACTCGGCTTTTAATACCATGTCGTCCAGTAGAACCGATTGTCCTGTTACCTTAAATAAAGTAGTCTTACTGGTTTCATATCCCACAGAAGAGGCCTGCACTGCAAATTCACCAGGAGGTACATTTTTTATAACATAACGCCCATGCTCATCGGTTACCTCCGTTTTCAGGAGTGCACCTACTTTGGCCGTCAATAAATAGATGGATACATTTACCAACGGTTCTTGCTGTTCATTAAAGACACGACCGCTTACTTCTCCTTGTTGTGCCTGTGCCGTGAATACAGCAACGAGGAGAATACAAAAACTTAAAATAATACGCATGGATTAGTTTTTCTCTTGCTTTTTAGTATTGATTCTAACACTGTTATCTTTTACTTCAATTGTCACATCCGAATCTCCAATCCGGATAACAGAATCTTTCCTATCTTTTATTTCATTTAATAAAGCCTTCATTTTAGATTCAACAGCTTCCTCCTCTTCCTCTTTTGGTGTAGGTTGTGGCTTTTGTATACATACTAAACCGGCTCCCGACATCGTCCACTCGGTATACTTTTGTTGTTGTCGTGCCTCCTCGGGGTAATTATTCAAACATTCCCAGTACGAAATATCACGGACTTTAGGCTCTATACTACGTTGAAGTCTTACCCTTGCACCTCGTGGAAGGTAAACCGTCACCCGTACCTGCTGATCTCTGTCCAGTGCATTCTTCATCAGTAAAAAATGGCTGGGGAATAGGAATGTCGAACTTTCCTGGATAGCTTCATAAGCAATATTATGCGCACGTTCAGAAGCCAACTGATAAGTTCTCCCCTTAGCGGAATAACTGTACTGTATATAAGGCTGGCTCAGTGAATCGATACTTTCAAAATAGATGCTGATATCGCGATGTAGATAGTTCCGCAAGTCCTGTCCATCCAGCTGGACGTTAAATTTAGATTGTAAGGAGTCTTGTTCGCTGGCGTCGAGCACGCGGATATCTTTCTCTGCAAAATTATAGATTGCTTGTGGCTGTATATCTTTTTGCACATTGATCGTGCTCTTTTCCCGAAAATCTTGCGCGGTGGCTATACAATAATAGATAATACCAACGATGGACACAATCCAGGCAGCAAACATCGTCAACGATAAGTAACTGTTTAGTTTGTCTGTTTTAAATAATATGCGGGTAAGCCAGAAAAACAGCGCAAAAAATGGTATGGCAATCGCCAGAAATCCAAAAGTGAGCGCAATGATTCCGTCATTCGTCGATAATCCTTTCAATGGCGGGAAAAACATGGGATTCTCCAACCCAAAGAAGTTCATCATATTAAATACATAGAAGATAAACAGTCCCAATAAGTTTAGGCCGGCGAATATAAGCATAATCCATGCTATCATTTTCCCAATCAGTCCCAGGCAACCGCTCAATACATTCCCCGCCGTGCGTGCACTGCGACTGATGTGTTCTCCTGTTCCGGAAAAAGTTTCGGAAAGGTTCTTCGCCTCTTCATCAAAGGACCTTTTAAAGTTTTGCAAGTTCGGCGCTTCCCCGCGCATAGCCATCTTATCAGCACGGGTCTCTGCGGCAGGCATAACAATCCAAAGGATGATATATACCAACACACCGGATCCCCCGAGTAAAACGAAAACAACTAATAAAACACGTGTCCAGATAGGCTCCATACCAAAATAATGCGCCAAACCGCTACAGACACCGCCGACCATTTTATCATCCGGATCACGCATTAGCTTTTTACCGACATATTCTATATGAGGTACCTGTCCGGCTTGCCGCTCATGGTGGAAATCTTCCCCTCCAGCTGCTCCTTCACTTTCTTCAAAATCGCTCACACGTCCCATCTGCTGAATGACTTGCTGAACATCCTCCAAATTAATGACCTCTTTACGACCTGTTTGGATACGTTCATTAAACATCTCGGCGATGCGGTTCTCAATATCTTCTAATATCTCTTTGCTTTCAGCCGTATTCCCGAAATGCTTTTTGATATCAATCATATAAGACCGCAATGTGTCGTAAGCATCTTCCTCAATATGGAAAACGATACTGTTGATATTTATAATAATTGTCTTATTCATAACCCTGTTTAATTATATGTAGATGCATTCTATTAGTCCTTTCTTCCCTGCATTGATATTTCCACCGCGAAAACAAGCTCCTTCCACGTGATGTCCAGTCGAGATAATACGGCCTGCCCTTCCGCGGTAATCTGATAATATTTGCGCGGTGGGCCAGAACTTGATTCCTTCCATGTATAACTTAACAACCCGTTGTTCTTTAGACGCGTTAGTAAGGGATATAGTGTCCCTTCCACAACCAGAAGTTGGGCTTTCTTTAGCTCTGCGATAATATCTGAAGCATAAATCTCCCCTCGGGAAATGATCGAAAGGATACAGTATTCCAATATCCCTTTCCGCATCTGGGTTTGTGTGTTTTCTGCTATCATAACAATACAAAGTTATATGTTTTATACTGTACTATGCAATACATAGTACTATAAAAAACAAAAACAAGCTCATAAAACACTGTAAATCAGCTACATTATTTTTTATAAATTAAAAATGGAAAATTATTTGATATGACTTATTTCGTTTATTCATCGCTTTTTTTAATACTAAATTGCTTTGAAAGCTCCTGAATTAATACGACTTTTACCTCCCATGTGGAGAACGATATTTAAATACATTTGGGCTATTATCTGGGGAGTAATCATGTTATTATTAATGGGGTTGCCGTCCGATGATCTACCGAGCTCTAACTATTTTGAAGGATTTGATAAAATGGCACATTGCGGCTTCTTTTTTGTTTTTACGGCACTGTTGCTATGGGGTTCCATCTCACGAAGTGCAGACGCACCATCCAAAATAACAACAGTGATCATCGCTTTCTTTGCCGCCAGTATTTTTGCCTTTGCTACAGAAGCTATTCAATATTACCTATCCACCGGACGTCAAGCGGATTGGTGGGATATTTTTGCAGACTATGTTGGCATAGGTATGGCACTTTTTAGCTATATTTTGTTCTATCAGAGACGAGCCCTACAATGAGAAAGCCACTTACGCGACAGCTAATACAGCCACAGAAACCTTACAATGGCACTGCTCAACAAGTGTTTGTATAGCAGAAGCAATGGTAGCGCCGGTTGTGAAAACATCGTCCACTAATAATACATGCTTATGTTCAAACGCGGAAGGTTTCCTACAGGAAAAAGCCTCTTCAACATTATCATGGCGTTCTATACGGCTTTTTCTTGTTTGTGTTTCCGTATCGATTACCCTTATAAAATCAACCTGATTCACGGGTAACAGCATAGTCTGCGCAATTCCCTGTGCAATATATTCACTCTGATTATAGCCGCGAATACGTTGTTTCTTTCGATGGAGCGGCACGGGAACCACCACATCAATGTTTGTATAAAATGGCGAAGCAAGCAATTCCTTGCCAAAGCAATTTCCTAGATATATGCCCACCCGGTGATCCTTGCTGTATTTCAATTTATGAATCATAACTTGCACTAAGGAGGATTTTGAAAATGAAAGGTAAGCTGCGCCCGCATCGATAGGCGCTTTACCTAATAGACGTTGGGTGATTTCGTTTTGTTTGAAAAGATAGTGATCGTTTATAGGTAAATGGAATCGGCATGTTGTACAAATAAATTCCTCTTGGTACAGCAGAACATTTTCGCAAGAAACACACAACGGCGGGAACAAGATAGACACGAAACTTTCCCAATACGATTTGATTTGCATAGTGCTTTACAATTGGTAACTACGAATATAATGTTTATAATGTTATCTTCCTTTTTTTTCGTAAAAAAGAAGGAAAACCGAACGAAGTGAGCTCATGGATACCAAAATATACACTTATCCATAAATCTCGTCACTTCGGATATTTGACCTATGGAATAGTGCTAAGAGGGGATTTCTACAGACGTCAAATATCGGATGTGACACTGAATGTTAAGGGAGGGATGATGCAGTGGCAACCTGTTGTATAAAGAAACCTGCTAAACTGCGGCTTCCTCTTTTATAGCAAGCTGTCCGCAGGCGGCATCGATATCTTTCCCCCGGCTCCGACGGACGTTGGTCACAATATCTTGACTGCGCAAATAATTGGCAAATTGATCTATTTTGTCCGCCTCTGCATTTACAAAATCAGCTAATGTGATCGGGTTATATTCAATGATATTTACCTTACACGGTACATGCTTACAAAACCGAACAAGTTCTTTTGCATCTTGCAGCTCGTCATTGAAGTTATGGAACACAATGTATTCAAATGTTACGGGGCTCTTCGTTTTAGCGTAGTAATATTTTAACGCGTCGGCCAATGCTTGCAAAGAATTCTGCTCGTTAATCGGCATGATCTGGTTTCGCTTTTCATCATTTGCCGCGTGTAAAGACAAGGCTAAATTAAAGCGAACTTCGTCATCTCCTAATTTTTTGATCATCTTTGCAATCCCTGCAGTGGACACGGTGATACGCTTTGCCGCCATATTTAATCCATCAGGAGCGGTAATACGCTCTATGGATTTCATCATATTGCTGTAGTTAAGCAACGGCTCACCCATACCCATATAGACAATATTGGTGAGTGGCTGATTATACTTTTCTTCTGCTTGATTAGCAATCAGTACAACCTGGTCGTAGATTTCATCAGCTTGCAGGTTTCGCTTACGATCCATATACCCTGTGGCACAAAATTTACAGGTCAAACTACACCCCACCTGCGAACTTACACAAGCTGTCATCCGGCCTGGTGTAGGAATCAGAACACCTTCAATCACATTTCCGTCGTACAGCGTAAAGCTACTCTTAATGGTCTTGTCCGAACTCACCTGAGACGCACGGATAGTAACAGCACGTATCTCGAAGTTACTTTTCAGCGTCTCTCGCAGGGCCTTACTCAAGTTTGTCATCTGGTCGAAATCTGTACACGACTTAACCCACAACCATTCATAAACCTGTTTCGCCCGGAACCCCTGCTCGCCCATTGCCGTAAGCTGATCTTTTAAATCCGACAAGCTTAAGCTTCTGATATCTATTAATTTGCTTTGCTGTACCACCATGCAAAGATAGGGAAATAAATTTTTGCAAAAATAAAATGTATTTTAGCGCATGAAAAAAATCGCCGGTAACTTACTGTTCAGGGTTGTCGTTGCTATCGTATTGGGTACGGTACTCGGCCTTGTTGTACCAACATGGATAGGACGTATCTTTGCCACTTTCAATGGCTTGTTTGATGAACTTCTAAAATTTCTAATTCCACTTATTATAGTTGGTCTTATTGTCCCCGCCATTGCCAAACTGGGTGAATCGGCAGGAAGGTTACTTTTATACACGGTGCTATTCGCATACGGATCGACATTAGCAGCGGGCTTTTCATCTTACCTGACCAGCATCACTATCTTTCCTAACCTGTTGGAAAATCAAATAGCCGCACCGGCGATGGAAAACGCGAAGAGCCTTTCTCCGTTTTTCCAAGTGGAGTTCCCTCCTTTTTTCGACGTTATGCCAGCCCTCGTATTCGCATTTCTATTCGGCTTAGCCTTAACACAGATAAAACAATCCAGCTTATTAAATGTGGCAGAGGATTTTGAAAAGGCGGTCTCGTTCCTTATCGAGAAACTCATTATTCCATTATTACCCTTATTCATATTCGGTATTTTTCTGGACATGACCTATTCGGGAAAGATAGCCATCATTTTTAACGTGTTTTTAAAAGTTATCGGAGTTATCTTTTTGATGCACATCGTCTGGCTTTTATTGCAGTTTATCATCGCCGGCGCTATTTCAGGCAGAAACCCCTTTCATTTATTAAAGACCATGCTCCCTGCTTATTTCACTGCGTTAGGAACACAATCTTCGGCCGCGACTATCCCCGTAACACTTGAACAGACTAAGAAAGCGGGGGTTCAGGGGAGTATTGCCAGTTTTGTTATACCACTTTGTGCGACTATACACTTAGCAGGAAGCACACTTAAAATCGTTTCCTGCGTTGTCGCGCTTATGTTATTGCAAGGTATGCCGATTGATTTTTTCCAAATGGCAGGATTCATTTGTATGCTGGGTGTCACCATGGTTGCCGCACCCGGCGTACCGGGTGGTGCAATTATGGCAGCCATAGGTATTATTTCTTCGATGCTGGGGTTTAGTCCAGAAGATCAAGCCTTAATGATTTCGCTTTATATTGCCATGGACAGTTTCGGCACGGCATGCAATGTAACAGGAGACGGGGCGATCGCAGTCATACTGGATACCGTTTATAAAAAGCCTTCGTGACTTAACAAACGGGAACCGCTTCCAGATTTATTTTTTTAACGCTTCTTTTACCTTCGGTATAATATGGGTACCATACAGCTCAATAGCTTTCATCATATCCTTATGATGTGGACTTCCTACATCCATGTGGGCGGAGAAACGCGTTAAGCCAAACATGTCGATAACATGTAGGATCTTATCAACTGACTGATTTACATCCCCTACCACCAGATGCCCATGAATAGACCGTCCGAAATCGTATTGCGAACGTTGATAAGACGGCCACCCTCTTGAAGCACCTATTCTATTCATCTGCGCAGCATAAAGCGGATAGTACTGATCAGACACTTCTTGTCCGTTCTCTCCAAAGAATGCATGCATATGCACCCCTACCTGAAAGTCTTCCATGGCGTGTCCATTATCTTCCCAGGCTTGCCGATAGACTTCAAACAACGGTTTAAAGTTCTCAATAGCACCTCCTATAATTGCAAACATGACCGGAAGCCCCAGCTTGCCTGCCCGGATGACAGACGAGGTAGTTCCTCCAACAGCTACCCAAATAGGTAAGGAACCCTTAACGGGACGCGGAAACACTTCCTGATTTATCAATGGTTTCCGAAACTTACCCGACCAAGTAACGGTATCTTGCTTGTTAAGCCGCAAGAGTAATTCTAATTTTTCCTCAAACAGTTCAGCGTAGTCTTTCAGATCATAACCGAACAGTGGGAAGGACTCAATAAAAGACCCACGGCCAGCCATGATCTCTGCACGTCCGTCTGAAAGCAAATCTACCGTCGAAAAGTCTTGAAATAATTTTACTGGATCCGTCGAACTTATTACAGATACTGCACTACCTAATTTTATACTCTTCGTTACCGTAGCAGCTGCCGCTAATATAATTTCAGGCGACGAAACGGCATAATCGATGCGATGGTGTTCACCCATTCCAAAGAAATCTACTCCGACCTCATCCATCAATTTAATTTCTTCTATTATCTCCTGCGTACGTTTTGCCGCAGATTGCATTTTGCCTGTAGCGGGATCTATATGCACATCCCCAAACATGCCTATTCCTAATTCAATCATAGCTTTTTTCCTTTCTACAACAAAGATAGGGATGGTTTTTTGGGTTGGCATTGATGTATGTCAAGAAATCCTCCTGCCGGAGAGTCCTTCATTTATCCATTAATGTTTGATTTTATGGCATGGATGAGCACTTCGTGGTTTTTTCTTGATAAAAAAAACGAAGCAAAAAAATCAAGGCTGAATATGGCTTTGCTATTTTTCCTTGTGTATTCCTAAACAGGGTGAAACTCGCTCCGCTCAGACAACATGCTGTTTTTTTACGGAATAGCCTGCATAAAAATGATCGCAAAACAATACAAGGCCGTCTTAACCCGCAGTGCCGCAAATCATTAGGGATAGCTTTACTTACGCATTGTACGATCTCCCCTAATCCAGACATCGATCTTCTATTATAGACATTGAAGAAAGTATACACTGTATTGTATTACCCCTCATTAACACTCAATGTCGCCTCAAAAATTTTGAAGTCTGTAGAAATCCATTTTTACCACTATCCCATCCTTTCAAAATTTTTCAGCGACGAGGTTTTGGTTCTTTTTACGGGAAAAAGAGCACAACAATATCAACCATGGATATATTCCTTCTTACCGTAACTTTGTATAAGCTCTCCTTCAAAATCTAACCATTCTTGCCATCTTTTATCGACATCGACATCAATTGTATATTTACGTGCAAAATGGAGAAAAGTAGTATAATGATTGGCTTCCGAAACCATCAAATCATGGTAGAATTTTGCTAACTCTTGGTCGTCTATATTTTTAGAAAGTACGCGAAAGCGTTCGCAACTACGCGCCTCGATCATTGCTGCAAAGAGTAAGCGATCGATAAACGCTTGATTACGGGACCCATCTTTCTTGGAAAATTTCATCAGCTGCCCGACATAGTCATCCTTCCTTTCTCTTCCTAGTCTATATCCACGGGCTTTAATAATATCAATCACCATCTGAAAATGTTCCATTTCTTCGATAGCAATAGCGGTCAATTCGTGAACAAGATCCTCGTGTTCTGGATTTTGCGTAATCAAAGTGATCGCATTGGATGCTGCTTTTTGCTCACACCAAGCATGATCGGTTAAAATTTCATCGAGATTAGATTCCGCAATATTTGCCCAACGCGGGTCTGTCAATAACTTTAATCCTAACATATTTTGATATATTAATAATAGCGACGCAACACTATCCAAAAAAATTCTCGGGATCAAACCCGTGCGCTTTTAAAACGTCCTCTGGAACACCATTCCATACGCCCGGTCTATTTCCCACATAACCAATATCTTTCACCCCCATTTCCGTGGTATAGAACCCCGACGATGTCAGGTTACGCATTAAGGAGAAAAAGGCAACCCCTTGACGCATTTCTGGCTTCGCTTTATCGGGGTAGGCAATATCATCGATAAGTTGAATTTGTTGTTCTTCCGTACATTTTATAAAAGCCTGTCCATATCGTTTTTGGCATTGTACGTCCATCCACTTCAACCCACCGCGCATAGGAATCTTATTAGACGGTAGATCCTTCACGATAAATTCGATAAAGTCGGGCACACCTGCTTCCGAGGCACTTCCGGATATATCATCCTTTGGTATAATAATGTCCGCTAGCACCGTAATCGTCGCCATTTCATGCTCGGTGAAAAACGTTTCTTCCAGCAACTTCTGTGTTCGTTCATGTTCCCAATCCTCTACGCCCGGTAGTTTATCAGAAGTCTCGCTGGCTATCCTTGCTTCCTTTGCACTCTCGCCATTACAAGCTGTAGCTAACACACCGGCTCCTGCCGCAAGTAAACCTAATGCTTTAAGGGATTCTCTTCTGTTCATATCTTTTTCGATCAGTCGTTTAATTTTTTCTTCTCTTCCAATATGTATTCCGCAGTCCGCATGGACATGGCCAAGATGGTCCAAGTCAGATTTTTATCTCCTTGCTGCACAAAAGGACCTGCATCTACCACATATAAGTTCTTGCAATCATGTGCTTGCCCCCATTTGTTCAGTACCGATTGCTTGGGATCGTTACCCATGCGGGTGGTTCCCCCCTCGTGGATAATTACACCCGGCGCTTCCAAACCATACTTTGTGTCTGCGCCATATTCAGGCGAAAGGACGATGGCATCCATTTCATGCATGACAGCCTTAAATGTCTCCTGCATGTGCTTGGCCTGTTCCACTTCCTCGTTGGCCCATTTGTAGTGAAAGCGCAATACAGGGATACCATACTTATCCACACGTGTTGGGTCAATCTCGCAATAATTATCTTTTCTTGCTAAAGCGGTGCCCCGCCCCGCCATCCCGATAGACGCACCATAGAAACGACGATAGTCTTGTTTAAGTAGCGCTCCATATCCGCCGCTGTCCCGCTTTTCTCCGCCGTTGCCAGCCACCATTCCAACTGCGTCGGGAACCCAGTTCAAAAACCCATATCCCGGCATATTCAAACCACTACCGTATTCTATATGATAGCCCCTTGGGAATGTCAGCTTTTTATTGTCTTCCCACCACGGAGAATAGATATGCACACTACCGACACCATCTTCATTATAACGTTTTCTATCTAATAATTGAGGTAAGAAGCCCCAAGCACTTGACCCCGTAGAGTCATGTAAATATCGTCCAACCAAACCGGTACTGTTTGCTAAACCTCCTGGGTGAGCCGACGACTTGGAATTCAACATAATACGTGCGCTCTCACAAGCACTCGCTCCAAGGATAACGGTCTTTCCTCGTACGGCATATTCTTGTAGGCTCTTCGTATCCACATAAGAAACGCCCGTTGCCAGTCCTTCGTCATTTGTGAGGACTTCGCGAACCATAGCATTATCAATCACTTTAAGGTTTCCCGTTTTCATAGCCGGCATAACCAAACAAGACGAAGACGAAAAATCTCCATAAACTTTACAGGATCTTCCGCACTGCCCACAATAAAAACATGTTCCGCGACCTTTGATCTCTGGAGAAGATTCTGTCAAAACAGCTCCCCGTCCAGGAATAACCGGCACACCTGCTTTCTTTGCACCTCGAGCAATATAAAGTTCCCCCAAACGAGGTTTTGGCGGTTTCATAAAGATACCATCCGGCTCATTTCGTATCCCTTCTACCGTTCCGTAAATACCGATCATACGATCCACACGATCATAAAACGGTTTCACCTCTTCGTACGTGATAGGCCATTCGTCGGTAATACCATCTGTCGGTTTAAAATCGTCAGGGCCCATGCGCAAGGAAATACGCCCCCAGTGATTCGTTCTTCCGCCCAACATCCGAGCGCGAAACCATTCAAATTCTGTTCCATTTGCCGTGGTATAGGGTTCGCCTTCTAATTGCCAGCCTCCATAAGCCGCATCAAAATCTCCAAACGGACGAGTTGTTCCCGCCCCCCTGCGAGGTGATTCCCAAGGCCATCGCAACTGTAAAGCATCTTTTGCCGGGTCAAAAAAAGGCCCTGCCTCCAACATCAGCACGTTCAGCCCTGCTTGGGCCAAAATATAGCCTGCCATACCTCCACCTGCTCCGGAGCCGACAACAATAGCATCATAAATTTCTGGACTTTCTTTTATTTGATAGTCAACCATATAGTTCTTTCTCTCTCTTTTAAATTTAAGCACCAGAAGAATTAATTATATCTTCTCTTCTTCTGAACGCATAAATACGTCATTTTAGTTTAGCCGGAACTAAAGTAAAAAAAAAACCTATTCGGAAAGAATGTTATCATATTTATTACCGAAGATGCCTATTTTTCTCCTCGATCCAGAGGGACATGTATTTGTTAGCACTGTGCTGCTGGTTCCGTAAGATCTGACCTATAAAGTTTCGTTGACGATGTGAACTTAACCCACTATTCAGCTCGTTGATATGCGTGAGGAATGGTTCCTTAAACTCTTCTTTACGACTCGTCTTATGCAAAACATAAGTCCCCTTTTCCTGTGCCTCGTACCATATCTTCCTATCTCGATACAGCCCGACCGCTTTCTGGGAAAAGCAATCCAAGTCATCTTCCATATACCCGCCCCAAGTTCCGTCAACCGACATCGATTCTGCACCTACAGCGGTAGTAACCGAGGGAGTACCCGCTTGCATCGCATCAATAAACTTGCCTTTAACCCCTGCTCCAAATGGAATCGGAGCAACAAGCACCTTATAGGCTGCCAGTGTTTTACGAGCATCCTCTGCGCGTCCTTTTATCAAAAAATTTTCTTTGGGCTGATGGAGCTGATAAACCTTTTCACTGGCGTACGCACCGTAGATATGTAATTCTGCGGCTGGCAAACAGTTCCTTATTTTCGGCCATATTTGCGCTTTCAGTACCCGAACCGTATGCCAATTGGGTTCGTGTAGAAAATTCCCTATGAATACAAAGTCCTTTCTTTCCTCAAACGGAAGCCAACTATCAGTCGTTGATTCTTCTATATTTGATTCTAAAAAAGGTAAATAATATAACAACTCTGCGGACAAATGAAATGTTTCCAAAAGCAATTCCAGTTCATTCTTCGAAATAATCAGTGAAAGATCACAACGCAATATAGCAGCAATCTCCCGAGTGGCGGTGTCATTGTAATAGTCTATAGTGGTATTTCTTTTTACCGCCTCCTGTCGTGCACGTCGTAGAAAATGCAGATCTTCTGTATCCAATATAGTTACCGCAGATGGACAATGTTCTCTTACCCGCCACCCATATTGTTCCTCGCTGATAAAGCGGTCGAAAACAACAATATCAGGTTTTAACGAACTAATAAACGCATCAAACCCGCTATTATTGAGCTGAATATCTTTTTCCCGAACTCCTTCCCGGGAGAGCGGATGGCTATAGGATGATTTGACCGCAGCCGAAGCAAAAACCACCTCGTAACCCACACTTTGGAACATCCGAACTAATTGCAGGATACGGGTTCCTGCCGCAGATGATTGAGGTTCGGGCCAGACAAGTCCGATGAAAAGTACTTTTTTCATCGGACTAAAATAAGAAATTTACGTTTTTAAACCTTATCTCCGTCTAAACTCAATTTTTGTTGTGATGTCGCCTGTTATATTTACTAAGGTAAATTTAGCTACGGTTTGAACGAGGTTTTCTTGAATATCATATTCTACACCATCAAAGTTCATCTTTTTAGTGGTAGGCATACTATAGGAATATGATCTTGTTTCTCCTTCTGCTCCATACACATATGCGTAACCATTGGATTTAAACTCCATGTTTTCACCATCTCCAACTAATGTTACCTGCACGTCAGCTTTCTCGGCAACAGACGTTGTTTTTACCACATCAAACCACTTGTTAGAACGAATAATATTTAAGGCAGTATCACGACCTATATTATCCACTGTCTCTTTACTACAGGATGATAATCCTATCCAAATCATCCCAACAAACAAGAACATCCAGTTCCTATATGTCAATGTCCATCCTTTCATTATTGATATAAACTTTAAAAGTATAAAGGGGGATAACCAAGTATGATGCCAAAATTAGTATGCTAAGATCGATGCGGCTATTTTCACAAGCTGATTGGACAGTACAAACACACTATTAAAATTTAATTTCATATAATTTTTTTCAATATTCGCGGTTTTCTGGTATGCAGAAACCAAGCCTCTTTTTCCGAAAGATTGCAGAGAAAAGTTTATTGTGGGGTTCAGTTCCAAACAAAATACGCTATATTGCCGTTATTAATACCATAGATTACACTGCTTATTCGAGGTTATAATATTTATTTAAATTGTATCACATTATGAAGTATTTTCTCTATTTTATTTTGGTAGCATCGCTCTGCTTCCAGCAGAGGGCAACTGCATGCACGCGAGTAGTCTATAAAGGCCCAAACGGAACCGTCATCACGGCCCGCAGTATGGATTGGAAAGATGATATTGCGGCCAATCTCTGGGTATTCCCCCGAGGCATTGCAAGAAGTGGAGAGGCTGGTCCACAATCTTTGAACTGGGTTTCCAAATATGGAAGTGTGATTTCGAGTGCTTGGGATATCGCAACAACAGACGGTTTAAACGAAAAGGGGCTTGTTGCGAATGTATTATGGTTAGTAGAATCCAGCTATCCTAAATTTGATCCTCAGGGCACAAAAAAAGGGATCGCCATTTCGGCCTGGGCGCAATATGTCTTAGATAATTTCGCAACCGTTGACGAAGCGGTAACCGCATTACAAGATGAGCCTTTTGTTGTCGTCAGCGACTACGTTCCGGGTACGACAAAATTTACAACACTCCACTTGTCCATTGCAGACGCTACAGGTGACAATGCCATTTTTGAATACATCGATGGAAAACTTGTCATCCATCATGATCCTTCCTATACAGTAATGACCAATTCCCCTGTTTTCGAACAGCAACTCGCTTTGAATAATTATTGGCAAGGCATTCCGGGTACCGTTATGTTGCCTGGCACAAACCGGGCCGCAGATAGGTTTGTTAGAGCTTCATATTATATCAATGCGATTCCGCAGACAGAAGACACCAGGACAGCCGTTGCCAGTGTTTTTAGTGTTATCCGAAATTGCTCGGTGCCTTTTGGAATCAGCTCGGAAGCCGAACCAAATATATCATCAACACGCTGGAGATCTGTCGCAGATCAAAAGAATAAGGTCTATTATTTCGAAACCGTCTTAACTCCAAATACATTTTGGGTCGATCTGACTAAATTCGATTTGCAGGAAGGCGCTAAAACAATGATGTTGGATTTAAAAGGAAATGCCACATTTAATGGTTTATCAAACAGCGCGTTTAAAGAAGCTAAACCCTTTAAATTTATGGGTATTTAACCTACAATCTATTTTTGTTAGATATATTTACAAACAGGGCATCCGTGAAAGATGCCCTGTTACATTTTTCCTACTTCCCTAACTTCATTAGTATCCATTCCTTGATCTGCTGTTGTTGCTCCGGATAGGTCCAATGGCCTGTCTCCTGTACTAGATAAAGTTCTTTTGGAGCATTGATAACATTATAGGCTGCATAGTAAGATGTGGGAGGACAGGTATCATCGTTGTACCCCCAAGTATAGAATCCGGGGACTTTCAGATTCCGAGCAAAATTAACGACGTCATAATACGCAGATACTTCGATTTTATCCTCCGTCGCCATCTGTGGCGCATTCACTGCATTAAACATGTGCGGCCATCCACCTGCACGATTATGCAAATATCCTGTTACGTCACTCAGTGCGGGGTAAATAGACACTAGCCCTTTTATGCGATCGTCCAGAGACGCGGTAATAATTGCCAGTGCTCCCCCTTGACTTCCTCCCCATACTAACAGATTATCTTGATCAAACTCAGCTAATGAATGTAAAAAATCTACTGCCCGTACGCAACCTAGATATACTTTGTTATAGTAATAGCTATCACGATTATCAAGGTTAAAAAAGGGATACCCTCGCAATGCTCCATTACCTAGATCTGTATACAATCCCGCTTCGTACGTCACAGGGATACCATGTATACCGATTTGTAGTGTAATGATTCCCTTCTCAGCTAGATCTATGATACCGGCATATGGGCGAACTCCTGCCCCTGGAACCGATAACACAGCGGGATATCTTCCTTCTTTCTTTGGTTTAGCCAATATACCATATAAGCGATTGCCTATCATAGCATTTTGGATATTGACCTGAAATACGTCTACTGTTTCCGTACAGCGCTCTGGTAATAACGTCATCTTCGCATCGAGCGGAATTTTTGCCGCATTGGCCTTTGCTGTATTCCAAAAGTCTTGAAAGTCATCGGGCAGCTTTTGTGTAGGCTGGATATCCAACGGGGCATATCCTGCCGTGGCAATACCACGATACGTATTGCCATCAATCGTCACATTGGCTTCACAACGTAGAAATCCCGGATCCGACAATTTCCCTTTTATGATTCCAGAACCGTTTTTTAATTTCAGTTTTCCTTCGTCCGTCGGCTGCATCTTCTCCGGGCCAACGGCATAGGTAACCTCTACATCATGGAGTGGAACCTGATGCTTTAACACCTGTATCTTAAACGTGGCTTCTTGATTGGGCTCATATGTCCAGTCTAGCTTATCGGGCGAAACAAGCACTTGGATAGGTTGCGTTGATCGCGATTGAGCGAGGCCTGCTAAAGAAATAAAAAGACAGTAACATAACGTTGTTAAGAACTTAATAAAGTTGATTCTATTCATAATTGATTTATATTATTTTTTGACGGTTCAAGATAAGGAATTACGGAGAGATATGTATTACATCATAACGTTATTGGTAATAATCGCTCGCTTTATCTGCAAATGCTCTTCTCCTTCGATATGCTCATATTGATTGTAGACCACGAAGCTCCCATCTGGGGGAAAAGATGGGGCACCAACTACTTTTCGGTCATTAAGGTCATTTTGTGTAATTTGGATACATTCGTTACCCTCTATATCATAGACGAATACATTGTTTTCCGCCACAAACGTTATCTTTTTACTTTCCTTACAGAGATTAAACGGCGAAGATATAGAAAAGGGATTGTCCGTTACGAAAGAGAACTCTCCACTGTTTACAGCACATCTTATCACTTGGTTATTCCCGTTCTCATCTTTCGCCAGAGCATAGATATATTGTCCATCTTCACTTGAGCGAAGCCAATGTCGGAAATCAGATAGATTAGCTCCGTAAGTTAACCGTCTCTGCCGAATGCCTTTAGGAACTTTTGGGCGCTCGCCTTCTTTTCCCACCGCAGCTTTATCTGCCAAGATCTTTTCCCGATCTATTTCCACGACAAAAATTTCGGTCACGAGCTGACCCTTTGCACTTATAGTATTCCCTTGAAAGGCGATGGCATAATGATCAGTTGTTCCATCTGTAGCCGGAGAAAGCCAGCATTCATCAAAAGCTTTATTGATTTCATCAGAACCAGGAACAGGGTTTGCCACCACATCAGATACTATAGCCGAGTAGTATCGACCATTGGAGTTTCCAGATCTTTTATCAACGATAATGTCCGTTTCTGGTTTTAGCATCACACCAACCACTCTCAAATCCGGTTCTACCAATTCATCGTTATAGGTAAAGCTGAGCATCGTACCATTTGGACTCCAGCAATGCGAATGTGTTCCCCCGCGAAGGCTGCCCGGCACATAGAGTGTCGATACATCTCTGGCATCCGCCGAAAAAGCACGTCCTTCCTGATGAATATCCACAAGCATTCCTGTACGCCTTGACATCGCGTAAGGACAGTCTTCATTTGCATCGGGTAGACCATGAATGAATATCACTTGGTCTTCTACCGGACTAAAGGATACCGCACCCACACCTGGCCCATAGATGGTCTGGTTCGTTGTTTGGTATAGCGCCCGCTCTTTACCTGTTTCGACATTAACCATGCCTATAGTAGCTGTTTCTCCGATCTTTGTCTCGTCGTTTCTTCCGTCAAACACAAGCCATTTCCCGTCTCTGGAAAAAACACCATTGTGGTGTAGCATATGGCCTTTAGACGACGAGGTAATACGTATCACAGTTTCGTCTTCTTTTACTTTATTTTTAACACTCATACAGCTTTCTAGCACAACAATATAAACAAAAGCTATATATCGGACGGGTTCATCACTACATGTTTAATCGATCTTCTCCCATATGTATAGGTAATATGCACCTTTCCATCTGATGCCTGTATAACCGCAGGGTATGCGTATCCATCTTGCAAAGGTTCATTTTCAAGCGTAGCGACTACATCCCAGGCACGCCCGTCTTTTGATATGGCTACGTTCAGCATATTCCGACCCCTAGGCTCTTCTCCTTTTTTGGTTGTATGATTATACACCAACAGATGTCTTCCGTCTTGTAACGTAACAGCATCCGTTCCTGAATTGGGATTGGGCAATCCCGTGTCTTCTAGCTTCGACCAAGTCTTTCCGCTGTCTTTTGACCAACTTGTGACCAAGACGTCTTGCATCGTACGGGCAATAATCTGCAAATCGCCGTTTTTATGGATTAGAACGCTTGGTTGTATCGCATCATACGCTATGCCATCGTTGATAGGAGGAATCACCTCCCAACTTTTTCCTTTATCATAACTGATCTCAAAATAGATCCGCCAGTCTCTCCCATTCGGAGTGCCTCTTCGCTCCAAACTGGTTGGCGATATAATCGTACCATCAGCAAGCTGTACGGCTTTATTTTTAACCGGGCCTAACAAATCTCCCACAATGTCATTTTTACCCATGGTTATGGGCTTTGTCCAAGTGCGTCCTTCATCCGTACTTGTTGTGTATACTCCCCACCAATTATCAACATCAGGTCCAACTTTATAAAACAAGATAATCGGTCCTTCCTTAGGCTTAAATAGCACAGGATTCCATGCCGGATGTTTCACCGAATCGGATACAAAACCGTTCACAACCTCCACCGGCCAACTCCATTTCCCGTCCTTTAGGTGTGCAACACGGATTCCCACATCCTGATTTTTTTCATGGGTTCCGGCAAAAAAGGCACACATGATTCCATCACTCGTTTCTATAAGGGTAGAAGCGTGACATTGTGCTGTAGGTTTTTCATCTAATTCATAAACTAATCCTGAACTTATGACCCCCTGTTGACCAACAGTGGCTAGCTCCGGAATCTTAAACCCTTGGGCGTAACCATGGTAGTTAAACAAACAGCCGATGATCAGTAAAGAAGTCATTCTAACATAATTTTTCATGATATTTTTGATTTATTGTTTAATAACCTGGGTTTTGAAGTATTTCATTTCCATAATTGGCATCGATAACGGACTGCGGAATAGGAAAATATAAGTGATAGTCTTGAATAGCGTTTTTCGTCTCTTCGAGTAAATTATATTTTCTCACACGCTCCACTAGTTTACCCACCCTGACCAATGTCCGCCGACGCGGTTCCTCCACCGTAAGTTCTCGGGCTCTCTCGTCTAAAATAAAGTCCAACGTTACGTCGGGCGCGTCAATCGGTGGGATATTTGCGCGGCTCCGTATAACATTGATGTCTGTAGCTGCCCGGTCCAGCTCGCCTAATTTTAGATAGGCTTCTGCTCGCAAAAGATACGTGTCTGCCAAACGATAAACGGTGACATCTTTAGCGGTTCTTCCAGAGGTTGGGTTATTCTCCCAAGGGGTCCCTTCTATTTTTCTAGAATACGGATAGATATTGCGCATGGTATCATCATAATCTGTCTTTGGCTCGATACGGGTATTAAAATATTTTGAAGCAGGGTTATTATAATAAAACTGTCTTCTCATATTGTATGGTGAATTTCGCATATCATCACTATGGTCTTGCCAAATTTTGTAGAGAAAGTAATTCGTTCCACGCACCCGTCCGACCCCCCTACCTAAGCTATCTACCACTAACATAGCAACGCCATCCGGATCTCTTATTTTACTCAAAAACGGAGCCCAATTCCTAATTTGTACATTGCCATTCAAACTACTTCCTCCTCCCTGCACAAAATTCTCGAATTGCCAAACATATATCGACTCCAAGTTACCCGAAGACCTGTTGTGATTCCCATCTAAAAACAAATCTGAAAAAACATCCCCCGGTTGATTCGCTTTGGAGCCGAATCGCTCCGTCATGATCCGATAATCTCCAGACGAGATCAGTTCCGTAGCACCGTCTGCAGCTTCCCGATTTTCGTCCAAGCCTAGATTAACTTCGACCAGTAAATGTTGTGCCGCTCCCTTGGTTATCCGCCCGTCCGCTGATTCTTTAACAGAAGGGAGCCATTCGACAGCAAACTCCAAATCTGTCTTCGAAAACTCCAAAATATCCTTCTTGCTGGCTTTTGCGTAATCATTTCGAGGCGTATTATAAATACTATCGACGATAGGCACATCTCCGAAGGAATTTACTAATAGATTGTAGGTATACGCCCTAAAAAATTTTGCTTCAGCAATCACTTGATTCTTTTCTTCTTCGGTTGCCCAAATAGCTTGTTGTTGCTCCTTTTGGGCATATACAATAATGGTATTTGCCCGTAGGATCATTGCCGTATAAGCCCAATTCCATAAAATCCGGAGGTTATTATTTGTTGGTGTTATATTGGTCTCATAGTTTCGCAGCCCAATATATTCTACACCAGCATCCGCCCCGATATCTGTTGCTGCAAAGTTCAACGCAAAATAAGTATTGTCCCCCATAGACATTTCTTCTCTTGCTGCATCGTACAAGCCTGTCAAATACATCTGAAATCCTGTGGGCGTTGTTAATATCTTATCCGCGCTCAAGTTAGAGAGTGGATCTTCCTGTAAGTAATCGTCCTTGCAACTGAAAAAAGTTAACACAACTACAAGTATAAATAATATGCGTCTCATATTTCAAAACTTTGATTGTTAAAAACTAAGACCTATCCCCATATTGTAAATACGTGGTAAGGAATACAACTCTTCACTGGTATTTCCCCCAATTTCTGGATCTGTTCCTGGCCAGTCACTCCATGTCACTATGTTTTTCGCATTGACATAGAGCCGCAAAGACTTAAGATGCAACCGCTCCAGCATATCAGCAGAAAAATGATAGGAAAGAGACACATCTTGCAAGCGAACAAAATTTCTACTGGCATACCAGCCGTGACCCTGTGGATTTGTATACAATAACGACGGCCGGGTTTGCGAAGTATTTTCTTCGGTCCAATACCCCGCGTCTAATTGGTTGAGCCCTCTCCCTGGTGCGTTGGGACTCACGGCAGTGTTCAGAAGCGGGAAATCACTCTTCCATCCCCTCATCATATTGATAAAAGCAGACAACGTAAACCTACCCACACTAACATCATTATTAAAGCCAAATTTAAATCGAGGCTGTCCTCCCGATCCTATAATCATACGGTCGTTCGCGTCAATCCTGCCGTCTGCATTGAGATCTTTTAAACGAACATATCCGGGTTGGTGTCCCGAAGGCATGTCGTCTCCAGATTGATAAATTCCATCAAAAACATAGTCATAATACGTTGTTATGGGATGCCCAATAAACCAACTATTGCTTAAGTCATCATCTTCAATACCATCGTTGTTCAGGTCCTGCCCATATAGCTTTGTTATTTTATTCGCATTGAACGAAAAATTAAAACCTGTACGCCAAGAAAAGTTTTCCTTATTGATATGCTGTGTATGGATAGAAAACTCAATCCCTCTGTTCTGTACCTCTCCAATATTTGTCAATACATTCAAGTATCCATTCATTGCGGGAATAGTACGTTCGACAAGAAGATCTCTTGTTTTTGCTTGATAAAGCTCAATGGTACCTCCCACCCGATCAGAAAACAAACCAAAATCGAGTCCAATATTCCCCGTATATGTCGTTTCCCAACGCAAATCATCATTCCCCATATTACTCGGATAAGCACCGTTGGCCATACTTCCGCCATTTCCAAAGACATATTGCGTTATGCTCGATAAGCTTAAAGACTGATAGGGGTCAATACCTTGATTTCCTACGGCTCCATAAGAAATACGCCATTTCAGGTTATTTACGATGTTTTGCCCTTCCATAAAAGGTTCACTTCCCATGTTCCAAGCCAATGCCACAGACGGAAATAGCGCATATTTATTATTTGCAGCAAATACACTACTCCCATCTCGCCTCGTCGTCAACGTAACCATATATTTACCGGCATAATCATAATTGATACGAGCCATCGAAGATATCCCTTTAATCTCGTAAGCAGTGGACTCATTGGTCAAGACACTTCCTAAACTTAAATCGTGATAGCCCAGCGCATCCGAACTCAGCTGATTGGCATAGGCTGTCGTTTCCTCTTGTTTCTGATAGTTTTTCCCGAATAGCAGCGTAACGTCAACATGGTGTTGATCAAAGTCCTTTTTATACGTCAAAATATTTTCCCAAACCCAGTCGAATCCATTCCTATTCATTTTACTCGCGCTAGTCGTATTGTTTGGCAAGTATAGGTCTTGCTTAAAAAAAGCATAATCGTGGTGCCACCTTAGGTTTGGGGAATAATTTATGCGAAAACTTAACCCTTCGATTTTTGGAATCTCAATGTCGACGTAAAAATTACTTAATAGATTATTATAAATTTTTTTATTATCCGTCATTAATGCATTATAGATGGGGTTGTAAGATACCTGATCTTCTTCTACAATATATTTCGTGGGAGATCCGTCAGGGTGATACCATGTACCATATGGACTACCCGTGTAGATCCGACCTATTTCGGCAGGTACGCCCGATCGGTCCCGCTGACTAAAAGTAGACGTGAGCCCCAATTTCAGAAATGCGCTAATTTGCGTTTCTACATTTGTCCGAAACGTATATCTTTTGAAATTATCATTCATCAACAATCCCTTTTCGCGCGAAATCGAATTGGAAAGAAAATAATTTGTTGTCGCAGTTCTTCCCGCAAGACTCACATCGTAATTGAGTAACCCCGCCTCTTGCGAAGCCATGTCATACGGGTCAGAAACTATACCCTGCGCATAATTGTCGGCTTCGGTTTTGTTCAGGTAAGCCAAGATTTTTTCGGGATCCGCATCCAATCCAGATTGCCGGCGGAAATCTAGCTTACTCTGTATGTAGCGATCGGGTGAAAATAATGGAATTTTCTTCCCATAACCATATTTGGATGCATTCATATTAGCTGCGATAACTACGCCCTCCTCTGTTGCCTTTTTAGAGGTAATTAGGATAACACCGTTCGCTGCTTTTGACCCATAAATAGCAGTTGCGCTTGCGTCTTTCAGTATATCCAGCGATAGAATATCGTTGGGATTAATATCGCCTAGTGTTCCTCCGAAAATTATCCCATCGAGTACTATTAGCGGAGAATTGGTAGCGCTGAGCGATCGAGGCCCCCGTATCAGAATACTTGGGTCCTCTCCCGGTCTTCCATTATCTAAAACCTGAACGCCGGCAACCCTACCACGCAATGCTTGTCCGGTATTGACTGACGGATTTTCTTCCATAACAGACATGTCTAGACTACTAACCGCCCCCGTTATCTTCCGTTTAGATTGGGTGCCATACCCTACTACTACCACGTCCTCTATTTGTTCGTCATCTAGTTGCAACACGACATCGATACGCTCTCGATTCTGGACGGGTTTTAGTTGCGTCATATAGCCAACAAAAGAATAAGAAAGGGTATCTCCCGGATTAACTGATATGTTGTAATTTCCTTCCGCATCGGTAGAAGTACTGGTAGGCTTGTTTAGGACCCCAATACTAACGGCCTGCATGGGTTGATTGTCGGGAGAACGGACAGTTCCAACAATACTATGCTGCTGTTTCTCTTTTATCACCGTTAACTGGGTTTCCGGTCTCACTTTTGGTATTTCCCTAATGAACACCGTCTTACGCTCCGCATTAAGCACGACATCGATGGCGATACCATCAAAACATTGTTCAATAGCCTGTTTTAAGGATACATCGCGCAGTTCAACAGAAACTGCATGGATTTTCTTCGACAGATGGGCATCCGCGACAAAATTGTAGCCGGTCTGCTTGGAAAGCTCGTAGAAAACACTACTAAGGGGTCTTTCTACCACCTTTATACTTACTTTTTGGGCAAATGTCATTGCATTTGCCTGAAAAAAAGTCACTATCAAAAGAATAAAGCTAAGCTTCATAATGATTAGTTTTTTTAGAACACAATGTGGTATACCGCATTGCCATACGGTTGTTTTTTTATACATTTGATTAGGATTTTTTGACGTTATTGACTCTCTGTTAATTAATCCTTTCTAAGCATTTGCTTGTATAAGAACAGGAGTGCTCGCAACACTTCTGTTCTTCATATGAAGGTTTATAGTAAATTTTCTATGTTTTTTTTCTCCGAACGATGATCCTCCTTTCATCATTTTTATCTATGATCTCAAACTGCAGGCTATTCGCCATTTCCATGGTTTTTAATAAGTGCTTTACATCCCGCGTACGCAGGTAGTTCCCCTGAAATGCCACATCACGCATATCTCCCACGTATTCCACCTCAAAACCGTACCATCTCGCAAGTTTCTTCATAATGTCTTTTATGTTTTCATTATTGAAAATAAAGTAGCCTTCTTTCCAAGCCTTCAAATCGGTCACGTCAAACTCTTCTACGGCCAACGGTACACCTTGTCCACCATTTATCGCCTTTTGGCCGGGCTTTAGGAGTACTTCCTTATCCGTTTCGGCTATCCTTACCTTTACCGATCCCTCCAAGAGCGCCGTTTCGATGAACTCATCATCCTCGTAAGCATTCACACTAAACTGTGTGCCAAGTACCTCCACTTCCTGGTTTCCTGCTTTTACGATGAAAGGCACTTTATTTCGTTTAGACGGGTGTGCTCCTTTTGTTGACGACGAATAAGCGGGAACTATTTCAAAATGAGCCTGTCCAGTAAGTTCTATCCCTCTTTCCTTTTCTGAAAAACGTACAGGATAACGGAGTTTCGACGCGGAACTTAAAAACACCTGACTGCCATCAGGCAGGACAATCCTATACTGGTTCCCACGCGGCGTTTCAATGGTATTATAGGCCCCGTCCGCGGGTTTCTCCTTATCATGATCGACAACAGTATAGACAAGCTGCCCGTCGGCTGTTTGGCTTATGTTAACACGTGCTTCAGCAGCAACCTCCCCGATATTATCCTCCGAAAGGACAATTTTCTTACCATTCGCTAAGGTTAGAATAGCTGAATTCGTTTCGGGCAATAAATTAGACGCAAATTGTTCCTTGTTTACCTTCTTTTCCGAGTTCATTGCAAACCAACCCAGTCCCATAACTAACAACAAACCAGCAGCAATGGAAACAGGCCACCAAAATCTTCTCGTTTTATGTTCTTGTAAGGAATATTGAAGTTTTTCCAAACCCAGTCTATGCTCTTCCAGCAGATCCGTTGGTTTCAAGTCAGATGGGGGTGTTTTGTATTTCAGGTACCAGCTCTCCACAATCGCTTTTTCTTCCGGTGTGGCTATACCCGAATTATACTTCTCTATTAATTCTTCCGCTCGTTTCATTAAAGTTTATGCCTGGTTAAAACTATTGCTGTTTATAAGTAAGACACGAAAGTAGAAGGGAGGGGGTATAAGAGTTAAAAAAATATTTTTAATTCAAAAAGAGTTTATTGATTTTGACTTTTGTAAACAAAGTCGGAGATTTAGGTCGATTTATAAAAAGTTAAAAAAACAATATAAAAATATTCGTTCCTAACTTCACTCTTAATATTCGAAGAGCATTTCGAACTTGTGTGCGAACAGTTTGTGGACTTATATTCAATTCGTCTGCTATTTCCTTATGGGATTTTTCCTGAAACCGACTCATTTCAAAAATTAAGCGCATTTGCGATGGTAACGACGCAACTTCTTGTTCGACCAATTGCATCAATTCTTTTTCTCGTATTTTTTCTTCCACAAGATCTTGTCCCGAGTCCATAAAATCTTGTAAAGATTGCATATACACATCCTGGACTTTCTTGTTTCGGAAAACGTTGAGCACTCGGCTTCGGACAGCCGTATACAAATAAGCCGACAAGCTGGAGGTAATGGTTAATGTTTCCCTGTTCTTCCAAAGATAGATGAACAGTTCATGCACGATATCCCTTACCTCCTCCCTATCCGGCAATCGACGATACGCATGGCTGTACAGCACACCATGGTATCTGTTGTAGATTTGTTCTAACGCCGACTGCTCGCCGGTTTTCAGCAAATCAAAAAGTTCCTTATCTGTAACTGACGCATTCAATAGAATCTAAGTTTATAAAAATTAAATGTATCTGTTTTTAGAGAAAAATAAAAATCTGTATTTCTCCTTAGTTCACTTCAAATCCATTTCAGCGGATAAATGTTCAAATTCCTGTAGTAGCAATTCCAACTGTTTCTCGGTCTCCTTGTTCGGCAGTACACTTCCATTTCTACAAGACAACCCTATATCCAGCCCCCGTTGTCCCAGGGTATATTTTGCACTAGCCGGATAGGTGTCGTGCATGACATCCATATTCGTTGCGAAAAATTCCTGTACTTTGACTACCTCAGCTTGTCTTTCCGTGTTCGCGTAGTTGTTGCATAGCCATACCACAAGCTCTGGGAAGTAATTTCCCTGAATACAGGATAGGCCAGCAGATCCAGCTTTTAACGATTCTACAGCGTGTACCATATAGGCATCGTATAGGCCAAAAGAGGGTTCCGTTTGCGTATTGGCAATTTTCTGACGGACGTTGGCGATATCCAGACAGGTATCTTTATGGTATTTTACCCTTCCTGTGGCGACCAATTCCCCTAACAATTCAGGAGATATAATACGCTTGTAAGGTACGGGGCATTCGTAAAACCCGACCGGAATGTCTCCAGTTAAGTCCAATAATTCATAAACATTTTTTCTAAATATCTCTTCGGAGTCCTCCTCCTTCGCCAACAGGCCGGATATCAGAATAATCGCGGAAACGCCTGTACTATATATTTTCTTCACATTTGCCGCCTGCTCCACCATCGTTTCGCCAAAAGAACCTGTTGCTACGATGGGAACACGCCCATTGACGCGCTGCACAATATAATTGACAGAGTCTACCATTTCGTCTACCGATAGCTGGTACATTTCACTGGACAGGCAATTTGCGAAAAGTCCTCCTGCTCCACTTTCCAAATAAAAGTCAACCAGTTGACCCAAAGCATCATAATCAATAGATAAATCTTCTTTAAACGGCATCAACATCACCGGCACAAATTTTTTGCTGTTATTCATTTTAATTTATTAATATACTTTATAAATGGGCAAAAGATCTTTTATTTTTTTACCCCCCTACTCATTACTCGTCGCTCTCCTTAATCGCCGGCTGATATTACCCACCAAGAGGATTGCCATCGTTCCAACTACGATGATCATATTCGCATGGAGCATATTTCTGAGAAAGGCATATTCCTCCGGGAGTAGATAGGAAAATGTCATCCATAAAATAACGGCTATTCCAAAACCTGTCGCAAGCATTGCATCGCCATTGCCCACTTTTTTATTGGTAATCCCCAACAGGAACAAACCAAGCATGCCCCCAGCAAAGATTCCCGACAAGGTCCACCATACATCCAATATACTTTGCACACCAATCATCGCGATTCCCGCGGACATCCCTATCACACCAAATACGCCGGTACCGATCAGTAATAGACGTAGGTTACCTTTGTCCGAAATATTCGGATTGATATAACGCTTATAGATATCCTCAGTAAAAACGGTGGCGGAAGCATTCATTCCCGAACTGATGGTACTCATAGCCGCAGCTAAAATAGCGGAGACAATGAGCCCCAAAATTCCCGCAGGAATGTTATTCACCATATAATGAGGCAGTACTTTATCTCCATAATCTGCCGGAGTCAATGTGTTCACAACATTGGCGAGATCTCCTCCTATTGCACCCATCCTCTCGATTGCTGCCTGTTCTTTAACTGTCGTTAACAATTCCGGATTAACATCATAATACGCATATAAACACGCTCCGATAATAAAAAACAATAAAGAAATCGGTAGATAAAGCCAGGTACATAACCACACGGATTTAGCTGCTTCTTTCGCGTTCGATGCAGCATGATAGCGCTGCACATAATTTTGATCCATCCCGAAGTTTGTCAGGTTCATAAAGAACCCATACAACAGAATCACCCAAAACGTAGAAGAAGAAAAATCGGTCAGCGAGAAGGATCCCAAGCTAAACTTATCGTCCCGCAGACCAATATCCACAATGGTAGTCACACCTCCTGGGATACCATATACCAAGGTACCGATCACAATCAGTGCACCTATTGTCAACAATATACCTTGAAATACCTCTGTCCATATCACCGCTTCCAGTCCTCCCAGAATCGTATAGATGATAATACATGCTCCCGTCACTAACATAATCAAAGACATATCCAGACCTGTTAGGGCCTGAAGGGTAAGCGATATGCCGAAAAATATAGACCCCATTCTCGCCACTTGGGTTAATAAGAAGCATATAACAGCGTAGCTTCTCGCCCATGTACCAAACCTATTCTCTAAATTCGTATAGGCTGAAACTTGCGTATGCTTGCGATAAAACGGTACAAAATATTTTGCTGCTATAACCGCCGATATGGGCATAGACAGGCTAAAAACGAAGGCATTCCAATTGGATCCGTAGGCTTTTCCGGGGACGCCGAGGAACGTATTAGAACTGAGGAATGTTGCATAAAGCGAGATGCCTATCGCCCAGGCCGGAATTTTTCCTGCAGCCTTTGTATAGGCCTCAGAGGTCGTGTTTTTTCGCGAAAAATAGACGCCCACCAGCACCATTGCCAGAAGATAAACAGCTATTACGGCCAGATCTATGATTGGTAAATTATTCATAATACGTTTATAAGGTCGTTAACGTCGTATATCGGTGGTATAAAACCTCATATATATCTTGAGTTGACAAATTTGGTTGATACGTCTTGACAGCCTTGGCTGCCATCACCGTTTTTGCTTCCTGTATATCGTCATAAATTCCCGATGCAAGAGAAGCAAATATAGCAGAACCCAACGCGCACGTCTGGTCACTGTCCACAACCTGAACATCGTAACCCAATACGTCCGCCAATACTTGAACAACATAAGGTGATTTATTCGGGATCCCCCCCGTAGCAATGATTGATTTTATTGGAATATCAAAAGCCCGGAAACGATCCACGATGGTTTTAGAACCAAATGCGGTCGCTTCTACCAATGCTTTAAAAATATGCCCAGCGTGCGTAGCCAACGAAAAGCCGTGAGCCGCGGCTTTCTTCGTGAAATCTGCATCGGGGGTACGTCTTCCGTTATGGAAGTCCGTAAAGACGAGATCATCTTTCGTGACAGGTAAAACAGATGCCTCTTTCGTTAGACAATCAAAAAGCCTTTCTTCTAACACCTGCAGTTGCTCCTCACGCAACTGGTCGCCCAAAACAGCATAAACAGGATTTATCAAAAGCTTTCTGAACCAGTTATACACGTCTCCAAAAGCCGACTGTCCCGCCTCAAAACCTATCATTCCGGGATCTATTGAACCGTCCACCTGCCCACATATGCCATCTACCAAAGGAGGGTGATCTTCCGTGGGCACCACCAACATATCGCAAGTGGACGTCCCGATTACCTTAACCAACGTATAAGGCGTACTCCCCGCACCAACAGCTCCATGATGTGCATCAATCGCGCCAACAGTAATAACCGTTTCGGGTTCAAAGCCGTATCTTTCCACAAAATGGGAACCAATCTTGCCGAAGGTTTTATCGGAAGTGTAGGTCTCCGCGTAAAACCGATTGACAAGATGATAAAATGAAGGATCCAAGGAACATAAGAACTCGGATGACGGCAATCCGCCATGATCTTCATTCCACATCGCTTTATGCCCGGCTGCACAACGGTTTCTTTTAATTTCCGAAGGCTTATCCGTACCGGTTAGATATGTCGGAATCCAATCCGACTGCTCGAGCCAGGTAAACGCCTTTTCCTTTATTTGAACATCCCTCCTATTCGTGTACAATATTTTGGACCAAAACCACTCAGACGAATATATACCTCCACTATACCGAGTATAATCAATGGGCCATTTTTTCGACAATGCATTAATTTCATCTGCTTCTTTTATCGCCGTGTGGTCTTTCCATAGGATAAACATCGCATTGGGGTTATCTTGAAATGCCTCTAATAAAGCTAACGGTCGACAATTTTCATCTACCGCAACCGGCGTCGATCCTGTTGTATTTGTCCCGATGGCCACAACCTGCTTAACTAAAGCCGGATCTAGCCCTCGGAATAACGCAACAAATACGTCATCGATCGATTCCATATAATCTAAAGGATGTTGTCTATATTGGTCCTTTTCTGGACAACAGTATAGTCCCTGCCGCCACCGTCGAAAATAAGAGACCGTCTTCGATAAGATTTCTCCGTTATACGGATTGATCAATATCCCCCTGACAGAATCCGTCCCAAAATCCATCCCAACAACGAGTTTATCCTGCATCTATCTGTTACTTTATATGCCGCAAAAATTCACCTTAATTCCCAAAGCTTGAAATGCTGCCGCTTTAATTTCTGCGGCTCTTCTTACATCAAAATCACCGTCTACATAAGCCACCTGTATGTGGTTCGCCTTATGCTTTGCCATCATCTGATCCCTACTTACACCATCCAGCACACCGTGCATAATCGGCCATTGAGGATCTGTGAGCGCCCATCGTCTTTCTGTTTCCTCCGTTGGTAACTCCACGGCCCGTCCGGTACCTATATCACACCATAACGCATCTTGCTCTATATATATCCTGCTCCACACGATGTTGCCTGGACGACTGACACCGCGAAGTGTTCCGCCTCCTTTTTTGAAGAACATCGGCGGTTGGCGCATACTGCTCGCATCCGCATACCCTCTGGCAAAATGAGAGGCTGGCACCGCCCCCGAAATTAAAAACACCCAAACAAATTCCTCTTTTCCTTCAATCGTAAAATTCTCTCCATAACGCAGGTCATGAAGGGTGTTGTCCCCATTCAAACCTAACTGCTTCCACAGGTGATACGTAAGATAACCGTCGATACCCGCACATTCATCGACCTCATTGAAATGCGGTAGAGCCTCGCCCCGGTACAATTCCTTTCCTTTCTCATCAAAAACAGGGGGTCTCTCTGTATTGTTCAAAAGCCCTTCTACCAAATCACTCGCTGCCACTAAGTCTTTCAATCCCTGTTGGTATTGTATACCGATGGTATCGCAGCCAAATTCGTCCGCTAGTCGGAGTGCCGCGATATACATTTTACACTGCTCCAGTGTCTGTTCCTTGGTCAACTCATTCGCGGGATCTGTACCCCAGTCGAACTTCATGCCTTTTTTTAGCAGCCAGTCTAAAATGATGTGGGCCTCTTCATCCGTTACCGTCAACATTTTCGCATATAAAGTCGACTGGCTGAGTCGTTCCTTGAAAATACCCAGTTGGTGGATTAATGCATCGGGTACAATAGCGTTGAACATCCCCATACAACCTTCGTCAAAAACACCCATAATAACTTTATCATCTTGTATTTTCGAGGCTAATCCTTCGGCTAGCGTGCGGTCTTCCGTCGCCATTGTCGGTGATGCAAATGCTCGCACGTGAGAGTAATCATGAGTTACCGTTCCTGTATCTAACCACTCTCGTAGCTTGCTTGTAAAAAAGTCATCGCTGAAATCTTCACTCCAAAGAAAACTATAGTTTACGTTCGCTTTGGTCAGAGACCCCGTTAGGTTTAAAGCGCCGACCAAGCCTGGATAGGTTCCGTCCCAATTGGTTACAACCAAGATAGGTCCTTCGTGGGAAATCAACCCTGCTAAGACATGATGGCTATATTGCCACACACTTTCCGCTACAATAAGGGGTGCTTTTTTATCAATCTCTCTAAAAATCTTAACCCCTATATGTTGATAATCTATAAAACCGTGTCCCTTTTCTTCGTCGTATCTATGCGCTCGTTTGATACCCCAACCTAAATTTCGCAATGCCTGATGAAGTTTTTCCTCCATCTGTTGCTGCATCGGCCAACACTTGATATTTGCAGAAGGCCTCAGGTCTCCACTACATACTAAATAAGCTTGATTATTATTCATTGCTGTCATGTGATTTACATTTGGTATTACAAAGATGCATTCGAAAACGATTAATTTAATAGCATAATTTTCCCAAAATGTCCAACATTTTATCACCATTTTGTAAGAATGGGTGGATTTAGTTAAATTAGATGACACCTTTTATAAAAAATATGAAAGCAAAGTTTCATCAGGTACCGAAGCCGCTCAACGATGCCTTTAGTATAAGACACGATATTTTACCACATTTTGGTACGATATGGCACTATCACCCCGAAATAGAATTACACTACCTTATTAAGGGCGAAGGTGTACGGTTTATTGGTGATCATATCGATCATTTTCGCAAAGACGATATGGTGTTATTAGGTTCCAACCTCCCACACACCTGGAAATGCAATGAGATAAATCAAGGAGAAACCCATGTTGAAGCGCTCGTGCTGCATTTTCATCCAGAATGCTTTGGCAAAGAGTTTTTGACGGTTTCGGAGACACAGGAAATATTAAAATTGCTGCAGCTTTCGAAAAACGGACTGCTCATCCACGGCGATACGAAAGCGCAAATCAAGGAATTGATGGCCGCAATACAGCATACCAATGGTCTGGAAAAGCTAGTTTATCTTTTTGCGATATTCCGGGTACTCGTTACCAGTGAAGAATACGTCTGTCTATCCAACAGCTTTGCCTATAGCAAGCTGAACAAGATCGACGAGAGTCGGATGGATAAAGTATTCTCTCACACTTTAAAAAAATTCAAGGAAAAAATCGCCATCGAAGATGTAGCCGCCTTATGCAATTTAAGCCCAACTTCCTTCTGTCGATATTTCAAGATGATCACCAACAAATCTTACTTTGATTTCCTAACCGAAGTGAGGTTAAACCATGCCTGCAGGCTTATTATTGATTCGGATCTGACGATGCAGCATATTGCCATAGAAAGTGGCTTTGAAAACACCTCTAATTTCTATAGACATTTTAAAAATTTTAAAGATACGACGCCAACAGAATATAGGAAAGGCCTCGTCTAGCTATCATAAATTCAGGGGTGTAGACCTCGTAAAAAGGCTTCCATATCCACATCTTTTCCCAATCCAAATTTCTGCTTTAGCCGATATTTGAACATCCGCACACTCTGCGGTTCTACGTGAAGTACCTGTGCTATTTGCTTGGTCGTCATTTGTAAATACATATAAGCACAATATTTCAGGTCCAAAGCGGTTAGCTTCTGAACAGCCTTATCACTTAGCTGGTTAAAAAACGTCGGATGCAATTCCTGTATTTGCATTTTGATATCCTCGAAATCTGCACGCATGAGCATCTCTTCTTTCAACAACTTCTGTATATCACCAGCCGTACCATTCTGAATCTTACCTTGAATTTGTTTAAGCATGTCATTTTTATGTTCAATAATCAGTGAATTTGCCAATGCTTCTTTTTCCAGCTGTTGGCGTTTTAGATTCAATAGTTCCTGTTCGGCTTTCAATCTAGCTTGTTCCTCTTTCTCAATCTTCAATTCCCATGCGGCTTGATCTTCCGCATCTTCCTTTTCTTTAGCCAGTTTCTTCTCCCTTTCAATAGCATATTTTAGTTTGAAGTGATAGGATGCGAACATAAAGATAAGGCCGAAGAGGAGCGCTGCAGCAATACCACCGTAGAGATAATTTTGTGTCTTACGGAATGAAGCACGTTCTTCCAGTAGTTTCAGTTGCTGATCTTTTTTTTCGGTTTCGTATTGGACTTCTAGTTTCTGGGCATTGAAAAGCTGCTGTTCGTCAAAGGATTTTTTCAGTAACTCCTCCGCCCGCTGCTGGTACGCCAACGCCTCTTTTACTTCGTTTTTCTTTAATGCGATTTCTTTCAGACCCTTATTGACAGCATACTCCAGTTTGTAATGATTTCTGGTATCACTCCGCAATAGACCTAGGCCTTTGAGAAGGTATTGTTCAGCCTTCTTCAAATCTCCGTCTCGCTGGGCGAAACTACTTTTGATACCCAGGATATTGACCAGCATATCATCCAGCGCTTCTTTCTTTTCCAATTTACGCTCGGCATAATCCAGATATTCAAAGGCCTTTTGTTTCCTTATATCCCCCTCCTCTATAGAAAACTCCAGATAATAATTGGCCAAGTTAATACACGTAATCGCAAACGTATTTCCACTTACTTTATCGGGGTTCTTTTGGTGAAGTAAAAACGATTTATTAAGATAAACAAAGGAACTATCTAAGAGTTTCCGCTCTTGTGTTTTCCGATAGCGGGCTTGGTACATGCTGGAAATACCATTACCAGCATTTGCCTGAAGGCTTACATTTTCAGATTCCAGTGCATATTTTGCACTGGCCCGGATATACTTTTCCATCTTTTCTCCATCATCCCACTTGCTATAGGCGCCGTAAAGCAGGTAATTCAGGCCGTATTTTGTGACTGGATCGGCTGGGTTACTTTCCACATATTTTAACCCGGTTAGGGCATTTTTTATGACGGAATCGGGTAAGTTCAGCGTATTGTTAAAAAATGCCTTCGCTCTGTATGCAATAGCTTTGGACGTGCCTTTCTTCGACTTTCCAGCATTTTCAAGACTCAGGTCCAAAAACTGTTTGCCCTTTAGCAGGCTGTCCTGAGAAACGTAGTAGCTACTTTTATACGCGTACAGATAAGCGAGATCATCTACGGATGGCGTGGACTGTATCGCCTCTTCCAAAATGACAGGAATTTCCTGTGATCTATTTTGTAGTTGCAACTGTTCTATGTTATCCAGTACTTCCTGCGTGGAAGTAAGAATATGTTGCCCGTGAACAATGGAATAACATATCGTAGAAATAGCAATCAGCAAATAATTCTTTAAATCCATCATTAATTCCGCTATAATAACTCCCTCATTGACATAAACAAAAATACATTAATAATTAACGTAAGCTTTATAAAAACCGAGGTATCGGGAGATGATCATCAAAATGAAAACAAAAACAACTGCCTGAAAAACAATGTGGTATAAAAAATGTAGATGCTTTGTATATACATCAAACATGCCGGTAGATGTTTTGTACAGCGTTATACGCACAAGATTTGATTTTTTATAATGAACTTCCCTTTACATTTTAAAGGTTATTCTTATGAGTTCAAAAACACAATCTATTCTCGCTTATTTAGGCATCTTATGGCTCATCGCTTATTTCGGTGGCAAAGAGAAAAGGGACGCGCTAAGTACGTATCATCTCCGACAGGGTCTCGGTCTTTTGGTCGCCGCTATCCTCATAAACGTGTGTCTAAGTGTCGTGATTATGCTTTTTCCCGCGTTAAGCACGCCGCTTAGTTTGGTCAGCGTTGTTTTCTTAATTTTGATGATTTTCGGCATTATCAATGCGGCAAACGAGGTTCGAAAACCATTGCCCTTGATCGGCAAATTATTTGAAAGCCAGTTTCCGTTTTTAGATAAGTAGTTCTTCAACGTTATGTCAGAACCAAATTCACGCTACGTATGTTTTTCGTCATTGATAAAATAGAACAAAGCGTCCATCATACGGACAAATTGCAAAATCACAGAACTCCCGACAACGCCATGGTATTGGGTATTTATCGTAACAAAATACGCACGGCACTTTACATCGTCAACATCAAAAAAACTATGCTGAATGGTGAATACTGGGATAATGTAGAAAACAAAAATTTTAAAGCGTTTATGGACTCCGGAGATGAAAACGTTCTATAAACAAAAAGCTTTAAACGATTATCGGATGGATATTCCTCCTGTTGATGGGGAGTGTTTTCGATATGTTGGATCTATGACGCTTTCAAACCTCCTTTGCCTAAACCGACGACGTACGTGGTCATGGAACAGGCTCTCGTGAAAGGTGACATCTACTTTGGCCGGTATGAAATATATAAAGAAAAAGGAAATCCGCTAGGCCTGAAGGGTCGTTTCGGTCGGTTTAAATCCTCAAAATAGATGGAAAAGGTTTATCATATCGTAAAATCAACCAAGATGAGCGGAGGCCACAAGCCCAAAGAGCAGCTCAACAGCACGGGTGTTGAAACGGAGCCTACACCGCTGGTGGAATTAAAGAACAAACTGGATATAACATACGTTTTGTATCAGACGATGGGCTGACGGATGTATATATTACAGACAAAAAGTAAAAGTTCTCAAACACATTATCACCGCTTATGACAACAAGGAAAATTATGGGTATCGTTACGCTGGTCATGGTGGTCGGTATAGGGCTGTTTATTTTCATCCTGTACGCCACGATAAAAACCAAGTCGACTAACATCAGCAGCTATCCACCGTTCCGGGAATGGATAGACAAGACGGTAACACTGAACAAAGAGACGACCGTATTTGAAGAAAAAATCAAGATGAACGCGAACAGTAAATATGCCTACCTTCTATTGGACAGTCTGCATCCAAGGTGGGAATATATCTACCAGCAAGAGGAAATAGGCGATGTGACCGAGGTTGCCGTTATTCCCGCAGGAGCAAAATTAACGGTCGAAAAAGCAGTTCAGTATACCAACGGTGTATCCGGATCTTCCTCTCCGACTATATTTGGTACAATAAACAACGGCGAAAAAGTATATAAAGTGGGTTATCAGTGGGGAACCTGGGATATGAGCAGATCTTTTAGCGATCCCGAGCCCTGGCATTTTCATCAAGCGCCTTGGCAGATGGAGCAAGACACTACACACTACGCATTGCCGACAGCAGCTTGGTGGTAATAAAAAAGGATGTAATAACGTTAAAATAGAATAACTACTTCAGTCGTAAAAAATGGAACTGTCAAACGATACAACGTCCTATTTTATTATCGATAATAAAGATTACGTCATCGATAAGCAACAGAGCCAATGGACAATTGGGCCGGTTAGCCATACGCTTGTAACCGAAATTATTGTTACGTCCACGGATATCAAACAGGATAAGCAAAAATTATTATTGAGCGAGTACAATACGGACGGACAGATTAAAATACATGTAGAGGCATCCGGCATTTACAACGAGGGCATTCCTACGGGGGAATTTACGTATCATTCGGATAAAGACCCGGAAACCTTTACCTATTTTCGAAAAGATGGCTTGGAATATGGATTGGATTTTTTCGGCTCTGTCCGTTATCAGGATGGCTTTGTTCACATCAAAGGGGAGCTGCGACCTCCTTACGACAAAAAACCAGTCTTTAACATAGACGTTTCCGTTCCGTTTGACCCCACGCTACTCGATTGGCGGCATTACCGCTTTAAGAGTTTAGCCGAGACAGCGGGGGCAGATCCTTTTCAGGTTTGTTTTCTGGAAATAACGAACCCTTCCTTTCATGACCTGCCCGCGGAAATATTTGATTTTACAAATCTGGAATACTTGAGCATCGTCAATAAAACGAACTATTGGGACAACGTTACGCTGCCTTTAGAAAATTTAGGGGAGCAATTTGGTTCGTTGAAAAAGTTAAAAGAACTCAGCATCAATAAAGCCTCAATCAAACAACTTCCAGCTTCTTTTGCTGAACTGACAGCACTGGAAAATATCAATTTGAGTCTATGCGAATTGCAGGAACTACCAGAATCGGTCTGGACACTACCAAAATTACAGTACCTGATTCTAACGAACAATAAGGTGAAAACAATACCGACGGAGATACAACTTCCCGCTTTGCTAACATTAAGTGTAGAAAACAATCAGTTACATACACTTCCTGAAACGCTTATCAAGCAACCCAAAATCCGCCTGATCCGAGCATCAGGGAATCCGTTTGAGCACCTGCCGGAGAGCTTTGGCTTTTTCAAAGGCTTGGAACTGACCATGCCGGAGAAAAAAAGACTGTTGGACACATCCTATAAAGGTGCGGATGGAAAGGGTACGGTTAAATGGGATGACACTTTCTATGAAGCTATACATGATAAAACGCTTATAGCTCCTGTAGAGGCTATTATTAAGAAAAACAAGCTGGCCAAGTACAAAAAAGCGTTGCTCTCGCTCGCCAAAAGGACAGTGGGATTTAGCCAGACAGAAGGTGAAGACTATAGGGAAACAGGCAATCATCGCTTTGGTGGAAGACCGGACCTGCCGCACGACATACCTTATCCCACGTTCGATGATAAGGATGAAAAGAAGCCGTTTCATTACGAATTTATTGCACAAATCAATTGCGAACAGATTGCGCACCTACAGGATTATTTGCCTCGTACCGGAAGCTTATTCTTCTTTTTTAAAAGCATACACTTCCTTGGGACTGACGATAGCGACCTTGCTAAGGTGATCTATGTAGATAACAACACCACGCTTTCCTCAGGGAAACGTTTTACCTTGCAGGAAGAAGATTTCTTTGAACTCATTGATGGGCAATACACCCCCTACAAGGCCGAAGCTTTTGTTACCGTCACGGCTCCCTCCTTCTACGCAAGTCGTCAAAATTCTTATCTATTCGAAGGAAAAGCCAAATCGCTGGTAGACCAAGAAGAACTGTTAGAGGAATTATACGAAACGTATGAAGAACCTGTTCGTCTTTTAAAGGAATTTGATCACGCGATTAACAGCTATGGTTTTACACAGCACGAGTCATCAGAATTGCAGGCAGCGCTTAACTTAAAAGGAAATCCACAAGACTGGGTTATCCTTTTGCTAATAAAATCCCGCGGCGACTTCCAATGGGGCGATGCCGGCGATCTGTTCTTTGTTATTCACAAAAGTGACTTAGCCAAAAGCGATTTTAGCAATGTTTTTGTCACAATGGAAAGCTCTTAATACTTAGCCCGCGGTTTAAATTTGCGGGCTAACATATTATTTACTGGCTTCGTCCAATATCGCTAGATCTTCTTTATCCAATTTTAGTTCGGGCGCATCAAACAACGTTTGCAATTGTCCAGCGCTGGTCGCGCTGACGACAGGTGCTGTAATCAACGGTTTTGCCAATAACCACGCCAAGGCTACGGTGGCTTGCTTTGTTGCATGTTTTTCGGCAACGCTATCCAGTGCTTTCAAAACGGCTTTCCCTCTGTCATCGAAATACTTTTTAACGCTACCGCCTCTAATCGTTTTATGAAAGTCCTCTTCCGCTCTGTATTTTCCTGTCAGAAATCCCGCTGCCAACGACCAATACGGAAAAACACTTAGATTATATTGCTCCACCAAAGTTGCATAATCGGTTTCAAAGGTCGTACGTTCTACCAGATTATAATGCGGTTGCAAAGCGACATACTTCGGAAAACCATTTTTATCTGCCACCGTAAAACTCTCGGTAAGTCGGGCTGGAGAAAGGTTGGATGCCGCAATGTAACGGACTTTGCCGGCTTTAATTAATTCATCATATGCGGACAGGGTCTCTTCTATCGGCGTAACGTTATCATCAAAATGTGTATAATATAAATCTATACTGTCTACTCCTAAGCGACGCAACGACTCATCCGCCGACTTTAAGATGTGTTTTTTGCTGATGTCAAACCCGTGTTCCTTGGTTTCTGATCCTACTTTCGTGGCAACCACAACTTGGTTTCGGTTGTCGCGGCTTTTTAACCATTTACCAATTATTTCTTCGGATTGTCCTCCCGTTCCGTTTACCCACCAAGCATAGGTATCAGCCGTATCAATAAAGTTAAAACCGGCGGCTATAAATCTATCTAATATATCAAAAGATACGCGCTCATCCAATGTCCAACCTAAGACATTACCGCCAAAATTGATGGGTGCTATTTCGAGATCGGTGTTTTTGATTGTTACTTTGTTCATATTATATTTTTTTTCATACGTAAAAAAGCGAATCTGCTAATCGACAGATAATGACACATAGCATAGTGTACAGCATTTAAATTTAATGATTATCGTAAGAGACTGTGTTATCTATTTGTAATAAATAACGTAAATTTGTACAGTAAAAAATGGCGTATTCTTTTAGACAGGCACAACAAGTAGATGCATCCCAAATATGGGAAATCTTAGCACGTGCCATACAACGAAGAAAAGAAGATGGAAGTAACCAATGGCAAGATGGTTATCCGAATCCTGCCGTTATTGACGGGGATATAGAAAAGGGACAAGGTTATGTATTAGTCGACGACAATACTATCGTAGGTTATTGTGCGATATGGATAAATAATGAACCGGCGTACGCTGAATTGAAAGGAAAATGGCTTACAGAAGGAGATTTTGTTGTCTACCACCGCGTGGCTGTATCTGAAAATTACTTAGGCAAGGGATTGGCGCAAAAAATGCTGCTACATATCGAAGATTTCGCAAGAAAACGCAACGTATACAGTCTTAAAGTGGATACGAACTTTGACAATGCGGGTATGCTGAACATATTCCGGAAATTGGGCTACGCCTATTGTGGAGAGGTCATCTTCCGGGGAACCCCCAGAAAAGCTTTTGAGAAAGTTTTAGTAGATTAATTCGCTATTCCTTTCAAACGATCAATAAACGCATCCACTACGCTTTCGTCCGTTGCCCACGATGTAATAATGCGAACGGCAGATTGCTGCTCATCGATTGCTTTCCATTCGTAAAAATCATAATGTCGCATGAGTTCATCAATCACCGCTCTGGGAAGAATGGGAAAAATCTGGTTAGTGACAGGCTCCGTAAGGAAACCGTAACCTAGCGTTTTTATCGCGTAGACTATTTTCATCGCCATTTCATTGGCGTGCCTTGCCAATGAGAAATATAAATCATTCTTGAATAGTTCGAGGAATTGGATACCTAATAGGCGTCCTTTAGCCAACAACGCTCCTTTTTGCTTTAACATATAGTCGAAATCCTTTGCCAGATCCGTATTACCGAAAACAATTGCCTCACCGAGTAATGCTCCATTTTTCGTGCCTCCTATATAAAAGACATCTGTGTGATTGGCAATCTCGGATAAAGTCAGATCGTTGGTCTTCGCAGTAAGCGCATGTCCTAATCTTGCGCCGTCTAAAAACAGGTATAACTCCTTTGATTGGCAGTAGGACGCTAGTTGCTCAAGTTCCGATTTTATATAGATTGTACCTATTTCGGTCGAATTGGATATATACACCAATTTAGGTTTTACGACGTGAGGTCTAAGGGAATACGCCTGTAATATATCTTCAATATCGGCTGGTTTTAATTTACCATCTTCGGAATCAACGGTGATTACTCGGTGCCCCGTAGCCTCTATCGCCCCGGCCTCATTCGCATAAATATGTCCTGTCTTAGCGCTAATAACTGCTTCATGTGGTCTCAACAGAGAGGATATAACAATTAGATTGGTTTGGGTACCCCCCGAAACAAAATAAATAGTCGCATCTGGATTGTCGATCTTTTGCTTCAAAATTTCCTTGGCTTGGATAGAATATGCATCTTCACCGTAACCGCTTTGCTGGACAAGATTTGTCTCCAGGAGTTTTTGAAGAATATTAGGATGCGCACCTTCTGCGTAATCATTTTTGAAACTGTACATTTTGTCGTCTACTTTTATAAACACAAAAGTAAATAGTATAGCGCTATTTTCTAGCGTTCAAGAGAATTTCAGCCAAACATAATCGCTACAGGAACATCCAAATAGCTATGAGTTTACATTGCAACATACATCATTCCTATTATAATTTGGTTAGTTCGTTTTAAGCCCCTTCTCCTCGTTGGGGCTTATTTTTCGTGTCGAATGAAGCGAAATCATGTGTTAATTCTTGACGCGAGGCTAGAAAGCTGCTATACCAATGTCCGGAGGATTTTATAATGCGCTGCTGGGTCAGGAAATCAACATATACCAACCCGAATCGAGGGTGGTAACCTTCTGCCCATTCAAAATTATCGAGAAAGGTCCATACGAAATACCCATTTACCTTGACCCCCTCTTGTTTCGCCCGCCATACCTGCGCAATGGTATCTTGTAGATATTTCGTCCTTTCTGGATCGTCCACGCGGTTATTTCGCACCTCATCGGGAAAAGCCGCTCCGTTCTCGGTAATGATTAAGGGCGGCATATTTTCATAACTGCTGAATTTTTTCAATATATGATACATGGACTCGGGATAGACCTCCCATTTCATGGCTGTCATTTCGACCTTACGCTTGGCCGCACTAACAATCTTTGCTTGTAACATGGGGACAAAACGTACGTATCGAATTACCTCACGAGTATAGTTCTGTATGCCAATAAAATCCATGTCAAACTTTAAGTCCCGCTCATCGCCCTGTAGCATGTATTTCTCTATCCGATTGAGGATTTTCAAATCATTTGTCGGGTAACCCATCCCCATCAGCGGTTCAATAAACAGGCGATTGAGCAGGGCATCCGCTTTTTTGGCGGCTGTTATATCCTTTTCGCGCATCCGATAGGGTTCGATATGCGAACAGGAAAATGTTGTCCCTACATGGCTATCAGGCTGCATGGATTTTATAATCTTTCCGCCGTATGCCTGTGCTAACGCAGCATGGTGTGCAGCCGCTAAAAAGTTATCCAAACCCTTTCTGCCCGGCGCATGCACGCCAAAGAAGTACCCCGCCCCGGTAAATACGACAGGTTCATTTAAAACCATCCAGTTTTTTACCCGATCGCCAAAATACTGAACACAGATTGCGACGTATTCGCCAAACCAATCCCTGATGTCGCGGTTTACCCACCCGCCTTTTAACTCCAATGTATCGGGAAGATCCCAGTGGTAGAGGGTTACCCAAGGCGTTATACCAAGCTCTAGAGAAAAGTCAATAAGGCGGTTATAGAAATCGATTCCTTTTCGGTTCACCTCGCCAATACCATTTGGAAGAATACGGCTCCATGAAATCGAAAAGCGGTAATTGGGAATATCGAGACTATGCATCAGATAGAGGTCGTCTACATAGCGATTGTAAAAATCGCAAGCGGTATCCCCATGATGATTTTGAAATATTTTATTCTTCTTTTTTACGAAAACATCCCAGATCGACGGTCCTTTACCATCGTGGCTATGCGCTCCTTCAATCTGATACGCAGCAGTAGATACGCCCCAGGCGAAATCTTCGCCAAAGGCATCCTTATTCAACGACATCCAACCTTTCTCTTTTTATAGTTATCACAATTTAGACGACCGCATGGGTGAATAAAATGAAGAGAATTGGGTTAGAAATAGCCGCGTGAACATTTTTTGGAAGAAATAAACAATCGCTTTCATAACAGAACCAATTTATATCCTTGTGTAAATTAAGGAATTATATATGAATAAGCAGCTATGTGCATGTTAAGTTTTTGTTATCAATCCTCAAAAACCCCGATATGATGATATATCGGGGTTCTAATTTTTGGCCGTCTCTTCTGTGGTTCCGCTTATTCGCCGGTCGGCTTTGGAGCCCATCTATCATAAGGTGACAGATCAAAACTGTTAACGTCCTCCATACTTAAGCCTAGCGCTGCAGCTACGCCTTCACCGTATTGAGGGTCTGCCTTATAGCAGTTGCGGATGTGGCGGATCTGTATAAATTTCTCCGCACCACCCACCTGTGCTGCGGTATTCCGAAAGAGTACATCGGCTTTTCCATCTGCTTTGATAATGCGGAAAAGATCACCCGGTTGCGTGTAGTAGTCTTCGTCATCATCTCTAAAATTATGTGCATAGGCTGTTCCTTCCAGTTCAAGAGGTGGTTCTTGACTTTCGGGCTGTTCCTGCCATTCTCCGTAGCTATTCGGATTGTAATGTATTGCGTCTCCATAATTACCATCTACACGCATCGCGCCATCACGATGGTATGCATGATAGGGACAACGAGGTTTGTTGACCGGAATCTGATAATGGTTTACGCCCAATCTATAACGTTGTGCATCACCATAGGAGAATAATCGCCCCTGAAGCATCTTATCTGGAGAAAAGCCAATGCCCGGAACAATATTGGTCGGGTTGAAGGCCGCCTGCTCCACATCCTGAAAATAGTTGTCCGGATTTCTATTCAGCTCAAATTCACCAACGGGAATCAACGGAAAATCTTTCTTCGACCATACTTTGGTAAGATCAAAAGGGTGGAAACGGTAGGTTTTAGCCTGTTCTTCCGTCATGATCTGTATAAACAATTTCCATTTGGGAAAATCCTTTTTTTCGATGGCGTCGAAAAGATCTCTTTGAGACGATTCACGGTCATAGCCCACGATATTTGCGGCATCCTCATCGGATAGGTTTTCTATTCCCTGCTGGGTTCTAAAATGGAATTTCACCCAATGTCTTACATTATCTTTGTTGATAAAGCTGTAGGTATGGCTGCCAAATCCGTGCATATGTCTATATCCTTTAGGAATACCGCGATCACTCATTACAATCGTAACCTGGTGGAGCGATTCGGGAAGTAACGTCCAAAAATCCCAGTTGTTATTCGGACTCCTTAAATTGGTTTTTGGGTCTCGTTTAACAGCATGGTTCAAATCGGGAAATTTCATCGGATCACGGAAGAAAAAGACAGGGGTATTATTTCCAACTAAGTCCCAGATACCTTCGTCGGTATAAAACTTAAGAGCAAACCCTCGAATGTCTCTCTCTGCGTCTGCGGCCCCTCTTTCGCCTGCAACTGTTGAAAACCGAGCAAACATTTCCGTCTGCTTTCCAATTTCGCTAAAGATATCCGCTTTGCTATATTGGGTTATATCATGGGTCACCGTAAAGGTTCCAAATGCTCCAGAACCCTTGGCATGCATTCGCCTCTCTGGAATGACTTCTCGATCGAAATTAGCCATTTTCTCCAAAAACCAGAAATCCTGCATTAATAACGGTCCTCTAGGCCCCGCTGTTTGCGCGTTTTGATTGTCTGGAACAGGCGCGCCTGTCTGCCTTGTTAGCTTTGATTTTTTCTCTTGCATAGTGTTGTCATTTTACTTTTATTAAAATAGCTATTAGCCGCAATAATTACACTAAACGGTTACTTATAATTGTCCACGCTGCAACATATAAACCCTCAAAATCTGAGCTTTATATAGCCGCAGGACTAATATACGCAAAAAAAATAGCCTTTTAAACAGTATGCTGCTAACTTCTCAAAGTTAACTGATCTTCATGATTAAGTTCAATGATCCGTTCGATGTTTATCCGCTCCAAAAAAGTTTCATCGTGTGAAACCACGATGATTGTTCCTTGATATTCATTTATTGCTTCCGTCAAAATTTCAACGTTCTGCATATCTAGATTGTTTGTCGGTTCATCAAATATAATAATGTCTGGCGACTTTCTGCCGATGGTCAGGCAACAAAGCATTAAGCGCATTCTTTCTCCTCCACTCAATACATTACACGGTTTGTCCCAATCATCTCTGGTAAACAAAAAATGATTAAGCCGTGTCTTTATTTCGTGCTCTTGCCATGCGGAATTATTGAATTGCTGGGCTTGCTCATACACTTTCTGTGTTTTATCTAATAAAGAGTAATCCTGATCAATATAAACTGATTTATTTTTTGCGCGATAGACAGCGCCTGTTTGTGGTTCTAAATCTCCGGAAACCAATTTGATCAATGTTGTCTTTCCCGAACCATTTTGCCCTTTTAGTGCAATCCGTTCACCGCTGACAATTTGAAAACTTAGGTTTTCTCTCCAAATCCGCGTAGTGTTATAGGCAAAATTGATATTTGTTGCGACAAACAAAATTTTGCCTTTATGCAATGGCGAGTGATCAAAACCAAATTTCATTTTATCCAGATCGGGTAACATAGTTCGTAAGTCTTGCAATTCTTGCGTCATGCCGTCAATCTTTTCCGCGTGTACACTTTTGAGTTTTGATGTACTGTTTTCAGCATTGTTCCGTAATGTATTCATCATAATTCGAGCAACCCCGGATTTTTCCTGCTTGCGCTTTCCTCGAGTATCCAGCTTTTGTTGTCGCTCCAACGTTTCGCGTTCTCTTCCTTCCGCTTTCCGCAACGCTTTTTCTTTATTTTGAATATTTTGATTTAACGCATGGTGTTCGATCTGCTTCTGCACCTCGTAAAAGTCATAGTTACCGCCATAAATCCGAATCCCATGCTTACCTAATTCGCCAACTATACCCGACAGATTTAACAACTTCCTGTCGTGGCTCACCAGCACTAAAGTACTTTTGGTGGACGACTCCATAAAGTCATACAAAAGCTGTCGACTTGAGGTGTCTAAGTGATTGCTAGGCTCATCCAATAGAATCAGTTGAGGTTTATGAATAAAAATACCGGCAAGGAAAACTTTTGTTTTCTGCCCACCGCTAAGCGTTCCCATTTTTTCTGACAGGTCCAATCCCTTTAATTGCCAATAGTCTAATGCTTCGTCGCAACGATCCTCTATTGTCCAATCATCGTTCAGTAAATTAAAATTCTCTTCCCTGATACTACCTTCCAAGATTTCCTTTAAAGCGTTCAGTTTGTCTGCAATTCGCAGTGCTTGGGCAATCGTTAAATGATTGTATTGTCCGAAAATTTGCGGGATATAATACGGATCGGATTCAACATCTAATTGTCCGCTTGACGGAGGTAATTCTTTTGCAATGATTTTTAGGAACGTGGTTTTTCCAATCCCGTTGTTACCTATTATAGCAATCTTGTCGTGATTATTTACCGTCAAGTTGATATTACTAAACAGTATGTCTTTATTGGGATGTGTATATGAAATATTCTGTAAGCTCAACATAAATTCTTTCATCAAAAATTAAATAATATGACACGACGTTTGGCCGTTGTCGTTCTTGATTTACCTGAAAGAATTATTTTTTACATTTCGCCTTATTAAGAGTCTTTTTAAATTTATATCTGCAAATATACGAATGTTTGCGCACAATGAAAACGTCTAGGGTATGACGGCTAAGCATCGGAAAGTTAAAGCGAAAACTACTGTTGAAAGTATGAAGCTAAGAAAGAAGCACAGAAACTAAACTAATTGGAAGAATTATCCAATGCCTTGCCCAACAAAAGGGTTCCTTTCTCACTAAAATCAAGTGCTAATGCGGCTTTTCTTCCTCGATCAGTCATTTTGCTCCAAGTTTTTCTCAGAATATGGATAATCTTCTCATCTGCATGTTTCGCGATGAGCTCATCGTATTGAAACTCTAAAAAAACTAAGCAAAGAGCATCTTCCATGGTTTGTACCTCGGCATCAATTTTCAGTTTTTTCTTCAGAATGATCAGTTGAACACGGTCAATAGTATCTTCGTCATAGCCTACTATATTCAGTATGTCGGCCGCTTTCTGCGCATGAAATCTAGCCAGATCACTTCGCCACTGGAGGTATCCCGTCCTTCCTTCAGGATACGTCGAACGAGGGACTTCCCATCGTCCAATATGCTGAGACCGTGCAGCTAATAATAAAGCTTCACTTGCATCAGGATCAAGTTTTTTAACCCAATCATACAGCTTCTTCGTGTAGAAATACGTCAATGGTTCACTGTGCCCATCTGCTTTAAAAACAGTCGGATCACGACGATTGTAATCATCGAAAAGGGAAAATGCCTTATTTAATTTAACGATATCCATAAACAAATGGTCTTTCGGGTTTAAATATAGGATTTTTCGTTCTTTTTATCTTCCCAAAATATATCTCCCGTGATTTCTCTGTTTTTTTTGGGTAAACTGTGGATTACGCCGAAATAAAAACAAAAATTCCGATACCTAAAACAGCATCTCTTGGATACTGTTTTCTGCGGTTAAGAGGTATGCTCCGTTCGCCGATGATATATTATAGAAAGGTTGGGCAAAAAGGTTATTTTATCATCTACTTTGGTTGATAATTATTGAGCGAACGTTTTACAATTTGACAGTTTGCAGCACCCCATTTCACGGCTCGTTTTTGATGCTTAACATTAAACTTTACAAAAAAACAAGGGTAAGAAAACTTATGATTGTCAAATATAAAAAGGATCATCATGTTAGGTTATTTCATTGGGCATATCTATAAGTATCGATTAAGCGTGTGTATACAAAACCTCGCTCGTGCGTTTCCCCACTTATCTTATCAGGATATTTCCCGACATAGACGTAATTTTTATAAAAATTTCGGGCGTATCCTATGGGAAAATTTCTATCCCAATCGTATAAAACTACAATTGGCAGATTCCGCATTGGAAACCCTCAACTGGGTCACTAAGCAACAGCGTCAAACCATCTTTTTATTAGGTCATTATGGTAATTGGGAGATACTTAATAAGCTACCAGAACATACCGACATGCCTGTACAAGCGTTATATAAACCTTTAAAAAACAACTTGTTCAATTCTTTCGTTTATAAAAAAAGGACACGGTATGGAGCACGTTTGCTGCCAGCCACGCAAGCGCTACGTATACTTTTACGGGAGAAACAGACTCCATCTATCACTTTTTTTATTGCAGATCAATTTCCGGGACATGATAACGGTATTGCCGTCAATTTTTTACAACAGCGTACTTTCATGTTCGCCGGCGCAGAACAATTAGCAAAACGGATAGATGCTTACGTGGGATATGTAGAATTAAAACCTCTCCATAAACAACTGTGGGAGATAAACATTAAAATCATCTGCGAACATGCTGCCGATACAACCGATGGTCAGATAACGAGAACATTTGCCCACATGCTGGAAGAAAGCATACAACGGGATCCCAGTTGGTGGCTATGGACACATCGTCGATGGAAATAAATTAAAATCAGGAGGGAGTGTAAGTTCTAAATGGTCCCTTCAAAACTACCACCTATCGTTAAAAGACAGTCTATTATGAAATACGGATCGAATTCATCTCCTGCGGAATAAAGAAAGCTTGCAAACATTGATTTGCAAGCTTTCTTTATTTTTTACTTTTAAGTGTGTAGCCCGTAGGGGAATCGAACCCCTGTTTCAAGAATGAAAATCTTGCGTCCTAACCCCTAGACGAACGGGCCATTGTTTTTGGTGATGCAAATATAAGAGCATTATTCAAATCACCAAAACATTTTCATGCCCTATTTTATAATACATTGAAGCTGAAAAGATTATTTTTTATAACAAGTCGAAACCAATATCTTTTCGAAAATACATCCGCTCAAAAAATATCCTTCCGGCGTCGGCTGTAGCTTGTTGGAGGGCATCGAACAGGTTATCTTGCAGTGTTGTTACAGCCAGCACGCGCCCCCCCGCAGTGACGACCTTGCCATCTACTTCCTTTGTTCCAGCATGAAACACAATAGAATCTTCTACATTCTCTATATTCATAATCTCCATCCCCCCATCATATTCGCCCGGGTAGCCTCCCGAAACCAACACGACCGTTACCGCTGTCTTAGGATTTACCGTATAACTTCGAGAACCTAGATCCCCTTTGGCTACTCCTTCTAATAAATCAACCAAATCAGACTCAATCCTTGGCAATACAGATTCTGTTTCGGGATCTCCCATCCGGACATTGTATTCGATAACATACGGCTCTCCATCGACGTTCATCAAACCAATAAAAATAAACCCTTTATACAGGATCTCGTCTTTCTTCAATCCTTCAATTGTCGGTTTAATGATACGCTCCTCCACTTTTGAAAGAAAAGTTTGGTCGGCAAAAGGAACAGGAGATATCGACCCCATACCGCCCGTATTCAAGCCTGTATCCCCTTCGCCGATACGTTTATAATCCTTCGCGGAAGGCAATACTTTGTAAGAATCACCGTCAGTAAGTACAAAAACGGAAAGTTCTATGCCTTTTAAAAACTCCTCAATAACCACCACCGAACTTGCATCGCCAAATTTTGCATCCGCAATCATCGCCGTTAGTTCTGTTTTAGCATCTTCAAGCGTTTCACAGATTAAAACCCCTTTTCCTGCAGCCAAGCCATCGGCTTTCAAAACGACAGGCAATTTCTGCGTCTCTAAATAGGACAATCCTTCTTCCAGATTAGATTTATTAAAAGATTTATACCCTGCTGTCGGAATCTGATGACGCAACATGAATTCCTTTGAAAAATCTTTAGACCCTTCGAGCTGCGCCCCCTTTTGTTGAGGACCGATGACCGGTATATGCTTAACATCTTGGCGATTTAAAAAATAATCGTGAATACCTTTCACTAAGGGTTCCTCCGGCCCCACTAAAACCATGTCGATCTCGTTTTCAACTGCGAAAGATGCTATTCCATCAAAATCCGTAACTTTCAGGTTTACATTTTGTCCATATTGGCTCGTCCCCGCATTCCCCGGAGCGATAAACAGCTGATTCAATTTTGGACTTTTCGATAATTTGTACGCAAAGGCAGATTCCCTGCCGCCGGAACCAATAATTAAGATATTCATATGGGCAAAGATACCGATGTTGACTAATAATCAACAAAAAATTAATATAGTATCCTAATTTTTTTCGTAATTTAAGTCCAAATTTCACCTGTTATGAATATAAAGAGGCTTATTTTATTATGCTTTCTTACGCTGTCCGCTGCCAGCATAAGAGCACAAGATTTACAAAGTCTTCTCGTTAAAATCAATGCATATCAAGACGTTCATCCCATTGAAAAGCTCTATCTCCATATGGACAAACACGCCTATACTGCGGGAGAGACTGTTTGGTTCAAAGCATATACTACGGTGGGAATAGAAAATTTTTTATCCAATATTAGCCATATCGCGTACATAGAACTTATTAGCCCAAAGGAAGAAGTGGTATCAAACATACGAGTCCCGATAGTAACAGGTCTAGGTGTAGGTGATATTCCGTTAGCCGATACACTCGTTGAAGGAACATACCGTGTCCGTGCCTATACCAACTGGATGCGTAATGATAGCTCCATTTATTTCTTTAACGAGAATATTCAAGTCAGCAATGGTCGATTAGATAACGTTCTTTCCCATTCTTATCTCGACAATAGCAATTACAACATTCAATTACAGGATATGGAGGGTATTCCGTTAGCCGAGGAGTCCGTACGATACGAAATTATCTCTCCGATGGGTAAAAACCTAAAACGAGGGCGTCTTAAAACAGACGATCAGGGACAACTGTCCATTCCCTTCAAGGACGATTATGCAAAGTCCAAACTTTTTATCAGTTTTTCGAATAGAGCCGAAGCGCAAGTAGAAAAAATATTTAAGCTACCGGAAGCTACTGTTTTAAAAAACAGCATACAGTTTTTTCCAGAAGGCGGGAACTTATTGATCGGAAACATCAATAAAATTGCGATCAAAACCCTCAAACCGGACGGCCTCGGCGCCGAAAGTCAAACGCATATACTTACAACGACCGGCGATACCGCAGCAACAATCAAAACGAACATTTTGGGTATGGGCTCAGCCCCTCTATTTATCCAGGGTACACAACCCATGATCGCGTATACAACATTCGACGATGGCACCACGATAAAATCCGAACTTCCCCAACCAGTTTCATCCGGCTATAATATCCAGGTGAACAATGCAAACAGCGATAAATTGTTTGCGCAGGTGTGTCTAAGCCCCGACAAACAAGACGGAAGTGAAATATATTTCGTAGCGCAATATATGGGGAATGTGTACTATGCATCAAAGCAGCCCGCATCCAGACCAGAGCTCATCTTTTCAGTACCCAAAGCCGACCTACCCAACGGCGTGTTAACCGTCAGCATCCTAAATCACAACTTAGAGCCTCTAATAGAAAGGCCTGTCTTTGTTTACAAGACGAAGAATGTATTGCCTTTAACCGCTAATATCGACGCACCAACAAGCAATAAACGAAATAAGATTACCGTGTCGCTTGAAACGGGAGCCCCATCAGATAGCATACGTACCGCCGTCTTATCGGCTTCCGTCATCAACACGGATAAATTAAAAGACCATTCAAAAATCACCCCTAATATACTTTCCTCACTGCTTTTAAGTACCGATATAAAGGGATACATAGAGAATCCTGGTTATTATTTTGATGGCAAAATAAAAATAGATGATATAGATAACCTGCTATTGACGCAGGGTTGGCGGAAAATAAACATAACACCTTTTTTCGAGGTCAAAGAGCCCATTTTTTCTCCGGAAAAAAGCATATCCATTAAAGGACAGGCCCGAAAACTTGGAAGAAAAGCGCCAGTTCCCAATGCCAAGTTGGTGTTAGTCCCAACACATAATTTTATGGAATTCATTGATACAGTTGCGAATGAAGACGGCTATTTCGAATTTGATAATCTATTCTTCCCTGACAGCATTAAATTTTTGATAACAGCAAAAGACGAGAAAGGAAAAAATAACATCGATATTATTATTCCCTCAGAAACACCGCCTGCCATAGACCCTAACAAAAATGCGCCTGGGGAACAAAACAATATAAATACCACTTTCGTCGATCAGCTTCTTCACAGCAAGAAATATTTTTCAGGATTGGAGGCACAGGGCCTTATGGAAAAATCTATTGCTATTCAAGAGGTTGTCGTGACGGCCCGAAGCCCTCGACATAAAGCTTCGGAGCGTTCTGCAAACCTGAATGGTCCCGGCAATGCTGATCAGGTGATTGGGGCGGAAGACTTGGAAACGTGCACGACTTTAGAAATGTGTTTAAACGGCCGTTTAATGGGCGTCATGTTCCGAAATGGCATTCCATACACCACACGCGGGGGCGGTGAAATGCAAGTTATATTAGATGGAATGTATGTTGAAAACGATATGTTATCGATGATCAATCCAATGGATGTGCAAAGCGTCGAGGTATTGCGCAACATAAATTATACCGCCATCTATGGCTCTTACGGAGGGAACGGCCTAATCATCATTACTTCAAAATCAGGAGCTGATGCTATGCGAAGTAACTATACGCCCAAAGGTATCGTGACCGTGCAACCACAAGGGTTCCATATGCATAAAACATTTTACAAGCCCGTTTATGAACCCGATTCTGAAACCACACTTAATCAGGATCTACGAACAACCATTCATTGGGAACCTAATATTGTAACAGACGAGGATGGTAAAGCGGCTTTTGATTTTTATACTTCCGATGAAGCTGGTAAATATCTTATAACAATCGAAGGAGTAGACTTTAACGGACGATTAGGGCGACAAACGCTAACCGTTGATGTCAAATAAAAATAACACGATAACGATCTGTAATAAATATGTGTTCTTATTGCAGATCGCTATTGTCACATCATCCGTTTCTCCACATCGTTAATCTTCGTGATCATATAGCGTCCAATCGCTGCGCGCTGTACCGCATCTACTGCATCCACAAGATTTCGTGCTATGGATCCTTCGCTAGGCTTAATCAGGACAATAATATCTTGTCCGTTCGTCGCTTGTTTCACGTCAGCAGTCATCTTCGCCAGCAACTCTCCTAAACCCAATTTTCCATATGCCACTTTTTGTGGACTAGACTTCGGCGAGTCGGCCGTACCCCGGTAATACGTTAACTCATTATTTTCGCCTAACAGGAGGTTCAACACGCGATCTTCACTCAACAAAATCGGCTCCGTTATAGGGCCTTTATCCGGCATAGCGATATCCAGTTCATTGGGTGTATTCAGCGAGGTAGTGAGCATAAAGAAGGTAATCAAGAGGAACGCTAAATCAACCATTGCTGTCAAATCTACTTTAGGCATGGGTCTGTTTCGAATACGCCTGCGTTCTTTCGAACCTCCCCCTTTTTGATCGTTTGTTAATTCTGCCATAATGTGCTATTTTAAAAAGTTTGACTTGGTTATTTATAATATTGATGGTTTTTTACGTAATTTTCCATAAAATAGCATAAAAGAATGTTATGGGCGAATTTATCAAAGCACAGACAAACGAACATATCACATACGTGGGGCTTGACCGGGGGAAATCCAATGCGATGCACTTAGAAATGATGCAAGAATTAATAGGAGAATTAAGGCGCGCTCAGGACGACCCGGCAGTGGAAGCCATTGTTCTTCACGGTAAAGAAGGATTCTTCTCTGCGGGCCTTGATCTCATTACGTTATATGAATACAATGACGAACAGATAGAAAATTTGTGGAAAACATTCATCGATTTAATATATACGCTTGCTTCTTTTCCTAAACCAACCATTGCCTCCGTTACAGGACATGCCCCTGCGGGTGGTTGCGTTTTGGCCATTTGCTGCGATTATCGTATCATGGCAGAAGGTGCATTTGTTATCGGGTTAAATGAAGTGCCCATCGGTCTCATCGTGCCGCCCAGTATCTTTGATCTCTACGGTCTATGGTTAGGCCAAGCCCAAGCCTATCGGTATCTTCTTGATGGAAAACTCTTTTCGCCTGCCGAGGGGCTACAAAGCGGTCTTATTGATGAAGTTGTCTCCGCAGACCGTATCCAAACCGCTGCTACGCGAAAAGCAAAATCATGGACACAATTTGAACGGCAAGCTTGGGGAACGACAAAATTGAATATGCGTCAACGTTTGCTACAGGACATCAGAGAAAGTAAAACAGATGCGGTGCAACAGATGTTGGCACAATGGAGGAATCCGTCTACTAGACAAATATTGAAAACGATTATTGAGAATCTTACTAAAAAGAAGTAAAAACACGCTACTAACGGGTGGATTACACACTTGAATAAAATATAACGATGAGAAATAGTTTAATTTTTATATGCTGCTATGTCGTTTTAATGGCATCCTGTACCTCTTCAAATAACAAAAACAAAGACACCAAAGACACGATAAAGTCGACAACAGTGATTTTCCCAGAAGATACGCGTGGAATCAGCGAGGCCATCACCCGTTTTGCAAGAGCCTATCTAACGCAGGATCAGGAAAAAGCAAATGCGCTCATCCACCCCGATCTAGGTTTATACATTATTTACCGGCCAGGGGTCGCTGATACCTATCAGAAAGTAGACAGTATCGATTTCAATAGACCAGTTCCCGAATATTTTCCCTATACAACCTTTGAAAATGACTATGTCCTAACGTTTGAAAAACTTCCTGCTTTTGATTGTGGGGAAGAAAAATGGGATAAGTTGGGCTTTTTCTGCGATACGACTTCCCAGGCGCGCCAACTAACCACAATCGCAACTTTTGATCAGGAATTTAACGGGATGAATGAGGCCGACCTAGTGGCAATAAAACAGCTAGAAAAAGATACATTTCGCGTCATTTTAACCAGAGATGAAAACTTAATTTTCCACGTAAAAAAACACCAAGATAAATGGTATGTATTTGTTCTTGATCGCGCGTACGCTTGGTGTGACGCTTAACTATTTTTGCAGCATATTCTTACGTTTTGCATAACTTTACAAGATGAATAATATAGATACAGAAACAAACAACCGTATTCAGCAATGGCTTAGCGCAGAATATGATCATGATACCGTTGTACAGGTTCAAAAACTGGTGGACAACAACGAAGAAACAGAATTGGTAGATGCTTTTTACAAAGAGCTGGAATTCGGAACGGGCGGCTTACGTGGCATCATGGGGGTGGGGTCAAACCGAGTTAACAAATATACTATCGGAAAAGCGACACAAGGTCTCTCCAATTATCTGAAGAAACAATTTCCAAATCAAACAATCAGCGTGGCGGTAAGTTATGATTGTCGAAATAATTCGCAAGAATTGGGTCATCTTGTTGCCGATGTGTTCTCCGCAAATGGTATCCACGTATATCTATTTAAAGAGCTCCGTCCTACCCCTATGCTTTCTTTTGCCGTTCGACATTTCAATTGTCAGGGGGGGGTTATGTTGACGGCCTCACACAACCCAAAGGAGTACAACGGATACAAGGCATACTGGAATGATGGTGGACAACTGGTGGCTCCTCATGATAAAAACGTAATCAATGAGGTCAACGCCATACAATCCGTAAATGATATTAAGTTTGAACGCGACAACAATCATATTACCCTCGTTAATGTAGATTTTGATAAAATCTACATTAACGAGAACATAAAACTAAGTATACATCCAGAAGCCGTATCCGCTCAAAAAGACCTAAAAATAGTCTTTTCTCCTATTCATGGAACCGGCATCATCGTCCCCAAGATGCTTTCTGCATGGGGTTTCAAGAATGTACAAGTTGTCGAAGAACAAATCAAATCGGACGGAAATTTCCCAACGGTCATTTACCCAAACCCTGAAGAGGAAGAGGCAATGACGATGGCGAAACAAAAGGGACAAGCCCTGGATGCAGACATTGTCATGGCAACCGATCCCGACGCAGACCGCGTTGGTTTAGCGGTAAAGAACCATAAAGGTGAGATGCAGTTATTAAATGGAAATCAGATTGGCAGCTTACTCATTTATTATGTGCTATCGTCTAAAAAAGAAAAAGGCGATCTGCAGGACAACGATTTTATCGTGAAAACTATCGTCACATCCAATCTCATGACCGACATTGGCAATAGCTTCGGTGTGAATCACTATGAAACCCTGACCGGTTTTAAATTCATTGGCGAGGTGATGACGAAACTGGAGGGAAAAGAAAACTATCTGGTTGGTGGTGAAGAAAGTTATGGTTTCCTCGTTGGCGATTTAGTTCGGGACAAAGACGCCGTAAATGCCTGCGCTTTTATCGCTGAAATGGCCGCTTACTTCAAAACACAAGGCAAAACAGTATTCGAAGTATTGTTGGAGCTTTACGAAAACTATGGTTTCTATCAAGAAAAACTGATATCACTGACCAAAAAAGGAAAAACAGGTGCTGATGAAATCAAGCAAATGATGGCAGATCTACGCGCCAATCCGCCACAATCATTAGGTGGTATAAAGGTTAAAGAAATTCGTGACTATTCCACGAGTACCGCACATATACTATCCGATGGTGCAAAAATAGCAATAGATTTACCGAAATCAGATGTACTTCAATTCATCACCGTTGACGGCGATGTCATCTCTGCAAGACCATCGGGTACCGAGCCTAAAATTAAATTTTACTGCTCTGTCAAAGAGGATCTAATATCTCGAGACGCTTATGAACAGGTACTCGTAAAACTAGAAGACAAGGTAAAGCGTATTATGGCCGACATCATAAAAGACTCATGATAGAGAAATGGACTTTATTAGATTCTAAATATATCATCCGACGTCCTTGGGCTACCTTACGTGTCGATAAGCTACAACTGCCCAATGGGAATATTAAAGACGAGTATTATGTGTTAGAGTACCCTATTTGGGTCAATATGGTTGCCTTTACCGAAGACGGCCAGCTGTTATTTGTCCGTCAATATCGGCACGGAGCGAATGAAATCATGGTAGAACTTCCAGCCGGGGTTGTCGAAGATGGAGAAGAGCCAATAGACGCCGCCCGCCGGGAGCTTTTGGAAGAAACGGGTTATACCTTTACATCTATTGAATACATCTGCAAGCTATATGCTAATCCGGCAACGAGCGGAAATCTAACATACACGTATGCACTCCAGGGAGGAAAGAAAATCCAAGAGCAACAACTGGACAATTCGGAGGACATTGAAGTTGTGATTATGGAAATAGAAGAGGCTAAACAGTTTCTTTTCGACAATCAAATAGGCCAAGCCCTTCACGCCTCTGCCTTGTTTTATTCTTTTCAAAAATTGGGTATGCTTTAGCAAAACCCAATTTTATTTCTAGGACGACCTTCCAGACCGAATAATAAACAAGATTTTGTATCTTTGCTTTATGGCAAGAGAGATCTTTGAAACGAAGCGGAAAGCGCTAAAAATTAACCTCAATTCCGATATTTATGGCACTTTTGCTGAAATCGGCGCAGGGCAGGAAGTAGCTCGCAATTTTTTTGGTGCCGGAGCGGCTTCGGGAACGATAGCAAAAACAATGTCCGCATACGACATGGCATTTAGTGATGCAATTTACGGCGTAGAGGAGTCGGGACGTTACGTGAGTCGTACGCGTGTTAAGAAGATGCTCACCCATGAATTTAATCTATTGACGGAGCGTTTACAAAGTGAAAAATACAGCTCGAAAAAGTTCTTTGCTTTTGCCAATACCGTTACGACGCTTAATTTCACCAAGACGAATGATCCGCATGGCTGGATCGGCATACGCTTTCAGCACGAAGTAGACGGGCCAGTTAACGATATTGTTATTCACGTCCGTTTGTTGGATAGTGACGCTCGCCTGCAAAGTAAGGTGTTGGGTATTTTGGGTGTCAATCTTATCTTTGCCGCATACTATTACGCCGATGATCCACAGACCATGATTGAGTCCTTGGTCGATAATCTATCTATCGGTTCTGTAGAAATCGATCTTGTCAAAGTTTCAGGTCCTGTGTTTGAACATGCCAACGAAAGATTACTCAATCTTTATCTCATTGCCAAGGGGTTTGCACAAGCGGCCATTTTCAAACCTGACGCCCATGCGGCACAAATCAAGGATTACCTATATAAAAAGAATATCATTATTCTACGTACCAAGTACCGGCAGAAATCTAACCCAAACTTCGATCTTTTCAACTTGGCCGTAGAGCAGTTCAAAAAAAATACCGGAGCAACCGCGGAAGATACGGTGGTTTTAATTGAAGTGCTGATGGGGAATGTTCTGGACGAGGAAAACCGGATCACGAATGAAGACCTTACTTATTTCGCAGAAAGAGCGGAATATTTATGCTCCACCGGAAACAACATCATGGTTTCCAATTTCCGGCGCAACAATCACTTAGCAGAGTTTATACAGACCTTCAATCCCAAACATGTCGGTATCGCGACCAATACCTCCAACTTGAAGAATATTTTCAACACGCACAACTACAATAAAGAGCTGTATACCAATGAGCTGCTTTCTTATATTTCGGGAATGTTCAGCAAAGATGTAAAATTATACGCTTATCCTTATCTAGATAAGAAAACAAATCAGATTATTACTTCGCAGAACATGCCTGTAGCCGAAGAGGCCAAGCCTCTTTTCGATTTTCTGGTACAGAACAATTATATCGTTGACATTGAAAACTACGACGAAAAATTTGTAAAAACGGTATAACAAAGAAGCGCTACAGATATTTTTTAAAGATAGCATACAGAATTTTCAATTCTTCGGCATTTAGAACGGCCGTAGTGGTGTCCTTTTGAATATAATGGGTTTTAAATGCTTTGATAGCTGCGTCCAAATTATTTACATTATATCCAATAATCCGTAATGCCAATTTAGGATCAAAGCCTTCCGGTGGCGTTTCCAGATGATCATCATACCAATATCCAAAACCTTCATCCGCCAACGTTTTCCAAGGAAAACGAGAGGGATCGATCTTCCGACCAGGCGAAACATCCATATGTCCGATAAAATTGGCTTGTGGGATTTTGTAGGTTTCTTTCAGGTAGCGTAGTAAACCAATCAATGCATTAATTTGCCTATCCGACCAAGGGTCTGTCGTCCCATTATTATCTAACTCAATACCAATGGATGAGGAGTTAAGATCCGTATCGTTTCCCCACCTGCTTACGCCCGCGTGATGTCCTCTATACAAATCATTCACCATCTGTATCACCTTCCCATCACGCCCGATCACATAATGTGAACTGACGCCTACTTTCTGGTTATGAAAAGTTCGGACGGTCTGTTCAATAGAATTTTGCGCGGTATGGTGAAGAACAACGTAATTCGGTTTTCGAACACCAAAATTAACCGAAGCTATCCATTCTTTTTCCGAAACGGCAACTTTTTCTAGCTGACCTGTAACGGGCGCTTCTTGATATAATTCCGCAAATTCCTTTGCTTTCTCTTTATAAATTTTTTCTGTTATCGCATATTTTCCACCGCCGCAGGACGACAGTAAAATGGCACAGCCAAATAGAAAGATAGAGACGCTCTTCATCATTATCAATATATTTTAATAGGCGGAACCTCCTCGCCATACATTACTACAAAGCAATAAATGCTCCAATTCCTAAAGTTCCTCGACGATATGCTCGGACAAGATATGTCCGTTATCCAACTCGATGACTTGCAGGTTTCTAAACTCAATCTGAGCTCCCTCCGATTCGAGGCATAGGTAGCCTTTCCTCTTAGAAGCCTCTCGTATACCATTTACAAACTGACCATTAACAGAAAGCTTCATTGTCCCATCCACACAAACCACGGTATATTTATTCCACTCCCCAACGCCCAAACACCTGTTTTCTATCGATTTACTACGCACTCCTCTAGGGTTATCCGGTACGGTAGTCACTTTTCCTGCCCCGAAAAGTTCACCGTGTACGTAAGCAATAGGTGGCGTTTCCCCATTACGCTTATGTTGATTTACCCAATCCAGCTCCAACATCTGTACCTCTACCCCGCTTGGTAGCCTATTATGTTCCTCCGGTTGCGCATCACACCACACAAAGATGCCCGAATTTCCCCCTTTCTCCATATGACGCCACTCTACATGCATAATAAAGTTTTGATACATCTTTTCCGAGCGGACCACACCAATTGGCAAACCTTTACATACAAGCTTATCCTCGTCGCGAGACCAAGTCATATCGGTCGTATTAACGTCAATCCATTTTAACGTTTCCGCTTCCTTCACGTCATTTATCAAAGCATTGAAATCCTTCCGTTCTCCAAACTCAAAAAGAATTCCCTGTGCTTTGGAAGTTAATCCTCCGTTTATAACAAACAAACCAATAAAAGCCAGAACTTTAGGAATACGCATGATACAAGAGTTAAATTTTATCTAAAATAAAAAAACTCCTGCAATTATAAAATCGCAGGAGTGGAGTGTAAGTTTCCTAGCACAGCAGTTGGTTCTATGCCTCGGCGTATTCTTCGATAGAAGGACAGGAACAAATCAATGTTCTATCTCCTTGTGAATCGTTTACCCGACCTACTGATGGCCAGAATTTATTCACTTTCAAGTAAGGAAGCGGATAAGCAGCTGTTTGGCGGCTATACGGCCTATCCCATTCATCAGCAGTGACAATCTCTGCTGTATGCGGAGCATGTTTCAATACATTGTCCTGTTGATCAACCACACCAGCTTCTACTGCAGCAATTTCAGAACGGATAGCAATCAACGCATCGCAAAAACGATCTAGTTCGGCCTTGGACTCGGATTCGGTAGGCTCCACCATCAATGTCCCTGCTACCGGGAAAGACACCGTTGGTGCATGGAAACCATAGTCCATTAAACGCTTGGCGATATCTCCCACTTCAATGCCTACGCGCTTAAATGCACGACAATCCAATATCATTTCATGTGCACAACGACCATTCGCTCCAACATATAGTACGGGATAATGGTTTTCCAAGCGCGCTTTGATGTAATTCGCATTTAGGATCGCAATCTTGGTCGCATCGGTTAATCCGTCGCCGCCCATCATCGCAATATACGCATACGAAATGGTCAGGATAGATGCAGATCCAAAAGGAGCGGCTGATACAGCAGAAATACCTTGCTCGCCGGATACTTCGACGATCTCATGGTTAGGCAAAAACGGCACTAAGTGTGCGGCTACGCCAATTGGCCCCATTCCTGGTCCCCCGCCACCATGTGGAATACAGAAGGTCTTATGTAAATTCAGGTGACACACATCTGCTCCGATAAAACCGGGGCTCGTCAACCCTACTTGTGCATTCATATTTGCACCGTCCATATATACCTGTCCACCGTTTTGGTGAATAATTTCACATATTTCAACAATCGACTCTTCGAAGACGCCATGTGTTGAAGGATAGGTTACCATCAAGGAATTGAGGTTTGCAGCGTGTTCTTCCGCTTTTGCACGAAGATCCATTACATCGATGTTACCATGATCATCGCATTTAACCACGACCACTTTCAACCCGGCCATAGATGCCGACGCCGGATTTGTTCCGTGTGCCGATGCTGGAATCAAACACACATTGCGATGTCCTTCATCACGGCTTTCATGGTAGGCACGTATTACCATCAGCCCCGCATATTCACCTTGCGCACCGGAATTTGGTTGAAATGACATCTTCGCAAATCCCGTAATTTCAGACAGCCAATCGTTCAACTCGTTAATGAGTTGCATATAGCCCGACGTCTGATCAACAGGCGCAAATGGATGCAGACCGCCAAAATGCGCCCACGTCAATGGTAACATCTCGGTCGTTGCGTTCAGTTTCATCGTACAAGACCCCAATGGAATCATGGAATGGCATAACGATAGATCTTTGGCTTCCAATGACTTGATATACCGAAGCATTTCACTCTCCGAGTGATAACTATTAAAAATAGAATGGGTAAGATAGGGAGAGGTACGTAATACTTCCGCTGGAATAGACGACGTTAATTGATCGGCCAGACGGCGTAAATCAACGTCATTCCAAGATTTTCCTTTAATTTTCGCAAAAACCTTTACAATGGTTTCCACGTCTTCAAAAGTTGTCGTTTCATCAAGGGAAATACCAACTATTCCTTCATGGTAAAAGAAATTCAGTGCATTGTTGAGGGCTTCCGCTTTCAACACACCACCATGATCACCAACCGCCACACGTAAAGTATCAAAATAGGTCTCGTTGATTTGATCGTAACCAAGTTCCTGCAATGCCTTATCCAGTAGTTTGGTTAAATCATTGATACGTGTTGCTATATCTTTTATACCTTGAGGACCATGATACACCGCATAAAAAGATGCCATAATCGCCAATAATGCTTGTGCAGTACAAATATTTGAAGAAGCCTTATCACGACGGATATGCTGCTCCCTTGTCTGTAATGCCATACGTAGCGCATAATTACCGCTAGCATCAGAAGTCACGCCAATAATACGCCCTGGGATATTCCGTTTGTACGCTTCTTTTGTAGCAAAAAATGCGGCATGTGGTCCGCCGAACCCCATCGGTACACCAAAACGCTGTGAGTTCCCAACAACAACATCGGCACCCCATTCGCCCGGAGGCGTTAATAACGCCAAGGACATCAAGTCGGCAATGGCACATACCGTGATATTCTTATCGTGAGCTGCTGCAGTAAAAGCAGCATAATTCATAATCGTGCCATCTGCTGCCGGATATTGGATAAGCGCAGCAAACACTTCTTCGGTCAAGTTTTTTTCCTCGAGATCAGCAACCCGTATCTCCACGCCAAAGGGAACCGCTCTCGTTTGAAGTACGTCCAATGTCTGCGGATAGATGTTAGGCGTCACCAGAAATACATTTGCAGTTTTATTCTTACATGCACTGTATAACATAAACATCGCTTCAGCAGCGGCAGTAGCTTCATCCAATAGGGAAGCATTCGCAATTTCCAGTCCAGTCAAATCTGATACCGCTGTCTGGAAATTTAGTAACGCTTGTAAACGCCCTTGGGCTATTTCTGCTTGATAAGGCGTATACTGGGTATACCATCCCGGATTTTCCAATACGTTGCGCTGAATAACAGCAGGAACCGTCACATCATAATATCCTTGCCCGATATAGGACTTAAAGACTTTATTTTTGTCAGCAATACGCTGGATTTTGGCTAGATAAGCTTGTTCGCTCAAGGCTGCTGGCAAGGCCAGTGATTTCTTCAATCTAATCTGGCTGGGAACTGCCTGCTCAATAAGCTGATCTAAGGATTGTACTCCTAAATAGCTTAGCATTTCCTGTACCTCTTCCGCTCTCGGACCATTGTGGCGATCCTGAAATTTTTCTTGATAAAATACGTTGCTCATGTGCGCTTAACTTTTCCGTAGCATCGCTCTAAACTATCTTATTTAGACCTTTTTAGAGCGATACTTTCATATGATTTTGAGACCGCAAAGATACGATTTAATCATCGAAATTAATAGAAACCGAAACTTGTATATTGTGTTATATGCACAGCAATCGTTTGCGGTATTTTTTAAATACACCATCATTTTTAAAAGAAAATCAAAATAAGATTAGCTTCTTTTTATTATTACTAATCTTTCTACAAGAATCTTATCAATAATGTATTTCGATATAAAAATTAGCCCGCACTGCGTAAATTGCTTAACTTTAGGACAGTAGTAAATAAAAAGCAACCTTTATGATAAAACTCCAGGTGACAAACGAAACGGGAAGATTAAGGGCTGTCGTATTAGGTATTGCGAACCAAAACGGGCCGGCACCGAAAGCAGAAGAAGCTTACGATCCGAAGTCTTTGGAACATATATTGGCGGGTACGTATCCAGTAGAATCGGATATGGTTTTTGAGATATCTGCCTTTCACGATGTATTGGAGCGATATGGCGTAAAAGTATATCGACCTGAATTGATACCCGAATTAAATCAAATATTCTCGCGCGATATCGGCTTTGTTGTAGACCACTATTTTATAAAAGCAAACATCCTTCCGGACCGTGCAGAAGAGTGGCAAGCAATTGAGCATATTGTCAAACAAATCACACCAGAGGATCTCATTGAAGCACCAGAGGAAGTACACATTGAAGGTGGGGATGTCATCCTATGGAATGAATATCTTTTTGTGGGTACATACACGGGTGATGATTATTCTTCTTTAAATACAGCCAGAACGAACACGAAAGGAGTTCAATTTCTGAAGGAAATGTTTCCCAACAAAATTGTGAAAGAATTCGATCTTATAAAATCGATGACCAATCCACGGAAAAATGCCCTCCACTTGGATTGCTGCTTTCAACCTGTAGGCAGAAATAAGGCTATCATTTATCCGGGTGGTTTCCGGAATCCAACGGACTATCTTTATCTCCGTAAACTTTTCGGGGGAGAAAACATCTTTACCATAACAGCAGACGAGATGTATGAAATGTACAGTAACATATTTTCTATTTCAGAGAAAGTAATCGTCTCCGAGCGAAGATTCGATCGACTTAATTATTGGCTTAGAGATCAAGGATTCCATGTAGAGGAAGTGCCTTATCATGAAATTGGCAAACAGGAAGGACTTTTGCGGTGTTCGACGCTTCCGCTATATCGTGATTAAGCTATGGCACTATGTTACAAACAACAGATACATTACTTTTAGTCCGGCCCTATCAGTTTCGAAAAAATGAAGAGACAGCTATCAACAATTATTTTCAAGAAGATTTACTGTCATCTCTATCTGCTCAGCAGGCTCAAGAAGAGTTTGATAATTTCGTAAACGCGCTCAACGCGCATGAAATAAATACGCTTGTCATACAAGATGAAGGAAAATATGACACGCCCGATAGTATTTTCCCGAACAACTGTATTTCATTTCATAAACGAACAGCAGTTCAGTACCCCATGTTTGCGGAAAACAGACGGCGGGAACGCAAGTTGAATTACGTGCATGCACTGCAACAGCAAGGGTTTACGTTTGACAGTATTATTGACTATACGGATTTTGAGAAAGAGAACCGCTTTTTAGAGGGAACAGGCAGTCTCGTTCTAGACCGCATAAACCGGATCGCTTACTGCGCTTTATCCCCTCGCGCCGATGCAGGCATTGCACATCAGTTTTGTCTCGACGTGGGGTATGAACTTTTTATTTTTGAAGCGAACCAAACCGTAGGTGGACTGCGCAAACCAATCTATCATACCAATGTGATGATGTCCGTTGGAACACGGTTTGCCGTCGTATGCACCGACAGCATCGACAATAGGTACGAAAAAAGGAATTTGCTTAAACGGTTAGAAGAGAGCGGAAAGACGATTGTCTATATATCGGAGGAGCAGGTTCGCTCTTTTGCTGGAAATATACTGGAAGTACAGTCTATCGCAGGTGATCCTTGTATTGTGATGAGCTCACAGGCATATCGCAGCTTTACAACGGAACAGCTAAACCTGTTATGTTCTTGGGGACAGATTATACACAGCCCGTTGGACACCATTGAAAGAGGTGGTGGTGGCAGTGCGCGGTGTATGCTTGCAGAAGTGTTTTATTAATCTCCTTTCTTGCGCCCAGACTCCATTAATAATTCACGGCGTACACGGCTCAGACTTTCGGGCGTAATACCCAGATAAGACGCAATCATCCACTGTGGGACACGTTGTAGCAAGCTCGGGTACATATCCATAAACAGGAGGTAGCGTTCTTTTGCTGTCATCGCCAATAACGAATTTATGCGTTGCTGTTGCATGTAAATATTCCGCTGTAGCGAGCTTTCCATAAAGCAGGCAAATGCATTACTTTCCTTAGATGCTTTCTCCATAAACTCCTGCTGGATAAAGACAACAATGGACGGTTCTATTGCTTTAATATAAAAATCAGAGGGTTTATTAAAATATTGACCAGCACGATCTGATACGATCCAGTTTTCTGGCGCAAACTGCAAGATATGTTCGCCTCCTTTTTCATCCAAAGAGAAGGACTGCAACAGGCCTGATTCTACAAAAAACGTATAACGGCTCACTTCCCCTTCCCGAAGTAGATAATGATGGTGAGCTACTTCCCGAAACGAGAAGTAGGGTTCTAATTCTTCAAAAACTTCTTCGGCGAGCTCGGCTTTCTCCGCATAATATTTGTAAAAATTACTTTCTCTCCAATTGAACTCCATAAACGCTATTAATATAAAATCGTAAATTTAAAATCCAGTGGGTTGAAGTATTTATCGAGATCTCGAATAAGATCATCCCCATGTTTCAAATATAAAGAAGCAAAGTTTTCGGTGCGTTCCTGTAATCCGTCGCCGGGGAATAGCTTATCTTTCACGCGCTCGATCTGTATCAGTGCATCTTCATGATTATGCTTATCGGCTTTCAATAATTTTTTTTCCAAATTATTAATCGCTTTTTTTAGTCGTGCTTTCACCGCTTCCGTACTTGGGCCGAGACTAGGATCAATTTTATGCGCCCGCAACTTAATTTTCCCGAAGATAGCATTAAATTCCATCCATTCATCCCGCAAATTCAACCGGTGTTTTGTCTGGCGACGCACATATTCATTCTTTAACACGTTTGTTGGTTTAAATATACTTTTGAACGTTAAATCCAAGCGAAAAATTTTTCCTGCTACATTGTCGTCCGTAATCATGGCGGAGTTGCGTGGAACAAGAATAGGGAACGGCACTTGATAGTAATCAAAGTTAGCCTTCAATTGCAACCAATATACGATCTCTGCTCCTCCACCAATATACGCCAAATTCGGTAGAATAAGCTCTTGATAGAGTGGCCGCATAACCACATTCGGACTGAACCGCTCGGGATGTTGTTCTATCTCCATTCGCATGTCCTCTTCCGAAAAGTAAAGCTCACGGTGCAACACTTCGAATCGACCATCTTCCGTACGCACGATGCGCTCGCGAAACTCATCTGTTAGGTAAAAAAAATTGATTTCCCTTGCCTGCACCTGGGTGTGATAACCCAACTTCTCTAGCTGTCCAGAGGTGTCTTCAATGGCTTTAAAACTATTCTCTTCAAAAATATCGGAGGCGATTATTGGTGCAAAAACCTTTTTTAATGCTTTGGCATCTGCATCCATAATGACCAATCCATACGGTTTGAACAGCTCATTTACCATATACCTAGTAGCTGTTGCAAGAGACTGATTTTGAAGATAAGCATGCTCCACGATCGTTTTTAATTTATCCGCGTTAGCGGATAATCCGAACGTGCCACAATATTGTTTCACGGTGTCGGCAATATTATGCGTCGACATCCGACCCGTAGCGGATACGGCAGGCGTATCCCATATAATTTTCTTACCGAATACCTTCGTGTTATTGATTTCTGCAAAATCATGATCTTCGGTAGCCATCCAATAGACCGGTACAAATGAATATTCCGGATAGGCTTCTTTTAGATCTTTAGCCAACCGTATGGCCGTTACAATCTTAAAAATAAAATATAGCGGACCGGTGAATATGTTGAGTTGGTGCCCTGTGGTGACGGTAAACGTCTTTTTATCCTCCAACAAGGTAATGTTAGCCTCCACTTCTGGGGATTGCGCTAAAAGGGACCCATATTGCTCGCGAAGTACGGTGGTTAATAATTTTCTATGCGGAAAGGTCTCCTTCTCAACTATCTGTTTTTTGAATCCCGCTAAGGTTGGCTGCTGCCCAAAAAAAGGCATTAACTGTTCATCATTGGCAAGATAGGCTAATAGTGTTTGCGAAAAACTACCGGTATCACTGTAATCAATGTATGTTGCTTTCATCTAACTCTTTTCGTATCGTAATCTACGGATTGAGCGACCAATTTACATATTTTTACACGAAGCTACCGCGAGGATACAGAAATTATAGCAAACGTTTGACGAAACGCTATTTAATCACTTTTCCGTATAGATCGAAATCCTCTGCCCGCTCCACTTTTACCTCAACAAAATCACCAATACGGGCATAGTCCATTGTCGCATCCAACATCACCTCATTATCCACTTCCGGCGAATCGTATTCGGTGCGACCGATAAAATAATCACCGTCCACACGATCCACAAGAACCTTAAATGTTTGTCCGATCTTTTGTTGATTAATTTCGTACGAAATACCCTGTTGTACCTCCATTATTTGCTCTACGCGTGACTCTTTTTCCTCTTGCGGCACATTATCTGTTAAGGTATGTGCATGTGTTCTTTCTTCGTGTGAATACGTAAAACAACCTAAACGGTCAAACCGCGTTTCTTCTACCCATTCCAACATTTCATGGAAGTCTTGCTCCGTTTCTCCCGGATAGCCGCATATCAAGGTTGTGCGTAAGGCAATATCAGGCACTTTATCCCGTATTTGGTTAACAAGGTCAATCTGCTTTTGCTTGGTTGTTCCGCGACGCATTGACTTCAACATCGCATCCGAAATGTGCTGCAAAGGCATATCCAAATAATTGCAGATATTCGATCGCTCATTTATCGCATCTAAGATATCCATAGGAAATCCCGACGGATAAGCATATTGCAGACGAATCCATTCGATTCCATCTACATCAGATAAAAAGCGCAACAAATCTGCTAGGTTACGTTTGCCGTAAATATCCAAACCATAATAGGTAAGATCCTGCGCAATAAGGATCAATTCCTTCGTTCCGTTGGACGTCAAAAACTTCGCCTCCTTCACTAAATCGTCTATGGATTTGGACACGTGTTTGCCACGCATCAAGGGGATAGCGCAAAATGAACAAGGACGGTTACAACCTTCTGCTATTTTAAAATAAGAATAGTGGGACGGTGTGGACAACAGGCGCTCACCTAATAGCTCATGTCGATAGTCTGCCCCAATGGTCGTCAACAATTCTGGCAGGTCATTTGTTCCAAAATAGGCGTCAACATTCGTTATTTCAGATTGAAGCTCCGGTTTGTAGCGCTCGGATAAGCACCCCGTTACGATAACCTTATTTATCTTCCCTTCTTCCTTTAGTGCGGAATATTGTAAAATGGTATCAATAGATTCCTGTTTCGCATTATCAATAAAACCGCAGGTATTAATGACGACTATATCGTTTGTCTGTAGCTGGGAAGATTCGTGTACGACTTCCATTTGGTTGCCCTTCAGTTGACCCATTAACACTTCAGAATCGTGCGTATTCTTGGAGCATCCCAACGTCACGACATTCACCCGAGGTCTGCTCACCTGCGGAGCAACCTTTCTATTTTTTGTTCTCATTTCTATTCATTATGATTACACAGATGCATAGTGCCTCTATGCAATCAAACCTAAATAAAGTTCATTTTTATATACAATATAATCGACCGTATAAAATGAGCCTATTTTGCTTTCCGCTGCCATCAAGGACTGCCTTGTAGAGGTGATTACTTAAACAACGAATCGACGAAATCCTTTTTGTTAAATAGCTGCAAGTCGCCGATCTTCTCACCCACACCAATATATTTAACCGGAATTTTAAACTGATCAGAAATACCGATGACCACCCCTCCTTTTGCCGTACCATCCAATTTTGTTAGCGCCAGGGCATTCACATCGGTAGCTTGTGTAAATTGAGTAGCTTGCTCAATGGCATTTTGTCCTGTGGAAGCGTCCAGAACAAGCAATATTTCATGGGGAGCACCCGGCACGACCTTCTGCATCACATTTTTGATTTTGGTCAACTCATTCATCAGACCTACTTTATTGTGCAGGCGTCCTGCGGTATCTATAATGGCTACGTCATCTCCGTTTGCCACTGCCGATTTAACCGTATCGAATGCAACCGAAGCCGGATCTGACCCCATCGGTTGGGCTACAACACGAACATTCACGCGCTCGCCCCACAGCTTAATCTGGTCTACAGCCGCTGCACGGAAGGTGTCGGCAGCACCTAATACAACCTTATTCCCTGCTTCTTTCAATTGATGAGCAAGCTTACCGATCGTGGTGGTCTTCCCTACACCATTTACACCGACAACCATAATTACATACGGTTTGTGGGCACCATACTCAAATGTTTCAAAGTCATCACTGTTATTTTCCGCCAGCAAAGCTTGTATTTCTTCTTTAAGAAGGCGATTTAAATCTTCTGTACCGACATATTTATCCCGTGCCACACGTTGTTGGATACGGTCAACAACCTTCAAGGTCGTCGTTACGCCGACGTCTGACATCACCAATACCTCTTCAAGATTATCCAAAACTTCGTCATCGATAGTCGATTTGCCCACAACGGCTTTGGTTATTTTGGAAAAAAATCCCTCCTTGGTTTTTTCAAGACCTTTATCTAAAGCTTCTTGTGCCTCTACTGTTTCCTGCTTCTTTTTAAAAAAATCAAATAATCCCATGGATAAAAAAGTAAAAGGTAAATATACTAAAAAAGCCCTTTCGGTACATACCAAAACGGCTTATCTTATCTTTTAAAGAAAACTTTAAAAAGGTATAGCTGTTACGCAACTTATTTTGCAGCTTCTGCTACAAATTCTTTCACCTTGTCATTGTGAACCATACCTTCTTTGAAGGTATAAGCTCCCGTTTTGACAGACTTAGTAGTTACGACAACCTTAGTAAATTCCTTACCGCCTCCTTTTTGTAACGATGCAACCGATTTCTTTGCCATTGTCTATGTTTTTAAGAGCGTCAACACGCCCCAGTTAATTACTTAATTTCTTTATGAACTGTTACTTTTCTAAGCACCGGATTGAATTTTTTCAGCTCTAAGCGCTCTGTTGTATTTTTCTTGTTCTTTGTGGTGATATAGCGAGACATTCCCGGAAGACCACTTTCTTTGTGCTCAGTACATTCTAAGATTACTTGTACCCTATTTCCTTTTTTTGCCATTATTTTACTTTATTTTATCCGTTAAAAAACGGACAGATTTCATGAATATTTTGATAACAGGCGGTAACGATTAAATAGATCCTTTTTTGATAAATTTATCGATTACTGCTGTAATTCCTTTTTTGTTAATCGTTTTGATCGCCGAAGTTGATACTTTCAGCGTAATCCAACGGTCTTCTTCTGGAATATAAAAACGCTTTGTTTGTAAATTAGGGTAAAACCTACGTTTCGTTTTAACGTTTGAGTGTGAAACGCTATTCCCTGTTAATGCCGCCTTGCCTGTTAAATCACAAATTCTTGACATGATATTTGATTTTTAATGTTGTTTCTCCAAATCGCTCTTTTCACAAAGAGTTTGCAAATATCCATATTTAATTTGTGAATTGCAAGCAATGAAATGTTTTTTTAAAAGTTTTCCACAATCCACATCGTGTTTTCTAACGCAAGATCGTTTTCACTTTCGTATATTTGTTTTTTTAATCTGACATGCTTCACAAAACGCCAGGAATCGCTCTCAAAACAACCAACTATACCGACAACAGTATTGTTGTCCATATTTTCACCGAAACGTTCGCTATGCAGTCTTACCTTATCAACGGGGCGAGAAAACCAAAAGCACGCATTCCAGCCAATCTCTTTCAGCCTTTACATCTCTTGGACCTCGTGGTTTATAATAAAGAGAGCAACGGATTACAACGTATAAAGGAAGCTTATCCACGCCCGCTGCTAATAGACATACCCTTAGACATCGTAAAAGGATCATTAGCCTTATTTCTGAACGAAATATTATATAAGGTGCTCCGTCATCAATCTCCGGACGCTTTTCTTTTTAACTTTGTGCAACAATCTATTATATGGCTGGATGAGACAGATAAGCCTCTGTCAAATTTCCACTTGATCTTCCTCATTAAGCTAAGCCGTTTCCTCGGCTTCTTACCCCTACACCATCATAAACAACAATACGCCTATTTTAATTTAGTAGAGGGTGTATTTACCGATAAGCTCCCTGCCCATACCCATGTATTGCAAGAACCACACACCGCAATTTTTTACCATTTGCTACAAACGGATTTCGAAAAATCAAACGGTATCAAAATAAATAAGAACGACCGCAAGTATCTCATCGAAAAAGTGCTCGAATTTTACCGGCTTCATACGGAAAACTTCGGTCAAGTAAACTCACTGTACATCCTAGAAGAAATATTTAACTAAATATTTTGATGTAACATTTTTATTGCTATTTTTAAACTGGCAAAAATCGTTTACTTACTTTATTTAAAATCTACTGTTATGGACTGGTTTCTGAAAACACTAAAAGAAAACTATGCTAATTTCGATGGCCGGGCACGCAGAAAAGAATTCTGGATGTTCGTTTTATTTGTTTGGCTAATCTATGTTGCTCTCAGCATCGTAGGAGGTATACTCTCCTATATCAGCTCTGTTTTGGGCGGGTTAGTATACGGTATTTTGGGGCTGGTCTCTCTTGCGCTACTTATTCCTACACTAGCGGTAGGCGTACGTAGGCTACATGATACGGGTTGCCCCACATGGTATATTATTTTCTCCTTTATTCCGATTGTCAACCTATATTTCCTTTATCTGATGATCAAAGAAGGTGACAAGGGACCGAACGAGTTTGGCCCTGATCCAAAAACAAGCGGTGATGATCCCAACCCGTTTGGCAACTTCCCACCAACTCCGGGAAACAACCCATTTACAAACAATCCTAACGCATAAATGCAAAGCCAGACATTAAAATGTCTGGCTTTCTTAATAAATCTCTGAAAAAAAGAAGCTGTTTTTCCTCTTTGAAAAACAGCCCTTCACAATAAATATATTTGAAATCTAAATTAGATAAGCTTTACATTTACCGCATTAAGACCTTTACGGCCTTGTTCTACTTCGTAAGATACATGATCATTCTCACGAACTTTGTCTACTAATCCTGACACATGAACAAAAATTTCACTCTCGCCAGAGTTAGGGATAATGAAACCGAAACCTTTGGTTTCATTAAAAAATTTTACTACGCCTTCTTGCATTATTGTAATGTATTATTATGTATTATTTCTAAAGGTATAAATTAATTTCTAATGTCTCTTTATTTATTTTCACTTTTAAACGAAAAGCAACTAGTATCGTCAAACAATACGCATGCAATTTTGTATTAAGTAACAATTAAGATAAAAAATATGAAAAAAATAATCGGTTTAATTTTAGCAGTCTGTATGGTATCCATGTCCAACGCACAAACCAATAATTTCGAATCCAGTAGAAGAGTGTCCACCAGAGGATACGCTGAAAAAGAGGTAACACCTGATATCGTGTACATTTCCATTTCCTTGCGGGAATACTTTGTAGATGGCAACATTAAAAAGAAAGTCGATATCGAAACACTGGAAAAGCAACTTTATGATGCCGCATTAGCTATTGGGGTTAAAAAAGAGGATTTCAACATCCAAAACATTTACAGTTACAACTATGACAGCTCGAAGAAAAAGGAAAACAAACAGTTACTGCAAGCGAAACAATATAGAATAAAAGTGTCTAATCTCAACGGGTTGAATAGCATGTTAGATCAAGTGGATCCCAAAGGGATACAAAACACTTCAATAAACGGCTACGATCACTCTCAAAAGCGTCAGATTGAGAAAGAATTGAAAGTAGCAGCAGTACAGGACGCCCGTACTAATGCAGAGATTATCGCTACGGCTACCGGAGATAAAATCGGAAAAGTACTCGTTATTAATGACAACAGTTCGTTTGGTTGGAACGATATTTCGCCGACTCCACGCATGTACGCCATGTCTGCAAAAGCAGAAATGGGGGATGCTGCTTCGGCACAAGGAGAAAGCCTCGATATCAACGTACGCCCGATTAAGCTCACCTGTAACATCGATGGTGTTTTTGAGTTATTATAGTTTTTCCCGCAAAAAAGAACCAAAACCGAACGAAGTGAGCCCATGGACATCAAAATAAACATTTGTCCATAAAACCTCGCCGGTGTTTTTGTTGAATCCTTGTTTACTTAAGGTTAAGGATAGCAAGTACAATGCATAAGCAAGAATGTTTTGTATCCATTATGAAAAACAATCTTTCTTTTGAAAAAGGAAAAAGAGTACGAGAGCTAAGATGGGTGGAGCGCGTCTCCACCCTACTGGATAACAAGTTCAAAATCGGCGGGTTCCGTTTCGGACTAGACCCCGTATTGAATTTCTTTCCTATTCTTGGGCAAACCATCACCTTTGCAACATCTGTCTTATTAGTCCTGGTGATGTTTCGAAATGGCGTAAGCCCTAAAGCTGCAACCAAAATGCTGCTAAACACAATCTTCGATGCAATTATCGGTTCTATACCTTTTCTGGGGAACATCTTCGATTTCTTTTACAAGGCCAATCAACGCAACATCAAGATATTAAAGGCGCATTATAACGACGGAAAGCACCAGGGAAGTGCTAAAGGAATATTAACGGCATTATTTGTCTTTCTCCTTGCGTTATGTATAGTCTTTATTTACCTGCTATGGATCTTCGGTGAATGGGTTATAGGAATCATTGCACACTAATCGCTATTTTTGCAATATATGAGCAAAACAAGAATATTCGCCCTAGGCATGATTGTACTCATGCTTATTGCTTTTTTCAGCAATCCGAAACAGGAGCAGCACGAAAAGATAGTTCGGGAAAAAGCCATAGTGCTTCTTAAACAAGAAGCGGGGGAACAAAACGAACAGGCAATAGATTTTGGTATACAGCTTTTTGGAAATACCTTAATCGACCAATTCATGCGAAACCATGTTAAGGTAGAAAACTACTACCTCTTTTCGCTCACCAAAATACAGATGGGTCACCAGAAAAATACCATCGGCGGAGGAGCGTTTGGCACCATCTGGCTCAGCCCTAAAATAGATGAAAAAGCAGCTGAGATAGCCAAATTAATAAAAGAGGGCCTCTAATGCTGGATATCCTCTATGAAGATGATGACCTGATCGCTATTAATAAGCCACATGGATTATTGGTGCACCGGTCTTCTATTGCAGCTAACGTCTCTGAATTCGCCTTACAACTCCTGCGTGATCAGATACAGCAGATTGTATTTCCAGCACATCGTCTAGATCGCAAAACAGGTGGTGTCCTACTCTTCACAAGAAACAGGGAAATGGACTCGCTCACCCAACAACTCTTTGCGCATAACCAAATAGCAAAAATTTATTGGGCTATTGTTCGAGGTTACACAGACGAGGAAGGAACCATTGATTACCCAATTCGCAAAGAGAATGGTGTCTTACAAAACGCAATGACACATTATCGAACTTTATCCCGTACGGAGATTAATATTCCTTTTGGAAAGCACGCTACTTCGCGCTATTCCTTCGTTGAGGTAAAGCCTCAGACCGGTAGGATGCACCAAATTCGCAAACATCTTGCACATATTTTTCATCCTATCATTGCAGATAGACCGCACGGCTGCAATAAGCAAAACAAGCTTTGGAAAGAACAATTTGCTATGGAGACGATGATGCTCCATGCGCAAGGACTAACATTTAAGCATCCGCGGACTCAGCAAGAAATCACCATCGAAGCCCCGCCGCTTCCCGAATTTATGCGCGTACGACAAATATTGAGCTTGTAGCACGGGCTATTTGTTTACAATCCCGACAAAATGAATTACGCCAGATAATTTGATGTTTTTAGGAATTATGCATTTTTATTTATTTCTAGAAGCATGCATGAACTCATTTGAAATTCGGTTCGTGAATGCAAAGCATTTTAGTTAGGTTTGGAAAAATTTAGATACCATGATCAAAAACATAGCGTTAGCCGAGCATCATGTCGCTCTAGGGGCTAAAATGGTGCCTTTTGCGGGGTTTAACATGCCCGTCCAATATTCCGGAATTAACGATGAACACGAAACCGTTCGCACTGCGGTCGGCGTCTTCGACGTCAGCCATATGGGCGAGTTTATCCTAAAAGGGGAAAAAGCGATGGATTTAATCCAAAAGATATCTTCCAATGACGTTTCCAAATTGTATGATGGCAAGATACAATACGCCTATATACCCAATGAAACAGGTGGAATCGTTGACGATTTTTTAACCTATCGCATTGACGCACAGACCTACTTATTAGTCGTTAATGCATCCAACATAGAAAAAGATTGGAAGTGGATCAGCAATTACAACGACTACGGTGTGGAGATGCAAGACATTTCTGATAAAACCTCCTTATTTGCCGTTCAAGGTCCGAAAGCTGCCGAAGCCTTAGAGGGACTTACTGATATCGAACTAGCAAAGATGGAATATTATACTTTTAAAAAAGGAACATTCGCTGGTGTTGACAATGTACTGATATCTGCCACGGGCTATACGGGTGCGGGAGGATTTGAAATTTATGTGGCGAATGAAAACGCGAAAAAGATATGGGATGCGATCTTCCAAGCAGGCGAAGCATATGGCATCAAACCGATCGGCTTAGGGGCTCGTGATACATTACGTTTGGAAATGGGCTTTTGCCTTTATGGAAATGACATTGACGAAAGCACCTCCCCATTCGCCGCCGGTCTTGGCTGGGTAACAAAATTCACCAACGATTTTGTAAACAGTGACCACTTAAAAGCTGAAAAAGAAAATGGGTCTTCTCAGAAATTGGTTGGTTTCGAAATGCTGGAACGTGGTATTCCGCGCCATGACTATGAAATTGTTGATGCCGAAGGCAACAAAATTGGGCACGTAACCTCTGGTACGCAATCGCCAACGCTGAAAAAATCAATCGGGTTGGGATACGTAAACAAAGCCTTTTCCAAAGAGGGAACAGATATATATATATCCATCCGAAATCAAGCGGTAAAAGCCGTCGTGAAAAAACCTCCTTTTGTCAAATAGAAAACTCGTGCTATAATCTTTATAGAGACGCAATTCTTGCGTCTCTATTTTTTTTTCTTCGGTTGTTGTTTCGTACCCTCCCGGACACTCTTCTTCACAATCTTCAATAACACCAGCTTGAGGTAAATCAGCACCACTAATAAGGCTATAGAGATGAATAAAAAAAGATGGTTCCCAGATTGGAAAGACATGATGCCACTATACACCAAAAATGCAATAGCAAGATTTAAAACAATATTTAAGAGGAAATATTTTGTCATCGAACAACCTGTTATTATTTAAGGGAAAATTCCCAATTCTTCATAAGCTACCCCGATCTTCTCGATAGCACAGAGGAACGCAGCTGTGCGTAAATCCCCTACATCTTCTCGGCCGGTATAAATATCCCGAATCTCGCGATACGAACCTATCATCGTATCTTCCAACCCCGAATGCACTAAATCTATTTCATCCGGACCGCGTAAAATAGTTTTCCGCTCCAGATCCGATACACGTTTTCCCGTGGTAGACTCAATAATATCAATGAGCTCTTTATACATATTTTCACTGAAACGCTTTTCTAAACGTCCATAACGCACATGGCTAAGGTTCTTCAACCACTCAAAATACGAAACGGTTACCCCTCCTGCGTTAAGATAAATATCCGGGATAACCAGGACACCTTTTTTATTCAAGATCTCATCTGCATCCGCCGTTAATGGTCCATTAGCCGCTTCTCCCACAATTTTGGCCTGAATACGATCCGCATTGTCCTTATGGATAACACTCTCTAATGCCGCAGGAATAAGGATATCGCATGGTTGTTCCAACCCTTCTGCGGGGTTTGAAATATTAATAGCGCCGGGGAAATTAAGAATACTTCCTGTCGTCTTTCTATGAGCTTGTACTAAGTCCACGTCCAACCCGTTTTCGTCATAGATCGCTCCATCGTATTCAATCAAACCAACAAGTTTTGCACCCGCCGCCTGAAAATATTTCGCCGCGTGATACCCTACGTTTCCTAATCCCTGAACAATAATCCGTTTTCCGACAATACCTGCAGTGAGTCCGATTTTCTCCATATCCTCCTGAAAAGAACACGCCTCGCGAACACCAAAGAATACACCTAAACCCGTTGCTTCGGCCCTACCACGAACTCCACCCTGTGAGACTGGTTTACCCGTGACACATGCTTCGGCATCGATATCGTTTGGATTAAGAGAAGTATACGTATCCATGATCCAACTCATCTCCCGTGCGCTCGTACCATAATCTGGCGCAGGAACATCAATCCCGGGACCTATAAAATTCTTTTTGACTAACTCCGATGTATAGCGACGTGTAATATTTTCCAATTCAAAATCGGTGTATTTACGCGAGTTAATTTTTATTCCGCCCTTAGCGCCTCCAAAGGGAACGTTTACGATAGCGCACTTGTAAGTCATTAAAGAAGCTAGAGCCATCACCTCTTCCTGGTTAACCTCCAAGCTAAAGCGAATACCTCCTTTACAAGGCAACTTGTGATGTGAATGCTGAACTCTATATGCTTCGATAACCTCAATGTCATTTCCGATTTTTACTGGAAAACGTACCCGAAGAATAGAGTTACAAGCCTTAATCTGTTCTAAAATTCCGTGATCAAAGCGCGTCAACTTCGCTGCTTTATCAAAGTTGCGCTGGACACTTTCAAAAAAAGTATCATTTTCTGAATTTTCTGCTCCCATTATGAATATGTTTCAAGATTAAATGGAACTTTTTGTTCCAAAATCGCGCAATATAGCAAACATTTATAAGTATTCATGTTTAAATCCCTTTTTCCTAGCGATTTAATAAATAACAGAGCTTTTGATTAAGTTTTTCACAAACTAGTATACATCCATATCTGGATCAATTTCTTCCTTCCAAGCCAATATACCTCCCGCTAAGTTAGATAAATTGTCAAATCCTTGTTGTTCCAATAACATCACGGCCTGCGCACTACGTTTACCACTACGACAGTGTATGATAACCGGCTTATCTTTCGAAACCTTGTCCGCCTCAATTACGATTCCTGCTAACGGAATGTTGACGCCATCCAGATTGGAAACTTCGTATTCAAAAGGCTCACGGACATCGATAAGTTGGAAATCTTCCTTACGATCCATCATTCCTTGGAGCTCTTCAACTGTAACTTCTTTCATGTTTTTTATATTTTCTTGTATCAAACTTACATAAATTCTCCTCAGCCATCAAGCACTATTTATAAAGGAAATATACTATTTTTAGGCACACATAGTGGAGTCCTATCATGAAAGAAAAAGTTTTACATGGCTATTTTTTTGCCTTTTTCCAATTTGCCGTCAGTCTGTCAGCTGTAACTGCTCAAACAGTGGAAACAGGGGACGTGGAACGTATTATCTCAGCACTTGCCGCCGACGATATGCGAGGAAGGGCAGCATTAAGCCCTGATATTGCACTCGCTGCGGATCTTATCGCAGAAGAATTCCGGCGAGCGGATTTAAAGCCTTATGCCGAGGAAAACTACCGTCAGACGTTTGAGGTAACGAAGGTTTCTACGAAAAATGAATCCATCAAGATCAATGGGAAAGCCATGAAAGTCGATGAATTTATTATCTTGAACAATAATCCCACGCTTTCTTGGAACCAGGACTCTGAAATAGAAACGCTGGAAATAAATGCAGGAGACGATTTTTCAGAGCGATTCCGCGATATCGTGCGAAACAATCCAAACCACAACATGGTCTGGGTAGACCCGTCATTTGCTCCTATGCTCGCGCGTTTCAAAAACATATTTTCACGTGAAAATGTAATTCCAAAACAAGCCGGTGCAACCAGCAGTCCAAGTAAAGTGTTTGCCATTAAGAAAGAGGACACCAAAAGTTTTGACGTAGAAGCCAACATCATACAGGAAGATTTTCCGCTGTTCAATGTGGCTGCTGTCATCCCTGGAAAATCTAAAGCAGATGAATTTGTTGTTTTCTCTGCACATTACGATCACATCGGCATCCTTGACCCCATAGGGAAAGATTCCATAGCCAACGGCGCCGATGACGATGCCTCCGGCACGACAGCCATGATTGCATTGGCCAAACATTTCAAAAAGGAAGACATCAATGAACGCACGTTGATTTTTGTTGCTTTTACCGCGGAAGAGATTGGTATGTTTGGCTCCAAATACTTTTCTAATCATATCGATGCCGATAAGGTCGTTGCGATGATTAATATAGAAATGATCGGTAAGGATTCGAAATTTGGACCAAGTACCCTATATGTAACGGGCTACCATCATTCCAATTTGGCGGAATTGATGCAAGATAACCTAAAGGGAACCGCTTTTACGTTCCATCCGGATCCATACCCTACACAGAATCTCTTTTATAGAAGTGATAATGCTGTTTTGGCAGCGTTAGGTGTTCCAGCACATACATTTTCTACTTCGCAGATTGATAAAGATGCATACTACCATACGGTAAAAGATGAGTTTTCTACATTGGATATCCGGAATATAAAGTCCAGCATAGAAGCCATTGCCAAAGGTGTTGTCGGAATCGTTACGGGAGAGCAAACACCGTCACGTGTGGAGAAATTAACGGACTAGTTTTTGCATCACGTAATCATCGAGGATATAACCATGGTAAGGTATGTCCACTTCCTCCACAACTTGAAATCCTTGTTTGAGATAGAAGTGATATGCCTTATTTCCTCTATTGACATTAAGCTCTACTACCGAGCAATCGAGTTCTTTTGCTTTTTCTATCGCGAAATCAATTAGTTTTTTACCCAACCCCAGCCCCTGACTGGTTGCTAAAAGATATAGTTTTTCTATTCGCAAAATAGCATCATTCTTCTTTTGAAGAGCGATAAAGCCTAAAGGTTTTTCCTGTTGTTGAAAGATAAGATAAAAATCTTCTCCGTCTATCATAGATTGCTGAATAGCTTCGGGGCTATAATTTTTACACAGCATGAAATCTATTTGAGCGCGACTTAGAATCGTCGTGTATGTTGTATGGTATACTTCCGTCCCCAAATGCTGGATTACAGCAACGTCCTTCTTGCTTACTTTTCGAATAGCGTACATTTTAAATTTCTTCGCCTATACAAACATATTCGTCGGTGTTAAATTCCAGATAAATAAAACCCTCCTGTTCAGTCAAGAATTCATCTGGGTTAACATGTTTAAGCCCGACCAAAGATTTGAGTCGGCTTTCTGAAACGAGAACACGCGTGCCAACTTCTTTCCATTTTTCGTAGCGGTGACGGACATACACATACCGTCTCCCATGAGACAATACGACAATATTAATTAGTGCACAATAGACTTTTAGCACTTCGTCCAGCGCATCGCACAAGATATTAACGGCTTTGTGGTTGTTTCGGATAAGGTAATTCAAAGCGTCCGGCAGAAATTCCTGTTGTATGGGGAAAATTTTAATTTGCTCTTGCTGATATGTTTCTTTTTTTGCACTGAATATGGCATCTACTTTGATATCTGCTGCTAAAAAGAAATCTATCGTTTCATCGTTCGCTATTACCGTTGGATTCCACTCTAGTAGTTGCCCCATATTTTCTTCATCGAGCGCGTCATAAGAGGCCACAATCAAGGCTGGTTCCTGATTCTCTCTAACGATATGGTGTGAAGACATAGTTGGGAAGCTAGGGGGTTATTCGCCAAGTTGTCGCAACGTGATATACGACATCAAGCCAATACTCACTTTCAGCGCATTTTCATCAACATCAAAAGTCGGGGTGTGTACAGCCGATGAAATACCGGCGGCTTTATTTCCCGTTCCCAACCGATAGAAGCAGGCGTTTGTTTCTTGCGAATAATAGGAGAAATCTTCCGCCGCAGGCCATATATCCAACTCAACAACATTTTCCTCTCCCAAATATTCCACGGCAAAATTACGAGACGCTGTTGTTAATCTCTCCTCGTTAATGAGGAATGGATAACCTTTTCGTACTTCGAAATCACAGGTTGCTCCCATACTCTCCGCGATACCTGTTGCCATCTTGATCATACGCTCATGTGCTTCTGTCCGCCACTTTTCATCAAACGTACGAAACGTCCCTTCCAAATATACTTCATCAGGAATAATATTGGTAGCACCATTTCCCGCTATCTTCCCCCAAGACAAAACTGTCGGTATCCTTGGATCTGCATTTCGACTCACTACTTGCTGAAGAGCGGTAATAATCTGCGCCGTAATGGCGATGGGATCTATGTTCTGATGTGGATGCGCACCGTGTCCGCCCTGACCTTTCACTGTCATAAAAAGCTCGTCACAAGATGCCATGTATTTTCCTGCACGAAAACCTACTTTGCCTGTTTCAATAAAGGGCATCACATGTTGTCCGATAATACCTGTAGGCACTGGGTTTTCTAGTACGCCCTCTTTAATCATAATGGACGCTCCGCCCGGTAGGCGCTCTTCACCAGGCTGGAATATAAGCTTTATGGTCCCCCCGAATTCGCTTTTTAAAGATTGTAATATGGCTGCTACACCTAGCAGCGAAGAGGTATGCACATCGTGTCCACAAGCATGCATAACGCCCAAATTTTGTGACCCATAGCTACGGCCGTCTATCTCTTGTATAGGAAGTGCATCCATATCCGCACGCAGAGCCAATACCTGTGTTGACGGCTTCTCTCCATAGATCAGCCCGACCACACCCGTATTTGCCATGCTCTCATAAGGTACTCCCAAGCGATCCAGTTGCTCTTTAACAAAAGCAGATGTCTCATATTCTTCAAACGATAATTCGGGATGTTGATGTAAATGGCGTCTAAATTTGATCGTCTCCTCAAAGAAATCGTCAGCGAGTTGTTTTATTTTTTCTTTCAGCATGGACATAATTTTTCTACTTATTCGTACGCCCAAACATCTTCCGTGAAAACAAATACGTTGGTGTATTGCGAGCGTAATTCTCGCATAAAATTCGTCGCTTCTGACCGGCTTCTGAAATCGCCTACCTTTACTCTATAATTTGGCTCCTCATAGGTCACATAAGCTCCGATATCTTTATAAGATCGTTGAAACCTAGCTTGTACCGCGTACGCGTCACTCCGGTTTCCTCCAGAAAATACCTGAACACGAAAACCACGTACTTTAACCCGCTTTCCACTCTTCTTATCAACTACTTTCGACCCGAGACTAATCATACGGGCAGTTGTTGGATTGATATCGTTTTCCGCTCTGAATTCTTGCAAAAGGTTAATCAGCGAATCCTTTTCTACTTCGACGATTCCCGATTGTGCTTTACCAAGCTGTGCAAATCCAAGGAGTACAAAACCAAATATCAATCCTTTATATAACATTTTCCGTAAATTTTTTACGCGTTTTTTCCGTGACAGTTTTTATATTTCTTTCCAGAACCACAAGGACATTCATCATTTCTACCCACCGTTTGTGTCTTACGTATAGGTTGTGTGACTTGTTGTTCACGCGTATCTCGATCTTCGTCAGACACCCCCGTAGGGGAAGCTAGTTCCGCTTTAGTTGCCTTAACCTGAACGGGTTGAGGTTGTACTGGACGTGCTTCCCGAACATTTTGCGGTTCTTGTTGTTGACCTGGTATTTCCCCTTTAAACAAGAAACTTACGATCTCTTTATTCATGGACGCCAACATACCTTTGAAAAGATTGTATGCTTCCATCTTATAAATAATAATAGGATCCTTTTGCTCATATACCGCGTTCTGCACAGATTGCTTCAAGTCATCCATTTCTCGTAAGTGTTCCTTCCAAGCCTCGTCAATCAACGCCAAAACTATGCCTTTTTCAAACGATCTGAAAACTTCCTTCCCACTAGATTCTACTGCTTTTTGCAAATTGGTCGCAACTTGTATGCCACGAATACCATCCGTAAACGGTACCACTACATTTTCTATCATGCCGCCACGTTCTGCCAAAACGTTTGTTAGCACTGGAAGCGTCTGTTCCGCAATTTGTTTCTCCTTATTTTGATAATGCGTGAGAATCTGCTGAAACAGTTTATCTGTTACTGCCGTTAAACCACTTTGCGTAAACTCCTCCTCCTCTATTTCGGGATTAATAGCAAACAAACGAATAACTTCAATTTGGAATTCTTCGTAAGTTCCTCCCTCTTTTGCCTCGGTTACGATATCTTCGACCACATCGTAAATGGTGTTGTTCAAATCGACATCCAGACGCTCACCAAACAACGCGTTCTTGCGCTTGGAATAGATTACTGTACGTTGAGAGTTCATTACGTCGTCGTATTCCAGCAAACGCTTACGAATACCAAAGTTATTCTCCTCCACTTTTCGCTGCGCTCTTTCGATTGATTTTGTCAACATACTGTGTTGCATCACTTCTCCGTCTTCCACACCCATTTTCACCATGATGTTGGAAATCCGTTCAGAAGCAAACAATCGCATCAAATTATCCTCCAGTGACACGAAGAATTGCGATGAACCAGGATCCCCTTGGCGACCAGCACGCCCGCGTAACTGACGGTCGACACGACGCGATTCATGTCTTTCTGTACCAATAATGGCCAAACCGCCCGCATTAATAACTTCCTGCGTCAACTTAATATCCGTACCACGTCCCGCCATGTTGGTTGCAATGGTTACTTGACCTGGACGCCCTGCCTCTGCAACAATATCAGCTTCCTTTTGGTGAAGTTTCGCGTTCAATACATTATGCTTGATACCGCGTAATTTTAACATTCGGCTAAGCAATTCCGAAATCTCGACAGAAGTGGTACCCACAAGTACCGGTCTCCCCGCTTCGGTCAACGCTTGAATTTCTTGTGCTACAGCATTGTATTTTTCTCTCGCTGTACGATAAATCAAATCCTGTCGATCATCCCGTTGAATCGGTCTATTTGTCGGAATTTCCACCACATCCAGCTTATAAATCTGCCAAAGTTCCCCCGCTTCTGTGGATGCCGTACCCGTCATCCCAGCAAGCTTGTGATACATCCGGAAATAATTCTGTAAGGTAATCGTTGCATATGTTTGCGTCGCATCTTCGACCTTTACATTTTCTTTCGCTTCAATTGCTTGATGCAGACCATCAGAATAACGGCGTCCTTCCATGATACGACCCGTTTGTTCATCAACAATCTTCACCTTACCTTCATCCACGATATATTGATCGTCAATCTCAAATAAGGTGTAGGCTTTAAGCAATTGGTTGATAGAATGGATACGCTCTGACTTAACAGAGTAATCACGCAAAAGCTCTTCTTTTTTTTGTGCTTTTTCTTCTAAGGAAATATCTGATTTTTCGATATCAGCGATCTCAGACCCAACGTCGGGCATAATGAAAAAGTTAGGATCTTCACCGGAAGCCGTAATCAATTCGATCCCCTTTTCACTCAACTCTACTTGATTATTTTTTTCATCGATCACAAAGAAAAGTTCTGCATCCACCTTGGGCATATTGCGGCTTTGCTCGGCCATATAATGGTTTTCGACCTTCTGCAATAGCTGTCTGTGGTTTCCTTCGGACAGGAACTTAATCAGGGCCTTATTTTTAGGCAAGCCACGATAAGCACGCAACAACGCCATTCCCCCACTCTCTACATCAGAATCGCCTTTGGCAATGGATTTTTTTGCTTCGTTAAAAACCGTATTTACATAGGCCTTTTGGGCATTTACCAATCTTTCAATTCGCGGTTTCAGTTGATAAAACTCATGCTGATCACCCCGTGGAATAGGGCCGGAAATAATCAAGGGCGTCCGCGCATCATCAATCAAAACAGAATCCACCTCGTCAATCATGGCATAATGCAGCTTTCGCTGTACCATAGAATCGGGTGTCTGTGTCATATTGTCGCGCAAATAATCGAAACCAAATTCATTATTTGTTCCGTATACGATATCTGATAGATAAGCTTTTCTACGTTGCGGTGAGTTAGGTTGGTGTTTGTCGATACAGTCCACACTCAATCCATGGAACTCAAATAATGGCCCGTTCCATTCGGAGTCACGACGTGCTAAGTAATCATTTACGGTTACGATATGTACACCCTGCCCAGATAATGCGTTTAGGTATGTCGGCAATGTACCTACTAAAGTTTTACCCTCTCCGGTAGACATTTCCGCAATCTTACCTTGGTGTAAAACTATACCCCCAATGAGCTGCACATCATAGTGTACCATATTCCAGGTAACTTCTGTACCAGCCGCTGTCCAAGAGTTTTTCCATACCGCTTTATCACCTTCCACTACGACATTTGGTTTGTTTGCTGCCAATTCACGGTCAAAATCGGTTGCGGTAACCTCAATTTCTTTATTTTCTGTTAAGCGACGTGCGGTATCTTTCACCACAGCAAAAGCTTCTGGCAAGATCTCCAGCAGCACTTCTTCCAGTTTTTTGTCTCTATCCTTCGATAGCTTGTCTACTTTCTCATAAAGGGCCGTCTTTTCGCCCATATCCACATCATCCTTGTCTGCTTCGGCTTTTAAGGATGTAATTTCTTGGTCTATATCCGCTAAATAGGCTTTGATTCGGTTTTTAAAATCGGCTGTTTTCGCGCGTAATTCATCATGGCTTAACGAAGATAGCTTCTCATATTCCTCTTTTATCTTATCTACAATGGACTGAACGGATTTGATATCTCGCTCCGACTTGCTGCCAAATAATTTACTTAAAAATTTTAACATAATATTTTATTATCTCCGTATACCGCGTGCAATAATGAATCCAATACTATTTTGCAGACATTTTGGCACTACCGGGCAAATTTAATTATTACATGTGATAACTAACAGGATTCCAGTTTATTTTTTTGTAACGAAATGAAATCCTTAATCTTGCCGGATCTAACGCGTGAGGAAAAGTCTTTTATCCGTCCTAGGAATAAGTTTTAATGCTTGAGCTTTATCGAACATCTGCTGAATTGCACGTCGTCCCTCATTGTCCAAATGCTCCGAATATGTATTAACATATAAATCAATGTGCTTATACATCACGTCTTCTGCCATTTCTTGCGCATGCGAACGGATATAGTCTAACCCTGATTTAGGATTTTCAAAGGCAAACTGCACACTCTCACGAACCAAGCGGTTAATTTTCAACTTAAGTTCCTCATCCAAACTACGCTTAACCACAATCCCGCCCAATGGTATCGGGCTATTAGTTGTCTGTTCCCAAAAATCGCCCAGATCTACGACTTTATGCAGCCCTTTGGTTTGATAGGTAAACCTGTTTTCGTGGATGATCAGCCCTAAATCTATTGTTCCATCTAGCAGCGATTGTTCGATGTCGGAGAACACTAGTTCTACTTTGTTCTGTAAGTTCGGGAACGCCAAACCTAGTAGAAAATTAGCCGTTGTATATTTTCCGGGAATACCAATTTTTAAACTGTGTTCCGAAATATCAACCTCTTCGTCGCTTTCTAATGCTTTTTTTAACCGTTCGGCTAACGCTGGGTCTTTCGCAATGAACAAGGGCCCTACACCAAACCCTAATGCACTCCCTGCGTCTAGCAACTCATAGTCGTTTACAGCATATGCGAAAGCATGGTAACTCAGCTTGGTGATATCCAGTTCCCCTTGAAAAGCTTTTTGATTCAAGGTTTCTACGTCGTGATATTGTACATCAAATTCCAGTCCTCCGGTGTCGATTTTATGATGGATCAAAGCATCAAAAATAAAGGTATCGTTGGGGCAGGGCGAAAAGCCTAGGGTGAGTTTCATGTCTTTGCTGTGTTTTAAGCAAAAATAAGAATTTGCTTCTATCTCCTAGCTATTATTTCCCAGGTTCCTGGTTGAAGTTCAATTGGTGCCGTACTTTTTCGACCATTGAGTTTTATTTTTCGATATCCGCTAGGCAGTTTGACATGTGCCATGGTCCCATTAGGCACAACAACATCGAGATAGAGCCTATCATCGATCATCTTGTAACCGGCAAAGATATCTCCCTTTAGGCTTGCGACCTTTGCCGACGCCTCACGAACATCACCGGGCTGAGGCGCCACTAGAAATGTGTTATATCCAGGTGTGAGCGGCTTTATTCCACAAAGCTTACTGGATAACACGGTCAATCCGCCACCGCTCCACGCATGATTTACAGTTCCTCCTCCAAAACCCTCACGACCAATTCCCCAACCTTCGAACAGTGTGGTAAAATAATCATTATTGACCATTCCGGAAAAACGCTTTCGGTGTCGAGCATTTGCTTTCTCCGGCTCATGCATTTTATACATAGCCTCGAACACATACTTTTCCATATAGGGACTTGCATGCTCTTCCTCCAAAAATACCTTTAAAATTTGACCGTAATGTTGTTCATCCGCAATATCTGCTAGAACAGCCAGCGCGTGTACCCGGTCATCCGTTTCACCTGTATACTTGGGATCCCTATACGATTGACCATTCCAAAATCTTTCGTTGAATTTTGTTTTAAACTTCTCCATCTCCAGCGCATATTCTTTCGCCTGCTCATCATAGCGCAGCTCGTTTGCTATTAACTGATTACCTTTTATAGCCAGATAGTACCATAGGTTATGAATGAGCAGCATATCTTTATGATCTCCCCAGTCTCCCCATAGCCACCCACCTTCCCTTACCCTGACAAGACCATCACTATCTTTTTCCCACAGCTGAAGATATTTCTGTATGGCAGGAAAAAGGTCTATAAGCAACTGTTTATCGCCCGTATGCATATAATATGTCCAGATCCCGTAGAAACCAATACTCGCCAGTGATTGATCAGCAATTTCGTTATTCCAGTTCCCTGCAGGAATAGGGGAAAATAACGCACCATCTTCTTTTTGCCAGCCGATCAATTCATAAAGCCATTTTTTTCCAAGCGCGTGAGACGACGGCGTCAGAGCATAGAAAGCTTCCTCGCATTCCAGAACCGCATCACCTGTCCATTGTGCACGCTCACGATCTGGGCAATCCATGTAATTATCCCTCATCGTAATGTACAATGTGCGCACGGCCTTATCCCATAATTTGTTAAAAAACAGGTCGGATGAATGAAACTCCCCCTCAAATGCTGTATCGTATCCGGTTTCCCTGAAGTGGAGTTTGTGCACATGTAACCCCTTCGGAATCACGACATGCAGATAATGGCCATTAAGCCACCCTAAACTTTCATATTTCTGTCGTCCCTCTTTGGTGATATAAGTTGCTCGGATATTTTCTGCTCCTCCATTGTATCGGAGATAATTATCCGTCAAGAATTGAATTGTATCTCCTGCCGAGCCCTCTACATCGATAATAGGCGTAAATTGCATGTTATAAGGCAGTTTACAGATCAATGTATCCCCTTTTTCGGTAATATCTGTATCGTTGAATGCGCGCTCACCATAGTCTTTCCACAAGGGGATTGGCCGCTTCACCAGCTTATTCCAGGGATGTACACCTATTTCCCCGTATGTTTTGACATGACCAGGATTAACAAAACCAGCCTCTAGTTTATACCAGTTTTCGTTAGTTATCCTGGCATCGTACTGAATATTAGATTCCGATAACCGGAAGTTCGGCACAGTACCGGCGCTCGTTCCATATTCCTCTAGTCTTTTTCCCATCCAGGAACTATCGCTTAACAGCTCATACCCCTCACTTTGTGCATCGAAAAATAGGCCTAGCATACCACTGCTCTTATGCGAGAACCCGTTTTTACCAAAATACCATACTTTTACACCGATTGTATTTCCTCCTTTTTTTAAATATGGCGCAATATCAAACTCATCATAGTATGTATCGTTTGGGGTGGGGCCCCTTTTTAGTCCACCTTCAAAAATAACGAGTTTATCGTTGATATACAGCCAATATTTGCTGTCGACAGCAATCCGCGCAACCAACTTAGTGGGTAGGTAGTCTATCGTGAAATCTTTTCGAAAACCTGCCCAGACATTGACGGTGTCTCCTTCCGGCAGATCGATACCTATCCATTTTGCTTTCCATGGTTGCGCAGAGGCCTTACCAATCAAAATGTGGCCTATAAAGAAAAATACAACTATTATCTTTAAACTTGATCCGCTCATTTTAAAACAATTAAACGAAGCGCCTGTCCTCATTATAAATTATAGCGATTCTATCAACGTCACCGTATACTTTACCGTCGTATTCGCCGGTAAAGTAGTATCAAAACCTACCATAACCGTTCCCTTATTTTGTTGATTGTAATCTCCGTATTTATAGTTCCCAAATTCACTTTTATATTCTCTTGGATTTTCAGAAGGTCTTATGGTGAGTTTAAAAGGCACCTCCGAATCGACCGTTAGGATCATATCTTTCCCCTGCTGGGAAAGTCTTATCGTATTTTCGTCCATGATTTCCGCGGATGTCGGCGTCACCATATTCCATCTCAAATCGACAGATTCGGCATTCGTTTCTATAAAATCTTCTATTTTTAGAAATGACTCCTCTACGATGACCGCCTTTCTGGTTGCCCGCTTCAGCTCATTGTTCAAGTTTAATGCTGGTGTCAAATCCACCATAGCACCGAGCTCGCGACCCCTATCATACGTTTCGATAATTTCGGATTTACCCTCCACATTATGCCGTTGATTATTAATAGTCAGCGTATTGTGATTTAAATTATTATACCTAAAAATATCCCAACGTTGCGAATTTTGACTCATGTTCCAGAGATCTACGCCCTCGGACTCCAGTGTAATATAGCTCTGCAAACCAAAATCCATTGCCCAACGGAGCTTCCCGACATCATACACAAAGGTACCTTGATCCATATGTCCATGGGGATCACCTGCTCTTCCTCCTTTGATGCCTAGATACTTCCCTTGGCCATCCTTCCAGTTCGTGCGAACAATAGATATTGGCGTCATACCATGCCCCGTATAGGTATTTCCCCGAGGTGGTTTAATTTCCGATAACGTTAGATTTTTCCCAAACAGTAAAGCATTAGGTAGGAAGCGGTGTTCGTCCGAATTGATTTTTTTGGTGTACCCACCTTTTTTGATCAGCGGTATTTCCTGATAAATTAAAGCCGGATCTTGTTCTTTTTCCGCAAACCAGAATAAAGCAGAGGACGGCGCTACCGCGCGACCACCATCGTAATAATTAAAATAATAGCCAGACGGACCAACAGCATAGAGCATATAGTATGCGGAGGAGGTAAAGCCGGGTGCATTAGACAACCCGAGCTCCGAACCTAAGGCACTCTCTAACGCCGCGAAAAACATCACCTGAAAAGTGGTTCCATAATTCCAGTAGCCCGGACCTTCGGGATAATTTCCGTCCGGCGCGTATGTTTCCAACGGCAACTTGGTAGATTCCAGCGCCCGTTCGATAATCGCCGTAGCCTGTTCTTTTTCATCTTCAAAAATAGCCAATGCAGCATACACCAGCCCGCCGTTACACACCGGATTCCAGTTATTATGTCGTGTTAAAAACGAATTGTCCCCAGATACATAGGACGGCTTAAAAGCCTTCTCTACAATGGCCTGCCGAACCAGCTTACGCGTATCGTCTGTTAAGCCATCATAGAGCCAGTCATAAGCGATAGCCACCCCCATTGCCATCTCCCCAACATCAAGAAAATGGGATGGATTCCAAGATTCAAATGCACATACCGCTTTAAGCTCATCCTCTGCCCGTTGCAGATAGCGGGTGTCGCTGGTCATTCGGTAACTATATGATAGGTAGTACAAGCGCGTAAGAGCAAGGCGCGATATGGCCAACAGACGTTTACCTTCCTTTTTGAAGACGAGCGTCGGTTCATCAAATAGCCCATCACTAACTTGCCGAATGTACGTGTCGATTTGTTGAAATTCGGGATTTCGCTGCAAGGAGGCGCGGATAACTTCTTCATCTCCTTGTTTCAGCAAGAGCCTTGGATGACCAGCTATCTTGTCATAATCGTATGATAATTTCGTTTTATCCTGCGCACAACTCCATAGGGAGCAGGTCAAAAAACAAGTTATCAAAAGACATTTTATAGTATGAAACATAGATTTATGGTATTTTTTGCAATATACGGTTCTTTAGTTAAGTCTGGCATTGAACACGGGTGCATGCGTCGCGCGAGAAGGGGTTCCCCCTTCTACATAAGGCCAACCATCCTGACCCCATTTTATTTGATCAAGCATCAGCACCCGACCGGAAGGATCGCTGGTGCGCACACCATGATACAATATCCAATCGTTACCGGCGTCATCTTGAACGATCTGCGAACAATGTCCATTGCCCACGAAAGAATCATTTCGATCAATAATTAGGGTTCGTCCGTTATTCATCATATCAAAGCCACTTCTATTATAATAAGGGCCGGCGAGGCTAGTGGAACGTCCTACCACCAATTGATAGGTACTGTTGATTCCCGCACAGCAAGATCCGATAGAAGCAAACATATAGTAGTATCCATCTTTCTTGTGAATATACACCCCTTCGAAATAAGTGCCCGCCACCTGTCTTTTTTCCGCACCCTCTTTTACCGAAAGACCGTCCTCGCTCATCTCAATCAAGTAAATGCCGCGGAAACTTCCCCACATCATATAGTTCCGTCCATTATCTTCGATAAAGCACGGGTCGATGGAGTTTTGCACACCAATCTCATTACTTCGGAATAACGGTCCATGATCCGTAAACGGACCTGCCGGATTGCTCGCTGTGGCCACACCAATGCCGCAGCTCCACTCGCCACCCCATACGGACATGGAGTAATATAGTACGTACTTTCCGTTGATATAGCGGGCATCGGGCGCCCAAAGGCCGCCATTTGGCTCAAACGAAGGGCGAGTGGCATCCGTAAATGCTGTACCCAACAGTTCCCAGTTGACTAAATCGCTAGATTTCATGATCGGAATATTACGGATGTCCTCGGTCGCATATAAATAAAAGAATCCATCTTCCGCTTTGATTAGTGTCGGGTCAGGTAGACTCTGTGCTATCACCGGGTTACTATATAAGTTATCCAGGTAGGAGAAGCGTCGAACATTCGATTGTTTACTACCGATATCCACGCGTACATCCATCGTTATACTGTCGCCAAGTGGAGGCGAAACCACCCGGATCAGCGTATCCGTTACCGATAGCAGCTCTACCTCCTCCCCGCCGAAAGTCACAGTCGTATTTTCTTCCATATTGCCGAAGCCCGAACCGATGATGTCGACTGGATCGCCAATATAAGCCCCGGTCAGCGAATCGATAGCCGGTTGGGAGAATCCATACGTGAAATAGTACTGATTGGAAAACTCATCGCCGATTTCCAAGTGTATCTTTGCATAACCAGCCTCGGTTTGTGCAGGAACGACCACCTCAATCCTGTCTGTGGAATACTGCACAATCTCTGCGGTTTGGTCATCAAACATGACCTTGATTGTCGAGCGGTCATCCCCAAAGTTTACGCCGGAGATGATCACATGATTACCAGGGAGTGCCGTTCGCGGAACCACCCCTCTTATTCCAGGTTTATGGCTGTCAACAATGTCTAAATCATTTATCTTTTTGTCAGAACAGCCTAAAAACAGCAACGCGATAAATAAGGATGCCATGCCGTTTATTACTGATTTTTTTATCTTTTTATCCATCTTTTTCATCGATATAATTATCTAAGCGTGTAAGAAATCAATGGTGATGAAACCATCAGGTTTCATTATCTGGTTTACGATAAACCCGTTTATTACCATGGAAAACGTTGATCCAGCTCCGTATTGATCGTTACTTCCTGTAATGGATACGGCAGCAGAAAATGCCGGCTCCGGTCGAAGGTTGTCCCAGGCTCCCGATAGGTCTGGTGAAAAGCATCGGTTTCTACATAGAACGAATTAAAGCGGATCGCTTCGTCGAGTTGGTCGAGCTTTTCTCTCAATAAATTCCAGCGTACCAAATCCTGTTTGCGCAGTCCCTCAAAGCACAATTCACGCAGGCGTTCATCGACCAGCTCGTTGAAAAAAGCATCATGTTGCGTACTGCCGATATATGGTTCCAGACCTGCTCGTTCCCGTACAATATTCAAGCTATTCACCGCTTCCACTGATGCATCTGCTGTTCCGAAACGACCGCCGATAAGAGCTTCCGCATGCATCAGCAATACGTCCGAGTAACGTAATAGTGGAAAATTGATACTGGTATAGTTTGGATCAGTAGCTGATCCAGTCACGTTGTTCAGAATAGTATAAGAAGCGTCTACAATGCTTCGCTGTGTACGCAACGCCTCCATATCCGTAGGTTCCCATCTCCTGTACTTGCCGATTGCAAATTCTTGGTGCAATGGGCGGTCAAAAATATAGCTCATCGTATAGCGTTGATTGGCCGAAGAGTAATTGTTACGGTATCCTGCGATATTCCAGGTCATGCGGGTATCCTCCGCCGCGTAGCGATTATATAGTGCAACCGAAGCATTCACATTAGCAAAACCTCGGGGAATATCGGATGTCCCGACAAACTCTACGCCATTGATATTGCCCATCCGTCCGTGCACATTCAATCCCATTTCGATCAAGTTACCAAAGGACACCTCATAAAGTGATTCGCGCAAATCGTACCGATTTTGCAGGTAATTCATGAAGTGGTTACGATAGCTCTGCGGATCGGTGGCGTAAGGCACGATATGGTGCCAGCCATCTTGGATAATAACCTCGCATTGTTGCCTGGCTTTCTCAAAATACTGCCTAGGATTGTCAAAATAACAATCTGCTTCATTTTCTGCCAAGTAGGGCTGGAAGCCCCCCATGCGTAAATACAAGCGTGCTAGCATGCCGTGTGCCGCCATTTTATTGGGTTCTCCCGGAATATAGTCGGGACTATTGGCATGAAGCAGATGCTCTGCAGCAAACAAATAATCGCGTTCCACCTGTTGGTAAACCTCCAGTACGGGCACAGGAGGCTCGTGGTTGTCTTGTTGCGATTGGCTTGGCGTCAATCGCAAAGGAACAGGACCAAACCAATTCGCCAAGTTAAAATAAGCGAATGCACGCATAAAACGTGCTTTCGCTAGATACCGGTTGGTTTGTTCCTCGGAAAACATCTCCGGATCTAAGTTCTTTTCCAGCTGGTTCACCAAGTTGATCATGCTGTAGAAGTGTAGCCATATATTCTGCACCTCATCACTGGAAGAGGTATACGCATATCGGGCCGCTCCCCAGTTGGCCGCAGAAGAGTTCGTGTACATCTCGTCTGTACCACTTTCCAGCACCACATTAAACTTATAGCCATACATATCATCGTTGGCCATGCCACTGTAGATCCCGGCGAGTGCCATTTCCACTTCCGATGCGGAAGAATAGAAAGTCTCGTCCCGCCAAGTCGATAGTGGGTCTAAGTCAAGAAATTTCTTGCATCCGGCACTTATACATGCTGTTAGCAAAGCCATCATGGCTACGGCCACTCGAAATCTTTTTGTATTCATCATTTCCTAATTTTATACCGTTTTATAATCGATTAAAAAGAAAGTTCCAGTCCAGCTGATATCGTCATGCTCTGCGGATAAGCAGAGTAATCCAATCCAGGGGTTAACGCCCCAAACCTTCCTACAGACACATCGGGGTCGTAGCCTTCATATTTTGTCAAGGTTAGTAGGTTCTGTGCGGAGAGTGATACGCGGCAGCGCTTCAGACGCACGCGCGATATCAAATCCTCGGGAAGATTATAACCGAAGGAAACCGTTTTTAACTTGAGGTAGGAACCATCCTGTATATGCCTTGAATCCAACTTGTACCCGAAGGGTGTTAACAAGTTCGTACCGTCGAAACGCATGCCGCCGATCTCGGTATCCGGATTTGTCGGTGTCCAGAAGTTCGTTAGTGACTTCAGTCCATTTCTGCTAGTCTGGTATATGTTTCCATATTCCGACTGGTTTCCATTCAACAGGTCGAATCCATAGGCCCATTGCAGTAGAAACTGCAAATCGAACGCCTTGTACTGGAAATTATTGAACAACCCTCCGGTATGTTTTGGATGTGGGTTACCGATAATCGTCCGGTCATCCTGATTGATAATCCCGTCGCCATTCACATCCTTAAACCGTACCATTCCCGGCTTAGTGACACTCACATGCGTCGGAATTCCCTCCTTAAGGGTATAAGTTCCATTTTGGAAGCTGAAATCGTCCACCTGGTAAAGCCCATCGAATACGAAGCCGTACATCATACCTACTGGCTGGCCGACTTCAGTAATATATTGATACTCCGTCTGCATGAACTGCACATCCCACTGTGGATCGATGCGAATCTCATTCTGACCACTGTTCAACTGTATCGTTTTGGTCCTGTTGAAAGAAATATTCAAATTGGTACTCCACGTGAAGTTAGCGTTTCGGATATGCTGTGACTCGAGCGTAAATTCTATTCCACGGTTGGAAACCTCGCCCACGTTTTGTTGTACGCGGGCAAAGCCGGTACTCGGTGCCATATCGGCCGCCAGCAACAAATCTACCGTATTCTTCTGGTAAACATCTACCGTCAAATTATACCGTCGGAGGAGCTGTAAGTCTAAACCGACGTTGGTTTGTTCCGTTTTTTCCCAACGCAGGTCCGGCACCGCCATATTGCTTTGAAAGGCACCTGGGACATAGCCCTGGTTGGCACCTAGTATATAGCCACTATTCGAGTTGACACTAAAAAGGTTGTATGCCACGAAATCCCCTACACGGTTATTTCCCGTGGCTCCCCATCCACCGCGAAGCTTAAGATCGGTAATTGCTTCAATCGGTTTGATGAAAGGTTCCTCCGAAAGCCGCCATGCGAGCGAAAATGAGGGGAAATAGCCCCAGCGGTTGGCTGTGCGAAACTTAGAAGAGCCGTCTGTACGCATCGTTGCGGTCAGTAAATATTTATTGTCGTACGTATAGTTTACCCTTCCAAAGACCGAAAACAACGAATTTCTGGAATAATCCGTACTAGCAATGGTCGACGCGGTAGCAATCCCAAGATTATATATACCAAACTCATCGGTAGGCAAGTTGGTGTTCTGTAGGCTATTGAACTTTGATGTATTGTACTGCGCCTCGAGCCCAGCCAATACGCCGTAATTGTGTTTACCAATTTGGTCTTTATACCGCAATGTATTGGAGGTTGACAACACATCCCAGCGATTGTTCGTCAATGAACCGTTGATTCCCCGGCTGGTACGGGTTGCTTCATAAGAGTCCCGTTTGTGGAAAGTCGTCGTTTCCCGGAGACTCGCTCGATAATTACCCATCATACTCAGCGTCAATTTTTTCGTTATATTATAATTGAAACCAAGCGTACCCCCCAATACATCGTCGAGCCGAAAGCGATCTGTACTCTGCATTCTGCGAACGGGATTCAGAAGATAAGGGTCAGTATCTTCTACGCCGGCCTCATCGCTATCAGTCCAGTTGATAGGTGTCAAGGGGCGGAAGGATATCGCATCGCGGATGATACTGTGCCTTGAATTTCCAGACGCTATCTGTCCATCGTGGTTGTTCCGACTGTACTCAAACTGCACATTTGCCTCGAAATTAGGTGCGATTTTGTGTGTGAATTTCAATCGGTTGTTGATTTTCCGGAAATTCGTCTCAATCAATGTTCCTTGTTGATTCACGAAGTTTCCGCTATATAAGAACGTCGTTTTGCTATTGCCTCCGCGCAATGAAAGCGACTGATTTGTCGAGTTCGTGGATCTGAATACCTCGTCTTGCCAATTGATGCCTTCTACATCGCGGTATAATTCCGGATCCACATATCGCCGGTTAAAAAATTCTACGTTGGTACCTGGCACATAGTTGTCATTGGCATACGCCATTTTTTGCTGATAGATCACATACTCGTAAGGGTTCATTACCTCCAGCCGGGTCGGGATATGTTCAAACCAAGCCGACGAACGGATATCTACATCCGTACGTCCATCGTTATTCCCTCCATAAGTATTGATCACGACGACCCCATTTGCACCCCGCGAACCGTAGATAGCAGTCGCGGAAGCATCTTTCAGGATATCAAAACTCTTAATATCCCGCGTATTGATGGTACCCGGATCAAACCCTTCCAATGGCACTCCGTCCACCACATAAAGCGGAGAGTTGTCACCAGTTATGGAGTTTCCGCCCCGGATCACGATCTGCAGAGGTGCCCCGGGCGTTCCATCCTGTGAAGTCACCTGTACACCCGCCACCCGACCCGCTAACGCTTGATCGAAGTTGGCTGCAGGTGCTTCAGCAAGTTGCTTGGTGTTGACACTAGCGACCGAACCCGTTAGATCCTCTTTTCGGACCACATCGTAACCGATCACCACTTCTTCCAGCTTCACATCTTCCACCTCTAACACCATGTCGATTTCCTGTCGACCAAGGACAGCCTGTTCTTCTCGGCGAAATCCCAGGGAAGAAAAAATCAACACTGCATCGGATGGCACGTTATTAATCACATACGTTCCCTGCTCTGCTGTGGTTGATCCGCCTGTTTTTCCTTTTATAGAAACACTGACGCCTCCGATCGGTGTTCCATTTGCCTCTCTTACTGTCCCTTTCACACTTTGCTGCGCCTGTGCTGAGAAAGCGGAAAGGACACTGATAATTAGTATAATAAATAGGTTACTCCTCATATTTTATTAATTAGTATATCCAATAACTTAGTTTTCTGGTTCTACCGCTCTGTAATGGAAATCTGAAAGGAAAAAAATTCCCCCTCGTCCCGGTGCGGATGCGTTGTTCAGCAATTCTCCTTCGAAATAAGAAGCAATTTTAAACGCTACAGTAAAGGTTGTAGAAACCTGTTCCACAGGAATAGCATAGGTACATTTCACCCACTTACCGTAAAAGGTACCCAGCTCCGGTCGTTTACGATTATCCGGATCGGCCCCTGCTTGATTGCCCGGATAAGGTGTGCCGATAAACGCTGGCCCCCAAGGCGCTCCAGCGGAATTACTGCCCGCCGTACCTTCGGAACGTTGACAACGCATAACGTCGTTAACCCGTGTCCAAGTACCATTCAACCAGTTGCCATTGGCGTCTTGAACGGTGCCTCCGGTATAGTCTGTAGAAATGTACACCTCCATATCCGCAGGTGTCCTGCCATCTGCCATATAGGTTTGAAAATGCGGCATATAATAATAGTCAAAGGATAAGTCGTAGCCATATTCAAAAGGCGTTAAGTCCTGCGTGGTTGTGACCATCCAGCTTGTCGTTGGTGTAGTAACCCCCGAACCGTTGTGTAGTTGATTTTCAAGTATCGTCTGCGTGGTGTTCTGCTGTGGTCGTTCAGGGGGCGCTATAAACGCCCGACCTGAGCTATTGTCAATTTCACCCCAGATATCATCACCAACACCGGGTTGGATAACCTGTACCGTGAAACCGTCACCTCCGGTAGGATACGATCCGGAAGTCCGCAAAGTAGGATAGAAGAAATAAATGGTTTCTCGTGGCATAACTTCCGGTCGGTCGGTAATGATGGTAGTCAATTTCCCGTCGAATAAGACCTCTTCGCCAGTAATGTTACTAACAACGCGCACGACGGGCGTCAATGTATCGTAACCCGAGTAGGCGTAACCTGGCGAGAGGGAAACCTCTCCGGTTTTACCATCGATGATCAATTTGTCTTCTTCTGTTGCCAGCTCATAGATCACATCCGGATTGGCGCTCGGCAGAAGCGGAGCCGAAGTTTTACTATCCGTTTGACCATATACCAAATTTTGATTTTTCGGTGTATAAACAAGATTTGTCGGCAATAGCGGACCGACGTTCAAATGAAATGCTTTCTTAAATACCGTTTCGTACTTGGTAGTACCATCCTGTGTCGTTACCTTAATATCAAAATAGTAGTCGCCCGCGGTAAAAGTGTGTCCCGCAGCTACCGTGATAATACCATTGCTCGCTGTGTTCTCCGAAGCAAAAAAAGTAAGTGGGTTTCCATATTCATCCACATAACCTGCATCTGGGTTAACGGGAATATCCACCATATGGCTCTCGCCAATATGCACGTATTGCAGGAAGGAATCATCCAAAGAAGAACCGTCGCTTCTCGAAATACCGGTCAGCTCAAACGTTGGTGTCAGTCCGCCGGTCTGTACCGTCGGTGGGGCCGTCACAATCTGGCCGCCCTCCCGGGCATTGCCAACACTTACATACCGCAGATCGTAGGGAGCTCCCGGCGCGTTGGTTCTAAAATCATCCTTACAAGAGAAGGAGACTATCACCCAACAACAGAGCAGGAATAAAAGCCGTGTCTTATTTTTCATGATCGATTCGTTTATAAAAGGTAGCATATATACAACATGCCTCCCGTAGTTTTATAATTGTTTTTTATTTTAATTAATGGTTTTAATAACTGTCTGTTGCAAATATCAAAAAACAATATGCATCACAGCGGGGGTAAAGCGTCTAAATTGAGGGGTCATTTTAAAATTATCTGTTATGGCACTTGGCATACGTTTGCTATTAAATTTGCTCACTAACCATCATCTACGTTAGAAAAAAGTTGGACAATTCACACCTTTCATTCAGACGATTACCCCCCTATCCCTCTGGTGAAGATTTCTTTAATTTGTTTTGTTGCCAACAATCCATATAAGACTAATGAGAAGAACCCCTATAATATCCTTATTAATAACACATCCTTTTAAATAAATATACAATAGAATGAAGATAATCAAGTCAACCTTGCTTTTATCCGCCCTGACATTTTTTGGCTGCCAGACAGACAATAGCAGCAAAGTATTATTGGATAGAAGTGAAAAGCAGCTTTCAACCCTACGCACCGCAGCACACGAAAAGAGCAAAAATCCCAGAACCTTAACAAAGGACGGCCATATTCATTGGATCCAGTCTTCTTATGACTGGACAGAAGGATTTTGGCCGGGTACCTGCTGGATGCTATACGAAGTCTCTAAGGATAAAAAATGGAAAGAGGCCGCCACAGCTTCGCAGAAATTGTTTGAGGAACATAAAGACCTGACCACAGATCATGATTTGGGTTTCATTTTTAATAACTCTTATGGAAAAGCTTATAGAATAACGCAGGAAGAGCAATACAAGCAAGTATTGATCGATGCCGCCAATGCATTGTCCACCCGGTTCAATGATACGGTGGGTTGCATACAAAGCTGGGACGTGGATCATGGTTGGCAAGCCGAGAGAGGGTGGACATTTCCCGTCATCATCGATAATTTGATGAATCTGGAGATGTTATTCGAAGTAAGTAATATCACGGGCGATAGTAGCTATAGAAAGATCGCTATTGCGCATGCCAATACGACTATGACGAACCATTTCAGACCCGATGGCAGCTCATTTCACGTCATAGACTACGATCCTGAAACAGGAAAAGTGGCCCATAAAGTAACCGCACAGGGTTATTCCGATGAAAGTGCGTGGGCGCGTGGACAAGCTTGGGCTTTATACGGATACACCATGTGCTATCGTTATACGAACGATAAAAAACACCTTGATTTTGCAGAGAAAATAGCGGCCTTTATACTGAATCACCCAAACTATCCGGAAGACGGCGTTCCCTATTGGGATTTCGATGCGCCGAGCATTCCAAATGAAATCAGAGATGCTTCGGCTGGCGCCATTATTGCTTCTGCATTGTTGGAATTGAGCAAGTACACAGGTGGTAAGTACCTCACACCCGCACAGCATATTCTTGACGCTTTATCAAGTGATACATATACCGCAAAGACGGGAGAGAACGGGAACTTTATTTTAAAACATAGTGTCGGAAGTATTCCTCATGGAAACGAAATAGACGTTCCCTTAAACTATGCTGATTACTATTATATTGAAGCACTCATTCGCCTTAGGGAAAGAGGACTATAATACTTAAATTTGGGCTCATAACCGTGTTTCGAATGAACATTTATCTCTTTTCTTTTACACTTTTTTTGGGGACATTTTTGCAAACAGTACATGCACAAAAGCTAAACAATATACCGGATGATCTAAAATTCCAGCATTTCACTTCTGTAAATGGTTTATCCCAAAGATCCGTAGCAGACATTATACAGGATAAGAAAGGATTTATATGGTTCGGAACACGAGATGGCCTAAACAAATTTGATGGTCAAAAATTTGTGGTTTATAGACACAATACAACAGACAGTACGAGTTTAAGCAACAGCAACATACATGCGATATATGAGGATCAGGGCGGAAATCTTTGGGTGGGTACCGAAAGGGGTTTAAACAAATATAATCCTGCCACAGATAAATTCATTCGTTACACATTCGCGGATTCATCCCATGGCGTGGCAGATAACTTGGTACACGATATTATACAGATAAGCAGCCGTATATTATGGGTAGCCACCGAGAACGGGATTATCCAATTGGATATACAAACAAATGAAATCAAAAAAATTCAAAAAGAACCCGATAAATCGAGTTCATTGAGCGACAATAACTTACGATCCTTCTTAAAGGACGATCAGGACAATATTTGGATTTGCAACACCAAATATATTGATGTGTATAACAAGGAAAAAGGCTTTTTTAAGCGGCTACAATACCCGCAGAAAGCCGACAACGGCCATATACATCTCAATGATCTACCGACGTTATTTATAGATAAAAAAAATACACTTTGGCTGGGTTATGAGCAAGGTCTTGCACGATACGACCGTTCCGCGAAAAGTTTCATAGATTTTGAATTTCAACATAAAAAAGTCATCAAAACTTCGACCCGCACACTATGCGAAGATCATTTTGGAAATCTATGGATAGGAAGTTATTCGGGACTTTATGTTTTAAGCAACGACCGCCAAGAATTAAAGCATATTGTACACGATCCGGACAATTCCAAGAGCTTAAGCCAAAATTCGATCTATCGGATTATCCGTGATTCTCGCGGCGACATGTGGATTGGAACCTGGGCAGATGGTGTTAATTACTATAATCAAGATAATGGCGCTTTTAAGAGCATATATTCGGACAATACCGACAACAAACTAAACTATAAAGTCGTTAGCGGGATAGCGGAAGACGCACGCGGAAACCTTTGGATCGGGACAGAGGGAGGTGGGTTAAACTTTTACAACAGAACAACAAAGAAATTCGCGTATTACAAAAACAACCTCCACGACCCACATAGTCTAAGTGCGAATAACATAAAATCGGTTATTATAGGCCGCGATAGCAATATTTGGATAGGTATGCACGATGGCGGGCTAGATTTTCTAAACCCTGTCGAAAAACCCTTTAGATTTCAAAAAATAGATTTCCCTTCGGATCAAAATATCTCTTTAAAAGCTTATAAAGTACTTACTCTTTTCGAAGACCATAATGGTAATATTTGGATCGGCACGCTCACCGGGGGATTAATTTTCTATGACACACGTAAAAAAATGCTGTCGAAAATCGATAAGGACATCAAAACAGTGATGAGCATAACCCAGACCGAAAATCCAGACTTATTGCTTATTGGAGGCAACAACGGATTAGAGACTATCCATGTTCATACAAAACAGAAACACAACATACAGGTAAAGGAGCGCTCACAAAGTGAACCTCCTCTCTATGTAAACAGCATATACGTAGACCCATCCGGCCATTACTGGATCGGAACAGAAGGACAAGGGTTATATATATACAATCCTAAAGAACAAACAACAAAATCTTATAGTAAAAAAGACGGTTTACCAAATGATATTATCTATGGTATTCTACCCGACGACAACGGTAAGATCTGGGTAAGTACCAATAACGGAATCAGCCAAATCGATCCCGCATCCAACACGCTAAAAAACTACAATCAATCAGACGGTCTACAGGGAAACGAGTTCAACTATGGCTCTTTTTTTAAAACGGGTAAAAACGAGTTGTTCTTTGGGGGTACAAATGGATTGTCTTACTTCGACCCAAAGGATCTTCGAAGAAATACGTTTGTGCCTCCGATTAATATTACTAATATCGATGTAAATAATACGCTTTTCCGTAAAATCACAGATTCGGTGACGACCATTATCCTCGCGTACAACGAAAATAATTTTAGTATAGATTTTACCTCACTAAGCTATATGCGCCCCGAGAAAAATGAGTTTGCATATAGGTTGGAGGGATATGATGAAGATTGGAACTATATTGGAAACCAGCGCCGCGCTGTATACACCAATATTCAACAGGGAGAATATGTTTTTAAAGTAATCGGGGCTAATAATGATGGGATCTGGAATGAACGGGGGACAACACTTCGCATACATGTACTCCCTCCCCCATGGAAAACCTGGTGGGCGTATTTACTTTATTTTATCTTGTGTAGCAGCCTGTTTCTTTACATCCGAAAATTAACCCTTCTACGGATAAAAGAGCGAAAAGAAAAAGAACGAGCAGAAGAGATTAATCAATTGAAGCTTCAATTGTTCACGGATATATCGCATGACTTTCGTACACCGCTGACATTAATTATTAGTCCACTTGAAAAGATGGCTCACAAGAAACTAGGTAATTCTTATATTCAGCGACAACATGATATTATGTTGAAAAACGCGAGGATGCTATTACAGTTGGTCAATCAGATATTAGATTTTAGAAAAAGTGAATCTGGAAAGCTGTCACTACGGATCACGAAAAACAACATTGTACCTTTAATAGAAGATGTTAAAAAATCCTTTGATACATTCGCCGAGAAAAAAAATATCCAATACAGACTAATTAGTCGTAGTGACAACATTCAAGTATGGTTTGACAAACCGAAGCTAAAGAATATACTGTTTAATTTATTATCCAATGCTTTTAAGTTTGGCAATGACAATAGCGACGTAACGATTTATGTCTCTACTACAACCAAAAAGGTAAATGCTCGATTGATAAATTATGTAAAAATAAGTATCGTCAATTTCGGGCCCGTTATTCTCCAAGAGCATTTAAAGCTTATTTTTGAGCAGTTTTATCAACTAGATAACAGGCAGCAGCATGGGGGCTCGGGTATAGGCTTGGCTTTGACGAAGAGGCTGGTCGAGCAACACAAGGGGAAGATTATAGCGAACAGCTCCGAAACTAAAGGAACCCGCTTTAGCGTATTATTAAGATTAGGAAATGAACATTTCGAAAAAGACGAATGCTTGGAAGATATGGACGTCTTAGAATCAAATGAGGAAAATCTCTTTTATACGGACGTAGAAGATGACATTCAACAGCAGGAAGAAACAGAAGACGAATGGCCGTCCGTAACATCTGTTCAAGAAAAAAAACAAAGCCTCTTGATTGTGGAAGACAATTTGGATCTTCAAAAGTTCATCCAAGAAATATTTAAGGACAAATATCGTGTGTTCACCGCCGAAAACGGAAAAGATGCTATTGCGATCGCTCATCAAGAAACTATTGACCTGATTGTCAGCGATGTGCAGATGCCGATTATGGACGGGTTTGAACTCTGCCGATACATCAAAACAACACTGATCTGCAGTCATATTCCGGTAATATTGTTAACGGCAAAAACATCCTCGGTCCACCAAGAGAAAGGCTATCGTACGGGAGCAGATGTCTATATTACCAAACCTTTTAATGCAGAAATTTTGGAGCTTAGGGTCGATAATTTATTAAAAACGAGAGCCAACCTGGTCCGCAAATTTAAACAGGATACCATATTGGAGCCCAAGAAGCTGACCATATCATCGCCCGATGAGCTTTTTTTGGAAAAAGCAATTTCTGTTGTGGAGCAGCATATTAGCGACCCGGATTTCAACGTTAGCGCATTCATCGACCAGATGAATATGAGCCGTACGGTTATCTATACGAAACTAAAAGCGCTTACTGGTCAAAATCTTTCTACTTTTATTCGGCTCATTCGGCTTAAGAAAGCAAGCACACTGATTACCCATACACCAATGAATGTATCAGAAGTGGCCTACGAAGTCGGGTTCAACGACCTCAAGTATTTCCGAGAGAGTTTTAAAGAATTATATAAGGTTACGCCTTCGGAATATAAAAAACAACACCAAGAGAAAAAACATCAAGCATAGGAAAACACCATCTCCCGCATAAAAACGATCAAGACAATCATCGCTAAAAATGTAGCCAACACCACGCCATTAGCTGTAGCTTCTTTTTCGTTACGATACAAGAAGCGCACTGCAATAAGATTTATTGTAGCAGCAATGACATACAAAGCGATAGGCTTGTGTACGAATAAAGATGTTTGAATGTTCGTAAAGATAGTTGCCACATGAGCCAAAAGAGGAAAAATAACGCCCAATGCCGTTCCTAGTACAAAGTTATTTTTCACTTTCTACGCCTCCCAATTTTTTTCTACTACACATCAAAACTCCAGGAGTTTAATTCCGTAATCGTATGATGTGCGGTCATATCAAACTGTGTTGGCACAACGGAAACATAACCGTTGCTCAGTGCATAGGCGTCAGTATCCTCTCCTCTGTCCAGCAATTGAAATTTTCCCGTCATCCAAAAATATTCTCTGCCATAAGGATCCTGACGCTCGTCAAACTCTTCAAACCATTTGGCAGTCGCCTGTCGACATATTTTTATCCCTTTCAGGTCCTTGCTAATATGCGGAAAGTTAACATTCAATAAGGTGGCTTTTTGCAAACCATTGTCCAGCACCTGTTGGGCTATGATCCGTACATACGGCCGACAATGGGAAAAATCAGCATGATGGGAAAAGTCATCCAAGGAGAATCCAATCGATGGAATATCCTCTATGGCTCCTTCTACGGCTGCAGACATCGTTCCCGAATATAAAACATTGATGGAATAATTCAATCCGTGGTTAATGCCCGATACACATAAATCCGGCTTTTTGCCTTTAAAAATTTTATTTACTGCGAGTTTGACACAATCAACAGGTGTCCCGGAGCATTTATACATCTCCACACCTTCATACAAATCGATTTTATCCAAGCGGAGCGGCTTGCCAATGGTAATGGCGTGCCCCATTCCGGATTGCGGACTGTCCGGAGCCACCACAACGACATGGCCTATTTTTTGCATTTCCTCCAGCAGCACCTTGATCCCAGGGGCGGTAATACCATCGTCATTGACGACTAAAATCGTCGGTTTCTTTTTTGCCATAGGGCTAAAATAAGGTTTATGTCCTTTTTTTTGCTTAGTTTATAAAAAATTCGTTATTTTTCTATTTGTTCTTGTATACGTAAAGTATAACTTTGAAAGTCAATTAAAACAGATATGCAACAAAAATCAGATATAGGCGTCATTGGTATCGCCGTTATGGGGGAAAACCTTATCTTAAATATGGAAAGCAAAGGCTTTCATGTGTCTGCTTACAACCGTACAGTAGACAAGGTAGAGCGCTTCGTTAATGGTCGCGCAAAAGGTAAAAACATATATGGAGCTACTTCCATTGAGGATTTATTACAGTCTTTAAAAAGTCCGCGGAAGGTCATGTTAATGGTAAAAGCCGGTAAACCTGTTGATGACTTCATCGAACTGTTGATTCCACATTTGGATGAAGGCGATATCATCATCGACGGTGGGAACTCTCATTTTCCGGATACGGAACGACGAACCAAATATGTAGAAAGCAAAGGTTTGTATTATATCGGAACCGGTGTATCGGGCGGTGAAGAAGGCGCATTATTAGGGCCATCGATCATGCCGGGTGGTTCTTCGGCAGCATGGCCTGCTGTCAAGCCGATTTTTCAGTCGATTGCCGCAAAAGTTGCCGATGGTTCTCCGTGCTGCGACTGGGTAGGTTCCGGCGGCGCAGGACATTTTGTGAAAATGGTTCACAACGGCATCGAGTATGGCGATATGCAGTTGATCAACGAAACCTACCACATTATGAAAGATGTGCTGGGTATGAACCCCGACGAGATGCATGAGGTGTTCAAGGAGTGGAATGAAGGTGAGCTGGATAGTTACCTGATTGAGATTACCCGTGACATATTAGCATTTAAGGATGAAGACGGCGAGCCACTAGTGGACAAGATTCTTGATACCGCCGGACAAAAAGGTACCGGTAAATGGACCGGAACGGTTGCGCTTGATCTCGGTATACCGCTTACGCTTATTGCTGAATCGGTATTTGCACGTTGTTTATCAGCATTGAAAGATGAACGCGTAGCGGCTTCTAAGGTGTTACAAGGGCCTAAACCCTCTTTCAATGGCGACCGCCAAGCGTTCATCAACGATCTACGCGACGCGTTATATGCGGCTAAAGTTATCTCCTACGCACAGGGATATCAAATGATGGCTGCGGCCGCCAAGGAATTTGGCTGGGAACTGAATTACGGTAGCATTGCGCTTATGTGGCGCGAAGGATGTATCATCCGTTCTGCTTTCTTAAGCAAAATCAAAGAAGCCTTTGATAAAAATCCGGCATTGCAGAACCTGATTCTGGATGATTTCTTCAAAGATAAAATCCAAACAGCTCAGCATGGCTGGCGTAGGGTGGTTGCTACAGCGGTTACCAACGGTATTCCTGTTCCTTGTCTCAGTGCGGGATTAATCTACTACGATGGCTATCGTTGCGAGCGTCTGCCGGCAAACCTGTTACAAGCACAGCGTGACTATTTCGGCGCGCATACTTACGAGCGCCTCGACAAGCCACGTGGGGAGTTTTTCCATACCAACTGGACAGGTCGTGGCGGGGAGACGTCCTCCACAACGTACGACGTATAAGTTTAAAATTTTTTGTTTAGATTTTTCATTTCATGCGCTGGGGCTTCCTCAGCGCATTTTTTTAAATATAAACCCGTATCTTTCGTTAAAAATCATGACCATGGAAAGAAGAAACTTTTTAAAATCTGTGACCGCCGCTGGTTTAACCGGCACGTTGCTTACATCCTGCGCCTCCTCCGTTGAAGAAGAAGCGAAGTCCACTAACACGATTGCGAAGGGCTCCATTTTACATAGTGTATATTTTTGGTTAAAAGAGGATATTTCTGATGAGGAAGAACAAGACTTTTTAAATTTTTTCGCAGAACTCCGTAACGTGCCTGGTGTGCAAACTTTGCAGTATGGAAAACCAGCGCCTACCAATCCACGGCCAGTTGTTAACAATTCCTTTCAATACAACTTGCTGGTTACCTTCCAGAACATGGACGATATTAACACCTACGAAACACACCCTACACATCTTGCTGCAGCGGAAAAATACAGTAAATATTGGACAAAAGTGGAAGTGAGGGATGTGGTCATTTCGGATACCTAAGACGAGAAAACAGCAAGGATTAACAATATTACCATTATTGTAAACGTTTCCGAAGATACATTCCTTTAAACACGTTATAACTCTTATCTTAGAGCATTTATCAGTTTAATCATTATCATACTATGGCAAAGCACACTGTCTTCGAGAGTCGATATGCGATTGGGCCCAATGAAACGAAATCGTTGGACACCAAGGGACTTCGTGAAAACTTTCTGATTGAAACCGTTTTCGCACCGAATAAAATCCATTTTGTATATACCCACTACGACCGCTATATGGCCGGCGGCGCAATGCCCGTCGACGGACGCTTGCAACTGGAGACTATAGACGAACTCTTAAAAGAGCCTTATTTTCTTTCCCGCCGGGAGCTAGGCGTTATCAACGTAGGCGGAGACGGAAAAGTAGATGTAGATGGTACAGTCTATGAAATCGGCCACAAGGAAGCTTTATATGTAGGTAAAGGCGCAAAAGAGGTCTTTTTCAGCAGCAACGACGTCTCTAATCCAGCGAAATTTTATCTGAACTCTACACCGGCACATCACAGTTATCCAACAAAACGTGTGACCAAAGCCGAAGCAAATAAAATAGAGCTCGGCGCAATGGAAACAGCAAACCACCGCGTTATCAACCAGATGCTACTGCACAAAGTATTGGATACCTGCCAATTGCAAATGGGAATGACAGAGCTGCAACCAGGTTCCGTTTGGAACACCATGCCGTCTCATACGCACGATCGACGCATGGAAGTATACTTCTATTTCGACCTACCAGAAGATCAAGCTGTTTCTCACTTTATGGGGCCAACTGATGAAACTCGCCACATTTGGATGAAAAACGAGCAAGCTATTATTTCCCCCCCATGGTCGATTCACTCGGGTGCAGGAACGAGTAACTATACGTTTATCTGGGGAATGGCCGGTGAAAATCTGGACTACGATGATATGGATAAATGTGCAATCACCGATTTAAAATAGAGGCAACCATGCAAAAAACGATTTGCTCGATTCTTGTTTGTGCCTTGTTAAGTGTAAGCTGTGCAGAGCAACAGAAAAGTATTGTGGTAAGCAATCCGACGGATGTTGCGCGCCAGGAACTTATCAGTATTCCATATGAAGAGTTTACAACACATTTTAAGGTAGACTCTACTTTTTCGGTTAAACTAGCGGATTCCGAAACGGAGTTTCCATATCAACTGGAAAAAAGAGGAAATACGACTCCAGAAAATGTATTGATTTGGATACCCATAGATGCGAAAGATGAGGTTACTCTCTTTATAACAAAGCAGGATACGAAGCCCACGTTCAAAACACAGACTTTTGCTCGTTTTGTGCCTGAGCGTTTTGACGATTTCGCTTGGGAGAACAATGTTCTGGCTTTTCGGATGTACGGCAAAGCGCTAGAGGGTCGAGCAGACGATGCACAGGGCATGGATGTATGGGCAAAGCGGACAGAAGAATTGGTGATCGACAAATGGTATAAAGAGAATGATTATCATACCGACCATGGTGAAGGACTCGATTATTATTCGGTAGGACAGACCGCGGGTGCGGGCGATATGATGCCTTATTTTAACGGTAAAGTACATTTCACCAAACACTATCGGGAATACCAAATACTAGACAATGGTCCGCTTCGAACCACATTTCAACTCACTTTTGAGCCGGAGGAACTAAACGGGCAAATGATCTCTCTGACCAAAACCATATCGCTCGATGCGGATCAACACTTCAATAAAGTGGTCGTTGACCTTACAAACCAACAGTCGGAAAGCACACCTGTTGTTGTCGGATTAGCAAGGCGAGGAGAAAGCGAACCACAGTACGACTTTAACGAATCAAACGGTAGCTTGGCTTATTGGGAGCCAGATATCCAGGAGCATGGTCAAACCGGAACGGCATTAATATTACCTGAAAACAAACCCACGTTTATCGATAACGATCATACACAGTTTTTACTAGGCACTGAAATTAAGCAGGATAAGCCCTTTGTATATTACAATGGCGCTGCTTGGAACAAAGCGGGTCAGGTGACTTCTGCCGACGAATGGAAAGACCTTGTCGAAAAACAAGTCGAAAAACTAAAGAATCCTTTGGTTGTTAAACTAAAATAAAAACATAAAAAATGTCTATTCTAAATACATTTGATCTATCCGGAAAAGTGGCCTTAGTTACGGGCTGTAAACGCGGAATCGGAAAAGCCTTAGCAGAGGCTCTTGCTGAAGCGGGTGCTGATGTTATCGGCGTATCGGCGACATTAGAATTGGAAAACTCCAAAGTTGCCCAGTCCGTAGAGGCCATCGGACGAAAATTTTATGCTTATCAATGTGACTTCGCCAATCGCGAATCGCTTTATCAATTCATTGAGCAGGTAAAAAAAGACCATCCGGTCATTGATATCTTGTTTAATAATGCCGGCAATATCTTACGTAAACCTGCCGCGGAACACCCTGATGAATATTGGGATCAAATTATCGAAATCAATCAAAATGCACAATTTGTATTGACCCGTGAAATCGGGAAGGAGATGATTGCGCGCGGTTCCGGAAAAATTGTTTTCACCGCATCGCTATTGACGTTCCAAGGTGGCATCAATGTACCGGGATACGCGGCATCTAAAGGTGCTATTGGTTCATTGACTAAAGCTTTTGCCAACGAATGGGCGTCTAAAGGCGTGAATGTAAATGCGATCGCTCCAGGTTATATCGCCACGGATAATACAGAAGCTTTACGTGACGATCCAGAACGTTCCGCTTCTATCCTCGGGCGTATCCCTGCTGGACGCTGGGGTGAACCGGAAGACTTTAAAGGCCCAGCTGTATTCTTGGCTTCCAAGGCTTCGGATTATGTACACGGGACAATTCTAACCGTCGATGGCGGCTGGATGGGTCGTTAGAATTTGATTAGCTTTTCCAGCGTTTTCAGACGCTGGAAAAGAAATTTAATTCTTTCACACCTTCCGTCGCGTTTTTCCGAATAACTTTAATGTGTGGTTTTTGGGGAACATGTACTGAATTAGGATCGATGATATACACCGGCTTTCCTTCGGCGATATAGTGAATCAATGAAGCAGCCGGATATACCTGCAAAGACGTTCCGATAACCAACAATATATCCGCCCCCATTACTTCTTCCGCAGCTTTATCCAAGAAAGGAACCATTTCACCAAACCAGACAATGTAAGGACGAAGTTGGGCACGGTCTTCAGCCAAATCACCCAAATTCAAATCTTTATCCCACTCATAGATCAAATCTTCATTTCGCTCGCTCCGAACCTTTCTTAACTCACCATGTAAATGAATAATGTTCGACGAACCCGCTCGTTCGTGTAAATCGTCTACATTTTGCGTAATAATAACTACTTCGTATATTTCCTCTAACTGTTTTAAGTAAAAATGTGCCGCATTCGGCGCCACTTCTTTAAGTTGTCGTCTTCGCTGATTATAAAAATTTAAAACCAATTCGGGATTTTTTTCCCATCCATAGGGTGACGCAACCTCCATAATATCGTGATTATCCCACAATCCGTTCGCGTCCCTAAAAGTAGAAATCCCACTTTCAGCACTGATTCCAGCTCCGGTCAAAACAACTATTTTTTTCATCCTTTTCACAAACAAGTATAACTAAAATATACTATTACCGGAACGATATCTCTTACCAGTCTACTTTGCGAAAGATCAATCAACTTATCATTCGTATTTTTAAATGCTTCTTTTATTAAGAAACTCACTAACGCAAATAAAGCCCCTTTTTATCAATAAATTCAATCACCTTATCGGGGACATAAAACTGTATGCTTTTTCTAGCTTTTACAGCTTGGCGAACAAAGGTAGAGGATAACTCCATCACAGGGGTTTCGGTGATGGTAATGGATGGATGCTGTTTAAGCGCTCCGCCGTCGTATTCCGGTCTTGGATAAACGACTATATGGTAATCCCGAAGAATAATCTCGGCATTTTTCCACTTCGGAAAGCTCACGAGGTTATCTTCCCCCATAATGATAGAAAAATCTCTCGTCGGATATTTTTCAGCAAGATGGATCAAGGTATCAATGGTATATGATGGTTGGGCCAACGAAAACTCAATATCAGACACCTTTAGTTTTTCAGTACCCTCAATTGCCAGATTGACCATTTCGAGGCGGTCATACATATTTCCGAGGTTCTTCTTGTCCTTAAATGGGTTTTGGGGCGAGACCACAAACCATACTTCATCAAGTTCGGTATAATTAGCCATATAATTGGCGATAATCAAATGCCCGACATGTATTGGATTAAACGAGCCAAAGAATAAACCAACTTTTTTATTTGCCATTATTTATTCAAAAAATCCAGCACAAGTGCTTCCGCCTCTTTAGAAGCGGTTTCCAAATCAAAATTGTTTAACACCACATCAAACTTATTCGCATAGCTCAATTCCAATGCTGCTTTCGCAAAGCGTTCCTGTAACTTTTCCTCCGCATCTGTTCCGCGGCCTCTCAACCTTTCCTTCAATACATCCAAAGAAGGCGGGTTCACGAAGATTGCTAATGCTTCTTCCGGAAATTTAGATTTCAGACGAAGACCGCCTACCACATCAATATCGAAAATAACCGATTTTCCAAGCGACCAAATACGCTCCACCTCTTTTTTCAACGTTCCGTAAAAGGTTCCTGCATAGACTTCTTCAAATTCTATAAATTCGTGTTTTGCAACTTTATGCAGAAAATCCTCCTTCGAGATAAAATAGTAGTCTTTTCCGTCAACCTCTCCTGTCCGCGGCTCCCTTGTACTAGCAGAAATAGAGAATGCAATCTTGTCTCCATGATTGGACAACAGCCGCCTAACGATAGTCGTTTTTCCTGCGCCTGAAGGAGCTGAGAATATGATCAGTTTTCCACTCATCTTTATAATACATTAAGTAGCTGTTCTTTTATTTTTTCCAGTTCCTCTTTCATCCTGACGACAATCTGCTGAATATTAGCGTCGTTGGCTTTCGACCCCAAGGTGTTGATCTCTCGGCCCATTTCCTGTGAAATAAAACCTAATTTCTTCCCATTGGAATCATGTGCATTTAATCCTTGGATAAAGTAATTACAATGACTTTTTAAACGCACTTTTTCTTCGGTAATATCCAGTTTGTCAATATAATAGATAATCTCCTGTTCGAAACGGTTCATATCCACATTCTCCTTTCCAACAGCTTCATCTAAATAATGGCTCAAGCGCTCTCGTATTAACGGAATACGGTTTTCCGCTACTTCTTCCACTTGCGAAAGGTAAGATAAAATTAAATGCACACGGCTTTGCAGATCTTTCTTTAAAACGTCGCCCTCATCCGCTCGAAACTTCGTAAAATGCGCTATTGCAGCATAAAAAGCTTCCATCAGCACTTTTCCCTCTTCTTCATCTACTGTATCTTCGTTCGCACTGACAACCTCCGGCATGCTGAGAGCCATTTCAAACAGGGAAGCGTTGGTTTCTCCCAGGTTTTGGGCTATTTCCTGCAATTGGGCATAATATTGCTTTAAGAGCGCGGCATTGATCGTCGACGCTTTCGCTGTTTGGTCAACATATTCGACCGATACGGTAATATTCACTTTACCTCGTTCTATCAGTTTACTGGCCTCCGTGCGGAGTATCAGTTCGCGATCGGATACAATTTTAGGTAAACGCAAACTAAGCTCAAGAAATTTGGAATTGAGGGATTTCAATTCCACGGTATATTTGACCTTTCCATTTTCATGGCTGCCTATACCGTACCCTGTCATAGATTTTATCATACGCAAAGGTAAAAACTTTATATACTTTTTTCCCTCAAAAAAGTATCCAAAACCGAACAAAGTGAGCTCATGAACTCCAAAATAAACACAAGTTCATAAAAATCGTCGCTGCGAACATTTGACATAAGAGATAGTGCTGACAATAGATAACTGCAATTGTCAAATCTCCCGAGGCGACATAAGATGTTAACGATGGGACAGTGAAATTAAAAAAGGAAGCTTAAACTTCCTTTTTTAATTTCTTACTACTTAGCTTTTCCTTAACGACCTCAAAAATAATCGGTAGAACAGAAAGAAAAATTATCAGTAACACGACTTTCGAGAAGTTGTCCCGAATGATCGGAATATTACCTAAAAAATAACCGGCCAATGTGATGCCCACCACCCATAAAAATCCTCCAACCACGTTATAAGTTAAAAATGTACCGTAGTGCATTCTGCCGATCCCACCTACAAAGGGGGCTAGTGTTCTTACAATGGGCACAAAACGAGCAATGACAATCGTCTTACTGCCATATTTTTCATAAAAAGAGTGGGTTTTTTCTATCTGCTCATCTTTGACAACGCGTTTTCCAAATAACTTGAATTTGGTTATCTGCATACCAAAACGCCTCCCAATAGAATAGTTCATCGAATCGCCGGCAATAGCCGCAATCAAGAGCAACGCCACCATAACCCATACATTCAAATCATTAGGTTGTGCCGCCAACATGCCGGCTGCAAACAAAAGAGAATCTCCCGGCAAAAAAGGCATAACAACAATCCCTGTCTCAACGAAAATAATGAGGAACAGAATAAGGTATGTCCATGTCTGATATTCATTCACGATCTCCAATAGATGTTGATCAATATGGAGAATAAAATCAATTAGAGAATATATTACTTCCAAAATGACCGCTTATATATTGTTCAACATAACAGGCATCACCAGCATCAAAATATCCTCATTGTCTTCTTTTATAGCAGGAATCAATAACCCGGCTCTATTTGGTGTACTCATTTCAATAACAACCTCGCCTGAATTTAAATTGCTTAACATTTCGACCAAAAATTTCGCATTAAATCCAATTTCCATATCCTCACCCTCAAATTGGCAATTTAGACGTTCGTGTGCTTCGTTCGAGAAATCGAGATCTTCTGCGGAGATATGTAATTCGCTGCCGGAAATCTTCAATCTTACTTGGTGCGTCGTCTTATTCGCAAAGATAACCACGCGGCGCAACGTATTCAAAAACAACAATCGGTCTACCGTTAACTTGTTCGGATTAACTTGAGGGATAACTGCTTCGTAGTCTGGATAGCGCTCATCAATAAGCCGGCATATCAAATGAATATTTCCGAATTGGAAAAACGCATTGGTGTTATTATATTCAATGGAAACGGTGGAATCATCAGACGGAAGCGAAGATTTTAATAGTGTTAACGCCTTCTTTGGTAAAATAAAAGACGTCGGCTTTTCCGATCGTACATCGGTACGACGATAGCGAACTAATTTATGGGCGTCCGTAGACACAAACGTAATGTTCTGTTCGGCCAACTGAACTAACACCCCGGACATCGCCGGACGCAATTCATCGTTGCTCACGGCAAAGAGCGTTTTGGTAATGGCTTCTGAAAGAATAGATGCATTTAATTCCACTGTAGAAACATCGTCAACTACCGGAATTTTTGGAAAATCATCCGCGTTTTCTCCGCTTAATTTATATTTACCATCCCCAGCACTAATCTCAATAGCTAATGTATTGGTATCCACAGAAAATGCCACAGGCTGATCGGGAAGTGTTTTTAATGTTTCTATCAAAATTTTAGAGGGCATAGCCACTCGTCCTTCTTCCTTTGCTTCTATCTGCAAAGAAGTAACCATACTCGTCTGTAAATCCGTTGCCGAAATGGTCAATAAATTATCTTTAATTTCAAACAAAAAATTTTCAAGAATAGGTAGCACTGTACTGCTACTTGAAGCTCCGCTAATTGATTGTAGTTGTTTTAATAAAATTGACGTGGATACAATAAATCTCATTTCCTGAATTTTATAGATTTTTTTTATATGCAATATTACACAAAAGAATCTATATTTTATACACTGAATACGTGTTAATTCTTATAGCGAATTAATTAATTAGTACCTTTGTACGGTTATATAGACATGCAGTTCAAGGATATTATAGGTCAGCATACAATTAAGATGCATTTGGTTCAAACCGTAAAAGACACCCGGGTAAGCCATGCACAGTTGTTTCTCGGTCCCGAGGGCTCGGGAAGCTTAGCCTTAGCGGTTGCTTACGCCCAATATATCAACTGCGAAAACCCATTGGAAAACGATAGTTGTGGCACCTGTCGCTCCTGCCGAAAATATCAAAAATTGATCCACCCGGATCTGCATTTTTCTTATCCGTTTTTTGCGAGTGGAGAAAAAGATGTCGCCACCGTTTATATGGACGCGTGGCGCACGGCTTTTCTGGGCAATCCCTATATGGGCCTAGATTATTGGCGTCATCAGCTAGAAGCGGGCAACAAGCAGGCAAACATCAATATCGCAGAAGCCCACGATATTATAAAAAAGCTTAGCCTAAAAGCGTTTGAAAGTGAATACAAGGTATTAGTGATGTGGCTTCCCGAATATCTCCAAACACAAGGAAACGCTTTATTAAAGTTGATTGAAGAGCCCCCCGAGAAAACACTTTTTCTACTCGTGTCGGAAAATCAAGACGGCATATTAAATACCATCATATCACGTACGCAGCTTGTAAAAATTCCGAAGCTTTCATCCGATGATACTAAACAATATCTAGTAACGGAAAAAGCGATTTCCGAAGATCGAGCAAATGAAATCGCCTTCATAGCCGACGGCAACATACAAACGGCGGTAAACCTCCTCGAAGAGGATACACACCCTTATTTTGATTTGCTCATTAGCTGGTTAAGATTCGTTGTAACCGATTCAGGATTGAATATTATCCGTTTTTGTGAAGAGGATTTTCCGAGGTTAGGGCGAGAAAACCAAAAAAATTATTTACTTTACACCATTAATGTGTTCCGCCAAGTGCTATTAACGCAATCACGGCTTCCGCAATTAGTACTCTTAAATGGAAAAGAGTTGGATTTTGTCCAGAAGTTCAGCGAAAACTTTAAAAAAGAGCAATTGGAACTCGCTATCGAGCTACTGGAAAAAACACATTATAAGGTAGAGCGCAATGCGAATCCGAAAATTTTATTTTTAGATTTATCTTTGCAATTAGTTTTAATATTTAAATATCAAACGTTCCCACAAGGGACTCAATATATATAAAAGGAAAGAATATGGGATGTGGTAATTGCTCATCCGGTGGTGGGTGTGGTAGTGGTTCTACCGGAAAAACACCGGCAGGTTGCCAAAATAACGGCTCTTGCATGACTAGCGGATGTAATAAACTAGATGTATACGACTGGCTTTCCGACATGGATTTGCCGGCAAACTATAAACCATTCAATATTATAGAAGTACGATTTAAAGGTTCGCGCAAGGATTTCTACATCAATGCGGACAACCTTTATCTTGAAATGGGTGAAATGGTTGTCGTCGAGCCCTCCACTGGAGGATATGATGTTGGACATGTGTCATTAACCGGTGAATTGGTTCGTTTACAGTTGAAGAAAAATAATGTAAAGCCGGAAACGGTCGCTAAAAAGATATATCGAAAACCCACGGAAGCGGACGTACAAAAATATAACGCCGCCAAAGAACTGGAATGGGAAACAATGCATCGTGCGAGGAAGCTTGCTCTGGACCTCGGCTTATCCATGAAGATTTCGGATGTGGATTATCAAGGTGATAAAACCAAAGCAACCTTCTATTATACTGCGGAGGGACGGGTGGATTTTCGAGAGTTAATTAAACGTATGGCTGAAGCGTTTCGTATCCGTATCGAAATGCGACAGATTGGGATGCGCCAGGAAGCAAGTCGTTTGGGTGGACTGGGTTCCTGTGGCCGAGAGCTTTGTTGTTCCACTTGGTTGACCGATTTTAAAACGGTTTCCACCTCAGCAGCAAGATATCAAAATCTCTCATTAAATACGCTTAAGCTAGCGGGACAATGTGGCAAATTGAAGTGCTGTCTTAATTACGAATTGGATAGCTATATGGATGCCTTAAGAGATATCCCCACCAACGTCGATCGCTTAGACACAGAAGCGGGAACAGCATTTTTGCAGAAGACAGATATATTCAAAAAAGTCATGTGGTACGCTTATCCAGGAGCTGAAAACTGGATTCCGCTGGAAGTATATAAAGTGCGTGAATATGCCGAAATGAATAAAGAAGGACGCAAATCACAAGACCTAAAAATCCATCAAGAACCTGTTGAAGAAATAGAAAAACCAATATCCTATGACTATGAAAATGTGGTGGGCCAGGATTCTTTAACGCGGTTAGACGAAAAGAATAAGAAAAGAAGAAAAAAGAAACCCAAGAGTAAACAAGAGACAACCACAGGAGGAAACAAAATTGGATTGTTAAAGAAAGTTGCGTCGAATGAAAAAAAAGTTGCTTCCCAAACAGAGGAACCTGCTATCGACAACAAACCCAAAAAACGACTCCAAAGGAATAAAAATAGAAACAGGAACAAAAAACCAAATAGTAATAAAGGTGATAACTAAAAGGCATTATTCACCGATAGAAAAATTACAAATATGATATTACGTAAAAAGGTTGTGGGGATTAGTCTGCTATTTTTTATGCTAGCTTGCACCAACGAACCTTTTTATGACGTTTACAAATCGATAAAAAAAAGGCAGTGGCATCGTCACGAGAAACAAGCGTTTCAAGTACACATCAGTGAAAATAGTGCGCAGTATGATATTTGGGTTTATCTAAGGCATACAAACGAATACGATTTCGCTAATTTTTCTTTTCTTTCCCACGAAACCGGGCCAGGGCTAAAGAATACATCCTACAAACACGAACTTAAGCTGGCAACTTCTGATGGCCGTTGGACAGGAAAAGGTGCCGGCAACCTCTATGAAAATAAATTTCTTCTGAAAGAAAATTATACTTTCCCCGATACGGGCATCTATATTTTTGAGATCGAGCAAAACATGCAAGATAATCCGATACGGAATATAACGGATATTGGTTTAAAAATTGTCATGGATTAATGGTAAAATTTATTCGTTGGTTACTTTTTCCATTTGCCTCTTTATATGCAGGGGTGGTGCTAATTCGAAACTGGGCTTACGATAACCAGATTTTTAAAAGTACTTCCTTTCGTTTTCCTGTCGTGGTTATTGGAAACCTATCCGCAGGCGGTACGGGCAAAAGCCCGATGACAGAATATGTTCTCCGGTTAGTTAAGCCTTACCTAAATGTGGCTGTTCTTAGTCGAGGATATGGAAGAAAAACGAAAGGATTCCGGTATGTGGAGGTGCATGATTCTTCTAAACTCGTTGGAGATGAACCTCTCCAAATAAAACGGAAGTTTCCGGATTCGACGGTAACCGTTTGTGAGGATCGGGTGTTTGGCATTCAACAGATTCAAAACCATGTTGATGCCGTACTTTTGGATGATGCCTACCAACATCGAAAACTACGTCCAAGCTTTTCAATATTGCTGTTAGACTATGAATCATTGCAACGGCCTGTTATTCCGTTACCTACAGGCGATTTCCGCGAAATGTTACCGGCTTGTAAACGAGCGAACATTATAGTGGTTACCAAGTGTCCGGATGAAATTCCTGCGGAAGGAAGATTCACGATAGAGTCTAAATTACGTGTATACACAACAGCGCCGTTATTTTATTCCAAAATAGCCTACAAAAAGCTACAGAAAACAAACGGGACAGTATTGGACGATATCGATCTAAAAAATACGGTTGCTCTAATTGTAACGGGAATAGCAAAACCGAAACCCCTGTTATCTTATCTAAAACCACGATTCAAAAAAATCATTTCGTTAGCATATCCGGATCATCATTCTTTTTCACTGGCCGATCTTGAGAAAATTAATCAAACTTTTCAACATATTGATAATTCAAAAAAAGTCATAATCACAACGGAAAAAGATATACAGCGACTTCCCCCTTCCTTTATTGCCCAATATCCCCTCTATTTTCTTCCTATCGAACAATCATTTTTATTTGACCAAGCACATACATTTGATGCCATGGTGAAACGTGCATTCGTTTCACCATAGACAACTCTTATCTTCGCCCACAAACATTCCATAGCACACCCGCCCCTTCTATTTTTGATAAGCCTCCAATGGATTTTACGCAAACTAATAGGGATTAGCACGGGGTCGTAGCCTGTATTTATACGGAAATGCCGTTAAGAAATGTTAAAATGTAACACTTTTGATACATTTGTTACAACAATCTTTTATTAAAGGAGTTATATACATAGAAAAACATTAGTAGTGGTTAAACAATTAAAATACAAGGTCATGAAAAAACTATTTTTAACAGGAATCAGCTTACTATTCGCTTTAACATTAACGTTTGCACAAGATGCAAATCCGGAAGACAAAGCAAAAGAAAAAGTAACAAAATTAACAGAAAAATTAACATTGACAGATGAGCAGCAAACTTCTATCTATGACATTGTCTTGGAACACGCGAAAGCGAAACAGGCATTAAAAGCAGACGCATCACAATCCCCAGAAGCATTGGCTGAGGCAAAAACCAGATTGCAAGAAACCACGGATGCTCAGATTAAAGAAAAATTATCTGATGAGCAAAAAACCTTATACGACAGAATAATTGCTGAACGTCCGCAAAAAGAAACGCCAGCTCCTACTACACCTGTTACTCCACCAATGCAACCGGAGCAACCGATGGAGCCCGGACAACCAAACGGTGAATAGAGAAAAAGTTCATGTTTTCATAAAAAATGCGAAACCTTAGTCGGTTTCGCATTTTACATTCAAAAATTAAACTTAAATAATGATGTTTTTTATTTACTAAGAAGATTTCAGCTTTTTTTGGATATCCTGAACATACGTTTTAAACTTCTTGTCCGTTTCAATTAAATCTTCTACCGTTTGGCAAGCATAAATAACAGTAGAATGGTCACGTCCTCCAAAAAAGTTTCCAATAGTTTTCAAGGATGATTTTGTATGATTCTTTGCTAAATACATAGAAATTTGACGGGCCTGTACAATCTCTCTTTTTCTAACCTTGGACTTTACCATTTCCACCGGTACCTCAAAATACTCACAAACCAGCTTCTGAATATACTCCATAGAAATCTCTTTGTGTGTATTTTTCACAAAGTTCTTTAACATAGATTTTGCTAGGTTAAGATCAATTTCTTTTTTATTTAAGGTTGATTGGGCCAAAAGGGAAACCATAGCGCCCTCTAGTTCGCGAACACTATTATCAATCTGTGTCGCCACAAATTCGACAACGTTTTCCGGCAACTCGATACCATCAGAATACATCTTTTTCTTCAAAATGGCCATGCGGGTCTCTAAATCCGGAATCTGAATATCTGCCGACAACCCCCATTTGAACCGACTTAGTAAACGTTCTTCTAAGCCTGATAAATCTTTTGGTGCCTTATCCGACGTTAAGATAATCTGCTTACCAGATTGGTGCAAATGGTTGAAAATATGAAAGAAAATGTCTTGCGTCTTTTCTTTGCCCGAAAAATTATGGACATCATCCATAATAATTACATCCATTGCCTGATAGAAATTCACAAAATCATTGATCGTGTTGTTTTTTAGAGAATCCACAAATTGCTGGCAGAACTTTTCACAAGATACGTAGATGACCAGTTTATCGGGTAGATTTTTCTTGATTTCATTACCGATCGCCTGTGCTAAATGAGTTTTTCCTAAGCCTACATCACCATACAGCATCAACGGATTGAACGAGGTCCCTCCCGGCTTGTTTGCAACTGCAAAACCGGCCGAACGCGCCAATCGATTACACTCTCCTTCAATAAAATTATCAAACGTGTAATGCGTATTTAGCTGCGGATCCACCTGTAGTTTTTTTAATCCCGGAATAACAAAAGGATTTTTGATATTCTTATTTAATGCTACAGGAACGGGAATAGACTGCTTTTTGCCCTCTGCACCATTCCCATTAGAGGGAATGTTGGTTGTGTAGGGCGTGTTCGCAGAAGATTTATCGACGATAATATTGTATTCAAGGCGGCCCTGTTCTCCCAAAAACTTCTTAATTGTCTTACGCAGAATACCTACGTAGTGTTCTTCTAGCCATTCGTAAAAAAATACGGAAGGTACTTGAATAGTTAAAACGTTACCATTTAAACCCACTGCTTTAACAGGCTCAAACCAAGTCTTGAAACTCTGTGCAGGTATATTGTCTTTAATGATCTGAAGACAGCTATTCCAAACACTTGTACACGTTTTTTCCATTCTTAAATTGTTAATAACTTGAAAACCAATATTTGACAGAAAAGTTGTTTAAAACTTTCCCTTAAGACGAAGATGACAAAAAAAATTGATCAAAAAAACTAAAATATCAAAAAAATCATAACACACTATGTACAAGTATTTTATATTAAAAATACCTCTATTTAAGGTATAAAAAAGAGGTAAAAATCATTTTTTCAACATCACTGTTTTTAGCTAGTAAACGTCACCGTTTTTTTGTAAAAACAGTGAACGCCTGCCCCCTAATGTGGAAAACTATTGTTTTTTTTTCACTTCTAAATATACCGAATATTTTTGTCTTTATACTAAGACACCATCGTGTCTGTTTTTATTCCTGAGGTCAACCTTCTAACTCGTTTTGCAATAGAAGAGGCATCATAACCGCATATTTTCCAAAGCTCTGCTTGCTCCCCATGTTCAACAACATCATCGGGAATACCTAAACGAACTAAATTCGCTCCATAGCCGTGATCGACCATAAATTCTAAAACCGCACTTCCCACCCCTCCCATGATACAGCCATCCTCGACCGTAATTACTTTACTGAACTTCTCAAATACCTCGTGTAATAATTCTTCATCCAAAGGCTTCGCAAACCGCAGATCATAATGAGCAGGGTAAATACCTTCCTCATTTAATATTTGAACAGCTTTTACAGCTTCGTTTCCGATTGCGCCAAAAGTTAAAATAGCCACCTCTTCTCCATCATGCAATTTGCGGCCTTTTCCTATTCCAAGCTTAACGAACGGACGTTTCCAATCGACCATTACCCCAGCACCCCGTGGATAGCGGATCACAAAAGGCCCCATATTCGGTAGTTGTGCAGTATACATCAGGTTTCGAAGTTCCTCTTCGTTCATAGGAGCAGAAACCACTAAATTTGGAATACAGCGCATATATACGATATCGTATGCTCCGTGATGTGTCGGTCCGTCTGCACCGACTAATCCCGCACGATCTAAGCAAAAGACAACATTCAATTTCTGCAATGCTACATCATGGATGACCTGATCATAAGCGCGCTGCATAAATGATGAATAAATATTACAAAAAGGTATGATCCCTTGAGTAGCTAGCCCGGCACTAAAGGTTACAGCATGCTGCTCCGCGATGCCTACATCAAACGCCCGATCAGGCATGGCCTTCATCATAATGTTTAACGATGATCCAGAAGGCATTGCTGGCGTAATACCCATAATTTTATCATTGGCTTCCGCCAATTCTACCAACGTATGTCCGAAAACATCTTGATATTTCGGTGGTTGGGGTTTATCCAGAACCGATTTCTTAATCTCCCCCGTGATTTTATCAAATAAACCCGGAGCATGCCAAGTCGTTTGATCTTTCTCTGCTAAGGCATACCCTTTACCTTTCACGGTGACGGCGTGCAATAATTTTGGTCCTGGAATATGTTTAAGATCTTCTATAGTTTTGGTCAGTTTCGCCACATCATGCCCATCTACGGGGCCAAAATAGCGGAAATTCAGTGATTCGAATAAATTGGCATTCTTCAATAATGTCCCTTTAATACTTTGTTCCAATTTCTTCGCCCAGCCATAAGCATCCGGCCCATTCTTCGAAATTTTGGACAATACAACGATCAATTCATCTCGAAATTTATTATAACTTCTAGATGTCGTAATACTGGTTAGGTACTCTTTCATCGCCCCCACGTTGGGATCAATAGACATACAGTTGTCATTGAGTATAACTAACAGATTCGACTTTTCAATCCCCGCATGATTTAACGCCTCAAAAGCCATCCCACCGGTTAATGCCCCATCACCGATTACCGCCACATGTTGTCTATCCTTCTCTCCTTTGTATTCCGACGCTACCGCCATCCCCAAAGCCGCCGAAATCGACGTCGAGGAATGTCCCACACCAAAAGCATCGTATTCGCTTTCGCTTCTTTTTGGAAAACCTGATATTCCACCTAAGATTCGGTTGGTGTGGAATGTTTTCTGCCTCCCTGTTAATATCTTATGTCCATATGCTTGATGCCCCACATCAAAAATAATTTGATCCTGCGGCGTATTCAATACATAATGCAGCGCAACCGTTAATTCAACAACACCCAAACTAGCTGCAAAATGTCCGCCATTCACAGAGACAATATCAACAATGAATTGCCTCAGCTCCCGACAAACTGCTTCCAATTCACTTGGATTAAGTTTCCTTAGATCGGATGGATAATTTATTTGTTTTAATAGTGGGCCGGCCTCTACTTGCATGTTTCAATTATATAAAATAAGTTACAAACTTAATAACTTATTCCCTAATCTACAGAACAATAAAAGCAAATAAAAGTTTGTCTGGTACTTTTTTGTCGTAAAAAAGTACCAGACAAACTTGTCGCATAAAATCTTCGGCATAAGGGGGCGGTGTATGTTATTTTTACATTTGCCAAAGCTTGATGCGACCTTTAAAATTAAAGAAGGGATTATACAAGATGCGTAAATGAAGGCGGTCAATAACGCTTCGCAGTTAAGCGGAGTATGACGACCTTGCATTGTTCTTTTATGTAACGGACCCATGCTCAACCTTGATTTTTATATCGATTCGTATTTGTTTTGGTATCCATGAGTTCACGTTGTTCGGTTTTGCTTCGTTTTTTGTGTCAAGACAAAAACCACGAAATGCTTATCCATTCCATGAAAATAAGCATTAATGGATAAATAAAAACACAGAAACTGTTAATAGAATCCCTTTGTGGATAAAATATGCAGCCGCTTTACCATACAATTCTTTATTTTTGGGCAAGCTATGCAAACAACAGGTTACGAAATCAAATTAGAGCAATTTGAAGGTCCTTTCGATCTTTTACTTTTCTTTATTGAACGTGATGAATTGAATATACATGACATTCCTATTTCTAAAATAACCAATGATTTTCTAGACTATATTCAGGAAATGCAATCTTTGAATATAGAGCTTGCCAGTGAATTTATATTTGTGGCTTCAACATTGATGCGTATCAAAGCAAAAATGCTTTTGCCCCGGCCAGAGTTGGATGATTCGGAAAATGAGATAGATCTAAAGAAGGAGCTAACGCAAAAGCTTCTTCTTTATAAGCAATTCAAGGAGGTCTGTGAAGGATTACGTATTTTAGAAGAAAATCGAACACGGTTACATGTCCGAGGGAATATAGTAAAGGATAATAAGCTCGCTAGGTGCGCCGACACCACAGAAGAAGAATTATCTTCTTTTGACCTATATAAACTCTTGACAGTGTACGAGAAATTGATGTTCAATTTTACCCATCGTGTTCAGGAAGCTACTCATACAGTCGTAAAATTTCCATATACGATCGAACAACAAAAAAAGGCAATTGCACAATTAATAGAGATGAATAAAAAGTTAGATTTCCAGCAAATTATCAAAAGTTCAGAGAACAAAGTACAACTTGTATTCAATTTCTTAGCGATTCTGGAGATGCTTCAACAACGTCTATTAGAAATAGAAGTAGGAATCGGATTCAATAATTTCTCTATCGGAAAAAAAAGAGAACTTTCCTATGAGTCTGAATATGTAGCCTAGCTTCTTCTATCGAAACTAGCCAGTATATTTCCGAAAGCTTGCGCGGTACGACGAAGGTTCTGTTCCGTGTTTACAAATGCTTCTTCCAACGGCATAGCTTCATGGCTAATGGGTAGGAGCACATCAAAGATATCCAATAACGCAGATGAAGGTTCTAATGGAACTCTTCCGGCTATCCCCACGCTCGGAATTCCATATTGCTTTGCAAACAAAGCCACACCTACGGGCGCTTTGCCCGAGAGTGTCTGCTCATCGATACTCCCTTCACCCGTGATGAGCCAATCAACTGTTTTTATCACGTCTTCGAAGCCTGTCTTTTGAAGGAAATAGGCTATGCCATTTACCAATTGTGCGTCGAATAATGCATACATGCCCGCAGCCGCACCTCCTGCTGTACCTCCACAAACAACATCCGTCATGTTCTTTCCCGTCGTTTGTAAAACAATATCACTCAATCGACTTAGAAAACTATCTAAAACTTTCACTTGTTCTTTAGAAGCTCCCTTTTGAGGTCCGAAAACATGCGCTGCCCCTTCCTCTTCCAGAAGACGATTTTCTACATCACAAAGAATCTTAATGTCAATACCTAATATGCTTTTGTTCAACCCACTTGTGTCAATACGTTCTAGATATTGCAATTGCTCAGGAATTGGGTTAAGTTCCTTTCCTTTCTTATCAAAAAATCGTACACCAAGAGCATGAAGTATACCACACCCACCATCTACCGTAGCAGACCCTCCCATCCCTAAAATAATTTGGTCTACCTTAAAATATTCCAGCGCATGCAGGATTAATTGGCCAGTGCCTTTACTACTCGCTTGAAGCGGATTTTGTTCTTCTTTTTTTATTAAATGGATACCCGAAGCATTGGCCATTTCGATTATAGCGGTTTGTCCACCATCAACCAAACTATAGGACGTTTCAACACGCGTTCCCAACGGTCCCGAAACAGTAGTCGTAACCAGTTTCCCCCCTAATTTTTCATGCAGAAGTTTACACGTACCATTGCCTCCATCGCCAATAGGGAACAGTGTTGTACGACAGTCTAGTCGGCTCTGGGAAAAACCTTCGCTTAGTGCCTCTGCAACCTGCCGAGCGTCCAAACTATGTTTAAAAGCATTCGGAGCAATAAGAAGATGTAACATAGGAGGAGAATAGAGTTCTAGACAATTCGATTTTTCACGTCTTCGGAAGATTTCGATTCATGCAGCTTTTTTAACAAAAAGCCGTATCGTTTCTCACTGGCAACAGAGGGGAGTTCTCTTGCCGCTTTAAAACCGGCAACAATTGCAGACGAGCTAATATCTTTAAATTTAGCTAAAAACCCTTCTGTATCTACCTCTTCCAAAAATCCGTCCACCAACCCGTATTCCATAGCTTCTCGAGCAGAAAAATAGTCGGTATGTAAACACAGCTGCAACATCTTTTTTTCCGGCATCACCTGCAGTAAACTTGCCATAACTTGAAATGGGAATATTCCGAGATTTAACTCCGGCAATCTAAACTGTACGTTTTCCGAGCAGAAGACATATGTGCATCCGGCAATTATTAGAAATGCGCCAGCAATAACATTTCCTTCAACAATGGCTATCGACGGTTTGTGCAAACTTGCAAACACTTCTCCCAAAGACAGATCTTTATTTTTGATCTGCGGATTCGGCATATCCAAATCGACATCCTGAAAAATTTTCAAATCCATACCTGCGCAGAAAACAGGGCCTTCGGCTTTTAACATAACCACTTTAATCCCATCATCGTCATTTACGCTTTGAAAAGCATGTGCTATTTCGTTCACCATCGTCGGTGTAAACGCATTCCGTTTCTCCGGCCGCGCAAGCGTAACTTCCAGCCGGAAATCTATTCTGTTTACCTTGATGTATTGGTATTTTATCGGTTGCATATATCAAAGATATCGTTTTTCCATTCTTTATTTTTCATCCGAAATCAATTCTTGAAATCCCGAGAACAGCCCCTGTATTTTATCTCCATTTGGAATTTTAAATCGATGTAATAATATTTCCATCGGAATATTGCCTACCAAATTATCCTGTGCAAAAGGACAACCACCATATCCCATTATAGTACCCTCGAAAATACGGCAACCAACTTCATGTGCCGCTTCAATTTTCAAAAGCGCTTTTTCTGCTCGACTATGCAGATGAATGCTAAATTCTGACTCAGGAAAAGTTTGCTTTATCAAAGTAAATAACATTTTAATACTTTCCGGTGATGCTTCTGATGTCGTATCCGCAATGGAAAAGCGAGATATTCCCAATACAGAAAGTTTTTCTATCCATTCTAGTACCAAATCGGTGTTCCAGAGGTCGCTATAGGGGTTGCCGAAAGCCATGGAAATGTAAACTATCAGCTCTTGTTTACCGGATGCCATTATATTCCTAATATGTTCTATCCGCTGATAGGATTGTGCTACCGTAGAATTGACATTTCGTTGCTGGAACGTCTCAGAGATAGAAAACGGATAACCCAAGAAATCAATATTAGGCAACGGTTTTGCAATTTCAGCCCCTTTTTCATTCGCAATAATTGCCAATAATTTTGTGTCGTTCTTCTTTTCTAATCCCTCTAGGACCTGTACGGTATCTTGCAGTTGTGGAACCGTCTTAGGCGATACAAAACTCCCAAAATCAATACAATAGAACAGGTTGCTATCAATCAATTGATTGATATAATTTATTTTTTTCTCTGTGGAAATAAAATGTTTAATTCCCTGAATAGCATCTCGAGGACACTCTATTAATTGTATTGTTTCCTTATTGGACATCTTTTTTAATTTCTCTTGCTATGACCATTTTTTGTATGGCACTGGTTCCTTCTCCAATCGTACATAATTTAGCATCCCTAAAGTATTTTTCTGCCGGATAATCTTTTGTAAAGCCATAACCACCATGCACCTGCACACTCTGATTAGAGATCTCTACCGCAACTTCTGAAGCATAATATTTCGCCATCGCACTTTCCTTTGTAACTTTTTGACCAGTATCTTTTAACTGACCTGCTCTTCTTATCAATAATTCGGCTGCATCAATTTTTGTAGCCATATCGGCTATGGTAAAACCTACATCTTGAAAATCAAATATTTTCTGATTAAACTGCTCTCGCTCATTCGCATACTGCAAAGCACACTCATATGCTCCTCGAGCAATACCTAATGAAAGCGCAGCAATGGAAATACGTCCCCCATCCAACAGTTTTAATGCTTGAACGAATCCATCACCCACCGCACCAATGACCTGACTTTTATGTACGCGACAGTTGTCAAAAAACAAACTCGCCGTTTCTGAAGCGCGCATGCCCAATTTATCTATTTTTTTACCGGCTGTAAAACCAGGCGTGCCTTTTTCAATGATAAATGCTGTAACGCCGTGTTTATCTCCTTTTTCTCCCGTCCGCACCATCACAACAGCTACATCTCCACTAATCGCATGGGTAATAAAAGTCTTAGAGCCATTGATAACAAAATAATCCCCGTCCTGTACCGCAGTTGTTGCCAAACCTCCGGCGTCAGAACCAGATCCCGTTTCGGTAAGCCCCCAAGCACCGATCCATTCCGCGGTAGCTAATTTGGGGAGATATTTTTCTTTTTGCTCTTCATTTGCAAAAGACAAAATGTGATTCGTGCACAATGAATTATGCGCAGCTAAAGATAATCCAATAGAGCCGCATACTTTTGATATTTCATCAAGGATAGTGATATATTCTTGATAGCCTAACCCTCCGCCCTGATATTTTTCAGGAACCAATACGCCCATGAAACCATACTCGCCCATTTTTTTGAATAATTCTACCGGAAAATACTGCTTTTCATCCCACTCCATCATATGGGGTTTAATAAATTCCTTAGCAAACTGCAGGGCGCTATCTTGTACCAAAGCTAATTGTTCATTTTGTTGCTTTTGCAATATCATATTTTAGAAGTTTATATCCTTATTTGTTAAATATACAAAAAACAAGAGTTATTTTAAAATATTTATATTTTTAGATATAAAAAAAGGTTCATTATTAAAAAGTTTCAAATATAAGGTATTAACAGCAGCTCATCATTTTTGTTATCTTTGAGAAAAAAGAGAGTAGAAAAACTCATCCGAAGACACGCGTATTCAGACAATAATCCAATGGCAATATGGAAAACCTATTAAAGATACTCAAAATCAAATATGAAAAACTTCTTTTTGGAGGTGGATTAGACAAGATAGAAAAGCACAAGCAAAAAGGAAAAATGACCGCTTGGGAAAGGATCATTTACCTTTTAGATGACGATTGTCCGTATGTAGAAATAGGTTCCTTTGCTGGGGATAGCATGTATGATGAACATGGGGGATGTCCAAATGGAGGAGTTGTTGTCGTGATGGGTTATGTAAAAAACAGGTTATGTATCGTCGTATCCAACGATGCAACCGTGAAAGCTGGAGCCTGGTTTCCTATTACAGGTAAAAAAAACTTAAGGGCCCAGGAAATTGCCATGGAAAACCATCTCCCGATTATTTACTTGGTGGATTCTGCAGGTGTATACCTGCCCCTTCAGGACGAAATCTTTCCGGACAAAGAGCATTTTGGCCGTATCTTTCGAAACAACGCTAAAATATCTTCGATGGGTATCCCCCAAATTTCAGCGATCATGGGTTCCTGTGTGGCTGGGGGCGCATATTTACCTATCATGTCAGATTACGCATTGATTGTAGAAGGTACTGGCTCTGTTTTTTTAGCGGGATCGTATTTGGTAAAATCTTCCATTGGTGAAGTCATTGATAATGAAACATTAGGTGGCGCTAACACACATTGCGAAATATCTGGAGTAACAGATAATAAATACCCCGACGATAAAAGTTGTCTTGACGCGATCAAAAATATGGTGGATAAGTTTGGTGAAAATGATAAAAATCAATTCTCGCGTATTGCCAGCATGCAACCTGAATTTTCGGTCAATCACATTTACAAAATTCTACCTGAAGATCGTCTAAAACCCTATAACATACTGGAAATATTGAAAGCTATTGTAGACAAAGGTTCGTTAGAAGAATATAAAAAAGACTACGGAAAAACATTGGTTTGCGCTTTAGCACGTATCGACGGCTGGGCAGTAGGAATTGTTGCCAATCAACGGGAAATGGTGAAAGCAAAAAAACCTGGGAATGCCACCGAAATGCAAATGGGTGGCGTTATTTATTCGGATTCCGCAGATAAAGCCGCCCGATTTATCATGAACTGCAATCAACAAAAAATACCGCTGGTATTTTTTCAGGACGTCACCGGATTTATGGTAGGATCCCGATCAGAACATGGTGGGATTATCAAGGACGGCGCTAAAATGGTCAATGCAATGGCTAATTCTGTCGTACCTAAATTTACCTTTATCGTGGGGAACAGCTACGGAGCAGGAAATTACGCCATGTGTGGAAAAGCCTATGATCCTCGCCTAATATACGCGTGGCCTACTGCTCAAATGGCGGTCATGAGTGGAGCTTCCGCAGGGAAAACGTTGTTGCAGATACAGGAAGCAACACTTAAAGCGAACGGGGTAGCTCTATCAGAAGAAGAAAAGAAAAAGCTACTTTCCAAAATAGAACAACAATATAATCAACAGCTTAGTCCTTATTATGCTGCTGCACGTCTTTGGGTGGACGGCGTTATCGATCCAAAAGAGACACGGAAAATTATTTCCATGGGAATAGAAGCGGCTAACCACAATCCAACTATGGACCGGTATAATGTAGGCGTGATACAGGTTTAAATTCCACAATTAGCATAGGCAGACCTCCTATTTTCTTCTGATTATATACTACTTATATCTTAACGGTGTATTAGTAGAGGTTTTATAGGGGGATAACAGGGGGTTAGTAGGGGTTATCCCCCTACTAACCCCCTATAATATCCCTGCAAAATCCGCTCTAAGGTTTAATGTGAGTAGAAGGAGAACAAATGCTTTACGCTAGTTAGTGTGCAAGTATATCTGCATATATTCTTTCAGACATTCTGGATTCCGCATCACATCTTTTGAAACAGATTTTTCTAACGGATATCCCGTGAAGATTTTCTTAATTGGTATTTCTAGTTTTTTGCCACTCAATGTATAAGGAATATCGTTTACAGCATAAAAGAAGTCGGGTACATGTCGGGCACTATACTGTTTACGGAGTTCGCTTTTGATAACAGAAACAATAGCTTCGAATGCTGATCCTTCGCTCAAATGAAGAAACAACAACATATTTGACTCACCGTTTTCGTTGTCCGTTGCAATAACCAAACTATCCCTTACCCCCTGTACTTCATTTACCACATTATATATTTCCGCTGTACCAATACGTATTCCACCTCGATTTAATGTAGCATCTGAACGTCCATACATCACGACACCACCGTTATCCATAATCGAAATCCAATCACCGTGACTCCATACACCTCTTCGCTCTGAAAAATAACTGTCTCTATATTTTTCATTATCTCTGTCACCCCAAAAATAAATAGGCATCGATGGCATAGGTTTTTTGATGACCAATTCGCCAACTTCGTTATAAACTTCCTCACCGTGATCATTTACGGCTACCATGTCCGAACCCAATGTTCTGCACTGAATTTCTCCTGCATACACCGGTAAATAGGCACATCCCGATAGAAAGGCACTGCACACATCTGTTCCGCCACTCAACGATATAATATGCACATCAGGAAATTTTTTCTGGAGGTTTTCGAAAGTACTCACAGACAACGGTGATCCTGTCGAACCTATTACCTTTGGTTGGTAATTTTCTATTTCCAGATCATGAATTGCCGAAAAATAAGCCGCTCCTCCCCCGAGATGGTGTACGTTTGCCTGTTTTAAAAATTGCCAAAATGCCCGGTGAGCATTATAATGGATAGCTCCATTAAACATACAAAGCGTCGCGTCACAAAGCAAAGAAGACAAAGCGTAATTCCACATCATCCATCCCGTGGTAGAATACCAAAGGAAATTTTCTCCTTTTTGTACGTTTTGCTGGATAGCCAGCGCTTTATAATGTTCTAGCAGATTTCCCCCTGTACTATGCGTGATGGCTTTTGGTTTACCTGTTGTGCCCGACGAGTACAAAATCCATATCGGATGGGAAAATGGCACACGTAAAAAAGTCAATTCTTTTGGAACATAATGGGTAAATATGGCTTGCCAACTCTCTTCATAAACGGTAACTGTTGTTTGAAGGGATGGAATGTGTTGCTGTATATGCGTCAACGTTCCTCCTTTGGAGAACAATTTACCGTTATATTGATAATCCTGCTCGATAAACAATAGTTTAGGTTCTATTTGTGTAAACCGCTCGGTAATGCTTTTATCTCCAAAATCCGGTGAACAGCAAGACCAAATTGCTCCCAAAGAGTTCACAGCAAAAAAAATAGCTGCTGTTTCCACGGTATTATTCAATATACCGACTACCCTATCTCCTTTTTGAATACCTTTTGCTTTCAAAAATTGCTGTATACTGGATACTTTATTACGTAGTTCGCCCCAACTCACTTCCCAATAGTTTCCAATCTCCTCTGTATATTTTATAGCCGTGTCTGTATCGCGTTTCTCTCGAAATATATGTTCGGTGTAACTTAAAGATATACCTTCAAACCATCTTGCACCAATAAAATCGGTACCTGTATTCTTCCATTCTAGCACGCGGCTGTATTTTCCAGTATAATCTATTTTAAAATACAATAAAATAGCCTCCCAAAAACGTTCCGGCTGTTCTACAGACCACAGATGTAATGCTGCATAATCCAGAAAGCACCGATTATAGCGCAGTTCCACAAACTGTTGAAAACCATAAAGAACGGATGATTTAATATACTGCTCAGACGGCGTCCAGAGGGGTTTTTTCATTGCGTTTACAACTGATTAACAGTGTTAAAGATAATAAAAACCTCTAAATTTTATTACCAAAGGGGTAACAATTCCACATCATACTTGATAAAAGGATAAGAAGTCTGGATCAAGAGCAGGTCAGGCAAATTTTATCAATAAAATAGAATTACTATGAAACGATTTTTACTTGCATTAATGTTGCTAAGCATTACAATTTTAGCCATCGCACAACAGAAGGAAAAAGGCGATTTACAAATAGGTATACAGGGTGGGGCGAGTTTGCCTATCAGCACTTACAAATCCATTGGAGAAACAAAGATTGGGTATTATTCCGGATTCTTTGTTGATAAATATTTTTCGGGAAATAAATTTGGTCTAGGCGTAGATGTACGATATATCTATAATCGTATCAATCTCCAGGACACATTCCATTTTGAAAACGGATATCTTTCCACAGACTATATCCATAAAAGTAGGTTTCAAGATTACTTGTTCACTTTTGGTCCCAGTTATAAGTATGCAGTCGACCGATTCCATGTAGAAGCCTATATTCGAGGCGGACTGATGATGCAATATTTTCCAGAATATATACGATCTGTCACCTACGAGGAACGTGATCCAGCAGGTGGTTCTCTAATACATACCCAAGATATCATGAGCACAGTCAATGATGCTTCCAATCGGGCAAACAGTTGGGCAGGGATAGGTGGACTCCGTTTTAACTACATATTGAACAAACATTTTGCGCTCTTCGGCCACGTGGATTACGTACAGACTTTTGGTGAAAAATTTGGAAGTAAGTCCAGTCGATTTGCAATAGAACGCGTAGAAGAAACGAATCCGATAGGAGAAACAACAAATGTAAAAAGTGTTTGGGATCACTATGGCGATGTTCGGGAAACAAAGCAAACACCACATAAAACTATTCAGGCAGGTATCGGTGTAAAATATATTTTTGGTAGCAAAAAATCTCCTACTGTAAAAGAAGATAATAGGCCCAAATACGATGACGAAGTGAAAAAAATAGCATTAAAAGATCTTCAAATAGTTGTCAAAGACAAGCAGACCAACTTAGCACTTAGTGGCGTTACGGTATCCATCGAAGGTGCGGACATCAATGATAAGTCTGTTACCGATGCTAGCGGACAGGCTTCTAAAATATCCTCCATTAAACCAGGACAATATCAGATCGTTGGGGAGAAAAATGGTATCAAAACACCGATACTGACGTTGACTGAAGCAGATTTTCAGACCTCAAGTACAGTTATCTTCAAAGAAATCTATCACGATGATCCAAGATTTACACTTATCGGTGAAACTTTTGATTGTGCGACAGCTCAAAATTTAGCAGGTATTAATACGGTGCTGACGCATACGGGATCGAAAGTGAATGCTAACCAGACGTCAGATGCTGAAGGGAAATTTATCTATCAACTTGATGCGCAAAGTGACTTCACGGTAGTAGCCAATCAACAAGGTAAATATTCGCAAACTGAGATCGTTTCTACTAAGGGACTGGACCGCAGCCAAACATTATATGTGACCTTAAAATTAGGTGTTTGCGAACTAGTTGAAAACGGCGAATGGGTCTTGAAGAATATTCATTATGATTTTGATAGGAGCGATATCCGTCCAGATGCGGCGATTATACTCGACAACGTCGTTGCCGTTATGAAACAAAACCCGACATTGCGTATTGAACTTTCTTCGCACACGGATAGTAGAGGAAATGATAATTACAACCTAAAGTTATCTCAACGTAGAGCAGATTCGGCTGTAGATTATTTGGTAGCAAATGGTATCGCCAAAAGTCGTTTAATCGCCCGGGGATATGGCGAAACGAAATTGCTGAACCACTGCGGTAACGGCGTTAATTGTTCGGAACAGCAACATCAAGAAAACCGAAGAACCGAAATCAAAGTATTGGAATTTTAAACAAGTTCCGTTATAGAAAAAAGACAGATTTAGGAATTTCGCTAAATCTGTCTTTTTATATTGTAAAGTGTTTATTTATCTTCTTTAAAAGCATTCCAGCCTTGTGCTTTAATAGGATGTACATTTCCTGATTTAGAAATCATTTCGCAACCGGCTGTTTCTTCTGTTATGTAACCAATAATCGTAATATCCAACTGGTTCTTCACTTTATCGTATTGCTCTTGTGGAACAGTAAACAACAACTCGTAATCTTCGCCGCCATTTAATGCACATACAGTAGGATCCAACCCGAATTCGCGTGCGGTATCGTATGTCATTGGATCTATTGGTATTTTATCTTCATATAACTTACAGCCCACCTTGGAAGCATTACAGATGTGCAATATTTCCGAAGCTAGTCCATCAGACACATCAATCATCGCATGTGGTTGTATACTATAAGTTTCAAATAATTCCACCACATCCTTACGTGCTTCGGGTTTCAGTTGCCGCTCCACAATATAATCTTTTCCTTCTAAATCCGGCTGAATCTGTGGATTCTCTAAAAAAATCTGTTTTTCACGTTCCAAAAGCTGTAATCCCACATAAGCACCGCCAAGATCACCACTTATACAAAGCAAATCACCTTCTTTCGCACCTGAACGGTAAGCTATTTTATCGGCCTCTGCATAACCAATACTTGTAACAGAAATAACTAAACCTTGTGCGGACGCAGACGTATCACCTCCTATAAGATCCACATTATATTTTTTACAAGCTATCAACGCTCCTTCATAGATTTCTTCCACCGCTTCTAACGGAAATTTAGAAGATAAGCCTATGGAAAACGTAATCTGTGACGCTTTGCCATTCATCGCATAAATATCACTCAAATTGACTTGTACTGCTTTATATCCCAGATGTTTTAGCGGAACATACCGTAAATCAAAATGAATGCCTTCAAGTAGCAAATCTGTAGATATCAGCGTTTTTTTATTAGAAAAATCCAATACAGCCGCGTCATCTCCAATTCCTTTTATGGTGGATGGTTCTGTAAGCTCTACCGCCCTGGTTAAATGTGCTATCAAACCAAATTCGCCTAGCTCATTTATTTCTGTTCTATCTTTATTATCAAACATACCTCTTTATATACCAGGATACTATACTACAATCCTAATTTTTCTGATATTTCTAACATCCGTACGATTGGTTTTTTAGCGCGTTCAACGATATCCATGGACAAATCTACCTCCGGAAGTTCATAATATAAACAATTGTAAAGCTTTTCCAATGTATTCAGTTTCATATGGGGACAATCGTTACAGGCGCAGATGTTATTTGGCGGAGCAGGGATAAAAGTCTTCATAGGGCTAGCTTTCTGCATCTGGTGCAATATACCGGATTCCGTGGCAACAATATATTGTTGTGCGTTGTCTTCAATCGTAAACTTCAGCATACCGGATGTAGAACCAATGTAATCAGCTTGCGCCAAAATGTGATCTTCACATTCTGGATGCGCTATGAATTTCGCATTAGGAAACTGTGCTCTTAAATCGACAATCTTATCCTGTGAAAAAATCTCGTGCACCATACAGGCACCATTCCATAACACTAAATCACGTCCTGTTTTCTTTTTCACATATTCTCCAAGGTTACGATCAGGACCGAAGATAATCTTCTGTTCTTTCGGCAAGCTCTCTACTATTTGTACTGCATTGCTTGATGTACACACGATATCCGATAAGGCTTTTAACTCTGCAGTACAGTTTACATATGTAATAACCATGTGATCTGGATACTGCTCTTTAAACTTCGCAAACAAATGTGGTGGACAGCTGTCCGATAAAGAACAACCAGCTTTTAAATCAGGTAACAACACTTTCTTCGAGGGCGATAAAATTTTCGCCGTTTCAGCCATAAAATGCACACCTGCAAAAACAATTATATCGGCATCTGTTTTCGCTGCTTGTTGGGATAGTCCCAAACTATCTCCAATGTAATCTGCAATATCCTGAATTTCAGATTCTTGATAATAATGCGCTAGAATAACCGCATTCTTTTCTTTTTTTAATTGCTGAATTTCAGTAACAATATCTATCGTAGGATCGATAGGTTCGTCGATGAACCCCTTAGCTTCCAAATCCCGTTCAAAAATAGTATTCATTAGTTCCCTCTCTATTTAGCTTGCTTCAGTTTGACTAGACAACAGTACAAAAGTAAAGAAAGAAAATCAAACGAAATCCACATTCCCCTTTTCCAATAAATAATAATCTTTTTTTAAAGAAAGAATCTTATTGTTTATTAGCCTGTGGAAAATGGGGATAAGTGGATGAATATATATTTTGAAAAAACTTTATTCTTTTGTTATCCACATATTGTTCACATTTTAGAATACGTTATAGTTTGATTTTCAGGAATGTGATTTTTTTCGTTTTTCTCTTTCCATAAATTTTTGTTGAATGTTTCGTGTTTACAATTTGTTAATATTAGGTTGATTTTGTCTTAACTTTCACCTCCGTTTTGTGGGAATAGATTGAAGTTTGTGGAAAGTTTTAAAGTTTTCATTTTTAGTTCACCCTTTTTATACAGGTTTTCCACATATTTTGTTAATTTGTTCATTATATAATTGAGCGGTGGTTCGCTTTGTACACGTTATGATACATAGACACGTAGATTTTTTGGTAATTGGTTCTGGTATTGCTGGACTGAGTTTTGCACTTAAAGCAGCGGAACGGGGTAAGGTATTGATAGTTACCAAGTCCAATGAGGATGAATCGAATACGAAGTATGCGCAGGGAGGAGTTGCAGCTGTTGTGGATAAATCCGACAGTTTCGAAAAGCATATTATTGATACACAGATTGCTGGGGATGGTTTGTGTCAACTTAATATTGTGGAAAACGTAGTCAGGGAGGCGCCGGATAGAATCAAAGAATTAATAGACTACGGCACCAATTTCGATAAAGTGGATGAGGAACACTATGATCTGGCCAAGGAAGGTGGACACTCAAACCATAGAATCCTTCATTATAAAGACATTACAGGTTATGAAATTGAGAGAGCGTTATTGGAAAAAGTACACGAGCATGAGAATATAGAAATACTTACCCATTATTTTGCCGTTGACTTGATTACACAGCATCACCAGGGGGTCCATGTGGATAGAAATACAACGGATATCCGTTGTTTTGGAATTTATGCGCTTAATACAAAAAATAATACAATAGAAACATTTCTTAGCAAGGTAACATTGATGGCATCTGGTGGAGCTGGACATGTATATGCGAGTACGACAAATCCAACTATTGCTACCGGTGATGGTATTGCTATGGTTTATAGGGCAAAAGGTAAAGTAAGGAACATGGAATTTATACAATTTCATCCGACGTCATTATATAATCCACAGGAATCGCCGTCTTTCCTAATTTCTGAAGCCGTACGCGGTTTTGGGGGAATTTTAAGAAGGGTGACGGGAGATTCCTTTATGGAAGAGTACGATGAGCGTGCTTCCTTGGCGCCCCGCGACATTGTCGCTAGGGCAATAGACAATGAAATGAAAAAGTCAGGACTTGATTTTGTTCATCTGGATATTACCCACCGGAATAGCGCAGATATCATTGCACATTTTCCCAATATTTACGAGAAATGTCTTTCGGTTGGTTTAGATATGACAAAGGATTATATACCGGTGACGCCCGCAGCGCACTATTTATGCGGTGGTATTATGGTCGATGAGAATGGCAGAACTTCCATAGAAAATTTGTACGCATGCGGAGAATGTTCTTCTACCGGCCTTCATGGTGCTAATCGTTTAGCTTCTAATTCGTTGTTAGAAGCAGTGGTATATGCGCATCGCATTTTTGATGATGCGTCATCAATGATAGAGAAATTGGATTATGCAACTGATATACCTGGTTGGGATGAATCGAAGGCACAGTTGTTGAATGAGGAGATATTAGTTACGCATAATCTACGTGAAACACAGAAGTTGATGAGCGATTATGTAGGCATAGTACGATCAGATTTTCGCTTAGACAGAGCGATTAGACGATTGGGATTTCTTTATGAAGAAACGGAAGAGTTTTATAGAAACACTAAATTATCGGTGAAGTTGTGTGAGTTACGTAATGTTATACAAGTTGCTTATTTAATCGTTAAATCCGCTATGCAACGTCAAGAGAGTAGAGGTTTACATTATACTACAGATTTTCCAGATAAGTCGGAAAAATTAAAAGATACCATTTTATAATTTACTGAATATGACTATTATACATCCGGTTAGAGATATATATCCTCAGGTTGATAGATCTGTTTTTGTAGCTGGTAATGCGACTATTATTGGGGATGTTATTATTGGCAAGCATTGCTCCGTTTGGTTTAATGCGGTTGTTAGAGGCGATGTAAATTATATCCGTGTCGGAAATTATACTAATATCCAAGACGGTGTAGTTATTCATTGCACCTATGAAAAAAATGGAACGAATATAGGTAGTTATGTAAACATAGGACATAATGCTATTGTACACGGCTGTGTAGTGCATGATTATGTACTAATAGGTATGGGGGCTATCGTGATGGATAGAGCAGTTGTGGAATCTAATGTAATTATTGCAGCCGGAGCAGTTGTGTTGGAAGATACGATTTGTGAATCAGGTTATCTATATGCCGGGGTTCCTGCCAGAAAGATAAAATCGCTGACGGATGATCAACTGGCGTTGTTGCAGCAATTGCCACATAACTACGTATTATATAGTTCCTGGTTTGATTAACGAAGATAGTGAGTGTAAAATTACTTTAAATTAATCGTTTCATTTTGATCCCAGTTCGCTCGAATAGTAAATGTTTTATTTAGATACCAAATATTTTCTGCTTGTTTTTTTGCATAAACGTCAGCAGGATCCCATCGTCCATTGGTGTTTGCATCATAAATTATCCGCAGCGTATATTTTCCTCCCGGATAATTTGAATAGCTTATTTTTGGATTAGAAGCGACAAGGGGTTGTCTATCAAATACTTTTTCTTTAGATTCATCGATCAGTTCTGCTATATAGTTCATTGTAGAATCCAATCCCGTCACTGTGAAATGGATATTACCATAGTTATCTGACTCATCTAAAGTAAATCTAGTCTTGCTTTCTAGGTTTATGTCGTCAAATGGCGTGCGCATGGCTCCCTCTTGGATAACCAGTTCGTAGTCTCTTTTCGGACGCCAGTTATAGCGTATATGATATAAATTTCTATTGACAGTATCTTGTTGTAATTGAAAGTTTCTTCTAGAAATAGAGTCTTCATGAATAATAATTTTTGACTTATCTACATGAGCTAACGGACTTTCACTGGTTAATGTAATGTGCCGTACACGATCTACTTTGTTTGTGATGCTTAATATGGGTTTTACTTCCCTGTCGAATTTTGCGTTTTTATTTGTTCTAATAAGGATGGTATCCATGGGTTCACTACCATTCATTAGCTCGATTTTTATGGAATCAAGTTCTGTTTTTGGTATGTATATTTTAACAGAGTCATTAGTAAAACTGTATTGTTCTATTTTTTTATCATTTAGTTCCGTCGGGAATAAAATTTTAGTTTCTGGTTGTTCGAGTGGTTTCGCAAAGGTTAATAAGATATGACCAGTTGGTTCAAATTTCTTTTCCAATGTACGAAAGTCCTTAGGATACGCTTTTGTTATTTCAAGTTTTATGTCGGTTATATCCTTATTAAGATGTATACTGTCTTCCAGAAAGCCGATCCATTCGTCATTTCCATTAAAAATACGGTCATTATTTTGCTCTTTTAATGCGTAAATACGATAAGTATCTTCTCTTAGATTATTAAATTTGAAATTACCGGAGGTGTCTACGTTTGCAAATATATTGGCTTTTCTTTTCCCAAATATAGAGTCTTGTGATGTGGGAATGAGAAGAATCTTTATGTTTTCGTCTTTCTTTTGATCAAATTCTCTTGTAAAACCATTGATAACTGAGCCAGCGACCGAAAGAGAGTCCAATTCATCCCCTGTCCCAAATACATAGTTGTAATCAACAAAGGGATTACCCTCGTTGTAATCTACTAGCCCTTTGCCGAAATTGATTGTGTAGGTGGTATTTTCGTCAAGTGAATCAGGTAAGGTAATTACTAGATCCTTTTTTCTTACACGATAATCTACAATATCTTCCACGTCTGGACTTATACTAAATTCTTTGTATTGGTTATTTAATTTAATGAATTCATCAAATCGCAGCACAATTCTTTTTTCCGTGAAATTGGTGCTGAAGTTGGGTATGGATACCTCCAACAATTTTGGTGGGATGGAGTCTTTTGGTCCACCTGTTGGACGTTGCATATTAGCACATCTTGTCAAACTGAACAGCACCAATAGTATAAAGCCAAAAATAGCTATATTTTGTAATTTTGTGGTTTTAAAGCTGTGTGAAACATTTTTATCTGTTTTGGATATATGACTCATAAAATTAAAAATAATCCCGTATACCTCTTTATTTAAAGCTTAATTTAATTTATTGTTAACATATTGAAAATCAGTTTTTTAACTCATATGAACCATTAAAACACTGATATCAGAGGGCGAAACACCTGAAATTCGTGATGCTTGTCCTAATGTGCGAGGTTTTACTTTTAGTAATTTTTCACGTGCTTCGATAGAAAGGGATATAAGCGAGTTGTAGTCAAAATTTGGATTTATTTCTCTATCTTCCATTTTTTTCATTCTATTTACAATCTCCATTTCTTTCGCGAAGTAGCTATCATACTTAACCTTTATCTCTGTTTGTTCAATAGTTTCATCATCGTATTGTTTCAGCAAGATACTAAATTTTGCGTTTGCTTTTGCTATATGACCGATATTGATTTGAGGTCTACTTAATATATTAAATATTCGGAGTTTTTGATTAAGGGGGCTGGAATCTAATTGTTCTAAAACAGGATTTATCTCTTCCGGTGAAACGCTATTTTGTTTCATGTATTCGACCAAGTATTCCGAATTCGCTATTTTTTTATTGACTTTTTCCAAACGTTTATCGTCTACAAGACCTAATTTATGTGCAATAGGTGTAAGACGGATATCTGCATTGTCCTGACGCAAGAGCAGTCTGTGCTCTGCTCTCGAAGTAAACATGCGGTAAGGTTCGTCGGTTCCTTTTGTTACTAGGTCATCGATAAGGACACCTATATATGATTCGGAGCGTTTTAATATCAACTCATGCAGGTCATTAATTCGTTGATGGGCGTTGACACCTGCAACGAATCCCTGTGCTCCTGCTTCTTCATAACCGGTGGTTCCGTTAATTTGGCCAGCAAAGAAAAGATGTTTAACCTTTAATGTTTCTAAAGTCAGATCCAATTGCATAGGTGGAAAATAGTCGTATTCAATAGCATAGCCTGGACGGTATATTTTTGCATTTTCAAATCCCGGAATTAATCGGAGTGCCTTTAATTGTACGTCTTCTGGTAGTGATGTGGAAAAACCATTTACATATATTTCTACTGTTTTAAAACCTTCTGGTTCGACAAAAATTTGGTGCCTGTCGCGTTCTGCAAAGCGATTTATTTTGTCTTCGATAGAAGGACAATATCGCGGCCCTAGTCCCTTTATACGGCCAGTAAACATAGGAGATTTTTCGAAGCCTGTTTTTAGTACCTCGTGAACTTTATCGTTGGTATAAGTAATCCAGCAACAACGTTGTTCTTTTGGCAGGTCAACCTGTGTAAAAGAAAATTTGCCTCTTTTGTGGTCTCCCCATTGTTCTTCCATCAGGGAGTAGTTGAGCGATCTACCATCAACTCGAGGTGGAGTTCCCGTTTTCATTCTTCCAGACTCGAATCCTAAATGGATCAATTGTTCCGTTAGGCCGGTAGCCGCTTTTTCTCCTGTTCGCCCCCCTCCTATTTTCTTTTCACCAATATGTATTAAGCCATTTAAAAAAGTCCCGTTTGTGAGAATAACAGCATCGGATTTTATACGAATACCAAGTGATGTAACTACTCCAGCAGCACGGCCATTTTCTACGATTACTTCTTTAACAGTGTCTTGCCACATATCTACATTGGGTAACGATTCAAGTGTGAGACGCCATTCTTCTGCAAACCGCATACGATCATTTTGTGAGCGCGGACTCCACATTGCAGGACCCTTTGAAAGGTTAAGCATTCTAAACTGTAAAGTAGACTTATCTGCAATTATACCAGTATAACCGCCCATTGCATCGATTTCCCTCACAATTTGTCCTTTTGCTACGCCACCTATTGCGGGATTGCAGCTCATTTGTGCAATTACGCCCATATTCATCGTTATTAATAGGACAGACGACCCGAGGTTTGCTGCTGCTGCCGCAGCTTCGCAGCCCGCATGTCCGGCGCCTACTACGATGATATTATATTTATTAAACATTTTTTAATTCGCTAATGTTCCACGTGGAAAATATGTTTTTTAAATATGTTTCACGTGAAACTGATTATATAAATTCAGCTAATTGTAGCCAACGCTCTGATTTAATATCGAGCTCGCCTTGTAATTTTTCTATATCTGAAGCGATCGCCGTTATCTCACGGTGGTCGCTTATGATATGTAGTGTTTCTGTTTTTTCTATAATTGTCTTTTCTAATTCCGCTATCTCGTTTTCTAAAGACTCATATTCTAATTGTTCTTTATATGATAGTTTTTTCTTTTCTGTCTTGAGAGGAGATGAAGGTTTTTCTATTTGTTTATGTTTCTCTCGTTCTTTTTCTAAACGGGACATTTGTTCCTCTTCTAATTTGTAATCCGCATAATTTCCATTATATATTTTTAAATTACCGTCGTCTTCGAATATAAATAGTTGGTTAGCTAATCTGTCTATTAGATAACGATCGTGCGAAACCAAGAGTAATATACCCGTATAATGTTGTAGAAATTCTTCTAATATATTTAGGGTGTCAATGTCTAAATCATTAGAAGGCTCATCTAGTATTAAAAAATTTGGATTAGCCATCAATACGCGCATTAATTGCAGACGTTTTTTTTCTCCTCCACTCAATCGACTTACTAAATTGTATTGCTTTTCCGGGGGAAATAAAAAAAGTGTCAATAGTTGTGATGCTGTAATGATATCACCATTGGCCATTTCAATATAATCCGCCACGTTTTTTACGATGTCCAATACGCGCTCGCCATCTTTAAAAAACAATCCTTCTTGTTTATAATATCCAAATTTTGTGGTTTCCCCTACGCTAATCGTGCCTTGATCTGGAAAAATATCTTGGGTGATCAAATTTAGAAAGGTGGATTTTCCACTGCCGTTTTTTCCTGCCAATCCTATTCGGTCGCCCTTTTTAAATATATAAGAAAAATTGCTAATTATTTTTTTTCTAGAAAAAGACTTTGAAACCACATCTAGTTCTAATATTTTAGAGCCTTGTCTGCTTATCTTTACGGACAGTTGAAGGTTGTCTCTTTTCTGTGCCCCTTTCGATTTCTCTTCCAAATCATAGAAAGCTTCAATTCGGGATTTTGATTTTGTTCCTCTCGCTTGGGGTTGGCGACGCATCCATTCGAGTTCGCGTTTAAGAAGATTTCTTGCTTTTTCGACGATTACCGAATCGATTGCCTCTCGCTCGGCTTTTTTTTCTAAAAAGTAGGTATAATTTCCTTTGTAAGTATGTAAATTTCCGCTATCTAATTCTCTTATTTCAGTACAAATATTATCTAGAAAATATCTATCATGGGTAACTAGAAGAACCGTTTTATTTCCTGTAGTCAGTATTTTTTCGAGCCATTCTATCGTTTCTATATCCAGGTGGTTGGTTGGTTCGTCCAAGATATATACGTCGGGTTCATCTATCAATAATTTCGCCAACGATAAGCGTTTCTTTTGTCCACCGGATAGACTATCAATAGTTTGATCAAAATCAGAGATTTGTAGACGATTTAAAATACTTTTTATATTGTGTTCATACTCCCAAGCCTCCATGGCAGACAGCTGATCTGTGAGCTCGGCGAGTAGTTTTTGATCTATTTTATCGTTATTCAATAAATTTTCATAACGTTTTATAAGTTGTTGCTGTTCATTGTCTGCACTATATATAAAATCGTTAATGGTTTCCATTTGCCTAAAAGCAGGCTCCTGAGATAAAAAGCCTATCTTTAAACCTCTTTCTTTGACTACCTTTCCTTCTGTGGGAAGGATTTGTTCAGCCAGTATTTTAAGTAAAGTAGATTTGCCTGTTCCGTTAACACCGACTAGGGCTACCCTATCACCCTTTTGTAAACCAAAATGTAAATCGGAAAATAACCATTTGTCATGAAAGGAATGACTGACTTGCTCTGTTGCTAAAATACTCACTTATATAAGATATTGAAAATTAAATATTTATTGTTGTTTACTAAGAAAATCTTATTACCCGATATGATGCTGACCGAAAAGATCGAATGACCCGGTATTACGTTTGTTCAGGGAGTCATTAAAGCTTATTCTTAAATATTGCAAAAATTCAAGTGCAAAAATAAGTAAATATTGCTGTAAATGCGTGATTAGAAAAGATAAGGAGAGATAAATTACAAAAGGATTGGATTTCTAATTTAACTTAAATGAAGCAATTAAATTGAATCGAGGTATTTCTACGTGGAATACGCTACCATCTACAATCTTGGTCATTTCGTAGTGACCTTCCATGTATCCCATTTCACTTTTTAAATTACACCCCGAGACGTACTGATAGACAGCTCCCGAGGCCAGTATGGGTTGTTCGCCAACTACCCCTTCTCCTTCTACTTGTTTAAAGTCACCCACGGAATCAAAAATATCCCAATGTCTGTTCATGAGCTGTATGGTAACATCACCTAAATTCTCTATGGTGATTTGGTAGGAGAACATAAAGTGCGTCTTAGCCGGATTAGAATATTCGGGTTGATAAACGACGCTTACAGATACTTTTACGCCGGATGTTATTTGCGTATTCATTTATTAATTGCCTTTTTTACTGCGTATCGAATACTTCTCAGAATCTATTTGTTCTAGATCTCTTAATCTTGGGCAAATTATTAATTATCTTCTAAAAGTTCAAATTTATTTAGGCTTCATTTTTCTTTTGCCCAGGGATGAGAACCTCTTTCGTGATTTCTCTTGAGGATTTTTTATGTTATTGTATTGTGTATTTTTGTTTATTTTTAAGGGCATGCATGAATTTATTTAAGATACCGTTCGTGAATGCAAAGCATTTTATTTAGGTTTGGATAATGTCGATGGGAATACTATACCTTATGCCGGTTCCGCTGGCCGAAAACGCGGAAGGAAAATCATACACTTTGTTCCATCGGGAACTTATCAATCAAATTGACGAATATATTGTCGAAAACGAAAAAACTGCTCGACGATTTCTAAAACAAGCGGGTTTGAAAATACCGCAAAATGATTTGAAAATTCATGATTATGGCAAACATAAGCGTGATAAAATAGATTATAATCGTATTTTTAAGTCGATTACGGAAGGAAAGGATTTGGGACTGATGTCCGAAGCAGGATGTCCTGGTGTGGCAGATCCCGGTGCGGACATCGTTTCTGAAGCGCATAAAAGAGGTATAAAAGTAGTTCCTTTGGTTGGTCCTAGCTCTATTTTATTGGCATTAATGGCTTCGGGATTTAATGGACAAAAATTTGCTTTTCATGGTTATCTTCCTATAGACAAAAGTGAGCGGACAAAGAAAATTAAGGATTTGGAGCTTCAGTCGCAAAAAGAGCAACAAACACAGCTATTTATCGAAACCCCCTTCCGTAATAACAGTTTGTTTGACGATTTAATTAAAAATTGCAAACCGAAAACAAGAATTTGTGTGGCTTGTAATTTGACTGCTTCCGAAGAATGGGTGTTGACTTTGTCGGTTTCCGAATGGAAAAACCAAAAGACAGATCTCCATAAGAAGCCCACGATATTTTTGATGTATGTTCAAAATTAAACAGTTTATATCATGTTAGATGTACTGCCTGATAATATAACCGGCGACTTGGCATTGTATATGCTTATCGGAGGAATAATCCGAATTATAATCTGGATTTTTTTTGCCTTCACTCTTTATCGAACCCTAAAACTGGTGAAAAAGGATAATTTATGTATACTGCCTAGCCAAACGTGGTTTGTTGCGGTGCCTATATTTAATATCTACTGGAATTTTGAAGTGGCAAAGCGCGTTGCAGATTCCCTAAATAACGAGTTTTATGATCGAAAAGTGGAAGTGGAGGAGAAGCCAACACAAAAATGGGGTCTTATATTCGCGTGGACATTTTTGTTAAGTAATATTCCATTGCCGTTATTTGTATTAACGATTATCGGCATATTACATTTTGTGTATTTTATTACCTATTGGATCAAAGTGAATGAATATAAAACGTTGTTGCGTATACACATAGAACATTATGGGGAAAATTATATAGCAGATAAAAAAGAGAAAACGGAGATATAAATAGGATGAAAATTAAAGAACTTACTCAATATTTGGAACAAATTGCTCCATTAGCTTATCAAGAATCGTATGATAATTCAGGATTAATCGTTGGCCACCCGGAAGACGAGATACATCAAGCATTGATTACGTTGGATTGTACCGAGGAAGTCGTTGATGAAGCTATACAAAATGGTTGTGACATCATTATAGCTCACCACCCTATTGTATTTAAAGGATTGAAAAAACTAAATGGTAAGAATTATGTGGAACGTGTAGTCATTCAGGCTATACGTCATGGTATTGCGCTTTACGCCATTCATACCAATCTAGACAACGTCTTCGGTGGGGTGAGTGGAAAAATAGCCGAAAAGTTAGCATTAACATCCCCTGCGATTTTACGACCGAAACCAAATTTGCTCCGAAAATTGGCTGTTTTTGTGCCGCGCACCCATGTGGAATCCGTTCGGGAGGCTTTGTTCGAAGCAGGAGCCGGCGCTATTGGCGACTATGAAGAATGCAGCTATAATACATTAGGATATGGAACATTTCGACCATTAGAGGGCGCCAACCCCACAATGGGTAAGGTTAATGAGCACGAACGTATCGAGGAGACTAAAATAGAAGTTATCTATCCAGCACATCGAGAGCGAGCCCTATTGGTATCGATGTATGCCGCGCATCCGTATGAAGAAGTTGCGCACGATATTTTTATTTTAGAAAACACGTTGCAAACTGTCGGTTCAGGGGTTATCGGTAATTTACCCGAAGCGATGGAAGAAAAAGCATTTTTAAAATATCTGAAAGATCGATTGAATGTAGAGGTTATCCGGCATACTAAATTGCGAAATAAAGATGTTTCGAGGGTTGCCGTTTGCGGTGGCGCGGGAGGCTTCTTATTGGAGGATGCAAAACGTTCTGGTGCAGATATATTTGTTTCGGCCGATTATAAATACCACGAGTTCTTTGATGCCGAAGGAGACATCGTTATCGCAGACATAGGACATTTTGAAAGTGAACAATTTACGCAGGAATTATTATTGGAAATTATTCAGAAAAAATTTGTTAACTTTGCTGTCCGATTAACAGGAATAGAGACAAATCCTATTAAATATTACGTTTGATAATGGAACAATCCGTAGAACAAAAGTTAAAAGCATTATGGACGCTACAGTCCATCCATACAAAAATAGATAAGATTCACCAAGTACGTGGAGAATTGCCTATCGAGGTTGCTGATCTGGAAGATGAGATCGCGGGTCTTAATACTCGAATCGAGAAAATCAGAACGGATCTGGATGATCTAGAAGATTCCATCGTGAATCGCAGAAACATGATCAAAGATGCGCAGGCAGCGATTAAAAAATATGAAGGGCAACTGAATGAAGTAAAGAATAACCGGGAATATGATGCCATTTCTAAAGAAATTGAAATTCAGGGTCTAGAAATCCAGGTATGTGAAAAACGTATTCGGGAAGCAGAATTTGATATAAAAAACAAAACGGAACTTTACGAAAGCACACAGCAGAGTCAAGAATACAGTAAGGGCGAATTAGATGTAAAAAAGCAAGAGCTAGAGACCATCACCGGTGAAACGCAAAAAGAAGAAGATGCATTACTGGATAAAGCAGCAAAGGCAGAAAAAAATATCGAGGATCGCCTGTTAAAGGTTTACAATAAGCTCAGAGGAACGTTTAGAAATGGCCTATCAGTTGTTTCTATCGAGCGAGACAGTTGTTCCGGATGCTACAATAAAATTCCGCCGCAATTACAATCCGAAATCCGTCAGCGTAAAAAAATTATTATCTGTGAACACTGCGGGAGAATTATTGTAGACGAAGGCATCGTTTTCGACGAAGAACACGCTTAGTGTAAATTGAAGATTTTAATAAGCCCTGCGAGAAATCGTAGGGCTTTCTTTTTTCACCTCAAAAAAAGAAAAAGGAATTTGCAACATCTCTGATATGAATCCAGCTTATATAGATAAATTCCATTATTTTTGAATATGAATCACCCAACAATTCGTTTTAAAAATAGTTTACCAAAGGCGCTAACGATAATCTTTCTTTTTGTTTTTCTTTTTTCAAAAGCGCAGGCGCAGGAGGAAACCCTCCTGTTACGAAATCCTGATATCAGTGACAAACACATCACCTTTGTCTACGCTGGAGATGTGTGGATAGCCGATAAGAACGGCGAGAATCCACGCCGTTTGACTGTAAACCCCGGAGTAGAACAAAACCCCATGTTCTCGCCGGACGGACGACAGGTCGCGTTCACCGGTAATTACGATGGAAATACGGATGTTTACATTGTTTCTATATACGGTGGAACACCTAAGCGTGTGACTTTTCATCCTACTGCGGATATACTTCGGGGTTGGCTAAATAATAACGAGGTTTATTTCACAAGTACACGAGAATTCACATATTCTTTGGGTTCTCGTTTATATAAAACATCGCTGCAGGGGGAACTAGCTTCTCCCCTGTTGATGCCGGAAGCCTATCAGGGAAGCCCTTCTCCTGACGGGCGTTATTGGGCATATATAAAAAATACAGACCCAACAGAAAGGGATCGTGTGGCATTCAAACGCTATCGTGGTGGTGGTATGTCTTCGATTTGGATATTTGATACACAAACCAAAGAGGTGGAAATGATCCCAGGAGAAAGAAGTAACGATGTGAAGCCGGTTTGGCTGGGGAATAAAGTTTATTTTCTTTCCGATCGAGACAAAATAGTCAATATTTTTAGTTATGACACAAAGACAAAAAACATAGAAAAGCTGACAAATTATAAAGACTATGATGTGCGTACGCTGAACGGAACAGGAAACGAACTTACTTTTGAGTATGCCGGTCGTTTAAATATCCTCCATACCGCGACTAAAAAAGTAAATAGTTTGTCTATCAACGTGCAAGCTGATGCTATGTATAAGCGACAGCATTATATTGATGTCGGAAAGGATATCCGTTCCTATACTATTTCTCCGACAGGGCAGCGAATGCTGTTTGAGAATCGGGGCGAGATATTCAGTGTGCCTAAAGAAAAAGGTGATGCCCGAAACATTTCCCATGCACCCGCTACGCATGAGCGTTTTCCATCTTGGTCGCCTAATGGCAAATGGATTTCCTTTATTTCGGATAAAAACGGAAAATATGAATTAGTGCTACGTGATCAGATGGCGAAAGAAGAACCAATTCACATTTCTTTGGGAAAAACAACTTTTTACTACCAGCCGACCTGGTCTCCCGACAGCAAAAAGCTTTTCTATAACGATGCCCATCTCAACCTCTATTATGTAGATATAGAAACGAAGAAAGTGACTTTGGTAGACGACGACCAACTTAGTTCAACAACGGGCAGAGTATCCAATCATTTCCAGCCATCCTGGTCTTATGATTCCAATTGGATCGCCTATATAAAAAGTTTAGGAAATGGGGTTCGCACGCTGTTTATGTACAACCTCAAAACGAAGCAGTCTACACAAATTACAGACGGTATGAGCGCCGTCAATCAACCGACTTTCAGTCGTGATGGGAAGTATCTTTTCTTTTCGGCAAGCACCAATACCGGACTGACAAATTCCGGACTGCACATGACGGCTTATGAAAGGAATGTAAACTACAATGTTTATGCGTTTATTCTTTCAAAGGATACACCGTCCATATTTAAAAACGAAAGTGACGAAGAAGAAATAGCAGACGACAAAAAGGAAAGCAACAAAAAAAAGGAAGAGAAATCAGACGATAAGGACAAAAAAGAAACGGACGAAAAACCGACGGATAAAAAGTCAGATAAATCCGAAACAAAGGTTGATTTGGATGACATAAACCGCCGTATTGTTGCCTTGCCTCTTACCTCTGGTCGTTACTGGCTGAACGGATCAACGGAAAATATGTTGACCTATATGCGAGGAAGCACAATCGGTATCTACGACTTAAAGAAGTTGGAAGACAAGACGCTTGTAGAACATGCTTCGGGTTTTGATATTAGTGCGAATGGAAAGAAAATGATATACCGAGGCAATCGTGATTTTTTCATTGTAGACGCCGGGAAAAAGCCGGCTCCTGGCGATGGTAAAATAGAAATTAAGAATGTCAAACAGTTGGTAGATCCCGAAGCGGAGTGGGAACAGATTTTCTATGAAGTTTGGAGAATGCAAAAAGAATTTTTCTATGTGGAGAATATGCATGGTGTAGACTGGAATGCGATGAAGGCAAAATACGAAAAATTCCTACCGTATGTCGGGCACCGATCAGATTTAGGGTATTTGTTGAATGAAATGATGGGCGAGATGGTCGTCGGGCATAACTATATTTATCCCGGTGACGAACCATCAACGCCCTCCGTCAACACGGGAACACTAGGAGCAGATTTTGACGTAGTAGAAAATGGCTATAAAATCAACAAAATATATACAACTTTAGACTGGAACCCGTCTCTGAGGGCACCGCTAGCCGAACCGGGATTAAATATTAATGAAGGAGAATATATCGTAGCTGTAAATGGAGTAGCTTTAAATAAGACGACCAACATTTTCCAACTATTGGAAAATACGGTAGACAAACAGGTAACATTGAAAATCAATAACGTGGCATCATGGAGAGGCGCGCGAGAAGTCGTCGTAAAACCTGTTTCTTTCGCAGGAGAAACCAGTTTACGCAGAATGGATTGGGTGGAATCTAATCGGAAAAAAGTTGACGCCCTTAGTAAAGGACAAATTGCCTATGTTTATATGCCCAATACCGGCCCTGAAGGATATACGTATTTTAACCGCTATTATTTTTCCCAAATGGATAAGAAAGCGCTTTTATTGGACGAGCGTAACAATGGTGGTGGTTGGGTCGCTGATTACGTCATTGATTTATTGTCTAGAGAGCTGATATCGGGCTGGCGGATTCGTGATGGAAAGAGCTTTACTACGCCAGGAAATGGAATTTACGGTCCAAAAGCAATGATTATAAACGAAAACGCGGGTTCGGGAGGAGATATGATGCCATATATGTTCCGCTTTAAAGGACTCGGAAAACTTGTTGGAAGAACAACCATGGGAATTTTAGTTGGTATCTCCGGTTATCCACCTTTATTAGATGGTGGACGGATAACCTCGCCAAATTTTGGAATATTTGATTTAGAGAGTAATTATATTATCGAAAATGAAGGTGTAGCACCGGATCTTTTTGTAGAACAAATGCCAAAAGATTTGTTGGAGGGAAGAGATCCGCAGTTGGAGAAAACAATCCATATTTTGCTAGAAGAAATGAAAACCTATCCCTACAAGGAATTAAAAGATCCCAAAGACCCTATTCGGGTAAAGTAACAAAACGTAAAAAGGAGTGAATTTCATTCCTTTTTACGTTTTCAACCGTTGAAATACGTATTTTTAGCCTAATGAATACATCTAATATGCAACAAAGGAATCCTTGGACGGATTTGTTTTTTTTAATCATGGTCATGTTTGTCTGTGTTTTTGCGGTTTCGTTGATTTTCGTCGGAATGGGATATATTCTTTTTGGAAACATCGACTTTTTTACCGATCTTCCAACAGCTGGTCAGGCACAAAATTATTACACCTACATGGTATTGGGCGTTAGCTCTGCTGCTACCTTTATTGCACCAGCTTACATTTTTCAACGAAGGAATAATGAGAAAGATCTGTTTCTACGGCAAAATCTCACCGATTGGAAAACCTATGCATTCAGCATACTATTCCTTGTCGCTTTTGCACCGTGTATGTCCTTGATTGCGGATTGGAATGCGCAGATGCAATTTTCGGAGTCTTGGAACGATTTACAAGAATGGATGCGTATCAAAGAAGACGAGATGGCCGTATTAACCGAGAGTATCGTTATGACGACCGCTTGGGATAAATTATTACTAAATATAGTCGTCATAGCCGTTTTACCCGGTATAGGCGAGGAATTATTCTTTCGGGGAGCTCTACAGCAGATTGGAACCCGGATCTTTAAAAATGAATATATAGCCGTTTGGGTCGTTGCGATAATTTTTAGTGCCATACATCTACAGTTTTACGGTTTTTTCCCACGTTTATTGCTCGGCGTATTTTTTGGTTACCTTGTCATCTGGACAAGGAATATCTGGACAGCAGTCATTGCACATTTTGTTAACAACAGTATGGTGGTTATATTGGCTTTTTACTATGCAACACAGGGCAAAAGCTATGCGGAGCTTATGGAAAGCGATTCTTATCCAATAATTGTTTATCTTGGTAGCTTCGTTTTCAGTATTATTATTGCTTTCATATTTTATCAATACACAACGAGAATAAAGTTATATGGAAAAAGGGTGGATTAAAATACAGACCTATACCGATGCCATTCGGGGAGAAATAGATAAACAGATGTTAGAAGAAAATGGGATTCCTGCAGTTCTTCTGAATAGACAGGATTCATCCCTTATGTTTGGAAAAATAGACCTTTTCGTCAATGAAAAAGATTTCGGACAAGCCCAAAGATTAATACAAGAAAACGAGTCGGAAGAAAATGAAAACTAGGGCGATAACAGGATTCTTTTTTATTGTGATTTTGATAGGAGCTGTATTGCTTGGCCCTTATGTGTTTGTTTCTCTTTTTTCGTTGATAGCAACTTGTTGTGTATATGAGTTTTACCGCATGGTGCATACAGAGAACACGCAGCCATTGCTTTTTATAGGAGTAGGAGTTGCCGCTGTTGGATTAGCTTTGGTCGGTTCTACCCTTTTATATCTACTACCCTATTCCGTTCTACCTTTTGGTATCGTAGCCGTTTTATTACTCTATATAGCAGCACTTTTTCGTAAAACGGCACACCCTGTTCAAGATGTCGCATATTCGATTTTTGGCTTGATGTATGCAGCAGTACCGTTTATTTTCTTTATGGAATTAGGCTTTTTGGAAAATACATATAACGCCTATGTCCCACTTGGTTTTTTAATCCTATTATGGACAAACGATACCGGGGCTTATTTGGCGGGAAAAAGCTTGGGGCGTCGAAAATTATTTGAACGTATTTCGCCCAATAAAACCTGGGAAGGATTTATAGGTGGTGTCTTAATGGCTGTCATTACGGGGGTTATCCTTTCCCGTTATTTTGGAGTTTTTCCGTTGTGGAACTGGGTGTGTATGGCATTGATTATCGGTATATTCGGTACTTTCGGTGACCTAGTAGAATCTATGCTTAAACGCAATATAGGTGTTAAGGATTCGGGAAATATATTACCTGGACACGGCGGTCTGCTCGATAGGTTTGATGGTTTGCTTATGGCTGCGCCGCTGGTATATTTGTTTTTGAAAAATACCCTTTAGTAGGATGAAAAAAGGACGAATAGGTACCTAGAAAAACGTCCCTTATTAAGATAAATTAAATGAAAATAGAAAAGCAAACATTGAGCTTTTTGAATCAGCTCCGAGAAAACAATAACCGAGAATGGTTTCAGGAAAATAGAACGACATATGAAACAGCACTGGCGAATGTAAAAGATTACATTACACAGCTTATTGTTGGATTATCGGATTTTGATCCGCATATTAATACCGACATACAAGCTTCGCGCTGTTTGTTTAGAATATATCGTGACACCCGGTTTTCCAAAGACAAAACGCCCTATAAAACATGGTTTGCTGCCGGTATTTCGATCGATGGACGGAAATTAGATGGTCCTGAATATTACTTGCACATTGAGCCGTCTAAACATTTTCTGGCGGCGGGGTATTGGCGCCCGGAAAAGCATCATTTGAATGCTATTCGGCAGGAAATTGATTACAGTTATCAGGAAATGACTGATGCGCTGGCACAAGGAGGTTGGACAGTTGAAGATTTATCTACCGAAGATAAATTGAAAAGAGCTCCCGCAGGCTATAGCGAAGAAGACCCTCATATCGAGCTACTCAAACTAAAAAGTTATATCTTGTACCAACCTTTTACCGACGAGGAAATAACCGGTACTAAATCGTTACAGAAGGTCGTTGATACGGCCCAACGAATTTTGCCGTTTAAACGTTTTATTCATCAGGCTTTAGATCAATAAGGAAAGCTTATTTTACCCATGCATATCGCAGGAGAGTCTTCAATCTGTTGGACGTTGGAAGGTGAACCTGCTATCGTTTCGTTAGCGAGAACAGCAAAGAGACAGGCTTCTTTTGCATCAGCATTTAAACCTAAATCGTGGAACGAAGACACGGAAATTGATGGAAGAGCCTCAACGATATTTTGCATTAACAAAGGATTGTGCATCCCTCCCCCACTCACATATACATGCAGATTTCTAACATCTTTCGATACACGTTTGATCCCTTCCGTTATAGTTTGTGCAGCAAACTTGTTTAGCGTAGCCAAAACGTCTTCTGGATTAAGGATAGATGTACCAGAAACGGATTGGGCATTTTTTAAATAGGTTAAATTGAATAGCTCCGGGCCCGTAGTTTTTGGAAAGGCGTCGCGTAGGAATGGGGATGTCAACAAAGCATCTAGTAGAGCGGTATTTATAGTTCCTTTTTTGGCAATCTGTGCATTTTCGTCCATCTCTAACCTAAATTGTTCATAAACAAATTGGTTCATCATCGTATTTCCGGGACCAAGATCCGTGGCGTAGGCTTTCAGATTACTCCCCCGTTTAGGAAGGAATGTAAAATTAGAGATACCGCCGATATTGAGCATAAACCTATTTTCCGTGTCGGAAGTAAAAAGGAGGAAATCACCGTAGGCAGCCAAGGGCGCCCCCTCTCCCCCTGCTGCGACATGTTTTTGCCTAAAATCCGATAGGGTGATGACCCCTGTTGTATGAGCAATATGATCGCCATCTCCGATTTGTAACGTGCTGTTGGGAAAATTGGTTTCTCCGGTTAGATGTTGAGGAGCATGGTAAATGGTCTGCCCATGACTAGCAATTAAATCTACATCTGACGCGGAAATTTTCCATTCATTCAATGCCTGGTTGATGAGTTCGCCGTGTGTTTTTCCGATATAAGCGTGTAGTCCACAAAGCAACTGTTGATCTATTTTGCGTTTGGCAAATATCGCACGAATATATTGGCGAAAAACAGTGTTATAAGGAATCGTAATAAAATTTTCGAGAAATAATGTCGTCTCTTGACCGCTGTTGTTTATACGACATAATGCGATATCTAAACCATCTAAGGAGGTTCCGGACATCAGTCCGATGACCCGACGTTCCGTTTGCCGCGCGATTCGGTACAGTTTTTCAATTTGTAAATTCATAAGGTGAAGATAGGAAGGAATTTTTGGTTATGTCAGTGGATAGTTATATTTTTGGGCAAATATTATACGTATGAAATACCCACTGTCTAGAAAACACACGCACCGATGAAAATAATCGAGCTTGCGAGTTCATCGAAGTTAATCTGGGTATTCCACAGGACTATTAAAAGACAAACCGAGTGTAACGAGCTCATTTATATAAATGAATATTTACACTCATAAATAATTATTTACATATGAATTTTCCAGCAGAATTAAAATACACGAAGGATCACGAATGGGTTCGTGTCGAAGGTGACGAAGCGGTTATTGGAATTACTGATTTCGCACAACGCGAATTGGGCGACATTGTTTTTGTTGATATAAATACTGTAGGTGAAGAAGTTACAGCAAATGAAGTGTTCGGTACCGTTGAAGCCGTTAAAACAGTGTCAGACTTATTTATGCCTGTAACAGCGACTGTATTGGAAGTGAATGAAGGGATCGATGCATCGCCTGAGTTGGTTAATACAGACCCATACGGCGAGGGGTGGATTATCCGGGTAAAATTGAACAATGCTGCAGATGTAGATGCGCTATTATCAGCGGAGGGATATCAAGCAGAAGTAAACGCATAATAATTTTTTAGATATACATAAACAAATAAGCCAATTCTTCCTTGGAATTGGCTTATTTGTTTATCCCCATTGACTTTTCTTGTGAACGGGGTTGATAGCTATAGCTATTCCACTGCCATTTCCACGTCGCTGACTATTGTCGCCCCTTGCGCCTCTATTGTTGTTTTTATAGCGCTAGTCTTGGTGAAATGTGTTTGCTTATCCAAGGTATAACTGCCAGACATTCTTCCAATCTCGCCACCTGTCTCTTGTAACATGGTGCCCACAATATCAATAATGTAGCCGTCAGCACTTTCTTCACGGAAAGTCGAAGTCATTTCTATTTTGGAAAACAATGGATTTTCTGCTACGTCAGAAGAGCTTTCCCAAGATTCTCCTGGGATCACTGCTTTATCTGGAAAAGAAGGAGACATTTTCGAAAAAGAACTTGCATCAAATCCCTGCGACGCGAAACTCACAGGCAAATCTACAGCTATTGTTTTCCCTTTTTCCGTAATAATAGAAGATATCTGTTGATCAATGATTGCAGAGAACTGCTCGCCCAGCATTTTTGCAGTTTCATCTACAGGCTCTTCTTCGGAATTATAAGACACCGTCATCATACCTGCGTCGATATCGGCTTTAATTGCTTTTATTACATTTTCGATAGTAAAGTTTTCATTTTCTTTTTTTGCCGGAAGCATTTCCATCTTCATTTTCATGTCCATAATGACGCTTTGTGGGCCATCTATATCTGTTTTCATGAGCATATTGAAGTGAAGAGGCTTTCCAATTTCCGGATTTAATTTAAAATTGACGGCTTTTTGCGCCAGCACTGTAAGGCTTAAGCATACGGTCAAGCATGTAATAAGAATTGTTTTCATCGATGTGTGTTAATGTAGCGTGAATATAGGAAAATTGGATAAAGTAATGAAATAAAAAGGTCTTCCGTAAAATACAGAAGACCCCTTTCCATTATTTGGTTCCTCAAAAAGAGGAATAAATTACTTGGTAATATAAGATACTTCTTTTACGGCTTTTACCACTTTAGCAATGCTCGGTAAACTTGCTTCTACTAATGTAGGGGCATAACCAAGGGGCACGTCTGCAGATGTTACACGAATAACAGGTGCGTCCAGATAGTCAAAAGCATCTTTCTGAACCTTGAATGCTATTTCGCCAGAAATAGAAGCGAGCGGCCAAGCCTCCTCTACCACCACTAAGCGGTTCGTCTTTTTAACCGATTCAATAATGGCCGCGTAATCTATAGGACGCACAGACCGTAAGTCTATTAATTCTACACTAACGCCTTCTTTTGTTAACTCCTCTACGGCAGGAATGACGACACGAGGAACCATTTTACCAAAAGATACTACCGTTACATCTGTACCTTCTTGTATGATATTCGCTTTGCCGATAGGTAAATAATATTCTTCTTCGGGAACTTGACCCTTGTCGCCATACATGACCTCGGACTCCATAAAAATGACAGGATCTGGGTCAAGAATAGCTGTTTTCAATAATCCTTTGGCATCATAAGGATTAGAAGGGATAACAACTTTTAAACCGGGCGTGTTTGCATACCAATTTTCGAAGTTTTGTGAGTGTTGCGCTCCCAATTGTCCCGCATTACCTGTTGGTCCGCGGAAGACAATAGGGCAAGAAAACTGTCCCCCACTCATTTGATGCAATTTTGCAGCTGAATTGATGACTTGGTCAATAGCAACCAAAGAGAAATTGAAGGTCATAAATTCGATAATGGGTTTTAGTCCGTTCATCGCTGCACCAACACCTATACCTGCGAAACCAAGTTCTGCGATTGGGGTATCGATAACGCGTTTTGCACCAAATTCGTCTAGCATACCTTGGCTAACTTTGTATGCTCCGTTGTATTCGGCGACTTCCTCGCCCATCAAGAATATTTTATCATCTTTGCGCATTTCTTCGCTCAAGGCTTCGCGAAGCGCTTCTCTGAATTGTATTTCTCTCATCAGTTGTAAAATTGTATCTTATTTAAATATCGCAAAACTACTATAATTAATTGATATTTCGTAGCGGATCGCATGTAAAAAATCCACGGGCATACTCCTGCTACTGTGTCGCCCTCGCTTATTATTGATCTGTTAAATAAAACAGCGGGATATGAGCATTTGTATGAAATCATTTAGGCTTTGTATAGCCAGCCCAACCTTCCAGGCATCTCGGTTCCGCGGTTCAATGTAATTCGAAATAGCCCGAAATTGCAAACAGTAAATTCCCTCCTGTTCGGCAACAAGAAAAACCGCGGCACCCTCCATAGATTCAATTAGGGGATTTTGATATCGCTGTTGTAGCCAATTGATGCTGTCGGTGGTACCATGTACGGTATTGACAGTAATACCCTGTGCTTTGCAGACCTCTGGGAGACGAATATGGACAGGAGGCTTTTCGGTATATATCCGCTTGCCAAAACCGAGTTCTTCAATGGGTATAAATGATCCATTGTCGTCAGCTCCTAGCGCAAATATTTCATCCGTATATATCTGGTAGACCCCTCCTAAATGTGCCGATCGATCTAATATTCCACCGATTCCAACGTGTAGTAATAAACCTATTTTGTGTTGTTGCAAATATTTGGTCAAAGCATAGGTTGTGGAAACCATACCTACGCCTGTAATGAGATACTTTATATGCTTCTCTTCTAGAAAAGGAAGAGAGGGTTGTATTTCTTCGAGTGTGGCGGCAATAACTAAAATTTTCATATCAAACAAAACGCTTTACAAGGTGTAAGATACTAAGAATATAGTTTTTATCCCCTATCTTTGTTTTTATGATCTATATCACAAGACGAGAACGGTTCAGCGCGGCTCATAAGCTCTACCGCGAAGATTGGTCTCAGGAGCAAAATGAGGCTGTATTTGGCAATTGTTCCAATCCAAATTGGCATGGTCACAACTATGAGCTTTTTGTGACGGTAAAAGGTCAAGTAAATCCCGAAACAGGATTTGTAATCGACCTAAAGAAAATGAAAAGCATTATCCTGAAGTATGTAATTAATAAGTTGGATCACAAAAACGTGAACCTTGACGTGGACTTTATGAAAGGGAAAAAAGCATCTACGGAAGTCATTGCTATGGAGATATTTCGGGTCTTAAAACCGTATTTTGATCAAGAAAATGTACAATTGCATGCGGTCAAGCTATACGAAACAGAGAATAATTTTGTCGAATATTTTGGCGAATAAATAAAGAGCCATTTTTTAATTTAAACAAATGAGTAATCTAACATCCTTCGAGAGTGAAGAACAAAACGGTTATATCAAAATCGATCAGTACAATCAAAAACAAGTAGAAGAAATTGCCGCTCATTATCCCGCTATTATACGAGCTATTGGTGAAAACCCAGAAAGGGAGGGATTGATCAAGACGCCCGAACGTGTGGCTAAGGCTTTGCAGTTTTTGACCCACGGATATGATGTTGATGCAGCGGAAGTATTGCGAAGCGCTATGTTTGAGGAAGAATATAGCCAGATGGTTGTAGTAAAAGATATCGAGATTTATTCGTTGTGCGAACACCATATGCTTCCTTTTTTTGGGAAGGCACATATTGCTTACATTCCCAATGGACATATTGTGGGATTGAGCAAGATTCCCCGTGTGGTAGATGCATTTGCAAGACGTCTACAGGTGCAGGAACGATTGACGAATGAAATAAGGGATTGTATACAGCAAACCTTAAAGCCTGCCGGCGTAGCGGTGGTGATGGAATGTAAACATATGTGTATGGCTATGCGTGGTGTACAGAAGCAAAATTCGGTTACAACCACTTCTGCTTTTACGGGAGCTTTCCAAAACGATGTTACACGATCGGAATTTCTAAGGCTTATTACAGCTTCACTGGATTAGTTGAATACCCTGTGAAAAAAGCCCTTCTTGATCCCAAGAAGGGCTTTTTTCAATTATAGAGGCTGTGCTTGAGCACTTTAATTTATGTTAAATTTTTTTGTAATAGCGTGTTACTTGTTAGTTTTGCGACTATGCTTGAAAACGAAGAGCCGTTGAATGCGTATTTAGAGAAAACTTCTGATCCAGAAAGTGAACTTTTAAAACGGGTAAATAGGGAGACTTATTTGCGTGAGACAATGCCACACATGTTATCGGGTCATTTTCAAGGGAGAGTCCTGGCGATGTTGGCAAAACTCGTGAAGCCGAAGAGCGTCATAGAGATAGGCACGTTTACAGGATACGCCACATTGTGTTTGGCTGAGGGGCTTGATAAGGAAGGGGTGTTACACACGATCGATATCAATGAAGAACTGGAGGAACGTGTAAAAGGTTATTTTGATGCTTCTCCTTTTCGGGGACAAATAAAGTATCATATTGGAGACGCCGCCGAAATCATTCCGACAATAACAGGGAATTTTGATTTGGTGTTTATTGATGCGGACAAAAGGAGGAATCTCTACTATTTTGAGGCACTCATCGACCGTGTTTCCAGTGGAGGATTGATCTTGATAGATAATGTACTTTGGAAAGGAAAGGTTTTAATGGATAATCCGGATAACCAAACAAAAAAGGTCATTGAACTAAATGAAACCTTGGCGAAAGACAGCCGTGTAGAAAAGCTGATTTTGCCCATTAGAGATGGACTTTTTGTACTACGCAAAAAGTAATGGTTGAACAAAAATAAATGATATGCAAAAAACAAGTATTGGCAAGTATGTAACGATACTACTAATGTTTGTGTTTACGGTCACGACGACCATTGCACAAAAATTTTCGCCAAGTAGTTATATTGCGGAGCATAAAAATTTAGCTCAACAATTGATGATCGAAACAGGAGTGCCAGCTTCTGTTATTTTAGCGGTAGCTTTTCACGAAAGTGCTTATGGTAATAGCCGCGTAGCGAAACACCTTCATAATCATTTTGGAATCAAAGGAAAAAACAACAGCAAAGTCATTCGATCGGCGTACAAGGGATATGGCTCTGCCGAGGAGTCGTATCGCGATTTTGTGGGACTGATGCAACGACGGAAGGCAAACAGGGTGCTATTTGATAAATATGATTCAGACGATTATGAGGGCTGGGTTAAAGGTATTTTTCGGGCAGGCTACACCAGTTTAAGTAGCTGGACACCTAAAGTACTGGCAACGATCAGACGCTATAATTTAGATAAATACGATCAGATACAACAACCACCCGCGACAAAAGGAATGTTAGCAAAAAGTGGGACGGCAAAAATTCAACAAGATATATTATTGCGTTCTATTGAGGCCAATGACACCTCCGCGGATTTTACAACTGGGGAAACCCATGTTGTGTCCAAAGGAGATACACTTTCGGAGCTAGCAACACGTTATAATACATCGGTAGAAGCACTGAAGAGACGGAACAATCTACAATCTTCCAAACTATCTATCGGGCAGCGCTTGCTGTTATAATCAAAAATTAAGAACTTCGGGAAAAATAGGTCGTTCTAATGAAAAACAACGTGTTATTTCTATTGTTCGTTTCTTCCATACTGGTATTAGGTTCATGTGCGTCCCGCAGAACAACGCTGCAAAATCCGAAATATGGAAAAAATACAACAGGGCGGGTTTCAGGCACTACGTCGATATCCGGAACTGCCTATATCGAACGATATAAGGATATTGCCATAGCAGAAATGAATCAATACGGTATTCCTGCCAGTATAAAATTGGCACAAGCCTTATTGGAATCGGGAAACGGAAATAGTTATTTAGCGCGAGAAGCGAATAACCATTTCGGGATAAAATGCGGAGGCGTATGGCAAGGAAAATCAGTTGTGCGCCCAGATGATCATATACGGGACTGTTTTCGCGTTTATAATGATCCACAGCAGTCATTTCGAGACCATAGTCAGTTTCTTTTGCGAAAACGTTATGAAAAATTATTTGCGTTGGATAAGAATGATTATAAGGGATGGGCAAAAGGACTAAAAGACGCCGGCTACGCGACAAACCCACGCTACCCCGAGTTGCTTGTTAATTTGATAGAGCGATATCAGCTTTACCAATACGATCGTCCGGAAGTTTCGTATGTGAATAAGGAGCAACGCGAAGAAGAGATAGAGGAAATTATTCAAGAGAGAGAGCTTGAAGAACCTGCGACAATAACAAATTCGGAGGATTTGAAAAATGCAGTCGCTATGATTATTTATGAAGTAAAATCCACGGATACACTCTATCACATTAGTCAACGTCATGGCGTAAGTATAGACCAAATTAAACAACTAAATGGATTAGACTCTGATGAACTGTCAGTCGGCCAATTATTGGTTATTTCGAAATGATGTAATAGCAGACTGGACCTCGAATCTGTTAGGACTAAAAAATGTTAAAAATTCGCATTGTAAGCTTCTTTTCCCTTAGTTTTATAGCGTGGAGACCCTAAAATATATATTCTTGTTTTGTTTATTTTTATATGTACCTATTTTTGCGATAGCGCAAACCAAAACCGTGCAAGGCATCGTGTTGGATAAAGGTACTAATCAGCGTATCGGAAAGGGCTTTATCAAGAATGATCGTACGAAAGAGAACACATTTAATAATGCCCGTGGAGAATTTGAGATCAGGGTTTCTTTAGACGATCTGATTATTACATCCAAAGAGGGTTATTTAACAGATACCATTAAGTATACGGGACAACAGGTTTTGATGGTTTATTTAGACCGAACGTCTATCTATATTCCCGAAGTTAGGGTGGTGGCGCGCCGTTCTCCGGACGAAGTTTTACAACAACGTAGAGAAGAATTTAATAAAGCATATAAGCTTGCAGATCCTGGTTCCATATTCAGTGTGGGCCCAACAGGTGCTGGACTTAGTATCGGGTCTATATATAATATGTTAAGCCGGGAGGGAAAAAATGCACGACGGTTGACGCGATTTATTCAGCGAGAATATGAAGAAGACGTGATTGACGCTAAATTTACGCGCGATCTTGTGAGCAATGTTACCGGTTTAGCGGGAGAACGTCTCACTATTTTTATGAGTAATTATAGACCAACCTATTATTTTGTTTCCATGGCTACACCTTATGAATTGGCAACATATATCAGAAGCAAGTATGAAATATTTAAATTAAATCCTAACTTGCGCTTTTTACCGAGATTGCCAGAAATTGATTTAGAAGTAAATAATTAAAACGTCATGCTTAAAAAAATAAACCTTCTGTTGGTTGTTTCTTTTCTCCTTATTGGCCAGGTAAGTATTGCGCAGGTTGACCTTAAAGGATTAAGGGCGAAACCAGATACCAATATCGTGGAAAAACCGCAGGCACCTGTAACGAATTTGCAACAACTGTTGGTACCTATTCCACAATTGGATCTGGAGGTTAACTATTGGAAACACTGGACGAAATTTGGAATAAACATGAATCAAGCCTCGTTCAGTGAAAATTGGACTACTGGAGGAGTAAACTCTATCGCGGTAGGTTTGTTGGGATGGCATAAATCAGAATATAATAAAGACAATTTTCAATATGTCACGGAAATAGATTTAAGATACGGCAAAATTAGAAACAAAGATCAACTTGCAAAAAAGAATAACGACCGTATTTTTTGGGATAACAAAATTGCGCATAAATTATCTAATAGTTGGGCGATCTATTTCTCTGTAACTTTTGAATCGCAGTTCGATGCTGGTTATAAATATGGAAAGGAACAAGTTACCAATGACGAAATTATTACGGATACGACGTCTCGCTTTATGGCACCGGGGTATTTTACGGAATCCTTCGGTTTGGAGTATAAACCAGACAATACCTTTTCATTGCGTTTCGGTACAGGAACTGCACGACAGACATTAGTGTTAGATGAGCGTATTAATCAAAAAGAGAATGAAAAGGATCGGTTTGGCGTAGACCTTGGACAGAAGTTTAAAAATGACCTAGCTTTTCAGCTAACAGCAAATTTAGATAGAAACTTAGCAAAGAACCTGAATCTAAAAGCGCGGTATAACCTGTTTGCAGATTATAAAGATCTTAGTGATCCGGATCACCGCCTCGATGCGACTTTAACCGCTAAAGTAACCAATTTGGTAAACGTTTCGTTAAGCGGCATTATGGTTTATAATTCAGACGAAGATGTAAAGGTACAGTATAGCCAAGCTTTGGCATTAGGCTTGACTTATACCTTACCCCGATAATATTATTGAAGTTAAGGGAGAAAGTATTGTTGCGTGTGAGAGGTTTTTATTATTTCGTTTTAGTTTTTTGGTTATTTATCTCTTGTGGCACACCTAAACAGCGGGTGTTGCGTAATGGAAATGCACCTGTACTTAATTTAGATGTCGTTAAAATAAATACAGATTCAGTAAAATCACCCTCTATATCGGAGTTGTTTGCTGAAGAGCAAGCGATAACACTGCCGGTTCTCACAACCGAAAATAAATTTGATACGCAGTGGCGTGAAGGAATTAATAAGAATGCCGATTGGGCCGAAGCCGTTCATTATGATATCAGGAAGCCAAATTTTGTTATTATCCACCATACCGCACAACACAGCTTAGCACAAACAATAAGGACATTTCAATTGGAACATACCAAGGTATCCGCTCATTACGTAATTGGTAAAGACGGTCGCGTTGTACAGATGTTGAACGACTATTTACGTTCTTGGCACGCAGGGCGCTCCAAATGGGGAAATGTTACGGATATGAATTCCGTATCTTTAGGAATCGAATTAGACAATAATGGAAGAGAACCTTTCCCGGAAGCTCAGGTAAATGCACTCATGACGTTATTGGATACCTTAAAAACGAAATATCGAATACCATTTACCAATTTTCTTGGCCATGCTGACGTTGCGCCGGGACGTAAGAATGACCCGAGTACGTTTTTCCCCTGGAAGAGATTAGCAGAACGTGGCTTTGGTGTATGGTATGATGAAAGCAATCTCGTTCCTCCTCCGGATAACTTTAACTATGTCGACGCGCTCCGTATTATTGGTTATGATGTCAGCAATCTTAATGCAACGATCGTCGCATTCAAGCAAAAATTTATAGTTACTGATGTAAGTAAAGAATTGACAGATTATGACAGACGGGTTCTATATAATTTATACCGACGGTACTTTTGATTTGAAGATCAGTTGTAAAATCAACCCGAAAGCAATAACACAGAGACAACCCACCAGATTGAGCCAGAGATAGGCCATGATATCGGCTTTCCAGATGCCAAAAACAACCCCTTCTGAAAGTATAGCCGCCCAAAATACAGCCTTTCCGCCGATACGTTTCATATAAAAAGCGACCAAAAAAATACCCAGAATGGTACCATAGAAAAGCGAGCCTAAAATATTGACAGCTTCTAAAAGGTTACCAAGCTGACTGGCGTATAGCGCTACAGCAAGTGTAATGATGCCCCAAACCATTGTGAAGAACCTTGACGCATGGAGGTATCCCCTATCCGATCCTTTTTTGTTTATAAAGCGTTTATAGATATCTACTACGGTGGTTGATGACAATGAATTTATAGCACTTGCAGTTGCTCCCATAGAGGCAAGGAAGATGATGGCAATCAATAACCCGATAAGTCCAGTTGGAAAGGTGCTTGTTACGAATGAAAGGAAAATATAGTTGTTATCATTGAGTTCAACGTCTGGATTATTTTTTTGTAAGAGGGCTTCTATTTCTTTTCGTAATAATTGATCTTGTCCGTTTTTTTCCTGTAAGGCCTCGCGCGAGACATCGATCATTTTGGAATCGTTAGCTTTAATTGCGGAGACTAATGTCTCTACCCATTCTTTTTTCTCTTGGCCTATGGCTTCGTGACGCTGCATTATAGATGTATATTCATCACTATACCGACTGTTTTCTATTTTGGCGACCTCCACATTATTGAAAAATAAAGGAGGCGTATGGAACTGGTAGTAAGCAAACACGAGGATACCAATCAATAAGATACAAAATTGCATGGGTACTTTTAATAGGCCGTTCATGAGAAGCCCTAACCTAGAGTCTCGGATAGAGGACCCCGTCAGGTATCGACCAACTTGGCTTTGATCAGTCCCAAAATAAGAAAGCTGAAGAAAAAAACCACCAATAACTCCAGTCCACACCGTATATTGATTGTCGAGATCGAAACTCCAGTCTATGGCATTTGTCTTTCCGGATTTTCCGGCAATATGCAGAGCGTCCTTAAACCCAATATCGGCCGGTAGGTAGTGTACAACCATAACACCCGCGGCCAATAATGCAACAAAGATAATAGCCATCTGCAACAATTGCGAGTAGGAAACCGCTTTCGTCCCACCCCAAACGGTGTAGAATATGACCATCGTTCCGATAATCAGCGTGGTATACGTGACATCGAGATGCAAAATACTGGAAAGGATGATGGATGGAGCGAAGATGGTAATACCTGTGGATACGCCCCGTTGGACAAGAAAGAGCAACGCTGTGAGTACGCGTGTGTTCACGTCAAATCGCCTTTCCAGAAACTCGTAGGCGGTGTATACTCTTAAGCGATGAAAGATAGGCACAAAGGTGATACATAGCACAATCATAGCCAATGGCAGACCAAAGTAGAACTGTGCAAAACTCATTCCAGAGGAATAGGCGAGGCCTGGGGCTGACAAAAATGTAATCGCACTCGCCTGCGTCGCCATAACGGAAAATCCTACGTTGTACCAAGGAAGTTCGCGGTCACCAACGATATACCCATCGATGTTTTTGATTCCTCTGCTCTTGTAAATCCCATAGACGACGATGAGCAGGAGCGTAAAAAAAAGTACTATCCAATCAATAGTACTCATGAATAATATTTAGTAAACCAATACATAAGTAAAATGCATACAACGAGCCATATACAAACGAATATGTAGAACTGTCGCCAGCTTTTTACAAACGGTGGAAGGCCCTTATCTGTCACTTGGCTTATGTGGAAGAAATACGCTGATGAAAAATATAGCGAAAATTAATCCAATAACTAACCCGGAGATAAAGCCTAGAAATGTCCCACATGCAATGATGGAGATTAAGCCGCCGAATAGGATGCCGGACATGAGGATGATACCTTTTACATTTATGTTCTCGTTGTTTTCTACTTGATTTTCCATTATACGATATTGTTTCTATTTTTCTTTTGTTAACAAATTTACAAATAATCTATTAGCTCCGGGAACTCCAGCAGGCAATTGTCTGAAAAAAGATAAAGAAGTATAGACAAATTTACCTTTTCCCATTCGGTATATGAGTAAAGCGCCGTTGTGTTGCGGTTCTTTTTTATCACCCATAGCCAGCGGCGTTCTATAGCGCGGGTCAATATTTTCTGCAAAATAAAGCCCCCGCTCCTGTACCCAACCGTCAAAATCCTCGTGCGTGATTTTGTTGGGATAATTCAATACGGGATCTACGGGGTCGGTAAATTTAACGTTTGCATCTTCTTCGGTGACTCGGGTGCGGGTGATGGTAAATGGTGCGGGTTTAGGTGAAAAGTGTTCTTCTTGTAATCTGGAATTTACATTGTATTGCATCAATACCACGCCGCCTTCCCGTATGTAGTCGTAGATCAAAGGGAGCTTCTGCGTAATATTTGTGCGGACATTTAAAGCGCGAATTCCAAATACCACTGCATCGTACTGCCGAAGTACACTTGAACTGATTTTGGTTACATCGAGTAGATCGACTGCCGTTCCGATGTTTCGTAAAGCTTCTGGAACAAGGTCTCCCGCCCCCATGATATAACCCACTCTTTTCACCGGATTAATCAACCTTATTGGGCTTAGTTTCGTCACCGCGTCGGGGAACCAAGTTTGCCGCGGAATGTGGTTGTATGTAATTTCGCGGATCTGTTTTAACTTTTTTCCGTCGACCGTGAAGCTCAGTGTAGCTTCTTTTTGTCCAGCATCGACATTCGTTATCTCGATAGTTTTCGAAAGAATATTCTGCTCATTGGGAAATGATAACGTCAATTTTTCGGGAGATATCTTCCACCCCGTAGAAGACAGCTGTATATCGACCTGTGCTTCTGTATCGGTATGACCATGTTTTTGGAACCTGACCTGCAATGATTTTCGTTCCCCTTGTTGAACAAGCAGATTATTGACGTCGATGGAGGCTGTAATCGATGGAGCGATTTCCACGTATTCGTGTACCTCTCCTCTCACGGGGTCGACATAGCGGTATTGTATAGGCGTTTTTATATGAATGGGGATGCCAGCCAAATTAACGTGAATATGTGCGACAGGTAAATCACGGCTCATTGGATAGCCAAAGTTTTTCGGATCGACGTCAAATTTACCCTGCGTGTGGGGTTTGCGTAACCAGTACGGCTGAGTGATGTTTGTCGGTGAGAGAACCTGCTCAAAGGTCGTTGTTTCGTTGGTCGGCAGTGTTTGTTCAATTTTATTTTCGTTGATTCCCAAAAGTTCCACGTGGACACCAGGATTGCGCACGATGATTTCCGTTTGAAAGTTAATTGGTTGTTGCTCTACCCAGCGTAACCTGGATGTAAGACTTTCGACTTTTATTCCGGCGCAAGCGAGCATAATATTTTCTACCTCCTTGCTCTTTCTGTCTTTCCAGTAACCATCATCTAGTTTTTGGAGATCTTGCCATATTGCGGCGAGTTGAGGGATAGAAAGCTGTGGTTGATTTATGTTGAACGACGACAAGAGTTTTTGAATGGCCAACGGAATAGACTCACTATGAGGAATGCGGCTCCAAGATAGGTCAATGTCATCGAACAGGTCTTCTGTTGCCTTTATGCCGACAACGTTTTCAAAAGTTTCAAGTGATATGCCATTGCTACTTGCCGAGCCGAAGCCTTGGCTTTTGTGCTGCGATCGGCTGATGGCGGACAGTTCCCCGTATGATTTACCTAATAATGGATTATACTGGCCGATATCAATGCGAAGCCGATTCGAGTCATCTCCCTGGAGACGCATAAAACTGGCCGTATTCCAGAGCAAGCGCTTAGCCTGCCACGGTTCTACTTCATTTAATTGTTCTGGAAAAATTTTGGGATCAGCTGCAGCAATAAAAGCCTCATGCGCAAGTATGGCAGAAGCCTGATGATGACCGTGCCCCCCACGCTCATCTGGGGGAAAGCGCGTAATAATCACATCGGGCTGAAGTTTTCGGATAAGCCAAACGGCTTCTCGCAAAACTTCTTGTTTTTGCCAAAAATTAAAGGTTTCATCGTATGTTTTGGAAAAGCCAAAATCAAATGCTGATGAAAAGTATTGTTCGCCCCCATCGATTTTTCGTGCTTGTAAAAGCTCTTGTGTACGTATTAACCCTAGTTCGATCCCCTGTTCGGTACCAATTAAGTTCTGACCGCCATCCCCACGAGTCAACGAAAGATAAGCTGTGCGAACCTTTCGCTCCGAAGCTAGATAGGATATGAGTTTTGTGTTCTCGTCATCAGGATGCGCGGCAAAATATAAGGCAGACCCTAAAACGTTTAGTCGTTCCATCTGCAATTGAATGGCCGAGGAGCTGTTTGGGGATATCGTTTGAGCTAGCGAAAAATGAAGAGCAAAAAAGAATAAAAGAAAAGTGCAGATGATAAGTTGTCTCATAATCCCTAAAAATAGGAAATATTTGAACAAACATTGATAATCAAATGAAAAATTACCCACCGTAATGCGCTTCTCATGCAGCTTCTTGATGATGTTTTCAGATCAGGCCCTTTCAGAAAAAAATAAAAGGAACCAGATGATCTTCTGATTCCTTTTACCAACAATTAAAAATCTTTTGTCTAAAACTTCCAATTCGCCCAACGAATTTTAGCAACCAACGGGAACAGTCGATAGTTTTAAAATAGTAACCTTATGTAGTAAAAGTAGGATTAATAAATAGCATTCGACCGCTTGCTGGCAAAAAACTTTTCCACATGAATAAAGTTATGAACAAAGCCGTCTCTTCTATTTATCAATAGAGCCAAGGACTCTCTGCATGAAACCGTTCAATGCCTCTTTTTTAGGAGTTCCTTCTTGTATCAGTTTATTAACCTCTACCGCCCCGTACATATTAGATATCAATTCACCAATTACATCAAGTTCTTCGTCTTTGAGTGACGAAACCTCTGTCAACGCTTCTAACGTTTCGATGGTTTCCAAAACAAAATCTGCGTCGTTTTGTTCAATGAACTCAATAAGGTGTTTAATTACTGGTAACTTCATTTAATAAATCTATTAATCCGTCAATTTTATTTGTCTGTACTTGATTTACTAACTTCCCGTTTTTATAGGATGCAAAAGTAGGCAAGTTATTAACATTTGCAAGTTTTCTAGATTCCGGAAACTTCTCTGCATCAACAATTACGAAAGAAACGTTGTCGTTTTCCGAAGCTAGTTTTTTGAACTTTGGTTTCATGATTCGGCAATTTCCACACCAAGATGCTGAAAATTGAACCATTACGGTATCGTTGCTATCTACAATTTCTTGTAGTGCGTCTTTTTCTAATTCCTGTAACATAAAATTTGATTTTAAAAAGGAGAGAGAACCTCTCCTTTCTTGTTTTTTAATACTGTGTTGTTAACTAGTTTGCAGATAGGTAAGTAGCAACTCCTTCGCGTGTAGCGTTCATGGCATCTTTACCCTCTTCCCAGTTTGCCGGACATACTTCTCCGTGTTTCTGAACATGTGTGTATGCGTCAATCAAACGGATGTATTCTTTTACGTTACGACCTAAAGGCATATCATTGACGGATTCGTGGAATACTTTACCGGTTTCGTCAATAAGGTAAGTCGCACGATAAGAAACGGCGGACCCTTCTACCAATGTACCGTATTCGGGATGCTCTACTTCTTTCATTTCCAAGATACCCAATACACTTGATAAATTGCGGTTCGTGTCCGCAATAAGTGGATATTCTACACCTTCGATACCACCGTTATCTTTTGCTGTGTTTAACCAAGCAAAGTGAACCTCGGCAGAGTCGCATGAAGCACCTACTACAATTGTATTTCTTTTAGCAAACTCTTCTGCAAGTTCTTGGAAAGCATGTAATTCTGTCGGGCAGACAAAAGTAAAATCTTTTGGATACCAGAACAACAATACTTTTTTGTTTTCCGCTTTTGCTTTTTCAAATACGTTGATGGTGAAGTTGTCCCCTAAATAGTCAATTGCATCAACAGCAATATTTGGAAAATTTTTACCTGTAAAACTCATAATAATTATATTTTTATCTTTTTTCTTTTTGCACTACAAAAGTAGCTTTTTTATTGTCAATAATACATCACAAATCTCTATGAGTTATTGTCAAAATCTATAAATAATATAAGAATTATATAAGTAATGATTATAGAATAAGTTCGCAAAAAAAAGTATTTTTGTAGCCATTGGGATTGGCCCCGTAGTTCAACGGATAGAATAGATGTTTCCTAAACATTTGATAGCAGTTCGATTCTGCTCGGGGCTACAAAACGGGAAAAATGATCGTACGCGTACGATCATTTTTCCCGTTTTTATTAGGGGGTAATCAGAATAAAATCATGACGTTACAAAAGAAAAGTGTAAGATGTAAACAATATCTGTTAAATTGGGTTTTATCCCATAAGAGAGAAATACCCCATACATCATGAAACACAAAATAGCATCGCTTAAAAATCTCCAGGAAAATGGTCAGAATATCCATAGACTTCCATTTTCTATACGAATACTCCTAGAAAACGTTTTACGGAATCATGACGGCTTCGCTGTTACGGATGACCATCTCGATACACTGGTCAATTGGCATGCTTCTGGGACGGATAAGGATATTCCTTTTAAACCGGCCAGGGTTTTGATGCAAGATTTTACAGGTGTACCTGCGGTGGTTGATATTACCTCTATCCGGGCAGAGTTTGTCCGAAGAGGAGGAAATGGTATTAAGATTAATCCAGCTATTCCTGTTGATCTTATTATTGACCATTCTGTACAGGTAGACTATTTTGGGACAGATTATTCTTACCAGAAAAACGTGAAATTGGAATATGAGCGAAATGCGGAACGATACCAACTATTGAAATGGGCGCAACAAGGATTAACTAGCCTGACGGTGGTTCCACCCGGAATGGGGATTTGTCATCAGGTCAATCTGGAGTATTTGGCGAAAGGTATTGTCGAGCGGGACGGTTGGGCTTTTCCTGATACGCTGGTCGGCACCGACTCGCATACCCCTATGGTAAATGGGATCGGCGTACTCGGCTGGGGTGTTGGCGGTATAGAGGCGGAAGCTGCTATGCTCGGTCAGCCTGTGTATTTTACTTGCCCACAGGTTATTGGGCTAAAACTCACGGGCGAAATTCCGGCGGGATGCACCGCGACAGATATGGTGTTGTCCATCACCAAAATATTGAGGGATACGGGCGTAGTCGGTAAATTCGTCGAAGTATTTGGTGAGGGCTTAGATAAATTGACGGTGACCGATCGAGCAACAATATCCAATATGTCGCCGGAATTTGGGTGTACGGCAACGTATTTTCCGATCGATGATCAAACGCTCGACTACATGGAACGTACCAACCGTTCGCCAGAACAAATTAATTTGGTACGGGAATACTGTCAGGAAAATATGCTTTGGCGGACAGGTAATGAAGAAATCGAGTATTCCAGCATCGTGGAATTGGACCTCAGTACCTTGGAGCCGACCGTTGCGGGACCTAAAAGACCACAAGATAAAATTCTTGTGAAAGATCTTGATGCCACTTTTAGAACGATCCTTGATAAGGATTTCCAGCGGAACTACGTCGCATTTGATGATCGCAGAGAGCATGCTTGGTTAAATGAAGGAGGATCGGGTACCCAGTTTGTTCAAGAAGCAACGGATGAACAGAAAGAAACCTTAGCGATAGAAACCACGGATTTGCGAAGCGTAAAAGTTAAATTAAAAAATGGCGAATATCGGTTAAGCGATGGGAGTATCGTCATTGCGGCCATAACCAGTTGCACCAATACATCAAATCCCAGTGTGATGATAGGAGCAGGTTTAGTGGCAAAAAAAGCCGTAGAAAAGGGGCTTCGCACCCGATCTTGGGTGAAAACAAGCTTAGCGCCCGGATCGAAGGTTGTTACAAGATATTTAGATCGCTCGGGTTTATCCACCGATTTGGAAGCCTTGCGATTTCATACGGTGGGATACGGATGCACGTCGTGTATAGGTAATAGTGGTCCATTGCCGACGCATATTGCCGACGCGATCGATAACAGTGAAATGGTCGTGGCATCTGTGCTTTCTGGAAATAGAAACTTCGAGGCACGGGTACACCCACAGGTGAAAATGAACTTTTTGATGTCCCCTATGCTGGTTGTCGCCTATGCCCTTATTGGCCGTGTTGACGTAAATCTGATGGAAGATCCATTATCCTATGATCCGAACGGCAATCCGATTTATCTAAAAGATATCTGGCCTACACAGGATGAAATTAATCAGACGATCAGAGAAGCGATGCGGAAGGAAGACTTTAAAGACATATACGATGTCATTTTTGACGGTGATGAAGAGTGGAAAAAACTCGAAGCTCCAAAGGGAGGAGCGTTTATTTGGGACGAAGATTCTACTTATATCCGGGAAGTTCCTTTCTTTAAGGACATGCCTACCGAACCATCACCCCTAACAGAAATCGAGAATGCGCGTGTTCTCCTATATTTAGGCGACTCCGTTACAACCGATCATATTTCGCCAGCCGGCTCTTTCAACGAAAAGAGCGCTGCTGGAAAATATCTTTTGAGTAAAGGGATCGCAAGGCAAGATTTTAATTCATATGGTTCACGGAGGGGGAATCACGAGGTCATGATGCGGGGAACTTTTGCGAACGTACGTATCCGAAACAAGATTACCGATCAAGAAGGGGGCTATTCGGTATATTTTCCGACGAAGGAAACCCTGACAGTGTTCGATACGGCCATGAAATATCAATCGGACAATACCTCTTTGGTCGTGCTAGCGGGCAAAGATTACGGAAGCGGTTCCTCCAGAGACTGGGCGGCAAAAGGTTCGCGCTTATTGGGTATTCGTGCTGTAATAGCCGAAAGTTTTGAGCGGATCCATAGAAGTAATCTAGTGGGTATGGGCATACTTCCGATCGAGTTCCCCCCGGGCGAAAGCGCAGCTTCGCTTGGTTTGACGGGCGAAGAAAAGTTTAGTATCACTGGGATAGCAAGCGATTTGAAACCATTTAAGATGGTAAAGGTGCGTGCAGAAAAGGCTTCCGGTGAAACGGTTGAGTTTGATGCCAGAGCGCGATTAGATTCGGATATTGATGTTGAGTATTTCAGACATGGTGGCATTCTTCATTATGTTTTAAGAAGTTATTTAAATCGGTAGGGACACCACCCCTGCCGATGATTTTAGAGGATTGTTGTAACGGTTACCATGTTACGAACAGCTGTCCTGTACTGTCCTGCAAACGTTACCGGCAACGTTTGCGTGGTTTTTCTTTCTATTTATTGCTTCTAACTACCTGTATTACCTTATAATTGTGATAGGATATTAACGCTAACATGATATAAACATAAGTTATTCGATAGAAAACCCGATGTTTAGACCAATTGAATCTGTTTAAAATCCAAAAAGAAATATAATTTTTATAATCTCAGGGGAGATTGTCGTTCTTTTATAATTAGGTAACCAGTTTAATCATTTATTAACAATTATCATGAGGATATTTAAAGCTTTAATGCTAATGCTTTTCTTCGTTCAATGTGTTTTTGCACAAGAGCGAATCATTACCGGTACGGTATATGATGAAGAAAGAAAGCCGATGCCCGGAGTCACGGTAAAAGTGAAAGGCGCTAACCAACAAACCAGTACAGACGCAAATGGCTATTACACCATTGTTGTCCCGTCTGCAAGCAATGTGCTTGTATTCACCTCTATTGGTTATGTTGAGCAGGAACAGGCTGTGACAGGAAACAACCGGGTCACGGTAACGATGAGGGCCGATGCGGCCGGGCTGGATGAAGTGGTTGTCATTGGTTATGGCACCGTGAAGCGGAAGGACCTGACCGGAGCGGTCGCCTCCGTGGATGCGAAGACGATTACAGCAGCTCCTGTTTCCTCCGCACTGGAGGCGATACAGGGGCGTGTTGCGGGTCTGAACATCAATACGACAGAAGGGTCGCCCGATGCAGAATTGACCGTTCGGGTGCGTGGAGGAGGGTCTATCACACAGGATAATGCACCCTTATATATCGTTGACGGATTCCCGGTTAATTCCATCGCCGACATTGCACCACAGGACATCGAGTCTATTGATATCTTAAAAGATGCATCATCCACAGCGATATACGGCGCCCGTGGAGCCAACGGCGTTATTCTCGTCACCACCAAAGGGGGCAAATCCGGTAAGACCGCTATCAGCTTTAATGCTTTTACTGGTTCTCGGCATTTAGCCGATAAGTTGGATGTGCTTTCGCCATTAGATTATGTAACCTGGCAGTATGAGCAATCGCTCTTAGCAAATAAGCCCGAAAGCTATACCCAATATTTTGGAAATTACCAAGATATCGATCTCTATGCGGATGTCGAGCCGAATGATTGGCAGGAGATTATATTTGGAAGAACAGGAACGACATATAATCAAAACTTAAACCTTAGCGGTGGTGGAGAGAAAACACGTTTTAGTGTGAGTCATAGTTTTGTGAAAGATAGGGCGATTATGCAGATGTCGGATTTTCAGCGCCACAATGCAAATTTTAAACTGAATCATAAGTTGTACGATGGTTTAACATTGGATATTGGCGCACGTTATTCGGATACACAAGTAAATGGTGGTGGGATGAATGAACAGAACGAGGTCTCTTCGGCCGATTCTCGGTTGAAGTACGCGATGTTATACCCTCCTTTTACGGTTGCAGGTTTAACGACATCCACCGAAACAGACGACGATTTTAACCTGTATAGTCCGATTGTTGCCATCTCTGATAATGATCAATATTACAGACGGAAAACGATCAACTTAAACGCGGCACTCTCTTATCAAGTGCTGCCAAATCTCCGTTTGCGTTCCGAATTTGGCTATGACAACTATCGAAACGACCAAGATCGGTTCTATGGGGCAACGACTTACTATGTGCGAAATGTGCCGGCAGCAGATTATCAAGGCAAACCAGCGCTTATCTTAACCAATACAAATCGCAATAGTTGGCGGAATACGAATACGGCCACCTATACCTTGGATGATATGATTGGCGAGGACCACAAGTTGAATGTCATGGTTGGGCAAGAATATATATTTACTGAAAATCAGGTGTTGACCAATGCTATTCACAATTTTCCCGAGTCCTTCTCTTTTGATGATGCGCGGAAATTGACAACACAAGGGGTTCCTTATTCTGTGGATAATAATTTCAGTCCCGACAACAAGCTTTTGTCGTTCTTCGGACGTGCGAACTATGATTTTAAGGGAAAATATTTGTTGAGTGCGACTTTCCGTGCCGACGGGTCGTCGAAATTTTCGGAGGATAACTGGTGGGGTTATTTTCCTTCCGTATCAGGTGCTTGGCGTTTGTCTGACGAAGAATTCCTATCGGATGCAAAAAGTTGGATGACAGACCTGAAGCTTCGGGCGAGCTATGGATCGGCGGGGAATGATCGTATTCCTGCCGGTCTGTTAGTACAAACTTTTAATAACTCGACAACGAGCTGGGTGAATGGTTATGACAACTATTGGGCGGCATCTAAGACGATGGCAAATCCCGACTTAAAATGGGAAACAACGGTGACCCGTAATATCGGTTTGGATTTTACACTGTGGAATGGTCGTTTAAGTGGAACGGTGGATGCCTATCTCAATAAAACGAAAGACCTGCTTATTGCTTTTCCTGTTGCCGGAACAGGTTACGATGTGCAATATCGCAATCTAGGCGATACACAAAATAAAGGATTAGAATTCACCCTGAACGGAAGAGTGGTGCAGAAAACAAATTTCGACCTCTCTGTCAATGCTAATATAGCCTTTAATCGTAATAAAGTATTGGGCTTGGGTGCGATTGAAAGTATCCCGGGAACCTCAGGTTGGGCATCTACGGCTATCGGAACAGATTATATGGTAGAAGTCGGGGCGCCTATTGGACAAATGTACGGGTATCAAAGCGGAGGCCGATACGAAGTATCCGATTTTGAACGGTATGATGCTGCGTCCAACCAATGGATTTTGAAAGAAGGCGTAGTAGATGGTAGCGAACTCGTTGGCTTAATTCGTCCGGGTTCGATGAAAATAATGGACTTGGATGGTGATGGTAAAGTTAGCGTGGCAGATCGAACTATTATAGGAAATGCAAACGCTTTGCATACCGGCGGTTTTTCGATCACCTCACGGATTTATAATTTTGATCTGGCAACTTATTTTACCTGGAGCTATGGCAACGATATCTACAACGCCAACAAAATTGAGTATACATCAACCAGCCAGTATAATTCCCGCAACATGATTGGTGAAGTAGCAAGCGGTTCGCGCTGGACAAATCTTCGCCCCGATGGTACCATCAGCAACGATCCAGCGGAGCTGGAAGCTATGAATGCGAATACCACCATGTGGTCGCCATATACTCGTTCGTTTACATTTACCGACTGGGCCGTGGAAGATGGCTCTTTCTTGCGGCTTTCTACTGCTACTATCGGCTACACTCTTCCGCAATCCATTACCTCTAAACTGAAAATGCAAAACCTACGGATTTATGCTTCGGGTTATAATCTGCTGCTGTTTACAAACTATAGCGGGTTTGATCCGGAGGTCTCGACCCGTCGGAAAACGTCGCTAACACCAGGGGTAGATTATTCTGCTTATCCGAAAAGTAGATCCTTTGTATTTGGTTTGAATGTGAATTTTTAATTTGAAAACAATGAAGCAAATTATAAACATAGCCGTGCTGGCCGCAACAGTTTTATCGGTAACCGCCTGTAAAGATGTATTGGAAGCACCGACGAAGTCTTCCTTAGATGAGTCTGTTATTTTCTCTTCCCCGAGTTTGGCGGAAGGGGTTATTCCGGGAATTATTCAATCCTTTGGGGAGACAAACTCCTATCGGGGGCGGTATCTCGTTTATTACGGTACCAATACCGACGTAGAAATCCATAATTCCCTTAAGGCGATAGACGATGATAAGTCGAGATTGGGTAATTACAATACCAATTTCGATAACGGACAAATGAACACGGACAATAACGCCTATGCGAAATTCTACGAAGGAATTGAACGGGCGAATATGGCCATACGGGGTTTACGTACCTATGGCGACGTAGAAACAAATGCACAAATGGCGCAGATTCTAGGCGAAGTATTGGTTCTCCGGGCCGTATTATATAGCGACTTGATTAAGGGTTGGGGCGATGTACCAGCGAGGTTCGAGCCTATCTCGACAGCAACGACCTATTTACCGCGGGCAGATCGGGACGAGATCTACAAACAGTTATTGGCAGACTTAGATGAGGCCGCGAACTTATTGCCTTGGCCAAACGAGTCGTCGAAAACGTCCTCTGTCGAACATGCAAGTAAGGCGTTTGCCAAAGGCTTACGTGCCCGTCTCGCTTTAGCAGCAGGAGGTTATGCACAGCGGTTAGACGGAACGGTACGATTAAGCCAGGATCCAGATCTTTCGAGAGAGAAGATGTATGCGCTTGCTAAACAAGAATGTTTAGATATTATCAACAGCAATACCCAGCGATTATTGGGCTTTGAAGAAGTCTTTCGCCGCTTCAACCAAGAAAATCTAGCCGCAGGTGGCGAATCGATGTGGGAGATCCCTTTTAGTGAAGGGCGCGGGCGCGTGATTTTCGATTTAGGTGTAAAACATTTGAAGACCAATCAATATACTGGGCAAAACCGAGGGGGTACGGTCGGGCCGAACCCGATTATGTTGTACGAGTTTGACAGGGACGATGCCCGTCGTTTTGTATCTATTGCGCCATACGAGTGGGATCGTGCAGGTGATGTGGCCGATGCCGGAGCATTTCAGGTGCCTTCTGCATTAGGTCGACTATATTTTGGTAAGTATCGATACGAATGGATGGGGAGACGCGTTACCTCGACAAATGACGACGGACTAAACTGGATGTATATGCGTTATGCCGATGTGGTCTTGATGGCAGCAGAGTCTATTAACGAATTAGATGGTCCACAAGCGGCAGCACCTTATTTGGAAATGATACTGGATCGCGCTTTCCCTACAAATATGACCAAAGCTGCGGATCTTTTAGCGGAAGCAATCGTCTCCAAAACGGCATTCTTTAATGCGATTGTAGATCAACGGGCGCTGGAGTTTACGGGAGAGATGTTGCGTAAAGGAGACCTTATCCGTTGGAATCTGCTCGGTACCAAACTGGCCGAAGCGAAGGAAAAACTGGAGCAATTGGAAAACCGGACAGGAAAATATGCGAACCTTCCAAAAAAGATTTATTACCAAACCAATGAAGATGACGAAACCATTACCATTTATGGGTTGAACTTCGGTGATACAGATGCCGCGGGCGCTGCGTTGAATTACGCAGAAAGCAAAACCTGGACAATGGTCGGTAGCAGTGATGCAAACACGTTATGGGATGCATTGGTTTATCCCGGTAAAGATCCGAATAAACAGCAGTATTGGCCGATATGGCAGTTTTTTATCGAGAACTCGAACGGTTTATTGAATAACGATCATTTAAATTAACCTTTAAGACGTTGAAATCATGAAATATAAATATATAATATGGTTTTCCGCAATGATGGTAGGATTGGGCTTATCCTCCTGTAAAGAAAACCTTTTAGAGGAAATAACAGAGCTAAATCTCGATCGAGCGTTGTCGCCAACAGAGTTGACGACTCAGGTGGTGGACCGCACAAATGTTCGGTTGAATTGGAGACGTGTGAGCAATGCGAAATCTTATAATGTAGAGATTTTTGATAACGCAGAATTTTCGGGAACTGCAGCCGCAACGGTTGACGGTGTTACCATGGACCAGCTTCCATATACGATTTCAGGACTGGAGAGCGAAACAATCTATTATGTTCGTGTACAGGCTATTGGCGAAGAGATCCGAGAATCGAAATGGATCAGCGGCACATTTACAACGGACGTAGAGCAGATTTTGAGCGAGGTCGATGCTGAAATGCTTACAGCAGAATCAGCTACGTTAACTTGGCCCGCAGGTGAAATCGCTACAGAGATTATTTTAGCGCCGGGAGACATCCGCCACGCGGTGACGTCCGCAGAAATTGCAGCGGGTTCCGCTACGATCACGGGATTATTGAGTGATGTTACGTATACCGCTACCCTTAAAAACGGGGAGAAGACACGGGGAATCGTTTCCTTTACAACGTTATTGGGAGAGGGCGTAATAAAAGTTACTGCAGAAGAGGACCTGGCTGCGGTGATTGCAGCAGCGGAGGAAGGGGCGATATTAGCCCTAGAACCGGGGACATATACAATCGAAGGAACAAGTTTGACAATCGATAAAACGATAACGCTACAGGGACTTAAGCCATCTGATAAGCCTATTGTAGAGGGGGTTGTGTTTAAGGTTTTCAACAATGCAGGATTAATACTCAAAGATCTAATTTTGGATGGTCTTGGAGGAGATCAGGCAGTTGTTTATGATGAAGACGACCTAGTGAACCCATATGGTGATTTCTTAATGGAAAATTGTGAGGTTAAAAATTATTTGAAAGGGTTGTATTATGTGAATAAAAAGGCGAGAATACCGTCTGCTGTGTTTAAAAATAATATTATCTACGATATCGAATGTGATGGTGGTGAGTTTATAGACTTTAGAAGCGGCATAGCCGATTTATTTGATTTTAGTAACAATACCGTTTATAATTCAGGTAATGTCAGAGATTTTTTCAGAATGGACGCTCCGGGTTCAAACAATTTTCCCTCAGTCAAAAGCTTGTTGAATTTCAGTAATAACACCTTTTATAATGTTAACAACCGTAGTGGAGGTCGATTCTTATATATCCGGTTGGCAAATCATGAGATTACCTTTACTAAGAATATTATTGCTGTTTCAGATGGTGGGTTCACAAACCAGAGTGCGACTACTTTAACCAGTATGTCTGGAAACAATTATTACGATGCTACTACTTATTATAACACGAGTACGAGTAATATTAAAACGGACATTGGGCCATACACAACCCTCGATCCAGGCTTTGCGAATCCAAGTGAAGGAGACTTTACGGTCAATAATCTTGACTTAAAACTCAATGGAATAGGCGCTACGCGCTGGCGATAATCCATCTTTTTTATAAAGAGACGCCGTGTCATGGTTTCGACACGGCGCTCTATTATACCTTATGTTATGTTCAGTAAAATCAACATTCGGATTAAGGTAATATCCCTTATCCTAATATGCCTATGCCCACTTTGGACTTTAATGGGCTGTGGCAAAGAAAGCCAAGAAGAAGTTGGCAAGGCACTCTTGCCGCCCAGTAATTTCCTTGTCCAAGCAAACAGCCGATCGGCTATTTTTTCTTGGGATCTCGTCGAAAAAGCAGATGGTTATTTTCTGGAAGTCGGTACGAACAGTTCCTTTTCGGAGATTGTCGCCAAAACCGATACCACAGCGCAAACCGAAGTGCAGTTCAACGGATTTACACCGGCAACGGTTTACTATGCCCGTTTGCGGGCTATCCATAAGACCAACCCTTCTTTTACGTCTAACAGGCTCGTGGAAACCTTTACCACTGGAGAAGAGGAACAGCCTGAACTGGCGCTCGCATTTCCGGGAGCAGAGGGTTATGGCAAGCTAACAACAGGTGGTCGTGGTGGCCGGGTTATTAAAGTGACCAATTTAAACGATGCCGGTACAGGAAGTCTCCGGGCGGCCATTGATCAATCGGGGCCTCGGATTATCGTATTCGAAGTATCTGGAAATATTAAATTAAAAAAACGTCTCCATATAAAAGACGGAGACATCACCATTGCTGGGCAAACCGCTCCTGGTGACGGTATTTGTATCCAAGATCAGGAGATGGTCATCGCAGCGGACAACGTCATTCTCCGGTTTGTCCGCTTTCGGATGGGCGACCTGACCCAGAATGAACAGGACGCTTTGTGGGGGCGCCATCAGAAAAATATTATCATCGATCACTGCTCCATGAGTTGGTCTATTGACGAATGCTCTTCGTTCTATGCCAATAAAGATTTTACGATGCAATGGTGTATCCTGGCGGAGAGCTTAAACAAATCGTTCCACGAGAAAGACGATCACGGCTACGGTGGAATATGGGGTGGTCATCAAGCTTCTTTCCATCATAACCTGTTGGCACACCATAACAGCCGAAACCCCCGCTTTGATGGCGGAAACCGTCCGGGCACTGGAGGATTAAGCCCCGTGGGTGCTGATAAAGTGGATTATCGTAATAATGTGATCTACAACTGGCGTGGCAATTCTGCTTATGGTGGAGAAAACGGAGAATACAATATGGTGAATAATTATTACAAGCCAGGGCCGGCAACACCATCGAGCAAGAACAAACGTATTATGCAAGTGTCCAAAGAAAAGGATGCACATTATAGCCCGGGGCATGGTGTGTTCTTTATTGAGGGCAATTATGTATTTGGCAATGCGAATGTTACGATGAACAATTGGGCAGGAGGCGTTGATTTCGACGCGGGTGTTTCTGTAGCACAAGCCCAAAGAACGACACCGTTTCCTTTTGAAGCCTTGAGCGCGCAACATACAGCCGAACAGGCTTACGAACAGGTCTTGGAAAAAGCAGGTGCATCCTATAAACGCGATGCGGTAGATCAACGTGTGGTGAATGAAGTGAGAAACGGAACTGTAACCTATAATGGATCAAAAACGGGTTTTCCAGGTATTATTGATTCCCAAACGGATGTGGGCGGTTGGCCCACATTGACACAGACCAAACCATTAGTTGATACCGACGGAGACGGTATGCCCGACACCTGGGAAACGGCGAACAGACTTGATCCGAACACGGCAAATGCAAATGGAAGAGACTTAAGTCGCGTTTATGATAATATAGAGATGTATTTCAATAGTTTGGTAGAAGACCTGTATTAAAAATACATATGCAGAAACTATTGCCTGGCTAAACCGTTCATATCATATAGTCACAAAACAAAAATGTTATGAAAGCGATAAGACATCTAAAGAATTTAATTGAAATCAATAATGACCGTACATTAGGATTTAAAAAAGCATTAGAAGACCTAGAACCTATAAATGCAGATCTTCAGGTTATTTTTACAACGACGGCAGCCGAAAGTGAACGGTTTGCGCAAGAGCTTACCGTATTAGTAGAACAACATGGCGCAGAAGTGGATGATAATGATGAAAGCGTAGCCGGAGCTATTCATCGCGCTTGGATCGATGTAAAAGCCCTATTTGGCGGTAAAGATCGGAAAAGCATTCTGGAAGAGGCGGAACGGGGTGAGGACGCTATCAAGGCTGCTTATAAAAAGGTCATGGATAGTGGTGACGTGACAGGACAAGCATTGGAAACCGTACTTGACCAAGCGGCGCAGATTAGAGCGTCTCACGATAAGATCAAAGCTTTACGCGACAGCGCTAACTAGCTTTTACAAACAAAATAATCCCCATGAGGGGTGTAGAGCAGTGCAAACGTTACCGGCAACGTTTGCACTGTTTTTTTATGTGATTTTGTGTGTATTCACGGACGAAATACCTATAGTTGTAAAAGCATAATTAATAAACCGAATATAAATGTAAACCCTTTCGCATGAAACAGTTGATCCTATTGGTAATGTCCTTTTTTATTGTTGTACAAGCTTTTGGGCAAAAAAACTATGTGCAGATGGCTGACTCGGATATGAAACGGAACCCAGAAGCATGGATGATTGATTTTTCAAAAGCATTGAAATGGAACTACTGCCATGGTTTGGTGATGCAATCTATCCTACAAGTTTCTAATAAAATGGACGACCCGAAATATGACAACTATGTGTATGACTACGCAGACACGATGGTGAACGCTGATGGAACGATCAAAACCTATAAACCGTTGGAATATAACATAGATCGTGTCAATACCGGTAAAATCCTCTTCCCTATTTTGGCAAAAACGAAAGAGGAGCGGTTCAAGATAGCACTGGATCATCAACGGGAACAGATGCGCACACATCCACGCACAAAAGATGGGAGCTTCTGGCATAAAAAAGTCTATCCGCATCAAGTATGGCTGGATGGGTTATACATGGCAGGACCTTTTTTAGCGCAATATGCGAAGGAAAATAACGAAGCAGCGCTATTTGACGATGTCGCTTTGCAGATTGTGGACGTCCGGAAATATTTATACGACTCCAAAACCGGGCTTTACTTCCATGGATGGGATGAAAGCAAACAGCAGCGTTGGGCAGACCCCAAAACCGGGCTTTCCCCACACTTTTGGTCGCGCAGCATAGGCTGGTATATGATGGCCATCGTTGATGTTTTAGATTTTTTACCCGAAGATCATAAAGATCGGCCAGCAATCATCGATATCCTACAAGAACTGTCAGCTTCGATTGAAAAATTTAGAGACCCTGGAACAGGTATGTGGTACCAAGTTACCGATTTAGGAGATAGAGAAGGGAATTATCTGGAATCGACAGGATCTATTATGTTTATTTACACGTGGATCAAAGGTGCCCAAAAAGGCTATTTGGACAAACGTTATTTGAAGAAAGGGGAACAAGCTTATGATCAGTATCTAAAACGATTTGTGAAGACGGAAGCGGATGGTTCCCTATCTATCACCGATTGTTGCTCCGTAGCAGGATTGGGAGGTGAAAAGAATTATAGAGACGGAAGTTTTGAATATTATATTTCCGAGCCGATCCGAGATAATGATCCTAAGGCCGTAGGGCCTTTCATCATGACCAGTGTTTTATTAGATAGGTAGAGAATAATGAATCTCAGAACATATCTTTTATCTTTCCTTTTATGCCACTTCGTGTTTATCAACTATGCTCAAATACAGGTGCCGAGAGATACTTCTTTTACGCTGCATGGCACCTATTTGAAAGAGCGGAAATACCGTCCGTATATCCGCATTGCGGAATCAAAAACTCCGGTGATATCGTATTTAGATCAAGAATACGATAGGGTTTGGGATAGGTCTTTGCTTTTAGATGTATTCCGCCCTGATGGAAATGCCTCGAAGCGTTATCCAGGTGTGCTATTGATTCATGGAGGGGGATGGCAGTCGGGTGATAAATCTCAGATGCATACTATTGGCAAGACGTTAGCTGCTCAAGGCTATGTCGCCGTTGCGGTAGAATATCGCTTATCTTTAGAAGCCAAATATCCGGAAGCCGTCTATGATTTGAAATCGGCCGTAAGATGGATGCGTGCAAATGCCGATAAAATCCAGTTGAATACAGAGTACATAGCTAGCTTGGGAACCTCGGCCGGTGGGCAATTGGCTAGTCTACTGGGTGTCACGAATGGAAACCTTGATTTTGAGGGACAAGGTCGAGGAAATGCCGAGCAGCTATCCAATGTCCAAGCTGTTGTTAATATCGATGGAACGCTTGCGTTCCGACACCCAGAGTCTTCGGAGGGCACCGCCGCATCCAATTGGTTGGATGGAACCTATGAACAGAATTCAACAAACTGGGAATCCGCGGCTCCGCTAAATCATGTTTCACCACATTCGGTGCCGATTATATTCCTAAACAGTTCTATTCCGCGATTCCATGCAGGACGAGACGATATGATCAAAAAACTCGATCGTTATGGTATTTATTGGGAAATTCGGGAATTCCCCGATACACCTCATCCATTTTGGTTCTTCGACCCTTGGTTTCAACCGATGATGGATTATACGATCACTTTTTTGGATAAGATTTTTGAATAAGAAGTAAAATGGTGTTGAGAAATAACGCCGCTTTTTATCAATTTTTGGTGTTCTTTTATCAATTTTTGGTGCTTAACTTTTCTTTCCAATCCTATCTTTGTTATGTAATCCATTTATGATAAAGATGTTTTAGTGCAATTTAGACATCCAACATTTTAATATAAACGATACATTATGGTTAAAGTAATTTTCTACTTGCTTTCCTTTTTTGTTCCTATCGCGCTGATAGCGCAATCACCTATTCCTATAAAACCCCGTATACTCATAAGTACCGATATTGGAGGCACAGATCCGGATGACAACCAGTCGATGGCTCATTTTTTAATGTACAGCGACCTTTTTGAAACCGAAGGCCTCGTTTCTTCGCCATCTTATGGCAGCGGGAATGTGTCAGAGATATTGCGAATGATCGACCTTTATGAAAAGGATTTACCAAAATTGAAACAGCATTCCGATAGCTTTCCGTCTCCGGAATATCTGCGCTCGATCAGCAAACAGGGAAGGCTCGGAGCTGCTCCTTATCGTGGATATATGACGGCTACCGAGGGATCGGACTGGATGATCAAATGTGCCCGGAAAGAAAGCGAGCGGCCGCTATGGATCCTTGTGTGGGGCGGGTTAGATGATGTGGCCCAAGCATTGCACGATGCGCCCGACATTGAGGACAAAATAAGAATATACTGGATTGGTGGTCCGAATAAAAAGTGGAGCACCAACAGTTACGCCTACATTGTGGAGAATTTCCCAAATCTTTGGTTCATCGAAAATAATGCTTCCTACCGTGGATTTATTGCCAACTACAAGCAAATGGATGAATTTAACGGGAAATACTACGATACATTTATCGGTGGTGCCGGCAATCTGGGCAAAGACTTTAAAAGTTACCTGGGCGGGAATATGAAACTGGGAGATACACCATCTTTGCTTTATATGATGGACGGCGACCCGAATGATCCGACAAAAGAATCATGGGGTGGTAGCTTTGTAAAATTCAAACACAGTCCACAGATTATATTCGACCGGCCAACAACTGCGCAAGACACCGTTCAGATCTACTCCATCATGGAGTTTCGTGTGAAAGGTCCCCAAATAGACATACCATCCGATTCGATTTGCATGCACATGACGATTAATAAGCAAACCTGGGGTGGATTTTATTTAGGGGATGGGATTTATGCCGTAAGACATGCTACCTATGCGCTTGGAACAATGCCATATACCATCGTTTCCGATATACCGGGTTTCCCGGAGCAGAATGGTGAAATCACCATCGAGAATGTGTGGCCGGGCAGGACCCATGAAACAGATTACAAATTAGGGGATAACTGGTTTACGGATAAAAGCGATGCAGCGTTATTCGATAAAAACCTACATGGTTTCAAATCGGTATCTAAATGGCGTATCGATGCCATGAGAGATTGGGCTAAACGCTGGGATTGGCTTCGATGATAGGAAAAATAAAAATCATAACAACATGAAAAGTCTTCTTATTTTCTTACTGTCTGTTTTTTCTGCTGTATCAGGATTTGCACAGCAGGACATTCCGGCTTTTCCGGGAGCCGAAGGTTTTGGACGCTACGCTACCGGCGGACGCGGTGGAACGGTATATCATGTGACCACGCTGGAAGACAGTAACGAACCGGGTACATTTCGCCATGCTGTGTCTCAGCGGGGCCCACGCACGGTGGTATTCGATGTGGCCGGGACTATTTTCCTCAGCAGCCGGCTGCATATCGTCAACGACAACCTGACTATTGCCGGACAGACGGCACCCGGTCAGGGGGTTTGTATTGCACGTTACCCAGTATCCGTTAACGCAGATAACGTGATTATTCGTTACATGCGTTTTCGCGTGGGTAATGAAGGGGAGGGAGAGCCGGACGGATTAGGAGGTTCAAAAAACAGGAATGTCATCATCGACCATTGTTCCATCAGTTGGTCGGTTGATGAAACCTGTACATTCTATGGCGGCGAAAACGTAACGGTACAATGGTGTCTGATTTCGGAAAGCCTTCGTACAGCCGGACATGCGAAGGGGAAACATGGTTATGGAGCCATTGTAGGCGGACACCGGTCTTCCTTTCATCATAATCTGATGGCGCATCACGAAAGTCGTATGCCGCGTTTGGGTCCTCATGTTTCGACGCAGGAACGGGAATATGTGGATATGCGCAACAATGTGTTTTATAACTGGGCGGGAGCCGGATGTTACGGTGGGGAAGGAATGCACGTGAACATTGTCAACAATTATTACAAGCCCGGTCCGGCAACACCGAAGAACAGTCGCGTCCGCTACCGTATTGCTGCGATCGGCGTCCGTACTTCCGAATATGTAACCGGAAAGAACGGTCAACCCAACGCATGGAAACCCATGGAACATGTTTGCGGGCGTTTTTATGTAGACGGAAACGTGGTAGAAGGAGATAAAGAAACAACAAAAAATAACTGGCCAAAAGGAATCTACGCGCAAATTGCGGATAACAATGATAACACGTTTACGGAACAAGTGAAAAAAGAGATGCGCCTTTCCTCCCCGTTGGAAACCGACGTTATTACCACCCACACGGCTCAGGAAGCGTATCATTTAGTTTTGCAACATGCAGGGTGTTCAAAACAGCGCGACATCATTGATGCACGCATCGTTGAAGAAACGAAAAAAGGAACAGCGACTTACTTTGGCAGTATTTCTTCTGACGCTAAGAATTATCCCGGACTCATAGACGTTCCTCATGATGTAAAGTCTTCGAACGCAGAAAGTGCGTGGCCCGATTTGAGCGACAGTGGTGTTAACCCCGAATTGCTGAAAGATTCTGACGGCGACGGTATGCCCGATTGGTGGGAAAATTCAAACAAATTGAATCCGAATGATGCCTCCGACGGCAATACTGTAACATGGAGCAAAACCGGATATACAAACCTGGAAGTGTATCTGAACAGTTTAGTAGAAGAGATTACACAGAAACAAAACAATGAAAATCCGCAAAAACAAGCCACGATAAAAAATTAACATTAAAAAGCAGGTAGTGATGCGAAAAACTTCTATTAACAAACTAAACCTTCTATTTTGGTTGATGGTATGGTGTACTTTAACCGCTGTAAATGCACAGCAAAAGAATCGTTTAATCGTACTTACGGATATAGGCGGAGATCCCGACGATCAAATGTCCATGGTACGTTTAATGACCTATGCGAATCATTTCGACATTGAAGGATTAATAGCAACACCTCATGGGCCAGATTATCGTGTGGAACCGGAATATATAAACCGCATCGTGACCGCCTATGGTAAAGTAAGAGATAATCTGGAATTACATGAACCCGGCTATCCCACTGCGGCTTACCTGAAGGAACAAATAGCACAGGGCATCGAACGGGACGGAATGGATGCAGTGGGTGAAGGAAAGGACTCGCCAGGCTCTGAACTATTAATACAATCCGTTGATAACGAAGACCAAAGACCCTTATGGGTTACCGTATGGGGTGGGCCCAACGTGCTGGCGCAAGCACTATGGAAAGTCCGAAAGACAAGATCGCCGGAAGAGCTGGCGGAGTTTGTGGCGAAACTTCGTGTGTACGCCATTTCCGATCAGGATAACAGCGGTCCTTGGATACGTAAAGAATTTCCTAATCTGTTTTACATAGTCACTCCCGGTGTGAATGCAGGTGGTGGATTTCATCATGCTACGTGGATTGCTATTGGAGGGGACAAATTTCATGGCAGATTTGGCGGCGCCGATTTTTCGCTGGTCAGCAATGAATGGCTAGATAAGAACATAAGGGAGAAAGGGGCATTGGGAAAGCTATATCCCCGCTGGGAATTTATGATGGAAGGTGATACCCCATCGTTTTTTCATCTGATCAACAATGGCCTTAGTCATCCGGATCGCCCCGATTGGGGCGGTTGGGGCGGCAGGTATGAATTATACACTCCCAAAACTGAGAAATGGTTTTTGGAACCCGAAACCCGACCTATATGGACCAATGTACAGGATGAGGTTTTAGGGATAGATGGAGAATGGCATACGACCAACCACGCGACCATCTGGCGTTGGCGTTCTGCATATCAAAATGATTTTGCGGCTCGAATGGATTGGACAATTAAACCTTATGATAAAGCAAATCATCCACCTATTGTGAAGCTTGATCATCCGGAATATATCAAAGCCAAACCTGGGGAACGTGTGGAGCTTAGCGCCACAAGCACGATCGATCCAGACGGCGATGCGCTTTCTTTTGAGTGGTTTTGTTATGAAGAGCCAGGTACAAGGCGAATGTCCAACTCCGCCACAGGTGTTAAGCATGATATTTATGCTTTTGATCAGCCACAGGCGTGGTTGGATGTAAAAACCAGTAGGGTGATGCCTCCCGGAACAGGTACTATGCATATCATTCTGGCAGTTACGGATCATGGAACACCTCGGCTTACCCGATATAAAAGAGTAATAATTGACGTGCAGGAATAAAATGGGCCAAACGCTGATTTTTCTAATCTACTCCCCATTTTTTATGCCATTCGGACTGCGCATCGAGCACGTGTTGCGGCGCATTCGTATACCAGCTGTAGCCATTGCGGCGCTCCGCTCCAATTTCGTCCAGCGCATACTTCTTTATACCGTCACGATCACAAAAGTATGGCTTACCGGTTTCCAAATCATAGAATCGAGCCCATATCGAGGGCGCCTCCTTGTCTGTGACGACGACGGTGTTGCGGTTGCCGCGTGAATCTGTCTGCCGTTCCACGCGTATTCCTGAAATCTTATTCTCCCCAAACCACGCGCACGCACCGTCAACTGCCGCTATAACAGCCGGAGAAGGATGATCTAGATCCATCAGCAACGCGACAATACCCACAGACTCGGATCCGCTAAAAGACTCCAGTTCGTAAGATCGAGCTTTCACCGGAGCAAGCGTTTTGTAATGATGCTGTGCACACCATACCGTTGGTTTAGCATTAACTTTGATTTGCGTTTTAAGGATACAATCTATACCCCTATCGAACGCTTTACGTGCTTTGTCTTTTGTATTCGTGGCAATTTTTAAGGGAGCCAATTCGGGAACATCAGCATAGATGTCCTTGAGAAAATTCATGATGTTCACCATGGCGTTATCATTATAGGTAATATGCATGGAGTAGGGTTCGGTCTTGTCCGTACGTGTTTCCACCCCAGCATCTCTGACGGGATAGAACTGCGGCCAACCGCCATTATCGTACTGGGCCGAGAGGATGTAACTCAGTCCTTTATGGAAGGCTTCTCTGTATCTTTCGTCTTTAAAATGTGTATATACCTTGGCTAAAAATCTTAACTCAGTGATGGTAGCACCGTTATCAAACGTACCTCCAATATCGTTTTTAGTCCGTTTATAATACGTCGTCAGGGAATCGGAAAAGACATGGTGATAGGGTTGATTTTTTACCCAGCCACCGATATCCTTTTGACTGACCAATACGTTTTCAGCGACCCGCTTAGCTTCGTCGGTGCCATACCAGTTTGCTGGCATTCCGGTTGCAACCGTTGTCCATCTCATGCTGAGGTAATTTTGAGCGGTAGAATTAGGCCTGTCTTGACCTATGACAATCGCTGAAGCAAGCAGCATAACCAGTATACAAAAGTAGTTTCTAATCATAAGTATATAGCTAGGTTTATAGACGTTAAAGTTACAAATTTGATCAACTTATTTGTGCCTTACGGCGACGAATAATTGATGAAATAACCTCATTTTCAGTAATATTACCGTGACAATATATAGGTGTTTTTATGCTGTAACAGCTACGAAAAATGGCAAAATTCCCATTTTGCACATGTACATTGTTCCCTTGCGGATGTACATGGTTCCGTTGCGCATGTACTTAGCGGCTATGCACCGTATTTGCATCAACAGATCACTGTAGCTGATGGTTTTGTACTGTGTCAAAACGTACTTGTTGCCTGACATCACGACAATGTCCTTTGGATGGTCGATGACCGCACGGTACTTGTCAAAGATGTCACGTGCATGAACAACGATGTTCTTGTAGTTGACCATAAAGTCACGGAACATACTCTATAACTCACGTGACATGTCAGCTTTGTTCTCGTACAAAACGGGAATGTGCTGTGCAGGCATTCACATGTACATGTACAAAGCCTCAAAGAAATACGCTGTCGCTGTTTTCCCGTACACCGACGCGATCTCGTCGTACGTCTTGAATCGTTCGTCAGACAACGACACGATGTCGTGGTATTGGAGATACAGTCAACCCGTCCAGGGAAGTGATGGGGATGATCATCTGTTTCATCTCTTTGTGCGGGAAGATCATTCTTTCGTATGACGTAACAGTACTTCCGCCCTTCGGGATGAGTTTTCCGTTCGCCGGCATCGTCTCCCGGTATGCCGATACGTTGTCGGCATACCGGGAAAATGTTTCTTTGGACAGGAGCAACGTTGCCCCAGAGACCGAGACGACTTTCCCATATGCCGACGTGAAAAAGATGGACGGGAGTTGCGTAAAGTAGGGCAACGAAGTGATGTCGGCGTCCGTCGACATAACACTTCCGTCCGCCGACGTTACATTTCTGTTAGGGGCATAAGCTTTGAGACTTCACATTTCCGCTCTACTGATTAACAAACGTATACGTCTTACCGGCCTTCGTATCAAACTCCATTAGCTTTGTCTCTGGAAGTTTAAAACCGTTCAAATTTGCTTTAGCGGATATCAGCGGATCTTTGATCGGATGCACCCGATAGAATGGATTCGGGTTTTCTCCCTCTGCCATGTCCATCATGAGATTACCTTTCAAATTTGTTTCCTGCGCTAGACGAAGGCGACAGTTTCCGCCTAATGTTGATTTAATGGTCAATGTCTTTAGTTTGCTATCTGCCCAAGTCATCTCAATTTCAAAACCGCCGCGAACTTTCAAACCACGGACACTGCCATGAGGTAAGGCGTCGGGTAAGGCCGGTAGGATAAAAATATTCCCGTCATAAGACTGTACCAACATTTCTGCGATACCCGACGTACAACCGAAATTGCCGTCGATTTGGAAAGGAGGATGCGCATCCAATAAATTGGGATAAGTACCGCCGCCCTGTCCTTTATCGCCCACAGGTGGACTCAACTGCTCCTGAATGAGTTTATACGTTTGGTTACCATCCAATAGGCGAGCCCACCAGTTCACTTTCCAGCCCATGGACCATCCGGTCGACTTATCGCCGCGGTAGATCAACGAATTGACGGCTGCTTCTGTCAAATCTGGATTACGGAAAGGCGATATCTGCCCGGCCGGATATAACCCATACAAGTGAGAGATGTGCCGGTGCTGGTCAGTCGTTTTATCCAGGTCCTCTAACCATTCTTGTAACTGCGTATGCTGTCCAATCTGCATAGGAGGCAAACGATCCAATGCAGCTTTTACGGAGTCCGCCAACGGTGTATCTACATCCAATATTTTTGCAGCATCGATAAAGTTGTGGAACACATCAAAGATCAATTGATTATCCATGGTGGTACCGGCTGACACGCCAACACTACCCGGCAGATACGAGTTTTCCGGCGACATCGAAGGACTGACGACCAGCCATTTTCCAGAACGGTCTTCGTGCAGAATATCGAGGTAGAACAGTGCTTTCCCTTTCAGTATATCATAATATTTCTGCAAAAAGGATGTTTGTCCATTGTAGAGGTAATGCTGCCATAGATGTTGGCTTAACCAAGCGCCTCCCATCGGCCACATGCCGTAATAACCACCATCCACAACACCTGTAATGCGCCACAGATCCGTATTATGATGCATATTCCATCCACGGGCATGGTACATTTCCCGTGCGCTTTCCTGTCCGGTTACCGAAAGATCTTCCAACATCGAAAATAGGGGCTCGTGCATTTCCGATAGATTAGTCACCTCGGCGGGCCAATAATTCATCTCGGTGTTAATGTTAACGGTATACTTACTGTCCCATGGCGGAGATAACTTTTCATTCCATATACCCTGTAGGTTCGCTGGCTGACCACCGGGCTGCGAGGAACTGATTAGCAGGTATCGCCCAAATTGAAAATACAAAGAAACCAAAGCAGGGTCGTGTGCAGTTGCAAACTCTTGTACCCGTATATCGGTTGTCTTATTAGCCTGTGCCGAGGTGCCCAGATCCAGCTGAACTCGGTTAAAAAAATGTTGGTATTTTTGGCTATGGTTAGCCAGTGCCTTATCATATTTTACACGTAATGCCTTGTCCAATATCGCTTGTGCCCGTTTGGATGGGTTTCCACTTAAATCGTTATACCGATTGAAATTGGTGCCAATAGAAATATACAAGGTCACCTCGTCCGCATCTTTGATGTCAAAGCTATTCCCGTTTACGGTCAGCTGTCCTCCCTTTAGGACCGGCTGCACGGTACCTTCAAAATTTACTTTCCCCGTTTTGCGATCCGCTGATCCGCTGGTACCCGACAGGCTCAACTGTTTTTCTGTTGCGGTTAGCGCGTGTATCTTATGGGGAGTGCTGAGCCCCATGGAAAACGAAAGGGCATTTTTCTTGGAGGAAGTTAAACGAACGATGACAACATCGTCCGTAAAAGAAGCAAACACTTCTCGATTATATTGAACGCCGTCCACCTTATACGATGTGCGTGCTACCGCATCTTGGATGTCGAGCTCGCGATAAAAATCGCTGAATGTCTCGTGCCCTGGGAAATTTAACCAAAGACTTCCAAAGGTTTGATAAGGCATCCCATAATCTAAACCATCGGGTGCTTGTCGCGGGAAGGTCGCATTCGACAGGTCCTGAGCCTCCTTGGCCTTGCCTTCTGCCAATAGTTTTCGGATCGCTACAATCTTGTCGTATGTGTTTTTGGGAACGTTATTGCCCGGTTCGCCCGCCCATATCGTTTCTTCGTTCAACTGTATTTGTTCTTTCGCTGGGTTTCCAAAAACCATGGCACCTAGCCGGCTGTTACCAAGCGGCAGCGCTTCGTTCCAATCTGTGGCAGGTTTATCATATTTCAGTTTTAGCTCTTGTTGTGCGTGTAACAGCACCCACGGAGCGAATAGTACCGTGGCCGCAAATAAAATCCTCTTTATCATATTTTTATTCCTCATTGTTTCTGTTTTAGTTCATTGTTACCGCTTCTTTGCTTGCTCCATGATGGAAGCTCATATTACCCTTATCAATCGGGGTGTTTTTAATGATAATATTCGACGAATTGGAGCCATGTACTTCCACAGCCTGTGGTTGTTTCTGATCGAATTGCAACCCTTTAAATGCAAGGTCTTTTGCATTTTCGATATACAATAAAGGAGCTTCTGTCTGGGTATTTAATAGCGCATTTTCTATCGTAATATGCTGTGCATCTTTTATTTCAATTCCTTTATTCACCGTCAGGTTTAAATTCTTCATATGGATATGTTGTACTGGCATTTCCGGCAACCCACGCACGAAGACACCTACCTTAGCGCCGTTGCAATGGATGTTTTCGATAAATACGTTTCTAATTCGTGGCGTCTCTACCGTTACCGGAGGAATTTCCTGTACTTCGTTTGCTTCTGGTGGTTTGGTCCAGTAATACATATCAAAGAAAATGGCTTCGTCAACAATATCTGACATGTTTATATCCCGAATATGAATATTTTCCACAATCCCGCCACGCCCACGTGTCGTTTTAAAACGTATTCCCTTGTCAGTTCCCATGAACGTGCAATCTTCAACAAAAATATCTCGAGCTCCGCCGGACATCTCGCTGCCGACGACAAATCCACCATGGCCTAAATATACCTTATTGCGACGGATAATAACTTTTTCTGTAGGAATTCCACGCTTACGTCCTTCTTCATCTTTTCCGGATTTGATACAGATCGCATCATCACCTACATCCAAAATACAATCTTCAATGAGTACATTGGAGCAGGATTCGATATCAATACCATCACCATTCTGTGCATAATCTGGGTTTTTGATTTTAACATCCCTAATCGTAACATGCCGGCTCATGAGTGGATGGAGGTTCCACGCGGGGGAGTTTTGGAACGTAACACCCTCCAACAATACCTGTTCGCAATTCGTTAACACCAGTAAGTTGGGACGGAGGTAGTCCTTAATATCTTCAAAGTCCGCCAATGTTTTGCCCTCATCCAATAAAACCGAACGCTTTTCTTCATGTGCTCGCTTTGTTTTTTCCGAGGGAAACCAAGTTTTACCATCATCACTGACCAGTCCACCAGAGGCAACCTTATCGCGCCACTCTCTTTCCGTTAGTGCTCCTTTTCCAACCATGCGCCAGGCATCGCCGTTACCATCGATTGTGCCCTTGCCGGTAATGGCAATATTTTTTATGCCTTTTCCGCTGATGGGGGACTGGTTTCGGGCTGATGGTTTGCCTTCATAGTTGCCTTCTACGATCTGATATTGATCAAAGTCTGCCGTAAACTGTAGGAACGCGTTGTCGTCTAAATGCAGGTTCACGTTGCTCTGCAATTCCAGTGGTCCGGAAAGCCAATATCCAGCAGGGATTAAAACTACACCACCGCCTTTTTTGCTCGAGGCGATAAGTGCTTCTTGGATACTGTGGGTATTGAGCGTGCGCCCGTCTCCCTTAGCTCCAAATTGTCGGATGTCGATAGTGTCTTTCGGAAATTCCGGTTGTGTAATTTGCGGCAGGTTGTCCCAATGATAGGGACTTGTAGAGGACTGCGCCTGCACGTGATGGATATTGTTTAACATACATAAAACGGTGGCGCTGAGCAAAATCTTCTTTGTGCGGTTAAAAATCATATTTTTTCTTTAAAAATTACAGTCTGGTATTTCGTTTTTGGGAAAAGGGTCTTCATTCTATTGTTATGTTTACTTCATCGGATTTAAAATCTGGATGCTTACCGCCGATCACCTCATCATAGCTGAAGCTGGCCGCCTGTTCATCGGTTAACTGCCTAGACCATGAAACGCGGGTATCTATGCTGGCGCCCGCACCGGTAGATTTGTATTCGGCATAAAAAGCTGTTTTTTCATTGTCGGGATTCCCCCAGTTATGCCACCCGGGTTGCTGTACGTGCTTATCCATAGCGCATTCGATGAATATAACCTTAGCATTCGGGCGCCAGGGCCTACCAAGGTAAACAGAACTGTTTGCTATCTGCGGGCGAGCGGTAAGTGTACAGCGATGAAATACATATCCATAAGCCTGACCTTCCGGAGTAGATGCCGCCGTAATGTAACCATTTCGGGTACTCTCCAACTGGCAATGATCAAAAAAGGCCGTAGACCCACCAAAAATGAAATCTACCGATCCTTCGATATAGCAGTCTTTAAGATATTGATAAGTACCGTTCCCTGCGTACCACGTATCCTGATGCCCTAAAAAGCGGCAATTACGGAACGCGGAATGCTGTGCGCCGATGTTTATGGCCAGCGCCTGACCGGCAGTCATTCCTGCAGTATTTTCGAAAGTTATGTTTTCGGCAACGAAGTTATTGCCCTGCACGAAGAACGATGCAGAGCCACTGGTGCCGTATTCCGAACCATCTGGTTTAACCCGGCTGGCATAATTGTCAAAGGTCAATACCGTAGTTGTGGCGTCATCTCCATAGAGATAGATATAGTCTTTATTTTGGGGAATAGTGACGACCTCTTTGTAAGTACCTTTTTTAACGTAGATGTAGTAATATTCCCTCCTGTTATTTGGTGCGGCATCAATCGCGTCTTGCAAGGATGTGAAATCCCCGGTATCATCTGTCGCTACAACGGCATCTGCCTTGATCGTTTCCCCTTCTTCCAACGACCGTGTTTCCGAACGGTTAGAACAGGATATCAGAATAGGATAAACCACTATTAGCAGGACAGCGCATAGCATCGAGATCCCCCGCATATCATTTTTAATTTTCAATATTGGAGCCATATTGGATTTATTTAATATTCATTAAATTATTCATATAATAAAAATAACAAAATGCCCGCAGACGTTATACGATGAGTCTGGGGCATATCGGGTTATTTTTATTCGAACCAACGCGGATCACCAGCTGTTCCGCGACCGCCAAACCCGTTGCCGGGTTTAATCCTAAAATCGCCGGCATCCGGATCCACAAAAAGATCGGCTGCGCTACCATCGAATAGCGTAATATCCGCAAATCCACGAGCATCCCTCTCTATTTCGAACTCATTCGTCCGGTAACTACCAGCGAAGGATACTGGGAGGGCAAAATCTCCATGGTTATAGCTGGTTGCATTCAGCTTCGCCCCGCTGTTTGTGCCAGCAATAATATTATTGCTTCCAACAAATGCTAAAGGCAACCGGTTGGTATCGAAGCGCAGTAATTGAGCCATGCTAGCATGCTGGTTGTAGAATGTGCAATTTTCTACGGCGATCTTCTTGACCGCAACCCGTACATCCATGAGCTGTGTAGCAAGATCCGTTAGCGTACTGTTGGTAAACTTGATGGAATCTACAACAGCCTCACTTCCACCCACATTTACAACACCCCAGCCTCCGTTTCGGTCGATCTGACAATTATCAAAGGTAACACCACCCACAGCGACTGCGTTGTTCAACCGTACCACACCATTTCCGAACCGTTCGATATAACAATTGATAAAAGAGTAATGCGCTACATTGGCACCATTCTGTTCTTGTGTAATTAGGAAAGAAGCGCCACTAGCGGCGTATATGTCAAGATTTTCAAAAATCACCCGACCGAATTGTGTATCTACGAGCTTAAATGAATTGATCGTTACCTTAGGTTTTGTTCTGCTTGGGGTCATTTCGCCGGTCATACTGACGTTAGTTACTCCCGCAGGGATTGTAACAGTTCCAAGATCATAAGTGCTTCCACCTGCAAATATAAAGGTAATATCCGAATTTCCGGCAGCGACAGCGGTCTCCGCCAGACTGGTTATATTATCTCCCGGTTTTACGGCAATCACCTCTCCGCCGGCGATTCCGGCCGTGCGGATGAACATATGTCCACGTTGTACGTCATCCTTATAGATCGAAACAGTGTATACTGTACCTGCTTTCAAATCATGTAATGTAATAGAACCATCCGCTTTGTTTTCTGCTGACAGATCAATACGTTCGACCTTAATACCAGTATCCGTACGATTAGCTAAGGTATCACCGAAAAAAACATGGGTCACTTCCGAATTTTTAGGCCAACGCAGTGTTATACTGTTCACGGCAATCTCCGGAGCCGTAAACAATTGTTCGGCTGCCGTCCTAAATGCAAATTGTACATAGTCCGATTCGAACCCTGTTTCATCACTGATACCCTTCATCCTTACGGAATACTGCGATAGACCATCCAGGCCTTCAAATATTGTTTGATATAGTACCCTCGTCGGTGTGGTAGAAGGTGCAAAAGGCGTTAAGGTATCCGCTAGGATTTCTACCGTTTTGACAATCTCGTTAAACTCTAAGCTATCTTTACTAAATTCAAAGATATAGCGATCGGCCGATACCACTTGCGTATAGCCAATCTCTACATTCGTATCTCCTGTTAAGGTAGGTCCAAAAGTTAAAGAGCGGAAAAGCCGTTCGTGCGATGGATCAACCGCCCAATCGTTGACTTTCTTTTCGCAGCTTGACATAGCTAGTGCCATTGCAACTAGCATGATCATATTTATTAAAATCTTTCTCATGATTGTTTCCCCTAATGAATTAATATCCATATGAATTTTCTAAATAACCTCTTGACTCACGGATATCGTCCACATAGATGGCGAACGGATAGCGATAATTACATACACCATTCCCCATCTTATATTGCTGCAGTAAATTTTGGATTTCCGTTCCGTAGGTCAGTGTGGATAGAAATTCCGAATAGTCGTATGAAACCATCAGACCGGTTCCTGCCAGAAGCGTTCTCACGGGCCACATGGTATAGTTGTAGGTACGACCTTGCTCTACAGTGGCCGGTTTTTCGGCTGCTGTTGTAAACCAAGAGACAGATAGCCAGTCTCCTCCTGGATTAGCGGGAAGATCTCCATAATAGTTTAATGAGCTTTGATCTATGTACTCTGCGTTCCGGAATCTGTAGTAAACGGTTTTGGGGAAATCCGAAGGTTGATAGGTTTTGTCAAATATGGTCACTGGCCGTGTATTATCGTACATGAGACAAAGTGCTTTCTTCATATCTTCGATTTTCTCGTATAGCAATCCCCAACGGACTAGATCTTGTTTTCGGATCGATTCTCCTCCAAACTCCCAAGCACGCTCGTTGATAACCGCGTCCAAGAAATTGGGATCATATTGGGTTATCTTTGCCGATCCGGTACCGAAAGCTCTTTCACGTACCTTTTCTAGGGCTTGACGTGCGGATATGCCGGCAGCTTCGTGTACGGCGTCTGGGTTTTCTAATTGGCTCAACGCTTCGGCATACATCAGATAGATGTCCGAATAGCGCATCAAAATCCAATTCACGCCAGTGGCAATCCTTCCGCTAGCGGTTTTATGCATCGCCAGGTAAGCATCCGACATCCAATATATCCGCCATTTTCCAAATTTAACATCATAGGGGTTGGTACTCACATTTTCCTTATTATCTCCACCGTATCCAATCCAGGTCAACGTTACGTCACGGCGCTGATCTTCGCGGTCGAATGAGTAAAAATAGTAAGCGGTAGAGGTTACATAGCTACCGCCGAAGCCCCTCGATCCGTATTTAGAACCGCCTGCGACCGCGTAACCCATTAACGAACCGATATCACCATTTTGCCCCATACCGAAAGCGACTTCGAAAAGATTTTCATTGAAGCTGTTCAATTGACCGCCACATATGGTTTCCCATATATGTTGAAAGCTCGGATCTAAGGCGTGTGGGTTGTCGGGTGAACCAATCAGCTCTGCCGTATGCTGAGCGGCAATCGCATAGTAATCTCGCCAGTTTTTCGGACGTCCTACGTAGTAACCGTTGGTTTCGGGAATAGTAGGATGTTTTTCCGCAGTGGAGTTAGGAAATAGACTCGCGTCCCTCAACGACCAGCCACCGGCAAATAACGCTACCCTCGCCAGCAGGCCTTTTGCAAAGCCTTTGGTGATACGCTCTACGGTGCCATATTCGCCAGTAGCACCTTTATACGGGAGATATGATTGCGCTTCGTTTAGATCCTGAACGAGATAGTGGTAAATAGTATCTTTGTCTGACTTTCCGGAATATACGTTGGAAAGATCGGATTTAGAAGCTTCTTTTTTATAAGGTGCATCGCCCCAATATCGCGCAATCTCAAAAAATGCCAATGATTTGAGCGTAAGTGCTTCTCCCAATAGCGGTTTCATGGTTGCGGCATCGCTTTCTAATATGGGTGAGTTACGGATGCCATCTACGACAGCCGTGGACATCTCGGCGAACTCATACAGGCGTTGCCAGCGGGTGGTTTGATTGTTGGCGTCACCAAAAAAGTTGCCGGCACCGTAATCACTGGTCGGTTGGACGTAGTTGGTCTCGCTAAAGCTACCATTGGATTCCGTATCCGATACGCCTTGCCAGTTGACGGCAAGCTTCTGACCGTATATATACGCGTCTGTCATGCGTCCATAAAGCCCCATGACGGCCGCTTTTGCCATAGAGCTGGTGTTGAATACGGTCTCTGGGCTCAACGAAGAAGGCGATTCTGTTTCTAAATACTTTTCACAGGCGGTGAAAAACGTGACGAACACGACAGAAATTATTCCTATTATCTTTTTCATTTTCATCATCTCTTAAAATGTAACATTTAATCCAAACAACACTTTTTTAGATTTCGGATATGCGGAGTATCCTACACCTGGGGTTAATGCATTCCGTTGGGTATCTACTTCGGGATCCTGTCCGGTGTATTTTGTCCACACGTGTAGGTTATACCCTGCGACGTATACCCGTAGGTTTTGCATGAGTAAGCGGTTAGCGATATGTGAAGGCAAGGTGTAACCGAGGGTTAGATTGCTCAGCCGTAAGAACGAACCATCTTCGATGGCCCAATCTGTCAAGATACGCGCATTGGCTGCCATGGGGTTCCACATCGTCTTTCCTTCGTTTAATGCCCGGAACATCTCGGGATCCGCTTCGTTTCCAAACATAATGTTATATCCGGTAGCTGGGTCGATGGTGGTGAAACGCTCCGATAGGCGCATATCTGCACTGAGGTTTTGATAGCGTTTTGAACCCTCGTAGGCGTTGAAATCAATTTTGTCTGCATTATAGATGTTGTTTCCGTAAGACCAGTTGAACATCGCGGCCAAGTCAAAATTTTTGTAACTGCTATTCAGCATAAAACCGCCCGTATGTTTAGGTTGTGCCCTACCGATAACCACCCGGTCATCGTCTGGATTGACAACGGTTCCTTCTCCTCCCACTTTTTTTAGTTTGATATGACCCGGTCCAAAATAATTGCCCGAGCGCGACATGACGTGGGAAGCGTCGACCACACCATCGTTCAAGATCCACTTATTTTGATCCCCATCAAAATGGAAATCATCAAAAGTATAATAGCCATCGGAAAGAAATCCGTACATCAGCCCCACGGGTTGTCCTACTATAGCTCGGAAATCATCCCGCCCAAAATCCAACCATGCCGAGGCAGGCGTATTCATTTCGTCCAATCCATCGAGAAGCGCCCGGATTTTATTTCGATTGAACGAGATATTGAAATCAGCCGATAACCGAAAATCTTTTTTCTCCATCAACACAGCCGAGGCGGAAAACTCTAATCCCCTATTGGAAGTGCTACCGATGTTCTGGTATTGATTTGCATAGCCGGAACTAGAAGGAAGGGGAACTTGAAGAATCAGGTCGTTTGTAATATTATTATAGGCATCGATGGTGACATTGAACCGGCTGTTCAAGAAGCTTAAGTCTAAACCTATATTGGTAGAAACCGTACTTTCCCAGGTTAGGTTTTCATTTTTGAGCGTGTTTTTTGTACGTAGTGCACTCTGTGGCGTTTCACCAATGTAATACAGCTGATTACCTCCGGTGACGAACCCATATTCCTGTCGCCAATAAGAACCTACTCTAGCGTTGCCCACCGCTCCACGGCTTAAACGTAATTTTGCATCAGATAACCAGGTCCGCGTATTCTCCATAAAAGCTTCGTCAGAGAAGCGCCAGGCGAAAGCAGCCCCCGGAAAGAAACCCCATCGGTTTCCGGGAGCAAAAACGTTCTTGCCATCTACCCTTCCGGTCAGGGTCAATATATACCGATCGCTGAGGGTATAATTGACTCGAGAAAAGTAGGACGAAGTTCTGGATGGCTCGCCGATCGTAGTATAAGTAGGTTGTGGCGTACCGTAATTCCACATCGCTAATACATCCTGTGGAGTGAAATCTTCCGGATAGAATTTTGACTCCATCAACATGTCGTTCCGTTGGCTGTTCGTGATCTCCTGCCCACCCACGATGGTGAAGCGGTGCTTATCTTCTTGCAGATTGAAATCATACGTCAGTACGTTTTGTATAGAATACAAGGTTCCTTTTCTATCTTCTCTACGCGCCACGGGCTGTCCGCCGTTGGAGCTTGACTGCCCCGTGCCACGCACCCAGATGTTATCCGTAAAATCTTTGTTATAGCCAAAGGATCCTTTGGTGCTAAAGCGCAGCCCATCGATAATTTTCCAGTTGAAGCCGGCATTAAATGTGAGGTTAAAACGATTTTGATCTTTATATTCGTTTTCCACATTCACGACAGGATCCCGCAAAGAACTTAAAGCCTCCGGCGAGGTGATATCTTCTGCACCGCCAAGCGCATCCTCGGTCAAGGAGGCTAAACTACGTACGGGGGCATATTTAACGGCCTCCCGGAGTTTTCGCCCATCGGATATGCTGGGTCCCTGTATCTCCGTGTTAGACATACGGGAATTGAACTCGAAGGATAATTTAGGGCTGATTTTCTTATTGAGTTTGGCACTAACATAATCACGTTGATAGGCAGAGTTTAGCATAATGTAATCTTCATCGTCCCGGGTATAATTAATATTGTACGTCAAGCTACCATCTTGGTCGCCTCCGCTAAGTCCGACATTGTAATTCTGCTGTATACCGGTATTGCCGTACAGCCGATCTTGCCAGTTGATACCTGCTTTGGATTTGTAGATATCTATGTCCTCCCACAGCCCGTACATGGAATTGAAACTATTATTGGCGGAAGTTGACGGATCAAGCTCCCGTTGCCAATAGACGTATTCATAAGGAGATAATACTTCTGTCAAGTTGTAGACGTTACTGACACCCAAATACGAACTAAATGCGATTTTAGGCGAACCGCCTTTACCAGACTTAGTCGTGATCAAAACGACACCGTTGGCTCCCTCTGACCCATAGATAGCCGTTGATGCAGCGTCTTTCAGAACGTCAATGTTCTCGATATCGGTCATGGGAATATCGTTGATATTGGCAACCCGGAAGCCGTCTACGATATATAGTGGAGAGTTATCTTGCGTGATGGAGTTCCCCCCACGCACACGAACCTTTATATCAGCATCCGGAGATCCTTCTGTGATAGTTACATGGACCCCTGGCATTCTCCCTTGTATGGCTTGAAGCACCGAGACAGTAGGTAAATCTTTTAGCTGCTCTGCATTAATCGATGCGACAGAGCCGGTTAGATCTTTACGCCTCGCTGTTCCATATCCAATGGCAACAACCTCTTCTATAGTCGAAGAACTTCCCTCCAAAACAACATTAACGCTGGTTCGTCCGGATATAGAGACCTCCTGCGATTGCTTGCCCATATACATAAAAACAAGAATGGCGTTTTCTTCGATGTCTCGTAATGCATATTGACCGGCGTTATCGGTAGAGGTAACTTTATTTCCTCCTTTGACGCTTACCGTTACCCCTCCTATTGGATTGCCGTCGGTATCATTAACCCGTCCCGTGACATCAATCAGCTTTTGGACAGCCGCGGTTTCAAACCACCGATCTGGATCAGATCCCGATGCATGAGCAATACGGGTATAACAGACCATACCGATCAAGAAAAATGATGTGATTAAATTTAGTTTCATATGACGTTGGTTTATAGTTTTAGCATCCTTTGTATGCAACCGATTGCAACAAAAGACACCACAAGTATAAGAGACAGCGCCATTTTGGAGGTTCAAATTTTGATGAATAAGGTTCAAATTTTAAATCCACCTGTGTGGAGAGGTAAATTTTACAATGTATTTCTTTCGGACGATTTTTTTTGTTGGAAATACCTCTTAGGCGACGTGCCAAACTTTTCCCGAAAACAAGTACTGAAATACTTCGGGTTACTAAAACCGACTTGATAGGCGATTTCTGCGATATTATCCAATCCTTGATCCAACAATATTTTGGCTTTTTGAAGCCGCATGTCCCGAACAAACTCTACAGGAGCAATATCGGTCAAACTTTTGAATTTTTTATAGAACGTATTCCGCCCCAAGTTGAGCGAACCCGCTATTTGATCAATACTCAACGTAGGGCATTCCATTCTCTCCTCCACGATGGAAATAACATTCCGAAGAAATTCCCGATCATGGTCTGTGATAATAATATCATCCGTGCATATCAACAAATCCCGTTGATTTACCATATGTTCAAAAAGAAGCTTACGTTTCTTTAAAAGACGCTGGACAGACGCCAATAGAAAATCCAAATGGAAAGGTTTGGTGATATAATAGTCTGCACCATATTGAAGACCTTGGATCTGCGTCTCTATGGCGTGCTTCGCACTCAGCAGAATAATAGGGATATGACTTGTTTCGGTATGTTCTCTTAATTGTTTCACAAGTTCTATTCCATTCATACCGGGCATCATCACATCACTAACGATGATGTCTGGTTGGTTGTTTATCGCTGCAGATAATCCGTTATCGCCCTGTTCGGCCTCTATTACTTGGTAGTATTTCCGTAGCTGCGAAACCAAAAAGGCACGAAGCTCTTCATTATCTTCGACAATAAGGACTTGTTCCTGTAGTTCTTTTGATGCCGCGGCTTCTTCTTGCCACTCGTCAGTATCATGGTCTAGATAGGCGTCAATAGTTGCTTGTACAACAGGAATAAACTTAGATTCGTCACCTTTTTCTTGATCTAACATCAAGGAAAAGGTGACCTCCAAGCCTCCGCCTTCGCGATTTTTTGCCCAGATTTCACCGTCGTGTAGCTGTATGAGCTCTTTCGCGAGAGATAGTCCTATGCCCGAACTTTTTTCCGATTGGAAGAAAGGAGTCGATTCTATATGAAAGAGTTCAAAAATTTCGTTCAAAGCCTCTTCTTTGACACCAGGGCCCTGATCAAGTACCGAGAGGGTTACAGAACCCGCTGCTGTATTGACGTTAAAGGCTACGGTAACTTCCGTATTTGGGTACGTATATTTTAAGGCATTGGAGAATAAATTGTACAGGACGATTTCGATATTATCTGGATCTATTGTCAACGATACGGTTGCGTCGGGAAGGTCGTGTCGTAGACGAATATTCTTCTCTTTTGCGACAACTTGGAAACCATTCAACACACGATGTACAAGCGAAATAAAATCAGTGGGGACTTTTTGCAATTTGTAGCTGTTCTCCTGTATCTGCCTCAACTCTAGCAGTTGATCTACAAAACGTTGCATGCGTTTTGCATTCAAGTTGATTAATTGCGTATACTGGCGATTTTCTTCATTGAGTTGTTTACTCTTGAGCAGCTGTTCTGCTGGACTGAGAATCAGGGTTAAAGGTGTTCTTAATTCGTGCGAAATATTCGTAAAAAAGCGCATTTTGACTTCCGCCATCTTTTGCTCAATAATGACGCGTTGCTTTAAGAGCCATATCGATTTAACGAAATGGCGGACGAATGCCAGTGTGATTATAGCGAGGCCTAAATAAAGACCATAAGCCCACCATGTTGCCCACCAAGGAGACGATATGACGATGGAAAGCCTTCGGAAAGGCCCAGTTGTATAGAGATCATATTCCCCTTTCACTTCGAATATGTAATGACCAGGTTTTAGATTCGTGAATGTCGCTCGGTTTAACGAGCCGTTCTGCTGCCAGATACTATCTAATCCCAATAACCTGTACGAAAAGTTAGGATTGCCTGTGCAGAAATCTGTTAAAGCAAAATCGATGCTGATATTGTTTTCGTCGTGTGGAAGAATTAGGTTATCGATATACTGAATATTCACTTTTTCCTTATCTCCTATTAAATTTCGTTCCTCATTATTGACCCACAATCCAGTCAGCGCCATGGTGACCACGTTTGTTTTTGCTTGCATCTTCGTGGGACTTACCGTGAGAAAACCCTTATTCGTTCCGAAGAAAAGACCGTTTTCCGCTGTTCCAGACACTGTTTTCTCCGAAAAAGACAGGCTATTAAGTCGATCTCCGGCGTCCATGTTCATAAACTGTTTACGGTGTTGGTCGTACTTGATTAATCCACCCTCTGTGGAAAGCCATAGATTGTTGTTAGAATCGGCGGTGCCGCCTAAAATAAAACTATTGTAAAGTCCTTCCTGCCGTCCGAAATTCGTGAACATCAATTTTCCAAAAGGATTGCCTTCTACTTTGGTAAGCCCACCACCCGATGTACAGAGGTACATGGCTCCCTCTGCGTCAGAAAAAATATATTGTATGTCATTGTCACCCAGTTTTATAGGGTGATGTGGTGTGTCAAAGAAAAAGCGGGTCTCTCCATGAGGGGCATGTACGACCAATCCTTCTGTCGTTGCAATCCACAAGTTCCCACGCTGATCAAAAGTGATGTGGCGGATTTTATTAAATAATCTATTTTGTGTCGTATGGCTTGTCCAGGCGATCTTTTTCACATCAACCTTTCCAAAACCATGTTCCAATTTATATAATCCATTATCGAAAGTACCGATCCAGATACGTTGTTTCTGATCTTGGGCCAATGTATATATTTGATTGGTGTTTAATCCACACTGTTCGTTTGTAACCCGGCTTAACGTGTAACCTCCATCATCTTTGGCTGCAGCTTTAAATAATCCTAATGCTTTTGTCCCGATCCAGATATTACCGGCATGATCTTCCAACAAACTGTAGATACCATCAGATTCTTTAAAAATGGTAGGGTTAAAAAGGGAAATCGTCTTTTCGTTCTGTCGGACATAGAGGTTGCCCGCTTTCGTTCCTACCCATAATTTTGCTGTTGCATCCAACATCAAACTTCTAACCTCATCGTTTAAAGCACTGTGCTTGTCAATAAACAGATCATGATGGTGAAAAGCAACATTGGAAAACACAAGTTTGACAAATCCTTTCTCCTCCGAGGTAAACCATAAAGCTCCGCTATGATCATAGAAAAAAAGATAATTATATTGGGGTAAAACCGTGGTTTGCGACCCAATGTCGTTCATCGAAAATTTGACCTCCTGTGTATTTTCATCGAAGTAGCCGAAACCACCTCCTCTTATGCTGATCCATACGCGATTATTGACATCTTCAAAGCAAAAAAACGGTGTCTTTGTATTTTTTTTAGCATATAATGGGTCAAAAATGCGTGACAAATTGCTGCGTCGATCCAAATAGAGCACACTGCCTTCTTGTTCTATCCAAAGATTGCCTTTACTATCTTCATACATACCATAGATAGATTGATGTCCTTCAACGAGTTTATCTACAGTCTTCGTGGAAAGGTTTACTCTTAATAAACAACCGTCATTACGTGTCGCATATAGGAACTCACCATAATTTGAGAAAAGGATGGCATGGACACTATCTCCCGCTATTTTTATCTTTTCCACTTGATGTTGACTATTTTTTACTAATACTATATCGGAATTATTGGCTATAAATGCAGAGCCCCATTTCCCATGGGCAAATTTGACGATTGGTCCTTCTGCATACACGTTGCCCGCGAATTGATATTCTTTATCTAACGGTAGAAGGTGATCAAGTCCCCTGTTCGTTCCTATCCAGATATGCCCATCTTTGTCCTGATGGACAATATGAATGGTATCCGAGGAAATGCGATGGGGTGTTGCACTTTTCGTACTGTAATGTAAGATGTTGGCTGATTTGTCTCTACGGGGTACGGCTACAATGCCCTGCTCTTCTGTGCCAAGCCAGACATAATCATCGGTTAAGAGGAATATCTTATTAAAAAGGTAGGTGCGTCCCAGGGATTGCCTTATCCTCGTTGATAAGGCGTGGAATCTTTCTGTTTTTTTGTTAAACCAATAGATTTGGTGATCGTAAGTCAGTACCCATAAATAATCGTCGTCATCCACGATCTGTATGATCCGGCGACTCAATAAAAAAGATTCGCTATCTTGTTGGATACCGTCGAACGATTTAAAACGCGTTCCATCATAGCGATTGATGCCATTCCACGTGCCTAACCACAGAAAGCCATCCCTATCTTTCGTGATACACGATACCGTACGGTGAGAAGGACCATTTTCCTTGGTATAGGTCGTTAAATGACCGACCGCTTGTGGAGACCCCACAAGCGGTAAGATACAAAGTAATATGATGCAAAACGTACGCAATTATTTGATAAATTAATTGTTATTAGCTATTGCTGATCGACCTATATGCGCAATCTGTAACAGTCAGTGGCATAACTATAATCCTTTCATGGCGTCGAAGACCAATTGCGCAACAGCTTTACCTCCCGCCACTTGGAAATGGGTATTATCCTGCTGTCCATCGGGATAGGCCCGAAACTGTCCGGCAGGAAAATTCATAAAATAACTTTTGGTGACATAATCTTGTCCTTTCACGGAAAAATTTGTCATGGAAAGCTCGTTCAGGTCAATCAACTTGACATCCATTTCGATGGCCACGTCCCTCACAGCCTGGGGATACTCACCATGTACGTTGTGGAGCCGCCCCTCCTTCCACGGATAGTTTCGCGCTACGGGCGTAAGCAAAATTGGGAGCGCGCCGCGTTCGCGCGTTTGATTAATAAATAAACGAAGGAATTCTTTATAACCCTGAATATCTACGTATCGTTCTGGTTTATTTTCTGCACCGTCGTTGTGTCCAAACTGCATCATCACCACATCTCCCTTTTGAAGATTTTTGTACACGGCAGCCCAACGTCCTTCCTGAAAAAAGGTACGTGTACTTCGTCCACCTTTGGCGCGATCGTCTATTTTCACTCGATCTACTTTGCCAAGAAGATGTTCCACGTGTTTTAAACTATCTGTGACAAAAAAAGGTTGAAAAACCTGTCCCCAGCCGACTAACGGATAGCGCTTGCTGTCGTAATCGTCTTCCAATGAATAATCGGCGACAGTCGAGTCACCGATGAGATAGATGGTTGTTACCTTTTGATAAGAGAAGGCAGTAAGTAGGATACCTAATACCAAGGTAATTACCCCTAGGTTATATTTGTTCATAAGTTTTCTATTTATAAGGGAGTCCACCCGTTTAGCACCTTTTCTTGACTATATTTTTTTAGAGCGGATTTCTTTAGCTGATGCGACCAAGCTACTCTTTTCGACATGTCTTTCGCGCCTGGGCCAAGACTATTGTATTCGGCATAAAAAGCGGTTTTCTCTTTATCAGGAAAATTTTTGTCACCCGGCCATGGGTGCCATCCCTCGGGGGTGATGTGCGCATCCATTTCCGTATTCAGAAAAACCGTTTTGGCAAACGGGCGCCACGGTCTGCCCAAGTAAACCTTATTCACTTGTTTATCCTTGGCCGTTAATCGGCAGGACTCAAAGACAAAACCATGGAGATCTTCAGCTGTCGTGGATGCAGCCGTGATATATGAGTTTGATAAACTCTCGATGTGACAATGTAGGAAATACGCCGTCGCAGCACCGAAGATAAAATCGGTCGTACCGTTGATAAAGCAATTTTCAAAAAAGTTACGTGTACCTGCCTTCGCTAAATAAAGGGTGTCTTGGTTACCTAAAATATGACAATTGCGCACAACTAGGCGATCTCCTGCTGTGTGCAAAGCTACCGCCTGCCCCACCCGTCCGGCAGTATTAGCGATCGTTAAATCCTCCAGCGAGCAGTCGTTGGCGTCGACTAATACCGTATAAGAGGTATACGTGCTGAATTTGGAATCCCCGGTGACGTCAATTCCGCGAAAAGGCTTGCCCGAATAATCGTCAAACTGGATAATCGTTTTCGCTGCCCCTTCACCTTTCAGAGTGATGTTACGTTTAAACGAAGGAATAACGACTTTTTCGTTATAGGTTCCCGCTTTGATATGAATAATCACGCGTTTTTCAGCATGGTCTCTCACCTGGTTAACAGCGGCTTGGATCGTCGTAAAATCACCGGAACCATCTTGCGCAACGGTTAGCTCCAATCGATTATCGGTGGTTTGTGTCCTACCCGCTATCGCGATGAAGGAGACACATAATGTTAATAATATGCTGCGTACGTTCATATTTTATATATAATTATTCATTCGCATGTTACATCCAATTGTATTCATGAATGCTTCGTATTTTGTCTTTTAGCGGATTTTATTTTAACGGTTCTACCCGGAACCAATCAAACTCCGCATAGCCGCTATCGTTGATGTTATTATCCCGTAGGGCATACAGGCCCAGTGTAGCACCAATCCATTTACCGGGTTGTGCCGTAAATGCTTCTCCTACTGCCGTATACTTTTCGTCGTCTAAACTATAATACCATTGGCAGATTGCTCCTTTGTTTACCTTGACGCGGAGGTATATATAGTCCCCTTCGCGTAAATCGGTAATATCCGTCACCGTTTCGGTGCCCGTGGTTAATCCTCGTTTACAACTGGCATAGTGTAGCGTCTGTTTGCCTTTCCCCTGTTTAATGTAAAGTTGGCTGTAATCCTCTCCGACTACGGCGAAACCTGCGCGTTCGTTCTCCACTTTTTCGTTACCGATAAGCCGCATTTTGGTGGTTGCCATAAATTCTTCCGCCGGAAACTTCTGCGTCAACACATTGGGAATGTCTAACAGGTTTTTGTAGGTTTCGGGGACCTGCTGTGTGTACAAGGTCAAATGTCCATGCTTACTCGGCATAATCCAAGTACCATCCGGGTTGGCCTGCCACTGCCATTGCTTGCCGAGTAGTGGCGTATCGAACTCATCCGATTCAGCAGGGGTCTCTATAGGGTAGGTTTTCCCTACATTCGGTTTTTTATGTGTCAAGACCGGTTCGCCAGTGCCCTTTACATCCCTCTCGATACCGATAACAGGCCAGTCGTTTACCCATTTCATCGGTTGCAGGTGGACGATACGACCATAGGCATCTTTGTCTTGAAAGTGAATGAACCAGTCCTCCCCTGTTTGGGTATCTATCCAGGCCCCTTGATGTGGCCCATTGGTGGCTGCACTCCCCTGATGCATGGCAACATGCCGTTCGTACGGGCCATATATGTTTTTGGAACGTAAAACGAGCTGCCATCCAGTAGCAACACCGCCGGCAGGGGCAAACAGGTAGTAATAACCATTACGTTTATGCATCTTTGTCCCTTCAATAGTAGGGTCATCTTCATGGCCGTCGTATACGATAACACCTCGATCCAGCACCTTGCTACCGGTTGCATTCAGTCGCGCAATAGTAACGACACTCTTCAATCCGGCACGACTCCCGGCATAGGCGAAAGACAGATAATTGTTGCCATCCTCGTCCCAAAAAGGACAGGGGTCAATCAGACCTTTGCCCTCAAACACCAGAACTGGCGCTGACCAGTCTTTGGCAGGGTCTTTCGTCTTGATCATATAGATGCCGAAATCAGGATCTCCCCAATAAATATAGAATTCACCTTCGTGATAGCGAATAGAAGGAGCCCAAACACCATTGCCATGTTGGACGGTGTTGAATACATCTTCTGGGATTTGTCTAGGCAAAGCGTGTGAGACGATCTTCCAGTTTACTAAATCCTTCGAGTGTAGTATGGGGAGCCCTGGGGCGTGGTTGAAGCTGGAGGCAGTCATGTAGAAATCATCACCTACACGGATCGCATCCGGATCAGAATAATCGGCATGTAAAATGGGATTTTGGTACTGTCCGTTGTCCAGATCAGCCACCCATACAGATGAAACATAAGGACGCTGCGCGAAAACTGCGGAGCCGGATGATAGCACAAAAGCAAGTGAAAGTATAGAAAATTTATTCATCGTTGTGTGTTTGATTTACGTATTGGTAATCACAAGGATACACATTTCTTTGAAAGATGACAACAAGTAAATATGCAATCGTTACCGGCAACGATTGCGTTTAATTTTATGGTTAATTCTGAAAAAATGTGGAAATTGACGTCCTGAAGAAGAAGGGGGATGTTAAATAATAAACCAATAAAAAGGATATTTTATAATATGTGTAAAAAGAATATTTTGCGGTCACTAAGCGGAATGCTTGTGTTGGGTCTTCTGTGTAGCTTTATACTACAACCGAAGAAAAAGAATATCTGGATGATAGGCGATTCGACGATGGCTATCAAAGCACCGAACAAATTTCCGGAAACAGGTTGGGGAGTAGCGTTTGCGACAAAATTTAAGGGGCATGCGGAAGTCCAAAATAAAGCGAAAAATGGCAGAAGTACAAAATCTTGTATAAATGAAGGTATTTGGAAAGAAGTATATGAAGGTATGCAGCCGGGCGACTATGTTTTTATTCAGTTTGGCCATAACGATGAAAAAGTACAGAAACCGAATACAGGAACAACGATCGATGAATATAAGGCTAATCTTTCCATGTTTGTTACCGAAGCCCGTTCTAAAAAGGCTGAGCCGATCTTGCTGACTCCTATCGTTCGTCGTGCTTTTGAAGAGGGAAAGCTCGTTGATACGCATGGTGCATACCCCGACGCCGTGAGACAGGTAGCAGATAGTTTGCAAGTTCCGCTTATTGATCTTACGATACAAACCGCTGAGCTCTTGACAAAATTAGGAGAGGAAGGATCGATAAGTTTATTTTTGCATCTCCCAGAAGGCTATCCGAATTACCCGAAGGGAGCGGTAGACAATACGCATTTGAATGAAGATGGCGCTGAAGCCATTGCTAATCTCGTTGTTCGCGATATAAAAAAACAGCGTATACCCTTAATGAACGATTTAAAAAAGAAGTAATAGATGAAGAAATTAGTTTGCATAGAGCCAGGCAGATTTGCGTATGAAGAAGTAGATATACCCACTCCCGGAAAAGGAGAATCCTTATTGCGTATCCGGAAAATTGGGATTTGTGGAACGGATATCCATGCATTTGCAGGTCGACAACCTTTTTTTTCTTATCCACGCGTGTTGGGTCATGAAGTAGCTGCTGATTATGTAGAAGGAGATGCAGCGGGATTTGCGCCGGGCGATAAAGTAACGGTGATTCCTTATTTCACGGAAGGCAAAGATATTGCGTCGCGGATGGGAAAACCAAATTGTACAAATGATATGCGTGTACTAGGCGTTCATATCGACGGGGCGATGGCAGAATACGTCGTCGTGCCCTCCAACGCTTTGCGGAAGGAAGAAGGATTGGATTATGATGATCTGGTACTTGTAGAACCCTTGTCCATAGGGGCACATGGTATACAACGGGGAGCGATTATTCCGGACGAATTTGTGCTTGTAATCGGTGCAGGTCCAATCGGTTTAGGGATTATCGCGTTGGCAAATATTGCCGGCGGAAAGGTCATCGCGTTAGATGTTGACGATAACCGGTTAGCCTATGCGAAAGATTTGGGCGCCACACATACGGTTTCTGCGCTCGACGCAGACGTCCATGCACAATTGGCAACGATCACGAATGGCGATATGCCTACACTGCTGTTCGATGCCACCGGTAATACCGATGCGATCAACAATGCTTTTCAATATATGGCTCATGGCGCGCGTTATGTCCTTGTTGGATTGCAAAAGGAAGAGATACATTTTAGTCACCCGGAGTTTCATAAGCGGGAAGGAACATTGATGAGTAGCCGAAACGCGCTAGCGAGCGACTTTGCGTATGTTATGGAAAGACTGAGGGATAAATCCTTAGACGCGACGCAGTTTATTACGCGACGCGTAAATTTTATGGATGCCCCAGAATTATTCAACGCTCCTGACAAACCCTTGCTTTCGGGTATCAAGACAGTCATAGAGTTTGATTAACTTTTCTTCAGGTATCGCGTACATGTATTTCTTTCGCAAACGTTACCGATAACGTTTGCGTTTTTAATTTTCGGCTAACTCACTGTTAAACTGATTATTAATCCCTACATTTAATTTGATCTTGTTTATTGATCTTTGGATGGGGCTTTGTCACATCGTCGTGTCAACGGGAGGCAACGTTTTCGACGGGTAGAGAAACTATCTACGTCAAGATGCGATCAGCGTATGGTTCTTCGGTAACGATTGCATAGTTTTTTCTTTCTTTTTCTATCCAAAGGATGTAGACTTGCTTGAGAAAGCAACCAAAAATAAATACATAAGAGGTGAAATGATACAAAAGAAATAATATATCAAAATAATTATATACTACTATGCTGATGATAGCGGGGTTGGAGAGGTAAGTGCATTTACACATCGCGCGTCGGAAAAGGCGTTAACGATATGGTAATGCAGAGAAAGATTAAAAATTAACGATAATAAAGAGATGAAAATACATATAGGTATAATTAGTTGCTTATTGCTATTTATACAACTTGGTTTCGGACAAGAAAAAGCGTTGTCTGAAAAAATGGCTATTACGGCCATGGATTCGCTATATAAAGATGCCCGCTTTACGAACAAAGAGAAAGGACCGCAGTGGACATACGATATGGGGGTGGTATTGGAAGGGATGGTAGACGTATGGCGGAATACAGGTGATAAAACGTATTTCGATTATGTACAGGGTTGGATGGATCAGTTTGTAACCGAAGATGGCGATATCCGTAATTATAGACCAGAAGAGTATAATATAGATCACGTCAAAAATGGGCGGTCGTTGTTGTTCCTATACAAGGTCACCGGAAAACCGAAATACCTAAAGGCGAGCGAAAAAGTCTATAACCAGCTGCTGACGCATCCCCGAACCAAGGAGGGAGGATTTTGGCATAAGAAAGTATATCCTTATCAAATGTGGTTAGACGGCTTGTATATGGCTCAACCCTTCTATACGGAATATGCGGATTTGATGGGGATTGACAGTATATACGATGATGTCGTGAATCAGTTCACCTATATGGAAAATCATGCGCGTGATGAAAAGACGGGATTGTTATACCACGGTTGGGATGAATCCCGTAACGAACGATGGGCAAATCCCGAAACAGGCCTTTCCAAACATTTTTGGGCACGTGGTATGGGCTGGTACGCCATGGCTTTAGTCGATGTGCTGGATTATTTTCCAATGGAACATCCGGGAAGGGAAAAGTTAGTGCAAATCCTACACCGGACATTAACGGCTGTCGCGAAGTATCAAGATCCAAAGACATCGGTATGGTATGATATCGTTGATCTAGGTACGCGTGAGGGGAATTATGTTGAAGCTTCGGCATCTAGCATGTTTGTATATGCTATGGCGAAAGCAGTGCGAAAAGGATATGTGCCGAAGAAGGATTTTCAAAAGCATATTGATAAAGGATATGCGGGCTTGGTAAAACAATTTATCACCCCAGGTGGTTCAGACCGCGTGAATATCAACCATGTGGTCACGGTTTCCGGCTTGGGGGGATCGAAAAACTATCGCGATGGTAGCTTTGAATATTATATGAGTGAACCCGTGAAACCAAACGATCCCAAAGGGGTAGGACCATTTATTTCAGCTGCTTCAGAGGTAGAGTTTGCGCGATCGGCAAAAAGCCAAAAGACAGTTCATGTTACTTTAGATAACTATTATAATAATGAGTACAAGAAAGCACCGGACGGTCAAATGAAACCTTATCATTACCTTTGGGACGGTCAGGATAATAATGGTTTCTTTTTGTTGGGACGTATCTTTGAACAGTATGGAGGAACCTTGAATACGTTGCGGGAAGCGCCGACACAACAGAAATTGGCGAATAGTAATGTCTATATTATTGTAGATCCGGATACCGAAAAGGAAACAACAAGCCCTAATTTTATGAATGAGGCAGAGGCGAATGAAATCGCCGAGTGGGTTCGTGGAGGAGGCGTGTTGGTTTTGTTGGCGAATGATGCGGGAAATTGTGAAATAGCAAAATTTAATACGCTGTCGCAGAAATTTGGGATCACGTTTAATGAGGATAACCGCAACATGGTGAAGGGTAGCAATTATGCGGACGGAGCGATCGTTATCCCTGCCAAAACAGGAATATTCAAGAAGACACAAAAGATTTATGTGAAAGAAATCTCGACTATAAATGCTATAAAACCAGCGAAACCGCTTGTGCAAGATCAAGGGGATATCGTCATCGCTACCGCAAAATTCGGTAAAGGAACTGTTTTTGCCATCGGCGATCCTTGGTTGTACAACGAATATGTAGACGGGCGTAAATTACCTGCGGAATACCAGAACTTTGATGCGGCACACGAACTGGTACAATGGTTACTGGGAAAAGCTAAATAAGGAAAAATGAAATGCATTAGATTTTTCATATTGTGCTGTTGTTTGTTCGGATTATCTTTCTCTGCTTTCACGCAAGAAAAGGATAGTTTAGCAGAGAAGGTGCTCGTATACCAACTCCCGAACGGTGCATGGGGAAAACAATTGGTGGATAAAAAAGCAGTTAACTATGCGTTGCCGTTAACAAAAGAACTGCTTCAGAAAATAGAAGCGACAGACGAAAAGCACGCGACCATAGACAATGGTGCAACAACGCGAGAAATTAACATATTGCTAGAAGCGTATGCTAAAATGCAAAATACAGCTTATCTAGAAGCTGCTCGCAAGGGGGTGGAATATCTGCTGGAAGCGCAATATGAAAATGGTGGCTTTCCGCAATACTATCCAAATAAATCACTATATCGGGCCCAAATCACGTACAACGATAATGCGATGATCAACGTATTGACGGTATTGGATAACCTGGCAAAAGAGAAGACGAATTTTGCCGCATTGGCGGACAATCGATTAAAAGAGCGTGCGATGGGTGCCGTGGAGAAAGGCATAGACTGCATCTTGAAAACACAAGTTATACAAGGGGATTCTTTGACCATTTGGGCAGCGCAATACGATGAGAAAACACTTCAACCCGAACAGGCAAGAGCGTTTGAGCCGGTTTCGTTAAGTACGTCAGAATCGGTCAATATTGTTCGTTTTTTGATGAAACAGCCTGTAACGCCGGCGATAGAAACCGCAATAGAAGCTGCTGTTCGTTGGTTCGCAGTACATGATCTAGAAGGTTATCGGTTTGATAAAATGACAAATCCGAAAACGGGGCAAATAGTTAGGGATTTAGTACCCGACAATACATCCGTAATATGGTCTAGATTTTATGATATCGAAAATAATAAGCCGCTGTTTGGCGACCGGGACAATAGCGTGACCTACGATTTTTCGAAAATATCGGATGAGCGAAAAAATGGATACGCTTGGTTTGGAAACTGGCCCATTAAATTGTTAGAAAAAGAGTATCCCAAGTGGAAGGAAATTAAAGAAAATAAAAAGTAAAAATATGTTACTTTCAAGAGAGAATATAGAGAAAATAGACGTAAGCAAGGTTGAGTTGCCGCAGGGTAGCTCCTTTGGGTTACCAGAACGTGTCTTGCAGTTTGGCACGGGGGTATTATTGAGAGGCCTACCCGATTATTTTGTTGATAAAGCAAATAAGCAAGGTGTATTTAATGGTCGGGTTTTAGTGGTTAAATCGACGATGTCATCGGGTGCAGACGAATTTGCAGAACAGGATGGGCTATACACCCTATGCATAAAAGGAATAGATGAAGGAGAGGAGGTCGTGAGATATAGTATCAATAACGCGATTTCGCGGGTATTGTCTGCCTCGAAAGATTGGGAGGCAATTTTGGAAGCCGCACGCAATCCTGATATGCAGGTCGTATTTTCGAATACCACAGAAGTAGGGATCGTGTTGAGTAACGATAAGATAGCGGATAATCCACCCGCGTCGTTTCCCGGAAAACTGTTGTCCTTTCTTTATGAGCGTTATCGACACTTCCATGCTGATACAGCGAAGGGGTTAGTTATATTGCCTACGGAATTGATTTCTGATAACGCGACTAAACTGAAAAAAATCTTACACAGTTTAGCGGTACAAAACAACTTAGAAAAAGACTTCTTGGTATGGCTTGATGAAGCGAATGACTTTTGTAACACCTTAGTAGACCGTATTGTACCTGGTCGTTTACCAAAAGAAGAACAACAGCAGACTGAGCAGGAGCTGGGATATCAAGATCAACTCATGATTATGGCTGAGCCCTTCCGTTTATGGGCTATTGAAACCGATTCGGAGCGGGTAAAGCAAATTCTTACCTTTGCGAAGGTGGACAGTGGCGTCATGCTTGTTCCATCTATTGATAAATTTAAAGAGATCAAATTACGTTTGCTTAATGGAACACATACATTGAGTTGTGCAGCAGCTTTGTGGAGTGGTTTTACTACAGTAAAAGAAGCGATGCAAAACGACGCCTTTAATGCCTTCGTAAAGGGATTGATGAAAAATGAAATCAGCAAAGCAATTGTAGACCAACATATTGAAACACAAGACGCCGAAGATTTTTCAAACCGTGTAATTGATCGTTTTAGCAATCCCTTTTTGGAACACAGATGGGAAAGTATAGCCTTAAACTACACGTCAAAAATGAACATGCGTAATATCGCGCTGTTGGAGAAATGGTATAAAAAGAACTTAGTTCCCCCGCCACATATGGCGTTAGGTTTTGCAGCGTATATTAAATTTATGAATACCACGGAGCAAAACGGACAATATGTGCAGGAAATAAATGGACAAAAGATCGTATTGCAAGATGAGTTTGCTCCGGTGATATTCGATCATTGGAAGAATGAACAAACGGTCGTACACAATATACTGCACGATGATAGCTTGTGGGGAAAAGATCTGACGACATATCCCGAGTTTGAATCAGCGGTAAAGCAATATTTGGATGAAATAAACGCCAATGGCGTATTAAAAACAATTGAAAAGTTAAATGCAGAATGGCAAGTAGAATATTAAGAATCCATCCGAAGGATAATGTCTTGGTGGCATTGCAAGATTTGTCCAAGGGAGAGCAGATTGAATTTAACGGTATCGTTTATACCTTGCCGGAAGATGTGCCGGCAAAGCATAAGTTTTTTATGCAAGAAATGCACCAAGGGGATGAGATATATATGTATGGTGTATTGGTGGGAAAAACACAATATACCGTACCGCAGGGTGGAATCATGAATACGGACAATACCAAGCATGCCGCGGATCCGTATACATTTCGACCGTATGAATACACTTGGGAGGCGCCGGATGTCTCCCGTTTTGCCGGGAAAACCTTTAATGGCTATGTACGGGCGGATGGCAGAGTCGGGACAGCCAATTATTGGTTATTTGTACCAACGGTATTCTGTGAAAATAGAAACCTGGACGTTATCAAAGAAGCACTTCACAACGAATTGGGGTATTCCGTGACCGGAAAATATCGTGCTTTCACCCACGAACTATTAGCCGCGTATGAAGCTGGACAGGACATCACTACGTTGTCGCCTGAACAACTAAGTGTAGTTTCTCATCCAAAAAATCGGGTATTTAAGAATGTAGACGGTATTAAATTCTTAAATCACCAAGGAGGTTGTGGAGGTATCCGACAGGATGCGGCCGTTTTAGGGAAACTATTGGCGGCATATGCTGACCACCCCAATGTAGCGGGTGTTACTGTTTTAAGCCTTGGCTGCCAGAATTTACAACTAAGCGATTTGCTAAAGGATATTAAAGAACGGAATCCGAACTTTAACAAGCCTATTCACGTTTTTGAACAGCAGCAGTCGAAAAGTGAAGAACAGCTTATTAAAGAAGCTATACAGAAGACTTTCATCGACCTTATCGAGGTGAATAAATTGGAACGGCAACCAGCACCTCTGAGCAAATTGACCTTAGGGGTGAAATGTGGTGGTAGTGATGGTTTCAGTGGAATATCGGCAAATCCCGCGGTAGGTTACACCTCTGATTTGCTCGTCGCTTTGGGAGGAAAAGTATTGCTGGCTGAATTCCCGGAATTGTGTGGTGCCGAGCAAAACCTAATTGATAGGACGATAGAGCCGGAAGCGGCCCATAAATTCATTCGATTAATGGGCGCTTACAGCCAGGCAGCGGAAAATGTTGGCTCGGGATTTCATATGAATCCCTCCCCCGGAAATATTCGGGATGGATTGATTACTGATGCGATAAAGAGTACCGGAGCTGCAAAAAAAGGAGGAACATCGCCTGTGGTTGACGTACTTGACTATACAGAAGAGGCCACAAAACCGGGATTAAATCTTGTATGTACCCCTGGCAACGATGTGGAAGCAACGACGGGAAAAGCTGCGTCGGGCGCTACGTTGATTTTGTTTACAACTGGGTTGGGAACGCCGACAGGTAACCCTATTTGTCCCGTTATTAAGGTTGCCACGAATAATACACTGGCTCAGCGGATGGCAGATATTATTGATATCAATACGGGGCCTATTATTGATGGTGATAAAACTATTGAGGAAATGGGAGAAGATATTCTTGAATATTGTATCAAAGCAGCCAGTGGCGAGATTATACCAAAAGCAGTTCAATTAAACCAAGACGACTTTATACCCTGGAAGAGAGGGGTTAGTTTATAAACAATCATGACCATGAAAACATTTTTAGACGACAATTTCTTATTAAATAGTAAAACAGCAGAAACGTTATATCATCAATTTTCCAAGAATTTGCCGATCATTGATTACCACAATCATTTGATACCGGAACAAATTGTGAATAACAGCCAATTCCAAAATATAAGTCAAGTTTGGCTGAATGGTGACCATTATAAATGGCGTGCTATGCGTGCCAATGGGGTGAGTGAAAAATATATTACGGGCGATGCCTCGGACAAAGATAAGTTTTTGAAATGGGCTGAAACTGTTCCCTATACGCTGCGTAACCCGTTGTACCACTGGACGCACCTAGAACTTCAGCGTTATTTTGGAATCCAGGATTTGTTGTCACCTAAGACGGCAGAAAAAATCTATGAGAAAACGGCAGCTAAATTAGCAGAACCGAGTTATTCCGTTAGGGGGTTGTTGAAAATGATGAACGTGGAGGTGGTGTGTACGACGGATGATCCGATAGATTCCTTGAATTTTCACCAACAGTTTGCAAAAGAACAGGAGAGCTTTAAAATGCTTCCTGCTTTTCGCCCAGATAAAGCTATGAATAGCGATGATGCAGATGCACTCAATGCCTATATTGACCAAGTAGAAGCCGTAACGAATACATCGATCGGAAGTTTTCAGGCTTATTTAGACGCGTTAAAAGCGCGGCATGATTTCTTTGCTGAAAACGGTTGTTCGGTGTCCGATCACGGATTGGAACAGATTTATGCCGAAGATTATACGGATCAGGAAATTACGACTATATTCGAAAAAATTAGGAAAAAACAAAACTTAACACCGATCGAAAATTTGAAGTTCAAATCGGCTATGTTGGTGCAGTTTGCCGAATGGGATCACGAGAAAGGTTGGGTTCAGCAGTATCATTTAGGGGCGTTACGTAATAACAACGCCCGTATGTTGCGGGTAAATGGTCCGGATACAGGATGGGACTCCATCGGTGATTTTAGCCAAGCGAAAGCACTTTCCAAATTCCTCAATCGATTGGATAACGAAGATAAGTTGACGAAAACGATTTTATATAACCTTAATCCGGCAGATAATGAATTGATCGCTACGATGATCGGGAACTTTAACGATGGATCCATTAAGGGAAAAATTCAATTTGGATCGGCCTGGTGGTTTCTTGATCAAAAAGATGGCATGACCAAGCAGATAAATGCTTTATCGAATATGGGATTATTGAGTCGCTTAGTTGGGATGTTGACGGATTCTCGAAGCTTCTTGTCGTTCCCAAGGCACGAATATTTCAGACGATTGGTATGTGATATTTTTGGAGAAGATGTGGAAAAAGGCGAATTGCCGAATGATATCGAGTGGATCGGAAAAATCGTAGGCGACATCAGCTATTACAACGCGAAAGAATATTTTAATTTCTAATCGCAAGCAGAAAATTTCGTTGGTTACCGTTTATCATGGCTATGAAATGACAGGTAATCAACGAAATCCTTGTAGTAATCATTTTATGGATTTCTGCATGCAAATGGCTATCTTTCCGAAATATTCTAGCGACACCTAAACCCGTCAGCGAAAAGATGTTAAGGAAAATCTTTAAAAAGAACAAATTTACATTATCATGAGTAAGAGAAAAGAAGTTTTAGATGCAATTTTAAAACAGGGAATGCTGCCTTTGTTTTTCCATACAGACGAGCAGGAAAGTATAGCTATTGTAAAGACATTATATGCCTCGGGAATCCGTGTTTTTGAATTTACCAACCGCGGAGAAGAAGCGAAAAGAGTTTTCAAAGCACTCATAAACGCCCGAAATGAAGAGATGCCGGAGCTTCAGCTCGGTATAGGTACGATAAAAACGAATGCCGAAGCAGAAAAATTTATTAGCCTGGGTGCAGACTTTATCGTCGCTCCTATAGTTACGCCCAGCGTAGGGGATTTAGCACATAGTCACGATTTATTATGGATTCCGGGCTGTATGACCCCTACAGAGATCGCTTTGGCGCAACAAAATAAAGCTGGTGTGATCAAACTTTTCCCGGCGAATGTCCTAGGACCAGGTTTTGTGTCTGCTATTAGGGAACTATTTAAAGGGCAGCTGTTTATTCCCACTGGGGGGGTAGATATAGAGATCGAGAATTTAAAGTCATGGTTTAAGGCCGGTGTTTGTGCGGTGGGAATGGGTAGTAAATTAATCGATCCTAAGCAGGTAAATGGACTAGCAGAAAAGACACAACAAGCATTACAACTCGTCGCGCGGGCTCGCGCGGAAAGTGAGGGATAAATTTATTATAGAGAGAAACAAGAATTAAAAAACAAAAAACTATACCAATGAACATGGAAAAGAAAAGCAATTATAGGTGGACGATATGTGGCCTGCTATTTTTTGCAACAACGATTAACTATTTGGACAGACAGGTACTGTCGCTCACATGGAAAGATTTTATTGCGCCAGAGTTTCATTGGACAAATAGTGATTACGGATTGATCACAGCATTATTCTCTATATTTTATGCTGTAAGTATGCTATTTGCCGGGCGATTTGTAGATTGGATGGATACTAAAAAAGGCTTTCTTTGGGCTATTGGTATCTGGTCTGTCGGAGCTGTATTGCATGCATTTTGTGGCATCGCTACGTCGGGAATTGTCGCAGGAGAATGGTTTGTTGGATTTGAGGGGGCTAAGGAAGCAATCAGTCGCGTAAACGATGTCGCACTTGTTGTCAATGTGAGCGTCACACTCTTTATTTTTGCTCGCTTTGTGCTAGCCGTCGGGGAAGCCGGAAACTTTCCGGCAGCGATTAAGGCTACGGCCGAGTTCTTTCCTAAGAAGGATCGAGCCCTTTCTACCAGTATTTTCAACGCCGGAGCTACTATTGGTGCATTGGCAGCGCCACTTACCATTCCGGTGATTGCCGCTCACTGGGGATGGGAGATGTCTTTTATCATAATCGGTGCCCTAGGTTTTGTGTGGATGGGCTTTTGGGTTTTTATGTATAAGAAGCCGCATAAGCATCCGAAAATAAACAAAGCGGAATTAGAATACATCATGCAAGACGGTGATCATGTTGAACCGGAAGATGTTGTGGGGGTTGCTCCAGCTGAGAAAAAGAAAATGTCCTTTGCAGATTGCTTTAAGTACAAACAGACTTGGGCCTTTGCGTTTGGTAAATTTATGACCGATGGGGTGTGGTGGTTCTTCTTATTCTGGATGCCGGCCTATCTCTCTTCAGTTTATGATATTAAGTCATCCGACACAGAAGGACAATTGGCCCTGTTCGTATTATACTTGATAACATTGTTGTCTATTATCGGCGGATGGTTACCTACCTATTTTGTTGATAAAAAAGGATTAAATCCGTATGACGGGCGCATGAAGGCGATGTTGTTATTTGCTTTCGTACCATTGGTTGTATTGTTGGCGCAACCGCTCGGCCATCTTTCCTATTGGGTACCGGTGATATTTATAGGATTTGCCGGTGCGGCCCACCAAGCATGGTCCGCGAACATTTTCTCTACCGTGGGAGATATGTTTCCACGAAGTGCGATTGCGACCGTTACGGGTATAGGCGGACTCGCCGGAGGTGTAGGTTCTACGTTTATCAACTACGGATCCGGACAGCTGTTTGATCATGCTGCGCAAACGCAAATGGTGTTCATGGGCTTTCAAGGTGAAGAAGCAGGTTATTTTATCGTTTTCTCGTTCTGTGCGATAGCTTATCTAATCGCTTGGGGAGTGATGAAAACCTTGGTGCCAAAAATGGAAATAATTAAGGAATAAAATAAATATTTTAATCAACCTAGACAAATATTTTAAAAATGGATTTAGATTTAGAAAGCATTTTCTATAACGAGGAAGACATTCCTATAGAATTTGCTTTGGAGGGACAGATTGATCAACGAGAATTCCTGTCGAATGGAGAAATGCTAACTTGGACAGGTCAAATCAGTGAGGTATTTTCACCCATTTGCGTAAAGACAGAAAAGGGTCTGGAACGAAAGCGCATAGGAAGTTATCCGGTATGTACCGAAAAAGAATCTATGGTGGCGCTGGAAGCCGCTGTAAAGGCCTATGACAACGGCCGTGGCGAGTGGCCGACGATGAGTGTGGCCGACCGGATTGCCTGTGTAGAGCGCTTCACCGAAAAGATGTTGGAAAAGAAAGACATCGTAGTGAAGCTCATTATGTGGGAAATCGGAAAATCTTACGCTGACTCTGTTAAGGAATTTGACCGTACAGTAGAATATATTTATGCAACAATTGATGCGCTAAAGGATGTGGATAGAGATTCCTCCCGTTTTCAGATAGAACAGGGGATTATCGCCCAAATTCGTCGTTCGCCGTTGGGTGTGGTGTTGTGTATGGGGCCATTTAACTATCCATTGAACGAAACGTTTACAACACTTATTCCGGCGTTAATTATGGGGAATACGTTGTTATTTAAACCGCCAAAGCATGGGACATTATTGCATTATCCCCTATTGGAAGCATTTCGTGCCAGCTTTCCAAAAGGTGTTGTAAACACGATCTATGGCCGCGGAAATAAAATCGTGCCTCAGCTGATGCAGTCGGGTAAGATTAATGTGTTGACACTGATCGGTTCTAGCCGTGTGGCGGATGAGTTGAAGAAACTGCATCCCCGCGTGAACAGGTTGCGCGCTATATTGGGATTGGATGCGAAAAATGCGGCGATTGTCACCAAAGACGCAGACCTTGATTTAGCTGTTTCTGAAACCGTGTTAGGTTCGCTATCCTTTAATGGGCAGCGATGCACAGCGCTGAAGATCGTATATGTACACCGCAGTATTGCACAGGAGTTTTTGAAAAAACTGGCTGCAGAAGTCGGCAAATTGAAATATGGCATGCCTTGGGAAAAGGGAGTAGCATTGACACCTTTGCCGGAGGTCAATAAGCCGACTTATCTAACGGAATGTTTGGAAGATGCGAAAGCAAAAGGAGCTAAAGTGATCAATGAACATGGCGGAGAGGTCTGCGAATCGTTCTTCTATCCAGCGATAGTCTATCCGGTGAATGCCCAGATGAAGCTGTATAGGGAAGAACAATTTGGCCCGGTTATACCGGTCATTCCATTTGATGATTTAGAAGAACCTATTGAGTATTTAATCGAATCCTCGCACGGACAACAAGTTAGTATCTTTAGTAATAATCATGCAGTTATTTCTTCATTGATCGATCCTTTAGTCAATCAGGTAAGCCGTGTCAATATCAATTGCCAATGTCAGCGTGGCCCCGACACTTTCCCTTTTACCGGGAGAAAAGATAGCGCCGAAGGAACGTTATCTGTGGTGGATGCGCTTCGGTCGTTCTCCATTCGATCACTTGTGGCGACTAAGAATACCGAGAAAAACAAAAAGATACTGAACGAAATAGTAAGCGACCACAGCTCCAATTTCCTCAGTACACAGTATATTTTTTAGAAGGGAGTGGGCAGGCAAAAAGTCTGCCCATTTTAATATATCGGCTATTTTAGGTATTATTACAACATAATTCCTGTTATGGCGTTTGAGAACTATACAATAAAAGATATTGCAAAGGCCTTAAACCTTTCCACTTCAACTGTTTCCAGAGCTTTACGGGACAGCTATGAAATAAGCGCTGATACTAAGAAGATTGTTTTAGCATATGCGGAAAAGATAAATTACCGGGCAAATCCCATTGCACGTAGCTTAAAGGAAAGAAGGAGTTATAGTATCGGTGTAATCGTAACGGAGATCGCCAATAATTTTTTCTCGCAGGTGATCGATGGAATAGAGTCAGTAGCATATAGCAAAAACTATCAAGTCGTTATTTCTCAAATGCGTGAATCTTCTGTACGAGAACGACTCAACGTAGAACACCTTTACTCGCGCTCGACAGATGGTCTGTTGATTGCGCTTTCCTCTGAAACGACCGATCTATCCTATTTGGAGCATTTGATCGGTAAGGGATTTCCGATCGTATTCTTTGATCGCGTGCCTAACCTTGCAGCATGCCATAAGGTCATTGCAGACAATCGTCAAGGAGGCTTCGACGCTATTCAATATCTTGTTGGGAAGGGAAAAAGAAAGATTGCACATCTTACAGGGACGAAAAAGCTTTCTATTACAAGAGAGCGGCTGGAAGGTTATAAAATGGGACTCGAGGCCAACGGACTCCCATATATTCCTGAGCTTGTAAAACACTGTGAATACGGAGGGCTTCATCAAGACGAGATAGAACAGGTAGTCACCGAACTCCTGCAAGAAGAATACGATGCGATTTTTATCTCAGGAGATAAATTGAGTATGGGTTATTTACAGGCAATGAAAGAGCGCGCCGAAGCCGATTTAACGCAAATTGAAGTAACCGGTTTTACCAATTCCAAGGTGGTAAATCTCTTCTCTCCTCCACTTACTGCCGTACGCCAACCAGCGTTTGAAATGGGAGAAAAGGCTGCGGAATTATTGATCCAACAAATCGAATCCAAACATCCGATAGAAGAATTTGAAACCATCGTGTTTCCGACTACTTTAATAGAGCCAAGAACTTAGCGCTAATTTTTATTGAATACGGTAAGGCGACTCGTCAAGGCAAACATCAACAAACCAAAGCAAGCGAATACGCCAAAGGAATAACGTAAATTGAATATTTCGGCAATGTATCCAATAAGTGGGGGCCCCATTAAAAAACCCAAATAGCTGACACTAGAAACCATGGCTAATGCCACCCCAGAAGAGATGGTTTTGTGCTTTCCTGCGACCGAGTATACCGAAGGTATATTACAGGCAACGCCTAATCCGACGAGCATAAAAGCAAGTGTACATAAGATAAGTTGGGGGAATATAACGGCGCCCATCATGCCTATAAACATTAATATTCCACTGATCTGTAACGTTCGTTTGCGACCAATACGACTGATGATAGCATCACCGATAAACCGACCCAATGCCATCATAATCATAAACGAGGCATATCCGAGTGTGGTCCACTTTTCTGGTGCTTGCACAATATCGTGAAAATATACGCCGCTCCAATCAAACATGGCACCTTCGGTAGCCATACTGCAGAAACCGATCACACCTAGTGATATCAACACACGATCGGGTTTAAAAGAAAAAGATTTTTTTTCCGATAGATTGGAGTCGTCCTGAAGGAGATAAGTCCGGTTAAAAACAATATTTATAAGCATCAATCCCATAACGATATAGAAATGCGTTTGCGTAGATAGATCAATATTGAGCGAAACTAAACCAATGATAGCACCCGTAAAACCGGCTATACTCCATGAACCATGAAAGGAAGACATAATCGATTTCTTATAGAGGCGTTCGGCTAATACGCCTTGGGTATTGACGGAGATGTTACAAATGTTGCCGGTGATCCCGAAGAGCAGGAGGGTCCCGCCGAGTTGCCAGGCATTGGACGCATAGGCTATGGAGCACAATACCATCAAATAGATAACCGCGGCGATGGGCATAATACGATGACTCCCATATTTACTGACAAGTTTTCCCGAAATAGGCATCGTCATCAATTGGCCGATTGGAAGTGCGAGCAAAACGGTGCCCAACTCTGCTTCTGTAAGTTGTAATGCTGATTTGATGACGGGAATTCGGCTTGCCCAACTGGCAAAAGCCAGTCCCTGTCCGAAATAGAATAGCGAAACGGCTAAACGTATCCTTTGTTTATTTCCATACACTGCCGTGTTTTTTGCGCTGGTTGTTGACGAGTCCATGGTACTACCTGATATGGGAACAAAAGTACACTAAATTCTACGCATTAAATAACGGGAATATATGGAAGATTGGAAGATGACAAATCGGATAAAACGGGCTAAAGAAATCAAGAAATACTTGTTATTTTATAGGAGAGCCCTTACATTTGTGTCAATGGACTTCGTAGCTCAGTTGGTAGAGCAACTGACTCTTAATCAGTGGGTCGAGAGTTCGAGCCTCTCCGGGGTCACACAAAAAAGTCATTTCCTTGCAGGGAAATGACTTTTTTGTTTAACGGAAGTTGAGGATAAATGGCTTTATCATGATATTTTAATCATTTGATTAAAATAATTGGTTAATCAAAAAAATAATCTTTATCTTTGTTGCTGTAAGGACATAGATTACATGGCGAAAAGTAAAGAGGCAAAGAATTTAGATACATCTACAGAAGAGAAAATTATACAGGCAGCGCGTAAGGTGTTTACACAAAAAGGCTATGTAGCAACGCGTACACGCGATATAGCAGAAGAAGCGGGTATTAATCTGGCATTGCTCAATTACTATTTTCGTAGTAAAGAAAAGTTGTTCCAGATGATTATGGCAGAAAAGCTACAATTATTATTCAGCGTGGTATTACCGATAGTCAACAATGATGATTTGACATTAGATGAAAAGATAGAAACCCTGGTGGAGAACTATATTGACTTGCTGATTGACAACCCGGATTTACCCTTATTTGTTTTGGGCGAGATTAAGGCGAATCCGGAGGGCTTCAAAGATAGACTACAGGTCAGAAAGCTGTTACAAAATTCTTCTTTTATCCGCCAGCTACGGGAGAGAAAACCGGATGTAGAACCAGTACACTTTATTGTGTCGCTGCTTGGAATGACGGTTTTCCCTTTTATAGCAAAGCAAATTCTATTTGCAGATGATAGCACGTTTAAAATGCAGATGGAAGAAAGAAAAGTATTAATTACTAAATGGGCGAGAACTATATTGGAAACATAAGGTATTTTTTTATAGTTAAATTAATCAAATGATTAAAACGGAACAATTAAAATTATGATTAGAACAATGTTTAGACAGGCGTTGACGGTCATCAGCTGTTGGTTCATAACGACTAGTTATTGCTATCCCCAATCTGCTCTATCGCTGTCCATAGACGCGTGCTATCAACTTGCGGAACAGAATTACCCATTGGTTAAGCAATATGCACTTCTAGAGAAAACAAGGGAGTATTCGTTAACCAACGCTTCAAAAGGCTATTTGCCACAGATCAATGTAAACGGCCAAGCGAGTTATCAATCGGATGTGACACAAATTCCTATATCCCTTCCCAATATCGATATTCCTTTGATAAGCCAAGACCAATACAAATTATACGGAGAGGTATCGCAGCCGCTCACGGATCTATTTACGGTAAGGTATCAGAAGGAGCTTATTGAGGTGAATACCGCTGTAGAAGAGCAAAAAATAGAAGTGGAATTGCACAAATTGAAAGAACGTATCAATCAATTCTATTTTAGTATTCTATTGATCGATGCACAGCTAGCCCAGACGGAAATTCTAAAAAGAGATATCCGTGCGGGGATTGACAAAAACAAAGTTGCGATTGCCAACGGAATTGCTTTAAAAAGCAGTAGTGATGTCCTGCAAGTGGAATTATTAAAGACGAATCAACGTACCATTGAACTGAAAGCGACCCGAAAAGGATATGCTGATATGCTCTCCCTATTTGTTAATCATCCTGTAGATGAGAATACGATATTGGAAAAGCCATACCCTATTTCACTGGCGACAGAGATCAAGCGTCCGGAACTAAAATTGTTGGAAACGCGACAGAAAACGTTTGATGTACAGCACAAACTTATAGACACCAAGATGCTTCCCCGTTTTAATATTTTCTTTCAGGGAGGATACGGTAGACCTGCGCTAAACATGTTAAATAATAATTTCGATTTGTATTATATTGGAGGTGTGCGCCTCACGTGGAATATTTCTAGTTTCTATACACAGAAGCAGGAAAAGCAATTGCTTCATCTAAATCACAACGCGTTGGAGGTACAAAAAGAGACGTTCTTATTCAATACTAACCTTACGTTAAAACAGCAGAATAGTGAAATATCAAAATTGGAGGAACTTATGCAAACAGACCAAGAGATTGTTCGATTGAGGCAAAACGTAAAACTATCTGCCCAAAACCAGTTGGCGTACGGCACGGCCACCACCAACGATTACTTGACATATATCCATGCAGAAGACCAGGCGAAGCAAAATCTGATTGTCCATGAGATCCAGCTTTTAATGGCGCGGTACAATTTTATAACAACATCAGGGAATTAACATCAACAACCATGAATACAACCCCAGAAAGTAGCTATATTCTATTTCAAATGCTGGTCGTAATTATTTTAACAGCATGCAACGCCGATCGACATTCTTTTGATGCTTCCGGTTCGTTTGAAGCCGAAGAAACGATTATATCTGCCGAAGCCCAAGGATCGTTAAAAGTTTTTGATATTCAGGAAGGGCAGACTTTACAGGCTGGACAACGCATCGGTTATATAGACAGCATGCAATTGTCCTTACAAAAAAAACAATTGGAGGCGCAGGTAGTCGCATTGGCCGGGAAGAAGCCGAATATTCCGGTTCAGTTGTCTGCTTTGCAAGAACAATTAAGGACTTCCGAAAAGGAGAAAATCAGAATAGCCAATCTGGTAAAAGGCGATGCAGCTACGCCCAAGCAGTTAGACGATATGAACGCACAAATTGAGGTTCTGAAGAAACAAATCGAAGCGCAAAAATCATCTTTAAGTATTTCTAGCGAAGGCATTAACAAAGAAGTTATTCCGTTGCAGGTACAGATCGAACAGTTAGAAGACCGATTGGGCAAATGCCATATCGTAAACCCGATAGCAGGAACAGTCTTAACAAAATATGCCGAAGCCAATGAGATGGCTACCATAGGTAAACCATTGTATAAAATCGCTGATTTATCTAATATCATTCTGCGGGCATATGTTACCGGAACGCAGTTGTCCCAAATTAAACTCAACCAGAAGGTGATCATAAGCACTGACGATGGTAAGGGAGGGTATAAGGAAACAGAGGGGCAGATAATCTGGATCAGCGACAAAGCAGAGTTTACCCCAAAAACTATCCAAACGAAAGACGAGCGGGCAAATATGGTTTATGCGATAAAGGTAAAGATTGGAAATGACGGTACATATAAAATTGGGATGTATGGGGAGGTTTCATTTAATGGAGAGGGAAAATGAAAGACGTTATTTTAAATAATATTTCGAAGACCTATAATAAAGGAACTGTGCAGGCGGTAAGTGATGTGTCATTTCATGTAAGTAAGGGTGAATTGTTTGGATTGATCGGACCCGATGGTGCGGGCAAGACGAGCATTTTCCGCATCCTCACCACGTTGCTTCTACCCGACTCGGGAACGGCTTCTGTAAATGGTTTTGATGTAGTAAAAGATTATAAGACCATTCGTAAAAATGTGGGTTATATGCCGGGTAGATTCTCTTTGTATCCAGATTTATCGGTACAGGAAAATCTAAATTTTTTTGCGTCGATATTTAATACCAGTGTAGAAGAAAACTACGATCTCATCAAAGATATATACATGCAGTTAGAGCCTTTCAAGAACCGGCGGGCAGGAAAACTTTCGGGCGGTATGAAACAGAAACTGGCTTTGTGCTGCGCACTAATACATCACCCAATGGTACTCTTTTTGGATGAACCGACCACAGGTGTGGATGTGGTTTCTAGAAAAGAATTTTGGGAGATGCTGAAACGCCTGCAACAGCAAGGTATTACTATATTGGTTTCCACCCCCTATATGGATGAAGCCACACTTTGCGAACGGATTGCCTTAATACAGAACGGTAGCATCATGTCCATCGATACACCTCAAAATATCATAGCACAATTCCCGGAAAACCTTTTTGCTGTGAAGTCAGGTAATATGGGAAGCTTGTTGCAAGACTTGAGAAACACCGAAATTGTAAAAAGCTGCAACGCGTTTGGTGCATACCATCACATTACATTCAGAAATGATAACCAGGATATAAAAGAGAGACTTATCCGTATTTTGGAAGAAAAACGACATACGAATATAGAGCTAAAACCAATCACGCCAACCATCGAAGATTGCTTTATCAAATTAATCGAGGAGGACGAATGGACACTGTAATACATACCAATAAACTTACAAAACGATTCGGCAATTTTATCGCCGCCAACGAAATCACATTTGACGTGTATCGCGGTGAAATATTCGGTTTTCTGGGGGCGAATGGCGCCGGAAAAACGACGGCGATGCGGATGTTGTGCGGCTTATCCAAACCTTCGTCGGGGACCGCGACTATTGCCGGATTCGATATTTATAAGCAAACCGAAGAAATCAAAAAGAACATTGGCTATATGAGCCAGAAGTTTTCGCTGTATGAGGATTTGACCGTTCTGGAAAATATTCGTTTTTTCGGAGGTATATACGGTCTGTCAGATAAACAATTAAAGGAAAAGAGTGCGCAACTCCTAGGAACGTTAGGTATGGTAAGTGAAGCCAAAAAGATGGTGAGTTCATTGCCATTGGGCTGGAAGCAAAAGCTATCCTTCTCGGTAGCCATTCTTCATGAACCCAAAATTGTTTTTCTTGATGAACCGACAGGTGGTGTTGATCCCGTAACCAGGCGTCAGTTTTGGGATCTGATATACGAAGCAGCGGATAGTGGTATCACGGTTTTCGTGACCACACATTATATGGATGAGGCGGAATATTGTAACCGGATCTCGATGATGGTAGACGGTGAAATAAAAGCACTTGATACACCAGCGAAATTGAAACAAGAATACGCTGTGACGTCTATGGATGAGGTCTTTTATGAATTAGCAAGAGGAGCGAAAAGGCGTGAATGATGGATAATATTTCGACCTTCATAAAGAAAGAATTTTTGCACGTTTTTCGGGACAGAAAAACACTGTTGATGCTGTTTGGGTTGCCCATAGTGCAGATCATCCTTTTTGGTTTTGCGCTGACCAACGAAATCACAAATGCAAAAATCGTCGTCTGTGATTATGCAAAAGATGATGCTTCGCAACAAATTATAGGAAAGCTGCAAGCAAGCCAACAATTTGATATCCAACGTATATTATTAAGCCATAAACAGATTGAAACAGCGTTTAAAGATGGGGAAATAAAAATGGCGGTTGTCTTTCCTGCTAATTTCAATAGTGATTTATTGCATCAGCATAAGGCACAGGTGCAGTTGATTACCGATGCGTCCGATCCCAATACCGCAACGGCGATTAGCGGGTATGCCAATCAAATCGTGATGGATTATCAGAACGAGTTGATGCCATTACAACGCGTGCCCTATCAAATCGATACCGAAGTAAGAATGATTTATAATCCGGAGCTGAAAGCGGCCGTAAATTTTGTTCCGGGAGTGATGTCGTTGATTTTATTGCTCGTTTGTGTGCTGATGACTTCCGTTGCCATCGTGAAAGAAAAAGAAACCGGAACCATGGAAGTCTTGTTGGTCTCGCCGTTCAGTCCCTTTTTAATTATTGTGTCGAAAGCTGTGCCCTATCTTGCTTTATCGCTGATTAATTTAACAATCATTTTGTTGCTGAGTGTTTTTGTGCTAGGCATGCCGATTAACGGCAGTATCTTGCTTTTGTACGCGGTAAGCACACTGTTTATTATCACCGCGCTCTCCCTAGGCTTATTAATTTCTAACCGCACCGCCTCGCAGCAGTCGGCCATGTTGATTTCGCTGATGGGCATGTTAGTGCCTTCCATTCTATTTACCGGCTTTATGTTTCCACTGGAAAATATGCCGTATCCCTTGCAACTGGTGTCACATATTATTCCAGCCAAATGGTATTATATTATTGTAAAATCCGTTATGGTAAAAGGCTTAGGTTTTTCGGCAATATGGAAAGAAACGCTCGTTCTATTGACGATGACGATTCTACTACTCGTCGTTAATATCAAAACATTTAAAATCCGTTTGACATGAGAACGCTGAAATTTTTATTACAGAAAGAATTTAAGCAGATATTCCGAAATAGAGCTCTATTACCCTTGCTATTTGTCGTGCCCATCATGCAACTGCTTATTCTTCCTTTGGCTGCCGACTACGAAGTCAAGAATATCAACATAACTATTGTTGATCACGACCATTCCTCTTATTCGCATAAGTTGATTTCAAAAATAACGGCCTCAGGATATTTCAAGCTGGCAAATTACGGAATAGGGTTTAATGAGGCATTTGATGATATCGAAAAAGACCGCGCCGACTTAATATTGGAAATACCACAAGGTTTTGAACGTAATCTTATTCGTGAAGATGGGGTTGCCGGACAGACCGATGGGGAACAGCTTTATGTAGCTGTCAACGCCATTAATGGTGTAAAAGCCAATCTGGGAAGTGCATATCTAAATCGCATCATTGCCGATTATAACGTGGATGTTCGTATGGAATGGGCACAGATGCCGAGATTCAACCTCTTCCCAACGATCGAAATAGCGTCGTCCAATTGGTTTAACCCAACGATGAATTATCGGTTTTATATGGTCCCGGGGATTTTAGCATTGTTGGTTACGATGATAGGGGCGTATATGTGTGCGCTCAATATCGTCAAAGAAAAAGAAGTGGGAACGATAGAGCAAATCAACGTTACACCTATCAAAAAACATCAATTTATATTGGGAAAACTCCTGCCTTTCTGGTTTATCGGTATTGTTGTATTCACGGTGGGGCTGTTTGGTGTAGGCTGGCTCGTTTATGGCATTATTCCGTTAGGGAATTTATTCTTATTATACACCTACCTAGGGGTGTATTTGATTGCTGTATTAGGTTTGGGGTTATTGATTTCCACTTATACAGAAACACAACAGCAGGCGATGTCGATAGCATTTTTCTTTATGATGGTGTTTATTTTGATGAGTGGGTTGTTTACACCTATTGACGGTATGCCGAAATGGGCCTATGTAATAACGCAGTTTAGCCCCGTAACCTACTTTATCGAAGTGATGCGAATGATTGTTTTGAAAGGAAGTGAATTCGTGAATATAAAGATCCATTTTCTGATCATGATGGGGTTTGCGGTACTCCTTAACGGATGGGCGATTTATAATTATAAAAAGACCAATTAACCGGGTGGAACGGAAAACTCTTGTAGCCTCTGTTTTTAAATGTAAAAGAGAGCAGGTTTCTGGTGTGAGGATGTTTTTTAAGTACATGCTGTTTTAAAGCTAAGATGAAGGATGATTTTTTACGAATCACCATTATTAGGCAAGAGGGAGTTTATCGCGGCTGATCAAAAATTTGGTTGATGATGAATTTATCCTGGGGAATACACAGCCTATGAAATAGAAAAAAATGGCTAAATTTAGGCGGAAATTCGGAGATATGAAGATAATATTGCGATTGATAATCATTTATTGTTTTTGGACAGGAACATTACAAGCACAAAATCCACAAAAATTAGGTTGGATATGGGGGCCATCAGTTGGGTGGCAATACCAAAGTGGAAACTTCTTGAAAGCATCCGGTTGGGGGCTGTTTGCACCAAATAATTATCAATATATAAAGTTGAATGCTGGCGCTAATTTCACGTGGATGCAAAGCAAAACAACCATTATCCCTGAACTTGGCATAACCTATTACTTGAGTAATCGTTTAATCTTTCCCTTCGTGCAAGCAGAAGCCACACCTTATACACTTACCCCAAAGGTGGGTATGAGTGTACTTTCCATTATCGACTTGGGAATAGGTTACGGATTCGATATAAAGACGAAAGAAAATTTTAAGCCACTACAGGGACTAACCGGTTCCGTATCCTTGAATATCCCATTAAAATTGTATTAGAATTGACGAAGCGGATAAGGACGGTGTCCCTATATTTAGGGTTAACCCAACTGAAATATAGTAAATGGTTGATACAGAAAAGTTTTTGAATAGGTAGAGTTTGGTAAAAAAACAAAATAAATTTTTAATCGTCATAAAAAAAAGATACTTTTGCATCCCCAAACTGCTGTTGCGTTAAGGGTTGAGAAATAAATAATTACAGTAAAAACAGATATGACTAAAGCAGAAATTATTGCGGAAATCTCTAATAAAACAGGCTTAGAGAAAGTGGATGTTCAAGAAACAGTAGAAGCGTTTTTTAAAGTAGTAAAAAATGCAATGATTAGCGGAGAGAATGTGTACGTTAGAGGTTTCGGAAGTTTTGTTGTGAAGAAAAGAGCGGAGAAAACAGCTCGTAATATTTCAAAAAACACAGCGATTATTATTCCGGCACACTATGTGCCAAGCTTTAAACCGGCAAAAGTTTTTGTGGAGAAAGTAAAACAAGGCAACAAGTAAAACTGAACAAAGATGAATACCAAACAAATCGTAGTGATCGTTATTATAGTCGCCTTAATGGGAGGACTGTTGGCGCGCCCTATAAAAGGTTTGGTAGACGAAAACAAAGGAGCGAATGATTCGGCGGACGCAGCAGCTTCGTCAGCTTTTAACTTTAAAAGTGTATCAGAAATTACCAAGCAGTCGATAAATACCAGCATTGCACAGGAAATTACGGCACTGGAAGAAAAGGTTGCTCAAGCCAATGGCGACGAGAAACTGGCGTTGTTGGAACAATTAGTACAAAAATGGGATGATGTAGCCAAGTTTGCTCCGCAAGGGTTTATCTACGAGGAGATGGCCGAGATTTCGCCCAAGTTTGAGTATTTGTTGAAAGCTGGTGACGCCTACCGGACAGCATACACGAATCTGCAAGATACAGCAATGTCAGCAGAACTGAACAGATTAGCCATTCGGTCGTATGAAAAAGCAACAGCTCTAGATGAAAACAATTTGGACGCAAAAACAGGATTAGGCGCGGCGATGGTAACAGGTGGAGGAAACCCGATGGCTGGGATTGCCTTGTTACAGGAGGTTGTTGCGAAGGAACCAAAAAACATCAATGCGAATAGGACATTGGGACTGTTCTCTCTACAGTCCCGACAATTCGACAAAGCGATTGAGCGATTCAAAACGGTTGTCGAGTTAAGCCCCGATGCGGAATCATATTTTTATTTAGCAACGGGTTATGAAAACATTGGATTGAAGAACGAAGCCATCGCTGCTTTTCAGAAAAGTAAGGAGATGGCGGCAGATCCAACCCTATCTCAGTTCATCGACAGACGTGTCGAAGAACTCAGCAAGTAATTAACATATTAATTTATTCATTAAAAACATTAAAGCTATGCCAAGCGGAAAAAAAAGAAAAAGACACAAAATGGCTACGCACAAGCGTAAAAAACGTTTAAGAAAAAATAGACACAAGAAGAAATAAAACTTGTTGGTCTTTTAGGTCAAACCACCTTTAAGATGTCATACAATCTATAGTTTTTTAGTTGAAACTATAGATTGTATTTTTTCATTAATGCGTTTTTATGTTTCATCAGGCTGTATATCATTGTGTATAGAGCCGTAAATGAGTAGCTGTTGGTAAAGGAATTAATTATTGATTCAACTCCCGACAAGGGAGTGACTATTGCTTTACTACAGGACAAACAGCTTGTTGAGCTGAACAAGGAGCAGGCCGATAATAATTTTGCCGTAGGCGATATTTATCTAGGGCGGATTAAAAAGATCATGCCAGGCCTCAATGCTGCTTTCGTAGATGTAGGCTACGAAAAAGATGCGTTCTTACATTATTTGGATTTAGGACCTCAGGTTCAGTCTTTGCTCAAGCTAACACGAATAGTAAAGAATGGCAGCTATCAAGAGAAGCTGCTCAATAGTTTGAAGCTTGAAAAGGACATTGATAAAGCGGGAAAGATTTCGGACATATTGAGTCGGAACTTGCTTTTACCAGTGCAGATTGCCAAAGAACCTATCTCGACTAAAGGCCCTCGATTAAGTTCGGACCTATCCATCGCAGGTAGATTTGTTGTATTGGTTCCATTTTCGAGCGCAGTTTCCATATCTAAGAGAATAAAAGGCAATGCTGAGCGGAATAGACTGAAGAAGATCGTGGAAAGTATCAAACCACCAAACTTCGGCGTTATCATCCGTACAGTTTCGGAAGGAAAAGGTGTTGACGAATTAGAGAAAGACCTTTTAGATTTAATCTCGAAATGGGAACTTTTTACCAGACGCCTTAAAAGTGTGGAACCAGCCCAAAAAGTATTGGGCGAGATGGATAGAGCTTCTACCATTTTGCGCGATATCTTAACGGATGAATTCGCACATATTCATGTCAATGATTATGCATTATACGAAGAAGTAAAATCGTATGTGCAGGAAATTTCACCCGACCTGGAAAAAATAGTCAAGCTTTATAAGCATAAGGAGCCTATTTTCGACCATTTTGGTGTAGAAAAACAAATTAAGGCGGCTTTCGGCAAAACGGTAAACCTGCAGGGCGGCGCTTACCTCGTTATCGAGCACACAGAAGCGCTCCACGTTGTGGATGTCAACAGTGGTAACCGGATTGCCAGTAAAGAAAACCAAGAAGAAAATGCGCTGTTGGTTAATAAAGAAGCAGCAAAGGAAATCGCAAGGCAATTGCGATTGCGCGATATGGGTGGAATTGTGGTTATTGATTTTATCGATATGCATAAACCAACCAATCGCAAAGAGTTGTACGGGTTTTTGAAAGAGTGCATGGCAAACGATCGCGCCAAGCATACCATTCTTCCACCAAGTAAATTTGGATTGGTACAAATAACGCGGCAACGAGTCAGACCTGAAATGAGTGTCGTGACCAATGAAAAATGTCCGGCTTGTGGAGGAACTGGCGAGATTCGTTCAAGCATTGTATTGCTAGACGATATCGAAAGTAATTTGAGTTACATCTTACAAGAGCAAAACGAAAAGGGAGTTACACTTTGTGTGCATCCCTATATAGGCGCCTACATTAAGTCTGGTTTGTTCTCCATTAGACTCAAATGGTTTTTTAAATACGGTAAATGGATTAAATTAAATATCGTATCATCTTATCATTTGACACAGTTTAGATTCTTCAATTCCAAAGACGAGGAAATTAAATTGTAAGTCTGGAAGAAATTATAAAAAGGACGATTCCTTCAAGAATCGTCCTTTTTAATTCTGCGAAGACGATACTATAACCACTGTATTTTAATTCCGTCTTTTTCCATTTTCCGAAAGTAAGTCATTTGCCGTTTAGCATATCGGTGTATCTCGGTGTTCAATTTTTCTATAAATTCAGCGTACGTCAACAAACCTTGCAGGTACCACGTCGTATATTTATACTCTAGGCCGTAATAGATCAAATCCTCGTGGCCAGTTCCATTATCCATAAGAAATTTTACCTCGTCAATGAGGCCCTGTCTTAGACGCGTGTGCAGCCTTTGCGTAATCGACGCCCTTCTTTTCTCTAGTGGGGGACAAATCCCAAAAATGCGATAGTTCTTAACGATGCGCTGTGGCTGCTGTGGTTGGGGATGGTGTTGTAGATATAAAAGGATTTCGAGTGCCCTTACCAGTCGTTTATGGTTATGAAAATCTATCTGGATGTCTGGAGGAATGCCAATGGTATGAATCCGCGTAAGAAGTTCTTTTTCAGACAGCAGAGATAACTCTTTTTGAAGATGACTATCCTTGGGAACTTGTGCATAGGGCTGGTATTGTAAAACAGATTGTATATAGGAACCAGAGCCACCACAGAGTATAGGTTGTTTCTGCGCATTTATAATATGATCATAAGCTTTAAAGAAGTCCTGCCTAAAAAGATCCACGTTGTATTTATCTCCCGGGTTTTTGATATTGATAAGATGGTAAGGTATGTTTCGATATTCTTCCAGATCTTTGCCTGTTCCGATATCCATATTCCTATATACTTGACGAGAATCTGCCGATATAATTTCACCGTTAATTTGTGTGGCTAATTCTACAGCAAGTTTGGTCTTGCCAGAAGCAGTAGGTCCGAGTATAATGATTAATAAATCAGGCGAAAGTTTTTCTTTCGCCTGATGAATGATCTCGTTTATGCTCGTGTGCGTGCTCACATTTCAAATTTAGTCCATTTCTCCTTGCTAGCATTGCTGGCAACAACACTTTGGACAAAAGCCATTCCCCGAACACCGTCGTCCACGGTTGGGAAATCCAATTCCTCAGGGGAAGGTGCTCTCCCCTCGCGTTTCGCACTTGCAGTAGCGGCAAAATTGCGGTAAATGTTTGCAAATGCTTCCAGCAATCCCTCCGGATGTCCAGCAGGTATACGGGTATTATGCGTAGTAAATGAACTTAGCGTATAAGGAGCGGTGTAGGCATTGCCCGTCCGATAGAGTTGTCGAGGTTGATCCAGCATTTTAACGATCAGGTTATTTGGGTCTTCATTAGCCCATTCTAACCCGCCTTTTTCGCCATAAATACGAATTCTTACCGCATTTTCCTCGCCAGCAGAAATTTGTGACGCCATCAAAACACCTTTAGCGCCATTGTCGAAGCGTAATAATACGGATCCGTCATCGTCTAATACACGTCCTTCTACCAGCGTACTGAGATCGGCACAAAGCTCCGTGATTTTTAGTCCGGAAACATACTCCGCCAAATGGGCAGCATGCGTTCCAATATCGCCCATGACAAGCGATAAGCCTGATTTTTTCGGGTCAGCACGCCAAGCAGCACCGGCATTTCCTTCACGCTCTGATAGGCGGCTTAACCAGCCTTGAGGGTATTCCACCACAATCTTCCGGATTTTTCCGAAATGTCCCTCCTTTACCATAGCTTTTGCCTGTTTTACCATGGGATAACCCGAATAGGTATGCGTGAGGCAAAGGGTTTTTCCTGTTTTTTCTACAACAGCTTTAAGTTCTTTTGCCTCTTCTAGCGTAACTGTCATCGGTTTTTCTATGACGACGTCAAATCCATTTTCTAAGGCCATCTTTGCCGGTGCAAAATGTAGAAAATTGGGGGTAACTACCGTTAGAAAGTCCATGCGCTCCCCTTCTGGTAGCTGAGATTCTTTCGTTATCATCTCTTCGTAATCTGCATATACGCGATCCGGAGCAACAAAAAGTTCCTCTGCAGATTGACGGGAAATTTCCGGATTGATGCTGAAGGCACCACATACTAGCTCGATCTTTCCGTCCATAAAGGCGGCGATTCGGTGCACGGCGCCAATGAAAGCATCTTTACCACCACCAACCATGCCCATCCGTAGTTTACGTTTCATATGTAATTATTTTGTTTAGTTAAATTTCTAAGTGTTAAATATACACAACCCAAACTAGTTTCCATCGGTTTATTTTCTTTTTAATGGCTGATGAGCTCGCTACGCTCGGCTATTTAAATCTCGGTTTCATAGCCGGAGCACCAATTTTGTACTTCCGCTGTTGTGGGAAAGATATCCTGTAGGATAAGTTTGTTGGAGTTGAACGAGATGCTCAACATCCCTTATATGATGTCGTTCCTTGTCCACAATCCAGAAAGCTTGGGGCGAAGTATTTCCCTGTTCTTCAAAGCCCAGTGTGTGGAGGTTCGAAACCTGTGCCCAATCCCGGTCCACATAGGTCATGATATCATTTGGGTGAAAATCTTTTATGAATGCTTTAAGGAGCTTGGACAAGCCACCTACTACACGGTATCCTGCCTTGTGGCAAAAACGTATAAGCTCGAAAGATCTATAGTTAGACGACTGTTCCCGCATTCGCCGGCCGCCGCTGAAAATAGCAACGGATACGAGTTCTCCCTTGTCGAATAGTCCGTAGCGATATTTTCCGGGAATGGCAAGCTGCAGATGGTTTTCTTTTAAAAAAGCTAAGGCGACACCTTTATCTATACGCGCAACGATCGTTTGACGGCCATAGATCACTTGACCTCTCCCCAATAGCGAATATATGCGGGCGCGGATCTTGTACGGATCGTTTAAAATTTGATCTAAATCAATATGAAAAGTGCGCCGATCACCCGTGTTGATGCGCGCTGCGTTTTCTTCGAAATAGATAACCAGAGTAATATCGAGCGTAAGCGCTTGTAGGACGATTACACCATCGAAGTCTTCTTGAGAAAAGAAGATGTCCAGATCCTTCTGTAGTGTAGAAATAAAGTTTGCTATTTCCGGGGGTATCACCATAGTATACAAAGTTAGCACAATCTAAAGCGGAATAAATTATTATTGATATCTTTGCGTGATATTAATTAATTAGATGAAACCGAGCCCGATGTTATCGGGGAGCTCTCATCAGCCATTGAAAAAAAATTAATTAGATGAAACCGAACCCGATGTTGTCGGGGAGCTCTCATCAGCCATTGAAAAAAAATTAATTAGATGAAATTACCGATAGTCGCATACGGCGATCCTATATTGAGAAAAAAGGCAGAAGAAATTGATGAGGATTACCCTAATTTAAAGGAGTTAATCAGTGATATGTTTGAGACCATGTACGCCGCTCGAGGAGTGGGGCTTGCTGCACCACAAGTGGGATTACCTATTCGTTTGTTTGTGATTGACGCTTCTCCGTTTGCGGAAGACGATGAAGATGGTGAAGGAGACCCCTCCGTGAAGAATTTTAAAAAAGTGTTGATAAATCCCATTATTATAGAGGAGAAAGGAGAAAAATGGGGGTTTAATGAGGGCTGTTTAAGTATTCCGGATATCAATGAAGAGGTTTTACGACCTACTCATGTGACGATCAATTATCTAGACGAAAATTTTGAAGAACATGAGGTAGAACTCTCTGGGCTTGCAGCTCGTGTTGTTCAGCATGAGTACGATCATATTGAAGGCAAACTCTTTATCGACAAATTGAGTCCACTCAAAAAAGCGATGTTAAAAGGGAAATTAGATACCATAGCCAAAGGCATGGTAGAAGTGGGGTACAAAATGAAATTTGCAAACCCAAAAAAGAGGAGATAGCGCTATCGTTACCTTTTGCTAGCCACCTATCCCCGGTAGCGATAATTTATATTTCACAGCCACGAGACGGATGGTAGAAACAGTTAATGTAGATATAAAGGCATTAATAGGGGTATCAACACCCTGCGCACCTAAGATCAGATAAATAATTGCGCCTGAAAGGCAAGCAGTAGCATATATTTCTTTTCGGAAAATCAACGGCGTTTCGTTCATCAACGTATCGCGAATCACCCCTCCCATCACTGCAGAGAATACGCCGAGGATGACTGCAGCAGTCTGAGAACTTTCGTAAGTAAGAGATTTTTGCACACCAACCACGCAGAAAAAGCCTATTCCCAAAGCATCGAAGAACGTTAGCGTTCTCGCCAATCGGTACAGTTGCTTATTCGCAATGATAGAAATGATTACCCCTATCAAGATGGCGATAAGGTAATTACTGTCGTCTACCCATATCGGACGCAGATTCAAAAAAATGTCACGTAATGATCCGCCTCCGATGGCTGTTACAAAACCTGTAAAGGTTGCACCGAAGATATCGATACCTGAACGGTTGGCAGCCATGGCGCCCGATATGGCAAAAACCGTTGTGCCTAACAGGTCTATGCAATAAATGATGTTCATCCCTCAATAATGATATAATAATGTACAAAGATAGTGCATTATCGCAGGATGACGACAGTTTTTATTTAAGGGGAGGTGTAGTGTTCTGCTATTTCTTTGGCGTTTGCTTCGATGTCGGCTATTTTCGCTTTCCACTCGGGCGAGTCAAAATATTCTCCTGCCCTTTTCGCTTGTATTTCTATTTCAGCGACTTTTTCTTTCCACTCGGGCGAATTGTAGTATGTTTCAATTTTGCGAGCGTTTGCTTCAATGTCGGCTATTTTCGCTTTCCACTCGGGCGAGTCAAAATATTCTCCTGCCCTTTTCGCTTGTATTTCTATTTCAGCGACCTTTTCTTTCCACTCGGGCGAATTGTAGTATGTTTCAATTTTGCGAGCGTTTGCTTCAATGTCGGCTATTTTCGCTTTCCACTCGGGCGAGTCGAAATATTCTCCTGCCCTTTTCGCTTGTATTTCTATTTCAGCGACCTTTTCTTTCCATTCGGGCGAATTGTAATATGTTTCTATTTTGCGAGCGTTTGCTTCGATGTCGGCTATTTTCGCTTTCCACTCGGGCGAGTCGAAATATTCTCCTGCTCTTTTCGCTTGTATTTCAATTCCTGCGACCTTTTCTTTCCATTCGGGCGAGTTATAGTACGCTTCCATCTTTTCCGCTTCGACCTCCATGTTTTTCATGTTTTCGGTTAGACTCTTTTCGGGCTTAAGCGGTAATTTTATCGAGTCTTGGATAAGAAGAGGGTAATCCGGAGCGGTTACAGGTAGCGGGATTTGATGTGTTGTTATTGGGGCCCCTACAATTAGAAGGTTATTTGTTTTTTCCGCAGCAATAATAGACTGCTCTTTGGGAGTGATCCAGGCAACCGCAGTTAGGGCGAATGAACAAAGCAAGACAGCTATAAAGTGTTGTCGTGCATGAATACGTGTCTTTTCCATATTGGTGATTCTTTGCATACGATGTAATAAATGATATTTTTTACCCACAGCTGCCATGGCATGCATCGGGACGGGTGTAGTTTTTAGAAGTTCAACGGACATAAGTGCTTGAGCGTAGGCAATAGGCGAAGGAGTCCACATCATTACGATATCGTCGCAAGCATGTTCCCGTTCTGTTTCTATATGACGTGAAAGAAGCCAGACAAAAGGATTAAAAAATAGTATAGTTTCGATAGCGACCTTAAATAGGTTTAATAGATAGTCCCGTCTTTTGATATGCGCTAGCTCATGTGTTAATATGGATTCTACTTGGGCTAATTCAAGATTACTGACAAGTGCAATGGGAAATAGAATGATTGGTTTCAAGTGCCCTAATACCATGGGGACGGATACTTTTTCGGACAAATGAAATCGAACGCTTTGTTTGATCTGTAGTTTCGAGCAAATCGCGAGGAGAGATTCATTCCATGTAGTTGGAACAACAGATAAGCCTCTTGTTTTCAAATAATGAAGTTTCGATAAACCACTGCTGAAAATGACGAGCTGAAAGGAAAGTCCTAAAACATATATTGAGCTCATCCAAGGCAGCAAGGGGTCCAATACGTTCAGGAGTGAGGAGGGCGTCTCGAGAGACATGTTCAATGCGCCTTTATAGTGTATAGGTACTTCGTTAAGTGTTGATGCGGTATCCAAATAGTGGCTAAACGTAATTACAAATGCGAGAGAGAGAATAAATTGTCCGGATAAAGCAAGAGCATATTTACTTTTAGAGGTAAGTTTTGGAAACAGAAGATAAATAAGACATAGTGCACCATATGTCAGTGCTCCTTGCCAAAGGGAATGTACCATGCTCCATCCTAATGCCTGTGTGATATTTTGGTGTAAGCTGTCCATGGCTTATCGATTTAAAGAGTATTTAAGTATTCTTTGATTAATTCGATTTCTTCCTTACTTGTACGTTTGTTCCCAAGTGCCTGCATAACTAAACGGGCAGTAGATCCATTGTAAACCGTATTAATCATTTTTTCTAAAAACGTGTGTTGGGTTTGTTCTTTACTTAATAAAGCTTTATACAGGTGCGTCTTTGCTGACGTGTCTCGCGAAACAATCCCCTTATCGAGCATAATTTGCATAAGCTTTAAAGTAGCGGTATACCCTACATCTTTTTTGTTCAATTCTTCATGTACCTGTCGTACGCTGCTCTCCCCTTTTTCCCAGAGGACTTGCAATATCTCCATTTCACTGTCTGTCGGCTTCATTTTTCAACTACGAATGTTTTCGTAAACTAATGTACGAAGTGTTTCGTATATTCCAAATAAAAAATATATTTTTAACATTTTTTGGAATGTTTAACGGTGCCACTCGGACAGCCTGCGGATAGTTGTGTAAAACGATGTGAAATTATCATTCAGTTTATCAGGGTATTGAGTTTATTTGAGTTAAAAAGGCAGGAAAGTTATTGGAGTATAAGGGTAAAGTTTCTATCTTTGCTGCCGCTCCGCGAGGGAGTGTGCTGCCCGCAGGGCATTGAGGTTTTGGGGTTGTTGAAAAAAAGAAACATTTTTTTGTTTTGTTGGAAATTTCCCTTACCTTTGCAGTCCCTTCGGGAACGAGGGGTGTTAAAAAAAGATAATCCGGCCATTTTTGTGGTTCAGGTATATAGGCCAAAGCGCGACGCGGCGGCGATAAAGTTCTTTAAACAGATGATCATGTAGCGCAGCAGATACCCTTATTAGGGGGGAATGCT